>Ga0214471_10001923_pt1 | contig 16393 bp, 11 predicted proteins | sample RVTome_5_FD_207665 | JGI IMG/M metagenome (GOLD analysis project Ga0214471, IMG submission 207665) | Soil microbial communities from uranium-contaminated site in the Upper Colorado River Basin, Wyoming, United States - RVT142D155 | ecosystem: Environmental > Terrestrial > Soil > Contaminated >... | reverse complement strand
TGCCGCCCTCGATCTGGGCGCGCACCGCGTCCGGATTGACGGCAATGCCGCAGTCGATCGCGCACACCACGTGCGGCACGCGCAGCGTGTCGCCGTGCAGCGCGACCTCGGCGACCTGTGCGACCCCGCTGCCGAACGACCGGTATACCGCGATGCCGCGGCCCACGCCCGGCGGCAGCGGTATCCCCCAGCCGGCGGCGCCGGCGGCGCGCTCCAGCACCGCGCGGTGGCGCGGCGCCTGCGCCAACAGCGCGCGCCGGTATTCAAAAGGATCGCGCCCCGCGGCGAGCGCCAGCTCGTCGATGAAGCTCTCGACGACGAAGGCGTTGTTGGACGCGCCGACCGAGCGCCAGGCGCCGGTCGGCACCGGTGTCGGTACCTCGACATGCTCCTCGCGCAGGTTCGGTATCGCATAGGGCAGGTCGATGCCGTCCAGGGCCAGCTCCGGGCCGGCGATGCGCAGGAACCAGGCCACGGGCAGACCGTCGGCGCCGAGGCTGGCCCGGACCCGCGCGGCGTGCGCCGGGCGGTACTTGTCGTGCTGCAGGTCGTCGGCTCGCGTCCAGACGACCTGCACGGGCCGGCCGAGGCGTTTCGCCAGCTCGACCGCGTCGGCGACGAAGTCGGTTTCGAGCCGGCGGCCGAAACCGCCGCCGAGAAACTGGGTGTGCACCTGCACCTTGGATTTCGGCAGCCCGGCGAGGCGCGCGGCGATCTTCTGCGTGTCGACCTGCGATTGGGTGCCGACCCAGACATGACAGGCGTCGGCGCGGACCTCGGCGGCGCAATTCATCGGCTCGAGCGTGGCGTGGGCGAGATAGGGCGTGGCGTAGCGCGCCTCGATCACGCGCGCCGCGCCGCGCAGCGCGCGCCGGGCATCGCCGTCGTTGCGCTTCACCTCGCCGTCGCGATCGAGCGCGGCCTCCAGGTCGGCCGCGAGCGCGGCATTGTCGAGGTCCGCGTGCGGTCCGGCCTGCCATTCGACCGTGAGCGCCGCGCGGCCGCGCAGCGCCGACCAGAAATCGTCGGCGACCACCGCCACGCCGCTGTCGATCGGCACCACGTCGCGCACGCCCGGCACGCGCCGTGCCGCCGCGGCGTCGAATGACCGGAGTTTTCCGCCGAAGTCCGGACAGCGCGCGACGCTCGCGACCAGCATGTCCGGCCGGGCGACGTCGACGCCGTAGACCGTGCGGCCGGCCACCATGTCGGGGATCTCGAGCCGCGGCGTGTCATGGCCGATGAGCCGGAAGTCGGCGGGCTCCTTGAGCGCAACCGGTTCGGGCGCGGCGATGCGGCGGGCGGCCGCCGCGAGCGCGCCGTAACCGGCGCGCCGGCCGCTCGCCGTGTGCACGACGGCGCCGTCGCCGGTCGCGCACTCGCCGGCCGGCACCCGCCAGCGCTTGGCCGCCGCGGCGAGCAGCCGCACCCGCGTCGCCGCGGCATGCCGGCGGAACGGCTCCCACTCGCCGCGCACCGTGCTGGAGCCGCCGGTGAACTGCGCGCCCCAGAGCGGATTCTTATAGATGGGGGCGACCGGCGCGAAGCGCGTGCGGACGCGCCCGACGGCGACGTCCAGCTCCTCGGCCGCCAGCATGGCGAGCGCGGTGAGCGCGCCTTGGCCCATCTCGGAGTGGTTGATCGTCAGGGTGATGGTATCGTCAGCGTGGATCGCGATGAAGTCGCTCATGACCACTCCATCGGCCGCCGGCGCCAGCGGCGCACCGGCCGGGGTGGGTGCGTCGCCACGCGCCACGCGCGCGATGGCGCGGCGGATGCGCGGATAGGTTCCGCAGCGGCACAGCACGCCGGACATCGCGGCATCGACCGCGGCCGTATCGGGCCGCGGCGTGCGCGCGAGCAGCGCGCACGCCGCGAGCAGCTGGCCCGGCTGACAATAGCCACACTGCGGCACCTGCTCGGCGATCCAGGCGGCGACGAGCTCCGGATGATGCACCGCCAGGCCCTCGACGGTCAGCACCGCGCGCCCGGCGGCGCGCTCGAGCGGCAGCATGCAGGCATGGTTGGGCGCGCCGTCGATCAGCACCGTGCAGATGCCGCAGACGCCGACGCCGCAGCCGTACTTGGTGCCCTTGAGCCCCAGCCGGTCGCGCAGCGCCCACAGCAGCGGCATCGCCGGATCGGCGGCGATCTCCACCGGTGCGCCGTTGACGGTCAGCGTTATCATCGCTTCCAATGGTTCGGGCGTGACATGATCGTGAGCGCAAAACGAACCTGCAGGCGTGCGAATACCCTGCCATTAAACCACTACGGCGCGGCATTGACGAGGACGCAAGCAATGGCCATCTCACCTTTATACGAAGCCGTGCTGCTGCTGGCGGCCGCGGTCATCACCGTGCCGCTGTTCCGGCGCTTGGGCCTGGGCGCGGTGCTGGGTTACCTGGCGGCGGGCGTGGCGATCGGCCCCTGGGTCTTCGGCTGGGTCCGGGACGTCGAGAACATCCTGCATTTCTCCGAGCTCGGCGTGGTTCTGCTGCTGTTCATCATCGGCCTCGAGCTGCAGCCGGCACGGCTGTGGGCCCTGCGCAGGCCGGTGTTCGGCCTCGGTAGCGCGCAGGTCGCCGTCACCGGCCTGCTGCTCATGCTGCCCGGTTGGGCGGCCGGGCTGACGCCCACGACCGCGTTGGTGGTGGGCTTGGTGCTGTCGCTGTCCTCGACCGCCTTCGTGCTTCAGATCCTCGCCGAGAAGAAACAGCTGACCACGCATCACGGTCGGACGTCGTTCGCGATCCTGCTGTTTCAGGACCTCGCCGCCATTCCGCTGCTCGCGGTCATTCCGCTGCTCGCCGCCGGCGCGGCCGGCGAGGCCGGCGGCCCGTGGGCGGCGCTCGAGGCGGTGGCGATGGTCGCCGTTGTGATCGTCGTCGGCCGCTGGCTGCTGCGGCCGTTCCTGCGTCTGGTCGCGGCGACGAATATCCACGAGCTGTTCACCGCGGCCGCGCTGCTGGTGGTGATCGGCGCGGCGCTGCTGATGGATCGCATCGGCCTGTCGATGGCCCTCGGTGCGTTTCTGGCCGGCGTGCTGGTGGCGGACTCCGAATACCGTCACGAGCTCGAGGCCGATATCGAGCCGTTCAAGGGGTTGCTGCTGGGCCTGTATTTCATCGCGGTGGGCATGTCGGTCAATCTCGGCCTGGTGGCGGCCCGGCCCTGGACAGTGCTCGGCCTGGTCGCCGGCCTGATGCTGGTCAAGGGGATCGCGGTCTACGCCGTCAGCCGCATCGCCGGCCATGCGCACGGCGTCGCGATCAACACCGCGCTGTATCTGCCCCAAGGCGGGGAGTTCGCCTTCGTATTGCTCGGCGTCGCCGCCGCCGCGCAGGTGGTCGAGCGGGCGCTCGCCGACCTGCTGATCGTCGTGGTGTCGCTGTCGATGGCCGCGACGCCGTTGCTGATCGCGGCAAATGAACGCCTGTTCCGGATCGGCCGGCGGGCGCCGGCGGAGCCCGCCTACGACCGGGTCGAGCCGAAGGAGCGCCACGTCATCATCGCCGGTTTCGGGCGCTTCGGCCAGATGGTGGCGCGCACCCTGCGCGTGAAGAACATCCCGTTCACCGCGCTCGAGGCGAGCTTCGAGCAGGTCGATTTCGTGCGCAAGTTCGGCAACAAGATCCACTTCGGTGACGCCTCGCGGCTCGATCTGCTGCGCTCCGCGGGCGCCGGCCAGGCCGCCGCCTTCGTGCTGGCGATCGACGACGTCGAGGCGTCGCTGCGCACCGCGCAAATGGTGCGGACGCACTACCCGGAGCTTGTGATCTACGCCCGCGCCCGCAATCGCGTGCATGCCTACCGGCTGATGGACCTGGGCGTGCGCCACCTGGTGCGCGAGACCTTCCATTCGAGCCTGGTGCTGACGCAGGATGTGCTGCGGGGCCTGGGTTTCAGCGCCGCCGAGGCGGATGAAACGGTGCAGCGCTTTCGCGAGCACGACGAGGCGCTGCTCGAGCGTCAGCACAAGGTTCACCACGACGAGGCCCAGCTCATCGCCAGCGCCCGACAGGGCGCGGCCGAGCTCGAGCGTTTGTTCGAGCAGGACAGCCGCGCGGCCGACCGGCCGGCGGAATGATCAGGACGATGCCATCTCCACGCCGGTGAGCAGCAACCGCACCGCGCCGCTGACCAGCAGCGCCACGCCGACCGACAGCGCGATCGAGAACAGCGCCTCGCGGCGGCCGATGGTCTTAAGCATCACGGCGAAGGTCGAGACGCAGGGGACATAAAAGGTCAGGAACAGCAGAAAGGTCGTGATCTGCACCCAGTCCAGCCAGGCCCCGATTTCGAAGCCGCCGAGCGCCTGGAAGACCATGAGCAGCGACAGCTCCTTGCGCAGCACGCCGAACAGGATCGGCACGCCCAGCACCACCGGCAGTCCGAGCCACCACACGGTGATCGGCGTCAGCGCGGTATTGATCACGGTGTCGGCGTCGGCATGGTTGAGCAGCGCGAGGATGACGCTGCCGGCCACCAGCAGCGGCGTGACGATGGTGAGGATGTCGCGCGTCCGCTCCCAGGTCTGGGCGAGCAGCGCGCGGCCGTCGGGCAGGGCGTAGGGCGGAATCTCCTGCACCTGGCCGGGCCCCTGCTCGGGATAGCGGCGCGTCAGCAGCCGGCCGCCGGCGGCGATCACCACCACGGTGAGCGCGAAGATCGCGAACACGCCGAGGCCGCCCAGATACTTGCCGGCCAGGGCGAGGATGATGGCCGAGCGCGCCGAGCACGGCACGAAGGTGATAAGCAGCGCCGCCACGATGCGCTCGCGCCCCGCGCTCGAGCGCGCGACCGCCGAAATCGCCGGCACGTTGCAGCCGAGGCCGAGCAGGAAGGGCACGGCGACCCCACCGTGCAGGCCGATGCGGTGGAAGCCGCGGTCGACGACGAAGGCGATGCGCTGCATGATGCCGGATTGCTCGAGTGTGACGAGCAGCAGCACCAGCGGGATCATGTACGGCAGGACGATGCCGGTGAGGCCGATCAGGCCATCGGTCACGGCGCGGGCGATCACGCCGCCGGTGGTCGCCGGCTGCCAGCCGGACAGCGCCTCGACCAGGCGGGCGCTGGTGCGGCTGTCGATCCACGCGCTGACTTCGAAGACCACGAACAGCACCGTCGCAAACACCGCGAGGCTGCCGATGAGTCCGAAGTGCGGATGCAGGAACAGCTCGTCCAGCCAGTAACGCCAGCCGCGCCCGGCATGCGGCGCGCCGAGGCGCGTCACACTCTCGAACAGCATGGCGGCGCGGTGGTGGCGGTCGGCGTGCAGCTCCTCGGCGAGCGGGCGCGGCAGCGCGCGCTCGGCGGCAGCGCGCAGCCGCAGCAGCTCCGGCAGCAGCTCGGGAAAGTGCCGGCCCAGCTCCGGCAGGCAATGCGCGTCGCCGGCCGCCACCTGCGTCACCAGGAAGGGATGCGGCACGCGGAACGCCGCCTGCAGCTCCGGCCGGCGCAGCGCCCGGCTGAGCGGCTGCAGCGCCTCGCAGATATGGCGGCTGGCCGGCTGCGGCAAGGGGCAGGCGTCGGCGCGCGCCGCCTCGACCGCAGTGCGGAGCAGCTCGGCGATGCCGTGGCCCATGTGCGCCACGGTCCGCACCACCGGTACGCCGAGCTGCCGGCTGAGGGCGCGGGCCCCGATGTGCAAGCCCTTTTTCCAGGCCTCGTCCATCATATTGAGGGCAATCACCATCGGGTGGCCGAGCAGGCTCAGCTCCAGGGTCAGCTCCAGGTGGCGCTCCAGGGCGGTCGCGTCGATCACCTGGACAATCACGTCCGGCGGCGCGAACGGCGCCGGAGGCCCACCGGGTCGACGGCGCATCACCGGCGGGCGGTCGTCCCCCCATAGCAGATACTGCAAGGTCATCTGATCGTCGCGCGCCAGATCGTGCAGCGCCCCGATGCCCGGCAGATCGACCAGCTGCGCCTCGTCGAGCCCGATTTGCACGATGCTCTCGTGGTAGCTGCGCCGCGTGCCTTCGAACCGGCCGTGGCGGGACGCGGCGCTCGATACCGCGCGAAACAGCGTGGTCTTGCCGCTGTTCGGCAGCCCCACCAGCGCCATGCGCAGGCGGCGATCGCCGCGCAGCAGCGGGATGCGCAGCGGGATGGTGGCGATTTGCGGGACAGGTTTCACGCCGTGGCGTCTTGACCGGTTGACGCGCGCTCACACACCTTCGCGAGCCGCGCATGATGTAGCCGCTAGCTATACCCTGGTTGTCGTGGCGACGGACTGATCTGGATCAAAGAAGGCGGCGGTGAGGACCGTTAAAGTGCCAAAAGTCCGACGGTCCCGGTCGCGGGAGAGGCGGCGGACAGGCCGTCGTGTCCGTCGGCGGTCGGCACGCGGCGTAGATCCCTTAGAGTGCCTAACAAAATGACCTCGCATTCAACGCCGAACCGTAGGGTGCGCCCTGCGCACCGAAATATTAAGCGGTGCGTGGGACGCACCCTACACCCGTTTTTCATTTTGTTAGGTGCTCTTAGGACCAGCAAGCCGTGAGGAGGTCGATATGGTCAATCGCCGTAATTTCCCGGGTCCATCGCCGGTGCGGCGCGACCGGCTGTTGCGCGAGCATGTGCACGACACTTATAAAATGCGCGCATCATGGCCGAGCAGGCCGACGGCGAGGCCTGGCTGGTGACCACGACCGACATGGGTCTGGCGCGCAGCATCGGCGACGCCATCCATCACGCCTACAAGGGCGAGCTCGATTACCGTTACGACGACGCGTCGAGCATCCTGCGCGTGCACTGGCGGCGCTGACCCGGAGCCGGCTCCCGGCTGGCCGGGCCCGCCGTGGCGCGGCGAATTGACGCAGTGGGTCGCCGCCCGCCCGGCGGCGGCAAGCGCGCCTGGCGACGCCGCCCGCACCCCACTTGTAGCTTCCGTTCATCGGTGGGACTATACCGTTTATCCCGGATACTGTCTTCGCGCCCTGGCCGGGTCGGCGGTATGGTTTTTGCAAGACTATCAATACACTACGCGCTGCGTAGCGCGGGAGGCGCCCTAAGGCGCCGGCCAGACCGGGGTGGAGTGCGGATCATGAAAGTCGCCATCGATGTCGCCGAGCTGAGGATAGGCATGTACGTCTGCGACCTCGACCGCCCGTGGCGCGACACGCCGTTTCTGTTCCAGGGTTTCGAGATCCGGACGCAGGAGGAGATCGACACCCTGCGCAAGCTGTGCCGCCAGGTGACGGTGCTGGGGCCCGACGCCGCGCCCGTGGCGCCGGCCGGGCGCGGGCGGCGCGGGACGCCCACCCAGCCGAGCTGGGCCTCGGGCCGCGACCGGCAGCTGCGCATCGAAGGCGAGATCTACAAGCTCAACAACCATCCCAACGCGCGTTCCGTCTACGACGACGTCACCAGCGTGCAGCAGGAGATCGAGGAGGTGCGCGACACCTTCATCGAGTCGCGCCTGCTCGCGCAGGAGATCATGCACGACGCCAAGCTCGGCCGCAGTCTCAACGTCGGCGGCGCCAAGCGCGCGGTGCGCGGGCTTACCGAGAGCATCCTGCGCAATCCCGACGCGCTCAACTGCTTCGCCCAGCTCAAGCGCAAGGACGAGTACACCGCGCTGCACAGCCTGCGGGTCTGCATCCTGGCGCTCTCCTTCGGCCGCCATCTCGGCCTGCCGCGCGAGCGGCTCGAGCTGCTCGGCCTGGGCGCGCTGCTGCACGACATCGGCAAGGTCAAGGTGCCGGACGAGATCCTCAACAAGCCGGCCGAGCTGACCGCGGACGAGTACGGCATCATGAAGCGCCACGTCGAGTGGGGTGTCGAGATCCTCGCCAGGACCGGGCAGATTCCGCCGGAGGCGCTCGAGGTGGTCGGCGGTCATCACGAGCGTTTCAACGGCAGCGGCTATCTGCACGGCCTGCGCGGCGACATGATCGGCGAGTTCGCCATGATCGGCGCGATCGTCGATCACTACGACGCCATCACCAGCGACCGCGCCTACCGCGGCGCCGTCGCCGCGCACAACGTGCTCAAAAAAATGTACGAATGGCGCGATACCCTGTTCAGCGCCGGCATGGTCGAGAAGTTCATTCAGTGCCTCGGCATCTACCCGATCGGCAGCGTCGTCGAGCTCAACACCGGCGAGATCGGCGTGGTCGCGGCGATCAATCGCGTGCAGCGCCTGAAGCCGCATGTCATGCTGGTGTTCCACGCCGACCACACGCCGTACCCCGAGCTGCCGATCACCAACCTCGCCGACCGCCGCACCGCCGACAACCGGCCGTGCGAGATCGAGCGCGTGCTCGAGCCTTCCGTCGCCGGCATCGACCCGACGCAATACCTGCGCATCGCCGTGTCCCTCTGAGCGACGGCGCCGTCCCGTCCCGAAAACTGTCGGCGATGCTCCGTATGCGGAACGCCGGCGCCAAGCCCTTCCATCGGATCACGACCGCGCGCGTTCCGCGCCGATAATCGGCAGGGAACTACCGCGCGGTTTCCCGCTCTCAACGCTCCTGCGGATCTCCGTGTGCAAGCCCGAGTAACGCCGCCGATCGACATCCAACGGCCAGTTGTCGCATGCCGCCGTTCGTCCCCCCGTTTTGCGCCTGACGTAAGCCTTTCGTAAGAATCAGCCACTAGATTCATCGCAGATCATCGCAATGGGAAGTACCGCATGCCGCATTCTTCATCCAGCCGTTCCGACGTCACCGGCGTGGTGCCGGTGCAGGTCGAGCTCCTCGAACGCGACGCGCCGGCGCGCGGCGAGGTCGAGGCATTCATTCATGCGCACTATGCGACGGCCTACGGCGCGGACGTCAGACATTTTCTGCCGCATCTCATGGTCTTGCGTGGTGACAACCAGGAGTTGCTCGCCGCCCTGGGGTTTTGCTCCGCGTACCGTTCGCCGTTGTTCCTGGAGCGCTATTTGAACGATAGCGTGGAGGCGGCGTTGTCCGGCAAATTGCGTCGCGCATTGGTGCGCAGCGGGCTCGTGGAGGTCGGCAATCTCGTTACCGCCCACGCAGGCGGGGCGCGCTGGCTCATCGCCGCGCTGACCGCCTACTTGCAGGCCGTCGGCAGCGACTGGGCGGTGTTTACCGCAGTGCGCGAGCTGCGCAACGCCTTCGCGCGCCTGGGCGTCGGGTTGGTGCCATTGGCCCGCGCCGACGGCGAGCGCCTGCATCCGGACGAGCGTGGGCAATGGGGTGAATACTACCGGGCCGATCCGATGGTCGTGGCGGCCAGCGTTCCGCAGTCGTTCGCGGCGCTCGAGCACTTCTTCGACTTCGAGCTCGACCGCTATTGCATCAAGCCGATCTGGACAGGGGCATACGAAGCCTGCGCGACGATGCGGGCGGCCTGATATGGACGTGCTATTGACGGTGCTCGCCGAGCACGCGCGCCGCCGGCCGATGGTCTGGGCGTTGCGGGGGGCGGAAGGCGCGCTGCGCTACGGAGAACTGGCGGCGGCGGTCGCGGCATTGACCGACGTGTTGGGGCGCCGGGCCGCGCGGGTAGTGGGCCTGCTGCTGGACAACTCGCCGGCATGGGTGGCGATCGATCTGGCCGCCCATGCCGCCGGTGTCGCGCTGGTGCCGCTGCCCGGGTTCTTCACCGCGGCTCAGCTCATGCATGCCATCCGAGACGGCGGCATCGGACTGATCCTCACCGATCAGCCGGCGCGCATCCAGGCGCTTGCCGGCAGCGAGCTCGAGTGCGCTTCCGCGGCGCCCGTCGAGGTTGCGGGCCAGCGCCTGGTCGCGTTCCGGATCGGACACGCGTGCGCTCCCGCAACGCAGGCGGCGACGGCCAAGATTACCTATACATCGGGGACGACCGGCGAGCCGAAGGGGGTGCGGCTGGCGCAGACGACGATGGAGCGGGTGGCGATCGCCCTGTTGGAGCGGGTCGGCGGCGGTGCCGTGCAGCGCCATCTCAGCGTGCTGCCGCTCGCCACGTTGTTGGAAAACATCGCCGGTGTCTATGTGCCACTGCTCGCGGGGGGGTGTTGCCATCTGCCTCCGCTCGCCGCAGTCGGCGTGCGCGGCGCCGCGGAATTCGACGCGGTGCGCATGATTGCCGCGTTGCGCGCCGCCGCGGCGAGCAGCGCGATACTCGTTCCACAGATGCTGCAATCGCTGGTCGCGGCCGGCGCGCGCCTGCCCGACGCGCGCATTCTGGCGGTCGGCGGCGCGCCCGTGGCACGCACGGTTATCGAACGGGCGCGGTCAATCGGCCTGCCGGTCTTCGAGGGCTATGGCCTGTCGGAGTGCGCATCGGTGGTCAGCGTCAACGCGCCGGATGCCGATCGTCCCGGCAGCGTCGGGCGGCCGTTGCCGCACGTCCGCCTGCGGTTCGCGCCGGATGGCGAAATCCTCGTGGCCGGGGCGGGGTTCCAGGGATACACGGGCAGTGACGACGCGCCGACGGTCGATGGCTATTGGCCCACCGGCGACCTCGGCCATATCGATGCGGACGGCTTTCTGCATCTCAGCGGCCGCAAACGCAACGTGTTCATCACCGCGTTCGGGCGCAACGTTGCCCCCGAGTGGGTGGAACGCGAGCTGACCGCGCAACCGGCGATAGCCCAGGCGGCGGTCTTCGGGGAGTCGCGGCCGTGGAACCTGGCGGTGGTCGTGCCGCGCGACGGCAGGCCGCGGGCCGAGATCGCCGCCGCCGTGCATGCCGCCAATTGTGAACTTCCCGATTATGCCCGCGTCCGCGGATGGATCGTGGCGGCCGCGCCGTTCAGCGTGACCAATGGTCAGCTCACCGCGACCGGCCGCGTTCGCCGCGACGCGGTATTCAGCGCCCATCGGGCCGAGCTCGATGGGCGTTACTCGTCTTACGAACAGGAGATTCACGCATGAGTTTCTACGAGCAGTTGCGCAGTGCCACCGAGCCGGATCGCGCCGACTTTCTGGCGATCCCGTTCCTGACGGACGGTGTCGCCGGGCGCATCACGCGCGAGCAATACCTCGCGTTCCTGACCCAGGCCTATCACCATGTCAAGCACACGCTGCCGTTGCTCATGGCCTGCGGTGCGCGGCTGCCGGAGCGCCTCGAATGGCTGCGCGCCGCGGTCTCCGAGTACATCGAGGAGGAGACCGGCCACCAGGAATGGATACTGAACGATATCGCGGCCTGCGGCGCGGATGCCGAACGCGTGCGGCGCGGGTCGCCGGCGCTCGCGACCGAGCTGATGGTCGCCTATGCCTACGACACGGTACAGCGCGTGAATCCGGTCGGTTTCTTCGGCATGGTGCACGTGCTCGAGGGGACCAGCGTGCAGCTCGCGACCCGGGCCGCCGAGAATCTGCGGGCCACGCTCGGTCTGCCGAACCAGGCGTTCAGCTACCTGCTGTCGCACGGCTCGCTCGACGTCTCGCACGTCGACTTCTTCAGGAACCTTGTCGATCGGCTGGAGAGCGACGAGGATCGTGCCGTGATCGTGCGCTGCGCGCGCGCCTTCTATCGGCTGTACGGCAATGTGTTCCGCAGTCTCCCGCATGACGCCGATCCAGCGGTGCGGCGGAGGTGCGCATGAAGCTCGCCGGTAGCCGCATCCTGATCACCGGCGCCGCCGGCGCCATCGCTGCCGCAACCGCGCGGCGCCTGGCGGCCGCCGGCGCGCGTCTGGTGTTGGCGGACCGTAATATACCGGCGCTCGACAAGCTCCATGAGGAATTGCCGGCGGGCACGCCCGTCGCCTGCGTCGTCGCGGACCTGGGTGGCGCGGCCGGCTGTCGTGTGCTGGCGATGGAGGCCGGGAAGCCGTTCGGCGGGATCGACGTGCTCGTGAATATCGCAGGCTTGATGGATTTCACGCGGTTCGAGAACGCGGATCCGGCCGCCATCGAGCGCCTGGTGCAGGTAAACCTCGTTGCCCCGATGCTGCTGGCGCGGGCGCTGCTGCCGTCCCTGCTCGCGCAGGGAGGCGGACGGATCGTCAACGTCGGATCGACCTTCGGCTCAATCGGCTTTCCCTATTTTGCCGCATACTCGGCGAGCAAGTTCGGCATGCGCGGATTCTCGGAGGCGCTGCGGCGCGAGCTCGGCGGTACCGGCGTGGGCGTCACCTATATCGCGCCGCGCGCGACCCAGACCCCGTTCAACACCGGCGCCATCGTGCGCATGAACCGGACGCTCAAGGTGGCGATGGATCCGCCGGAGCTCGTCGGCGCGGCGATCCAGCGGGCGATCGAGGCTGACCGCGACGAGGTCCATCTCGGATGGCCGGAAAGACTGTTCGTGCGACTGAACGGGCTGTTCCCGCGAATCGTCGATGGCGCGTTACGGAAGCAGCAGGGTGTGATGCGACGGTTCGCCGCGGAACGTTGAACGGCGCGCCGGACCGGCGCGGTCGGGATCGTCGCGACGTTTGACCCGAGGCCGCAACTCCCGCCGACAACCGGTCGTGCGGTTCAGCGTTAACCGCGTTGGGCGCGTTTCGATCTGGAGCGCGGCGCGGCCGCCGTCGTGGGCGCCGCATAGCCCCGCCACAGGGCGTGCGTCAGCGCCCCGAGGCCGAGCAGCAACAGGGCGAAGCTGATGAGGCCGCCGAGCACGGGAATCCACCGCAGCAGCGCCAGTACCACCAGCACGGCGGCCACGGCGGCGAGCGTTCCGCCACGGCCGGTGCCGCCGCGGCGCGTCGCTTGCAGCGCCGCATCGGCGGCCGATAGCACGCCGGTCAGATAGCCGGCGAGCAGCAGCAGCGCATACAGCGCGAGCACGATCAGTGCCAGCCACAGGCCCAGCACGCTGCCGACCAGCAGCAGCACGACCAACGGTCCGCCCGCCAGCACCGCGATCCCCAATCCCAGTGACCGCCACGGCGCGGCGCGCAGCTCGCCGGCGGCGGCCGACGCGAATCGCGGAAACAGGAAATACAGCACGACCGCGGTCGCGAACAGGCTCAGCAGCGCGAACAAGGTGCCGCCGAAACGGCCGGCGCGCGCCGGCCGCCCTTCCATTGGCGACTGCACTATCACACCGTCCACCCGGGCGTCGGGCGCGATCACGGCCGGATTCGGGCTGCGATAGTTGAGCGCGCCACGGATCCGTGCGCCGGGCCTGATATCGATGTGCTCGCCGATGAGGTTGGCGTCGCCGCCGATGTCGCCGGCGATGATGATGGTCCCGCCGGCCGCCTTGAGCTCGCGGCCGATACGCCCGTTGATCTCCAGCGTGCCGCCCGACAGCCAGGTGCGCCCACCGACGTCGGACTCGGGCGCCAGCATGACGCTGCCGCCGGTCGCGATCAGGTGATCGCCGATCGTGCCGCGTATCGTCACCTCGCCACCGGCGAGGCGCGCGTCGTCGCCGACCCGGGCGCGCAGATCGACGCTGCCGCCGACGGCGAACACGTCGCCGCTCACGCGCTGATCGATGGTCACGCGCGCGCCGGCCGCGGCCACGTCGCCGTCGACGTCGGCCTCGACGTTGACGGTGCCGCCGGCGAGATACAGATCCTCCTTGACCTGGCCGCGCTGTACCACGGTCTCGCCCGCCTCCTGGGCGCCGGCGGCGGGGGCGATGATCAGAGCGATGGCGAGCAGCGGGACGAGCCGATGGCGGGACGGTTGGGACATGGCGGGCCTCCTGGCAGGGGTGTCCGCGCATAGTGCACCGTGGGACAGCGAGCGGCAAGCCGGATGCGGCCGCGCGACTCGACCGCGCGCGGCAGTTCCAGTAAGGTCGTGCCCGACACGGACCGATGGCGGAGGCAATCATGGGATTTGGCAGGCGTTTGTTGGTGACCGTGGCCGCCATGTTCCTGGCGAGTTTCGTGGCCGGCACTCTCTGGCGCATGGCCTTCGGCACCGGCATGCCGAGCTACCTCGCGGGCGTCGTCGGCGGGCTGGCGGCGCTGCCAGTCTGGGAACTGATGCGGCGCCGCGGCCGCTGAGCGTGTGCCGCCGGACCGGGTTTCAGCCGCTCCCGAACCTGCTACCATGAGCCCGGTGGCCGCGGTACGGCCCCCCGGGGAGACCATGACCACCAAGCACCAGACCCAGAACATGGCGGTATTCTGCGACTTCGAGAACGTCGCGCTCGGCGTGCGCGAGGCGCGCTACGCCGATTTCGACATCGAGAAGGTCCTGGAACGCCTGCTGCTCAAGGGCAACATCGTCGTCAAGAAGGCCTATTGCGACTGGGACCGCTACAAGGAGTTCAAGCGCACCATGCACGAGGCGGCGTTCGAGCTGATCGAGATCCCGCACGTGCGCATGTCCGGCAAGAACTCGGCCGACATCCGCATGGTCGTCGACGCCCTCGACCTGTGCTACACCAAGGCGCATGTCGATACCTTCGTGGTCATCAGCGGCGACTCGGACTTCTCGCCGCTGGTCGCCAAGCTGCGCGAGAACAACAAGCTGGTGATCGGCTGCGGCGTGAAGAATTCGACCTCGGACCTGCTGATCGCCAGCTGCGACGAATTCATCTATTACGACGACCTGGTGCGCGGTGCCGGCAAGCAGCGTCGCACCAAGCGCAAGGCCGCCGCGCCCAAGGCCGGGGAGAAGCCTGCGGTTCGCGGCGAGGACGACAAGCGCCAGGAGGCCATCGACCTGGTGATGGCCACGCTCGAGGACCTGTTCGAGGAGCGCGGCGACGAGGAAAAGGTCTGGGGCTCGATGGTCAAGCAGGCGCTCAAGCGCCGCAAGCCCGGCTTCAACGAGAGCTATCACGGCTTCCGCAGCTTCGGCGAACTGCTCGAGGAGGCCCAGGCGCGCAAGCTGCTCACGCTGGAGCACGACGAAAAGTCGGGCGGCTACATCATCAAGGGCTTCAACGGCGCCGGGTCGCATTGAACAGCCGATCCGTCTTAGAGTGCCTAACAAAATGACCTCGCATTCAACGCCGAACCGTAGGGTGCGCCCTGCGCACCGAAATATTAAGCGGTGCGTGGGACGCACCCTACACCCGTTTCTCATTTTGTTAGGGGCTCTTGGGGAGCAGCCCGGGCACGCGTTACGGGACCGTCGGCCGCAGGGATGCGGCCGCCGAGCGTACAGGGACGTATTCACAGCGTGTCCCGTGCGGAGGCACCGTTGCGGTCGGGCTGCTCCGGGACCCGTGCGCAAATCGATACCCTCCGGCCCGGGTTTGCTCTATAATCGCGCGGTCGGCGCACCCCGGTCTGCGGCCGGCGCTTCGCGGTAGTCACCTTTCTCGGTTTGCCTCGAAAACAATCAACCTATCAGGTAGCGCCTAGACCGGCCCAAGGCCTCGTGCCTCGGGTAGGCCATCCCGGAGCATCATCGCACATGTCATTCGCATCCCTCGGCCTGACGGCCGAACTGGTCCGCGCCGTGGCCGACAAGGGCTACACCGAACCGACCCCCATCCAGCGCCAGGCCATCCCGGTGATCCTGGAGGGCCGCGACATCCTCGCCGGCGCCCAGACCGGCACCGGCAAGACCGCCGGCTTCGCGTTGCCGATGCTGCAGCGGCTGAGCGCCCGGCCCGCCGCTGCTCGGCGGCCGGTGCGCGCGCTGATCCTGACGCCGACGCGCGAGCTGGCCGCCCAGGTCGGCGAGAGCGTGCGAACCTACGGCCGGCATCTGTCGCTGACCTCCACGGTGGTCTTCGGCGGTGTCGGCATCAATCCGCAGATCGACGCGCTCAGGCGCGGTGTCGACATCCTGGTGGCCACGCCCGGGCGGCTGCTCGATCACGTCCAGCAGCGCACTGTCGACCTGTCGAAGGTCGAGATCCTGGTGTTGGACGAGGCCGACCGCATGCTCGACATGGGCTTCATCCGCGACATCCGCAAGATTCTGGCGCTGCTGCCGCGCGCGCGTCAGAACCTGCTGTTCTCGGCGACCTATACCGACGAGATCAAGGTGCTTGCCGACGACCTGCTCACGTCGCCGGCGCTGATCGAGGTGGCGCGCCGCAACACCGCCGCCGAGCTGGTCAATCAGGTCGTGCATCCGGTCGACCGCGAGCGCAAGCGCGAGCTGCTGTCGCAGCTGATCCGCGAGCACAACTGGCACCAGGTGCTGGTCTTCACCCGCACCAAGCACGGCGCCGACCGGTTGAGCAAGCAACTGCTCAAGGACGGCATCAACGCCACCGCCATCCACGGCAACAAGGGCCAGGGCGCGCGCACCCGGGCGCTCGCCGAGTTCAAACAGAATACCGTGCAGGTACTGGTCGCGACCGACATCGCGGCGCGCGGGCTGGACATCGACCAGCTTCCGCACGTGGTGAACTTCGAGCTGCCCAACGTGCCGGAGGACTACGTTCACCGCATCGGCCGCACCGGCCGGGCCGGTAATAACGGCGAGGCGGTGTCGTTGGTCTGTGTCGACGAGCTCGGGCTGTTGCGCGACATCGAGCGGGTGCTCAAGCGCGAGTTGCCGAAGGTGGTGGTCGCGGGTTTCGCGCCGGATCCGTCGATCCGGGCCGAGCC
>Ga0214471_10001922_pt1 | contig 16394 bp, 14 predicted proteins | sample RVTome_5_FD_207665 | JGI IMG/M metagenome (GOLD analysis project Ga0214471, IMG submission 207665) | Soil microbial communities from uranium-contaminated site in the Upper Colorado River Basin, Wyoming, United States - RVT142D155 | ecosystem: Environmental > Terrestrial > Soil > Contaminated >... | reverse complement strand
ACCTGGTGTTCGATCGGGTGTGGGTCGCCTACGAGCCGCACCGCTGGGTGCTGCGGGACGTGAGCCTGACGGTGGAGCGGGGGGAGATCGTGGCGGTGGTGGGTCCTTCAGGCGCGGGCAAGTCCACGCTGCTGGACCTGCTTCCTCGATTGGTGGAGCCCGCGCGCGGGGAGGTATGCGTGGACGGGGTGTCCATCCGGCGCTACCAGCGCCGCACGCTGCGGCGCGCGCTGGGGATCGTGAGCCAGCACACCGTGCTGTTTCACGACACGGTAGCCCGCAACATCGCCTTCGGCGACTGCGCCGCGGCCAGCCGGGACGACATCGAAGCGGCCGCCCGGACCGCCGAGGCGCACGAGTTCATCACCCGGTTGCCCCAGGGGTATGACACCGTGCTGGGCGAGCGTGGTTACCGGCTGTCGGGCGGCGAGCGCCAGCGCATCGCGATGGCGCGGGCCCTGCTGCGCGATCCGCCGATCCTCATTCTGGACGAGGCGACCTCCGCCCTCGACGCGGAGTCCGAGCGGCTGATCCAGAGCGCGATCCGCCGCCTGATCGCGCACCGCACCGTCCTCGTGGTGGCTCACCGCCCGTCGTCCGCCGCCTATGCCGATCGCGTGGTCCGCCTGGAAGGAGGCCGCCTGGTCAGCGAGGACCGGGGAATCGTCCACCCAACGGCTGGCCCCCGCGACAGCGAGGTCGGCGGCGCCCCGGTGCGGTGAGGCGGATCAAGCGGCCGGGCTGAGGATGAACTGCTGCTTCTTGCCGCTCCGGATCCAATAGAACCCGCCCGCCAGCGCCGGCCCCGCCACGGCATCCGCGGAAGCCACCCGCTCGCCGTTCACGTACAGGCCTCCCTGCTGGATGAGCCGGCGTGCTTCACCCTTGGACTTGACGATCTCCGCCTCCGTCACCAGCTCCACCACCGGGGTCTGCTCACCGGTGCCGGGCGGCAGCGGCGCGCTCGGCAGGTCGGTCGCGAGCAAACGCCACACCTCCGGTGTTGCCGCTTTGGGATCCAGCTCCCCGAACACGATGCGGGCAGCTTCCACCGCGCGACCGCAAGCCTCACGGCCGTGCACCCGCTCGGTGATGTCCTGGGCCAGCGTCCGATGGGGAAGGCGATCGGCGGGGGCCGCGGCGTGCCGCCGCATGAGATCCGCGATCTCCGTCCTGGGGAGGAACGTGAAGGCCTTCACATAGGCGTCAACGTCGCGGTCGTCGGCATTGAGCCAGAACTGATAAAAGCGGTAGGGTGACGTGAGGTTCGGGTCGAGCCACACGGCTCCCGCTTCGCTCTTCCCGAATTTTGCCCCGCCCGCCGTGGTGAGCAGCGGCGCCGACAGGCCGTGGGCCTCGCCTCCGTCCACTCGGCGAATCAGCTCAATCCCCGCGGTGATGTTCCCCCACTGGTCGGAGCCCCCTAATTGCAGCTCGCACCGGCGGGTCCGAAAGAGCTGAAGGAAGTCATATGCCTGGAGCAACATGTAGCTGAATTCCGTGTACGAGATACCGGCGTCCAGTCGCTGTTTCACGGACTCCTTCTGGAGCATGTAGGAGAGCGTAAAGTGCTTGCCGATGTCTCGGAGGAAGGGCAGCAGCTCAAGGGGTCTGAGCCACTCGGCGTTGTCCACGATTTCCGCGCCGCGCGGCCCGGGCGTGAAGTCCAGGAACCGCTCCAGCTGGCGTCGCTGGCGCCCGGCATGCTCCGCCACTCGGTCGGCGTCAAGCAGCGGCCGCTCGTCGCGCTTTCCACTGGGATCGCCGATCATCCCGGTCCCACCACCCACCACCACGATCGGCTTGCCGCCCACTCGCTGCAGATGGGCCAGCAACATGATGGGGATCAGGTTGCCCACCTGGAGGCTTGGCGCTGTGGGGTCAAAACCGATGTACCCCGCGATGGGGCCACGTGCCAGCCGGGCCTGCAGTCCGGGCGTTTGATCCTGCAACAGCCCGCGCCAGGCCAGGTCATCGAGCAAGGCAGCAGTCATTCCGGAATGAGCCAACCGCTTGGGAGAGACAGGTCGCAACGCCGCTCGGCGCCAAAGGTTAGGGGCCGACGGGAACGCTGGCAAGCGGCACCGGACGGCCTTACGTTTCGTCTGAGTCTCCATTCATGACCGCCCCGTCGCTCGCCCGCCGCATGCTACGCCGCGCCCGGATTCACACCCTCCGGCTCTGGCGCACCCCTTGGGTGCGACGCGGCGCCCTCTTCGGAGCCCTGACCGTCGGTGGACTCGGGCTCGGGTTGGCCTACGGATCCTGGACCCGCGCGTGTGCCGGCGGCGGGTGTCCCTCCATCGCCCGGCTCGAGGAGTACCGCCCCAGCCAGGCGGCCAAGGTCTACGCCGCCGATGGCCGTCTGGTCACCGACCTCGGCGAACAGCGCCGCACCGTGCTGCGGGTGGACGAGATTGATCCCGCCCTCCGGGCCGCTTTCCTGGCTGTCGAGGACAAGCGCTTCTATCAGCATCACGGCATCGATTTCCTGCGGGTCATGGGCGCCGTCCGGGCCAACCTGATGGCGCTTGGCTGGGCGGAAGGGTTTTCCACCATCACCATGCAGCTGGCGCGCAACGTCTGGCAGGGACAGATCGGATTTGAAAAGGTGCTGCGGCGGAAGATCCGCGAGGTCCGCGTGGCGCGCGAGCTGGAGCGAACCTATCCCAAGGATCGCATCCTCGAGCTCTACCTCAACCAGATTTACCTCGGCGGCAACCTCTACGGGGTCGAGGCCGCCGCCCAGGCGTACTTCGGCAAGTCGGCCCGCAGCGTCAACCTCGCTGAGGCCGCGCTCCTGGCCGCCGTTGCCAACCGCCCGGGGCGCTACGACCCGCGGCGGTACCCGGCGCGCGCCGTCCGCCGCCGTAACCTGGTCCTGAGTCTCATGCAGGACGCGGGATACATTGCGGACGCAGACGCCGACGCGTGGAGGAACTACCCGCTGGTGCTCAGCTCGCGGCAGGACTATGGGGAGATCGCCCCGTATTTCGTGGAATGGATCCGCCAGCAATTGTACGCCCGCTTCGGACGTGACCTCTACGAAGAAGGCTACCGCGTGTACACCACGCTCGATCTGGAGATGCAGATCGCCGCAGAACGCGCGCTCGAGACCCAGCTGGAAGCCATCGAGAATGGCACCTTTGGCGCCTTCCGGCACGAAACCTACCAGGACTACCTCGAAGCGGCCGAGAGCCGAGGTGCGGCCAACGAGCCACACGTCAACACACCCTATCTCCAGGGCGCCCTGGTGACCATGGAGGCCGCCACCGGCTACGTCCGCGCCATGGTGGGCGGCCGTGATTTCCGTGACTCCGAGTTCAACCGGACCACCCAGGCTCAGCGCCAGGCCGGCTCCACCTTCAAGCCTTTCGTCTACGCGGCGGCCGTCCGCGCCGGCAAACCGGCCAGCTACATGGTGGACGACGGTCCGATTTCCCTGATCAACGTCGGCGACTCCATGCCCTGGGAGCCACAAAACTACGAAGGCGATTTCCGCGGGCCCATGACCTTGCGCCGCGGGCTGATGCTGTCGCGCAACCTGGTGGCCGTGAAGTTGGGGCAGGAGATCGGCGTGTCCGCCGTGATCGGGGAGGCCGTGCGCTTTGGGATCTCGACCCCACTGCCGCCCTATCCCTCCCTGTTCATCGGTTCCGCAACTGTCATTCCACTCGAGATGGTCGCGGCCTTTACCGCCTTCGCCACGCTGGGAGAACGCGCGGCACCGGTCGGCATCCTCCACGTCGAGGACGCCAAGGGCGACATCATCTGGCGGCCGACCACCCGAGTCGACCGCGTGATGGACGAGGACCGGATCTGGATCGTCACCAACATGCTCCAGGACGTGGTGGATCACGGCACCGCATACACGGCGGTGCGTGGCGAGGGATTCATGCTGCCGGCCGCGGGAAAGACCGGGACCACCAACGACGGCACCGACGTCTGGTTTATTGGATTCACGCCGGAGCTGGTCACGGGCGTGTGGATGGGGTTCGATGGCCCCAAGAAGATCAAGGCCAACTCCGCGGGAGGCCGGCTGGCCGCGCCCGCCTGGACCCAGCTGATGAAGGAGATGTACGAGCGCCGGCCGCCGCCCCGCTCCTGGCAACGCCCGGACGGACTCATTACCCGGGAAATCGACAACTCCACCGGCTACCTCGCCACGGAGTTTTGTCCCCGCGAGGTGCGCTACTGGGAGTGGTTCCTGGCGGACACGCAGCCACTCGAGTTCTGCCCGGTGCACCTGCCCCTTCGCCGGGGCGTCTTGACGGGCACCGGTCGCTGACGCGCGTCCGCGTGTCGGCCGGGCTCCTGTGGCCGGCCGGCGGCCCGCCCCTCCGGACCGGCGCCATCCTGGTGGATGCGGTGGGGCGCATTGAAGCCGTGGGTCCCGACGCCGCCGTGCCCCGTCCGCCGGACGCCCGTTTGGACCATTATCCGAATGCGGTCCTCCTGCCCGGCCTGGTCAACGTTCACACCCACCTTGAGCTGACGCACCTTCGCGGTCGCGTCCCGGAAACCGATTTCTTTGCCTGGATCCAGCAGGTACGTCGCTGCAAGGAGGCCTTCACGCCGGGGGCCTACCTCGACGCGGCGGTGGCGGGCGTGCAGGAAGCTTGGCGCAACGGCATTACCTGCGTCGGGGATACGGGGACCAGCCGCGCCGGGGCCCTGGCGATGGCGCGGCTGGGTGGGCGGGGCGTGGCGTACCAGGAGGCGATTGCCCCGCGACCTGAGGATGCCCGCGACGCGTTCAGCCGACTGCTCGCGACGGTTGACGACCTGCGCGCGCAGATGACCCCGGAGGTCACCATCGGTGTGTCGCCTCACGCTCCCTATACCGTGAGCCACGACCTGTACCAGTTGATCGCGGCGCACGTGCGGGTCGAGCGCCTCCCCGTGGCCGCCCACATCGCAGAATCCGCGGCGGAGTCCGCCTTCGTTGTCGCCGGGACCGGGCCGTTCGCCGAGCTGTGGCGGGCCCGGGGCATCGCGCTGCGGCCCGCGTACCCATCGCCCGTCGCTTTGCTCGAGCGGATGGGCTTGCTCCAGACCGGTTTCCTGGCCATCCACGCCGTGCGGGTGGACGCGGCGGACTTGACGCGCCTCCGCCGGGCGGGCTGCGCCGTGGCCGCCTGCCCCCGCTCCAACGCGCGTCATGGACATGGCGAGGCGCCCGTGGCCCGTTACCTTGAGGCCGGGTTGCCGGTCGGGTTGGGTACGGACTCGGTGGCCAGCGTGGGCGACCTAGACCTCCTGGCGGAGGCCCGGTTGGCCATGCGGCTGGCGGGCCTGAGCCCGGATGAAGCGCTCCGCCTGGCGACCGTGGGTGGCGCCGCCGCTCTGGGACTTGATCAGGACATCGGGACGCTGGCCCTGGGGAAATGGGCGGACCTGTGTGTCATCCCGGTAGATCCCGCCGTGGGTCGCGATCCCGGCTCGGCCGCCCGGGCGGTGCTCGAGAGCGGCGGGGCCGCCGTGCTGGCCACCTACGTCGCCGGCCGGCGGGTGTACCGTGCCGACACGGCCATCTCCCTTGATCCGAGCCCATGACATGAAGGCGCAGCGACAGGCGGTCATTCTCAACGTGGTGCGGCAACATCGGGTGGAGAGCCAGGAGCACCTCCGCGCGCTGCTCAGTGGGGAGGGGATCGAGGTGACGCAGGCCACCCTGTCCCGGGACATCCGCGAGCTGCGGTTGGCCAAAGTAGCCGACGCCGCGGGCGGGTCCCACTACGCGCCCCCCCTGGAAGGAGCGGCCGTGCGCCCCCCGCTCCAACAGCTGCTCCCCAGGCTGCTGCTATCCCTCCATGGCGTGGGCCCGCTGCTGGTCGTCAAAACACCGTCCGGCAGCGCCAGCACGATCGCCGAGGCCCTCGACGCCGAGGGGTTCTCGGAGATCGTGGGGACCATCGCCGGCGATAACACCATCCTGATCATCGGCTCGAGCGAGCGCGCCCAGCGGGCCCTCGCGACGCGGCTCAGGGCGCTGGCGGGGATCGCTTGAAGCGCCCGGGCGGCTCCCGTATACTTATGCGTCCCGCTGCATAGGCAGACACGGAGAATCGTCCATGAGTTCGTTGGTGGTATTGGCCTACTCGGGTGGCCTCGACACCTCGGCCATTGTCCCTTGGCTGCGCGAGAAATACGACGCCCGCGTGCTCTGCTATGCGGCCGACGTGGGGCAAGGTGAGAGCGAGCTCGATGGTCTGGAGGCCAGGGCCCTCCGGTCCGGCGCGGTGGGGTTCGTGGTGGACGACCTCCGCGAGCGGTTCGTGACCGAGTTCGTGTTCCCCACGCTCAAGGCCGGTGCGATATACGCCCGCACCTACCTCCTCGGTACCGCGATGGCCCGTCCGGTCATCGCCCAGGGCCAGGTGGCGGCGGCGCGTGAGGCCGGCGCGTCGGCGCTGGCGCACGGGTGCACCGGCAAGGGCAATGACCAGGTGCGCTTTGAGCTCACCTACGCCGCGCTCGCTCCGGACCTCGAGGTGATTGCGCCGTGGCGCGAGTGGTCTTTCCGCGGCCGGGAGGACCTCATTGCCTACGTGAAGGGCAAAGGCCTCCCAGTCGAGGTCACACCGGCCAAGCCGTTCAGTCGCGACCGCAACCTCTGGCACCTCTCGCACGAGGGTGGAATCCTGGAGGATCCGGCCGCCGAGCCGCCAGCCGATCTGTACGTGTTGACCGCCGATCCCCGCGCGGCGCCGGATTCGCCCGAGGAGCTGGCCATGGGGTTCGACGAGGGCGTCCCGGTGTCCCTGGACCGTGTGCCCCTGGCCCCGGTCGAGCTGGTCACGCAACTGAATGCCGTCGCCGGTCGCCACGGCGTGGGACGAGCCGACGTGGTGGAGGATCGCCTGGTCGGGATGAAGTCGCGGGGCGTGTACGAGACACCTGGCGGGACGGTGCTGCGCGCCGCCCATCGGGAATTGGAGCAGATCGTCCTCGACCGCCGCACGCTCGCCCTGAAGGACCAATTGGCCAGTCGCTACGCGGACCTGGTGTACGAGGGGCGGTGGTGGACCACTGAGCGCGAGGCCCTGGACGCCCTGGTGAACGTCACTCAGCGGCGCGTCACCGGCACGGTGCGCGTGCGACTCTTCAAGGGGAGCGTAACCATCCTGGGACGCGAGAGCCCCTACTCCCTCTACTCCGAGGAGTACGCCACGTTCTCGGCGGACGAGATCTACCGGCAAGCCGATGCGGCGGGCTTCATTCGCCTGTTCGGACTGCCTGTTCGGATTGACGCGCAGGCCAAGGCGCGCGCCTCCCTGGAGGTCGGCGCCGACTGACGGCCGCCCGCCCCGAGCCGCCTTTGCCACGATGAGCGGTCACCAGATGTGGGGCGGCCGGTTCGCCGCCGGCCACCCGGACGCGGCGTTCGCTGCGCTCAATCGCAGTCTCCCAGTTGATCATCGCCTCTGGCCGTTCGATATCCAGGGCAGCCGAGCCTGGACGCAGGCCCTGGCCAGAGCTGCCGTGCTCAACGGCGATGAAGAGCGGCGCATGCTCGGCGGCCTGGATCGTGTGGCCGCGCGGCTGGCCGCCGGGGACCCGTCGTCCGAGCCGGACGAGGACGTGCACACCCTGGTGGAGCGGCTGCTCTACGCGGAAGTGGGTGACCTGGCGGGGAAGTTGCACACCGGCCGCTCACGCAACGACCAGGTCGCTACCGACCTGCGTCTCTGGTGCATAGACGCGATCACCGGGGCGGACCGTGAGCTGGCGGCCTTGGGCCTGGCCCTGGTGGAGCAGGCGACTGCGGGCTTGGATCTCATCCTGCCGGGGTACACCCACGGGCAGCGGGCTCAGCCGGTCCGGTGGGGATACGTCTTGCTGGCCCACGCCTGGCCCCTTGCCCGCGACCGCGACCGCCTCGCGGAGGCGTCCCGCCGCGCCTCCCAGCTCCCCCTCGGGTCCGGCGCGCTGGCGGGCTCAGGCGTTCCGGTGGACCGCGGATTCCTGATGAAGGCGCTGGGGTTCCGCGCCGTGGCCCCGAACGCGCTGGACGTCACCGGTGATCGAGACTTCCTGGCGGATCTGCTGTACGCCCTGGCGCTCATGGCAACCCATTTGTCCCGGCTTGCGGCCGAGCTGATGACGTACAGCTCATCGGAGTACGGCTTTGTCCGGCTCGACGACGCGTACTGCACCGGGTCGAGCTTGATGCCGCAGAAGCGGAACCCGGACGTCCTGGAACTGGTCCGGGGGAAGGCCGCGCGGCCGGTGGCAGACCTGGTGGGGCTGGTGGCGCTGCTCAAGGGGCTACCGGCGGGCTACAGCAAGGACCTTCAGGAGGACAAGGCGCTCGCGTTCGACGCGACGGATACGGCCCTCTTGATCCTCCCGGCTATCCGGGGCGCAGTCGCTACCCTGCGGCCGGACCCGGATCGAATGCGGGCGGCCCTGGATCCGGCCCTTTTGGCCACGGATTTGGCCGACGGCCTGGTGCGCCGCGGCGTGCCGTTCCGAGAGGCGCACGGGCTGGTGGGCCGGCTGGTGCGCGAGGCCGAAGAGATACAGGTTGACCTCCTTCATGTGCCGGCAGCTCGCGCCCGCGCCGTCCATCCCGAGCTTCCGGATCTGATCAGCGCGCTCGGCTCTTTCGCGGATTCGGTCGAGCGGCGCGCCACCGCGGGGGGGTCGTCCCGGGCATCGCTGGAAGCGCAGATCGCCGAGCTGAGCGCCGGGTTTGGCCGACCGCTGGCTGGGACCACGACGGCGCCCGTCCTGGCGCACCGTTGAAATCCCTGGTGCATCCCGCGTAGACTTCAATTGGCCGCGCCGGCCATTTCCGCCGCCGGGCCGCCGTCAAGGAATGCGAAACGTGGGTTGCCTAGCACTGAATGCCTCGTTTGAACCGCTGACCATGGTGCCGGTCAGGCGGGCGCTGCGCCTGGTCATTGACGGCAAGGCGGAGATCGTCGAGACCGACGGCGCGAACTTGATGCGTAGCGCGCGCGTTTCCGTGCCGCGGCCCTCGGTGATCCGGCTGCACCGGTTCATCCATGTGCCCCGCAAGTTCCGGCGCCAGGTGACCAATACGTTCCTCTTCGCTCGCGACGAGTACCGCTGCCAGTTCTGCGGCCGGAGGCAGCACGAATTGCGCTTCCGCGAGTGCCTCACGCGGGACCACCTGGTGCCGCTCTCCCGCGGCGGCACCAACGACTGGGTCAACGTCATCACCGCCTGCTCCGGCTGCAACACGCGCAAGGGAAACCGGCTTCCCCAAGAGTGTGGCATGCATCCGCTCCGGCCGCCCCACGAGCCGCATTTTGTGCACCTCACGTGGGCGGTCCGGCGCCTTACGCCCGTCCAAGCCAGGTATATCGGGTTGTTTTACGGGGCGGGGACGCTGGCGCAGCTGCGCGGGTTGTGAGAGCCCACACCACTACCTCTGGTTTCACACCAAGCAGCGCCAGGAGCTCACCGACATCACCGACGGGTGGTGAGCAAAGTGCCGGGCTGAGTGCGGTTTGTGTAAAGTGTTGAAGGCCGTTAACTTAAGCCGTTCTCGGTCTTGAGACCGTTGGTCACAGACGTTTCCCCGCGGGGGTGCATAGACCCTCCGCTCATTCTCCCGGCGGACGACGCCTCGCGAGTTCGGCATGTCGATTGACGTGCTCCGGCAGCTGACCTGCGCCTGCGTCGTCCCCATCCGGGAACCATCGCCACGGCGGACCGTCGTCGAGACGGCCGTCGTGACCAGGTGGTGGACTAGAGGGTTCCAGACCGCGTTCGCCTCTTCGACGCCCTTCCCGACCACCGGGCCGGGCCGGGCGAGTCGGCGGGAGCTGGCGCAGGTCGTGGAACTGGAATTGAACGCGACGTGAGGGAACCTTTCGCGCGGCAGCCGCGTGCCGCACATGCTGAGCCACCGGCTCACGCACCCAATGCGGCCATGTTGATCGACTTCGACAATGTCACCATGGGGATCCGCTCGGATCTCCAGAACCAGCTGCGCCGCCTGATGAACTCGGAGATCATCAAAGGCAAGGTGGCTGTGCAGCGCGCGTATGCGGACTGGCGTCGGTACCCTCAGTACATCGTTCCGTTGTCGGAAGCGTCCATCGACCTGATTTTCGCGCCCGCCTTCGGATCCAACAAGAAGAACGCCACCGACATCCGCCTGGCCATCGACGCCCTGGAGCTGGTGTTCACCCGCCCGGAAATCGGCACGTTCATCCTGCTCTCCGGGGACAGCGATTTCTCCAGCCTCGTGCTGAAGCTCAAGGAATACGGGAAGTACGTGATTGGGGTGGGAATCCGCGAGTCGTCCAGCGACCTGCTGGTGCAGAACTGCGACGAGTATTTCGGCTACAACGAGCTGACCGGCCTTACCAAACAAAGTGACGTGGAGCGGGTGTCTCACGATCCCTGGGAGCTGGTGGTGGAAGCCGTGTCACAGATGCGGACCGACGGAGATGTGATGCGGTCCGACCGGCTCAAACAGGTGATGCAAGAGATCGACCCCACGTTCAACGAGAAGGACGTCGGCTTCAGCCGGTTCAGCAAGTTTGTGACCGAAGCGAGCCAGCGCGGATTGTTGAGGCTGACCAAGCTGGAGAACGGCCAGTACGAGATCGACCTCGGGGAGAACGCCAATGTCTCGCCGGCGGTCGAAGCCACGTTGCGCGATCAAGCGAAAGGGCCGGAGGCGGCGCCAGCGGAGCGTCAGCGGGGCGACCGTCGGGCGCGGCGGCAGCATGCCAGCAGCCGCCCGGCTGCCGGGACCATGACGCTGGCCGCCGCGTTCGAGGCGCTCCGAAGCGCGCTGTTGGAGTTGGGTGCCGTAGGCGAGGAAGCCACGGACGCGGATCAGGTACGTGATCGGATGATCGAGCGCACCGGGGCCGCCGCGGATCCCGTGTTCGAGCGCACCCGGTTCCAGCGGCTCCTGCGCCAGGCGCACGACGCCAACGTCATCGAGCTGGTCAAGAGTGGTGACGCGTATTTGCTCAAGCTGGGGACGGCGACCCAGGAGGGAGATGAAAAGGCGGCCGTTCCCAGCGAAGCCTCGTCCGACGAGGGCCGCGGCGGCCGCGGGCGCCGGCGCCGCGGAGAACGCGGTGGTCGGCGTGGCGGTCGGGAGCGCGCTGACAAGGCCCCGGAGCATCCCGACACGGAACGCGTCGCCGAGGCTCCCCGCCAGGAGGTCGCGCCCGCCGCGCGGCCCCCGGCCGCCGACGCCGCAAGAGAGCCGCGACCCAATCCACGATTCCGCCGTGGCTCCCGTGGCGCCGATCCCAGTCCGGCGGCACCGGCGGAATCGGTCCGGGAGACGCCCCATCCCGTGGCCCCCGTCCCGGTGGGGATGGAGCCAGCGGCGCGTGCACCGGAGCCGACCGTAGCGTACGGCGGTGGTCGGTCCCTCCGACACCGTACTGGAAGTCGCGGGCTGCGGCGCGAGGTGGCCCCGGCCGGCCCGGAGACCCCTGCGCGTCACGAGGCACCGACCAGGCCGCAGGCGGCGCCCCCGCCACCACCGCGGGTCGAACGGGCCGACACCCCCGCCAGGCCGCCCGCGCCGTCGGCCCCGCCTGAGCCAGAGACCGGTCCCGGGTTTCTTCGGCGCGTGACCGCCGCGCTCCAGAAGGCCGTCCTGGGCCCCGGTGGGGAACCCAAGTCCTGACTTCTTCGCGCGCGACACGGTCTGTGTAGCGCGCGATCTTTTGGGCTGCGTTCTCGAGACCCGCATCAACCGGGTGCGAACCGCCGGCCGCATTGTTGAGGTCGAGGCGTATGTGGGCCCTCACGATCCGGCAGCACATGGTTACCGCTGGCGACAGACTGCGCGTAACGCGGCGTTGTTCGGCCCACCCGGCACGTGCTATGTCTACTTTATCTACGGTGCCCATTGGTGCGTCAACGCCGTCACCGAGGGCGACGGATACCCGGCCGCCGTGTTGATACGGGCGCTGCAGCCGCTCACCGGCGTCCTGGCGATGCAGCGCCGGCGCGGCGTTCGGAAGGTGGATCAACTCTGCGCGGGACCGGGCAGACTGTGTCAGGCGCTGGGCATCAGCGGACGCCAGAACGGGTCACGCCTCACGGGCCCCGCGATCCGGGTTTTTAGGGCGGCCGAGGCTCCCGAAACCATCGCGGCCGGCCCGCGGATCGGCGTCAGCCGGGCCGCGGACTGGCCGCTTAGGTTCTGTGTGGCGAACTCGCCGTGGCTCTCCCGCCCGGCCCCTATCGCTCGGTCGTGACCTCTTCGCGAGCGCCGGTCAGGATGTAGCGAATCCCGCCCTGGAAGAGGTGCTGCGTGCCGGTCATCAGGAAACTGCGGCCCTCTGGCATGAATTGGTACTGGCCGAACAGGGCCATCTTGCCCATGCGATACTGAGCCCCACCGCTGAAGATCGGGAAGGCCTTGGTGCCGGCCGCCTCGATGGTTTGGAACACGGCTTCCTGCTCGCCCCGAGTGTTGAAGGTACCGACCGGCTGAGCATCGGTAATCTGGCTGATGCCGAATCCGCCGCCGATGTAAAGTTGGATGATCTTGTCGTTGGGAATGACGTACGCCAGAGCCTGAATGCGCCGGCCACTGCTAAAGGCGACGCTGCGGGCCTGGTTGGGGCTGGACGCGTCGAATACCGCGGACGTGGTGTTGCCCCCGAAGGCTATTTGGTCAAAGGCCACGTACAAGGCCGACCGCGTCGCCGTGATCAGCCAGTGGCCGCCGAAGGAGACTGCGGTCTGGGTTCCGGCCTGGGTTCCGGTCGCCGTTGGTGTGTTGAACATGGTCACGCCGCCCTGGGCTCCCCAATACCATTTGTGGCGCCAGAGCTCAGCCTGGCTCTCCAGGCGGCTCGAGAAAAGAACCGTGGCAAAGAGAATGGTCGCCGCGCGCATCCGCATGACTGTCCTCCGGGTATGTTGCCGGCCGGACGTTCGAGCCGGCCTGGGCCAGACAAGATAGGAAACCGTGACCAGAAATGCGAGCCCCAGTCTCGAGCCACGGCCGAAGTCTAGCACCTTATGCTGTAGTGGGTTAACCGGGCAACTCGTGAAACTACTTGAAGGCGAATGCAGTATGGCATTTTACAATTGTGAGGGGTCACTCACATACTAGATGGTCAGACCAGACCGAGCTGACGTCCCACTTTTACGAATGCGGCCAGCGCTTGATCCAGATCTGCCCGCGTGTGCGCCGCTGAGACTTGACAACGCACGCGGGCGTGACCCTGGGGCACCACGGGGTACCCGAACCCGGTGACAAAGACACCCTCGTCGAGCAACAGGTTGCTCATTTGGATGGCTTTGGCGGTTTCGCCCAGGATGACCGGGATGATGGGAGTCTCGCCGGGAAGCGGTTTGAAGCCCTGTGCCAGCAACTGCTCTCGGAAGTACCGGGCGTTGTCGTGCAGGCATGTGACCAGCTCGGGATGCGCGCGGAGATGTTGCACGGCTGCCAGTGCGCTGGCCGCCACCGTGCACGGGAGGGCGTTGGAAAAGAGCTGAGGGCGCGAGCGCTGGATCAGATAGTCCGCCAATGCGGCCGAAGATGCGGTGAACCCACCGGCCGCGCCCCCCAAAGCTTTGCCCAGGGTCGAGGTGATGATGTCAATCTCGCCCAGCACGCCGGCATGCTCCGCGGTGCCCCGTCCGGTCTTCCCCAGGGCACCGGTCGCATGGGAGTCGTCCATTGCGACCACCGCATCGTATCGCTGGGCCAGCTCCAGGATATCGGCGATCCGGGCGATGTCTCCCTCCATGGAAAACACGCCGTCCGTGAAGATGAGCCTGGTGCGAGCAGACTTCGCGGCCACGAGCTTTTGTTCGAGATCCTTCATGTCGGAGTGCTGGTAGACTGCCGACTGGCACTTGGTGATGCCTTTGGCCAGGCGAATCGCGTCAATGATGGACGCGTGGTTCAGCTCGTCCGACAGCACGACGTCGTCGGGACCGAGCAGAGTGGGGCAGAGGCCTTCATTGGCGTTCCAGCAGGAGACGTACGTCAGCGACGCCTGGGTCCCGACCAGATCGGCCAGAGCCGCTTCCAGCTCCCGATGGATGGTGAACGTGCCACAGATAAACCGCACACTGGCGGTCCCGGCGCCAAAGCGATCCAGGCCCGCCTTGCCGGCCGCCACCACCTCCGGCACGTTGCTCAAGCCGAGGTAGTTGTTGCTCGAGAGAATCAGAATCTCGCCCCGGCCCTCCATGCGGACGCGTGGTCCCTGCGCGGACTCCAGATAGTTGAGTCGCTTGTAGACGCCGCCCCGGCGGAACTGCTCCAGCTCCGTCTTGAGTCGCTGCTCCACCTGCGCGTTCATCAGCTGCTCCCGATGGCGAGGATGACTTTGCCGGCCTGGCCGGATCGGATAGCGGCGAGCGCGTCGTCGATCTTTTCCAGCGGGAAGGAATGGGTGATCACCGGCGTCGGATCCAGCAGGCCGGTCGCAAGGAAGCGCTGCATCTGATCCCAGGTCTCGAACATGCGCCGGCCAATGACGCCATAGACCGTGATGCCCTTGAAGATGAGGTCGGTGGACAGGTGCAGCGCGACGTCGCCTTTGGGAAGGCCGAGCAGGTTGACGCGTCCACCGAGGCGCACGCAGCGCAGGGCCTGTCGTACCGCGTCGTGGTTGCCGGACATCTCGCACACCAGGTCGGCGCCCTCGTTGCCGGTGATCTCCGCGACGCGTGCCGTGACGTCCTCCCGTGAGGCGTCGAGCGCGTGATGCGCGCCCATGCGGCGGGCCAGGGCCAGGCGGGTCGGGTTGACGTCCGACGCGATGACCGTGGCTGCCCCCGCCGCGCGCGCGATCCCCACCGCGAAACAACCGATGGGACCGCACCCCAGGATCAGGACGGACGCGCCGGAGACCTCCCCCGTGAGCACGGTGTGGAACGCGTTGCCCAGCGGGTCCATGATGGCCCCGGTGGTGGTCGGGATCCCGTTCAGCGCCATGACGTTGCGCGCCGGCATAGTCAGCAGCTCGGCGAAGGCGCCATCCCGGTCCACGCCGATGATCGAGGTGCGCTGGCAGATGTGGCCGTTGCCGCTGCGGCACTGGCGGCAGTGGCCGCACACGATGTGTCCCTCGGCCGTCACCGACTGGCCCACGCGAAAGGCATCGCCCACCTCTGGACCGACGGTGACGATTTCGCCGGCGAACTCGTGGCCCAGCACCACCGGCGGTTTGATGCGACCCTGGGCCCACTCATCCCAGTCGGCGATGTGGAGGTCGGTGCCGCAGACACCGGCGTGGCGCACTCGGATCAGCACGTCGTGCGGCCCCGGCGTGGGTTCGGGAACGTCCACCACCTCGAGGCCGGGGGCAGGGCGAGACTTGCGAATGGCGCGCATGGTGGTAGGTAGCACAGGCGGCGTAGGCCGCTGGGGCGGCAAACAGCGTTCCAAAGGCACGCCGCCCATGCGGCCCTATGCCGCCTTACATGATGCTCCTGAGAAAACCGCCGTCTACTTGGAGGGCCACGCCGGTAATATAGCCCGCGCGTTCGGAGGCCAGGAACGCGATTGCCGCAGCCAGCTCCGGGGGCTCACCAATCCGTTGCGCCGGGACGCCGCGCACCATGTCGGCCAGCTTGTCTTCCCGGGTCCCACCGGATTGGGCCGCACGTTGGTCCGCCAGATCCTCCAGCCGTTCGGTCCGCATGTAGCCGGGGCACACGGCGTTCACGGTGATTCCGCCGGCGGCAACCTCATCGGACAGCGACTTGGCAAAGCCCAATACGCCGGCTCGTGCCGTGGTGGACAGGATCAGGCCGGCCAACGGTTGCTTGGCGGCGATGCTGGTGAGGAAGATGATCCGGCCCCAACGGCGGCGCTGCATGCCCGGAACGGCTTCACTGCACAGGTGCATGGCGGAGAGCAGGTTCAGCTCCAGCGCGCGTCGCCAGGTGCCTGCCGCCAGGCTGGTGAACGGTGCGGCGGGAGGACCAGCGGCGTTGCAGACCAGGATGTCAACCCTTCCGAACCGCTCCTCGGTGCGCCGTATCAGGCCTTCGGCCTCCGCCGGGATGCCGACATCGGCCCGGAGGCCTTCGATGCGGCCGGGGTGCTCGGCTTGAAGGGTCTCGACGGCCTTCCGCAGGCGCTCCGGGTCCCGGCCGTTCAGCGCCACGTGACAGCTCTCCGCGGCGAGCGCCCGGGCAGCAGCAAACCCCAGGCCGCTGGAAGAGCCGCAGACGAGCGCGACGCGGTTGGCAATGCCGAGTTCCATGACAGGCGGATGCGCTGGAAGCCGCGGAAGTCTGCGTGCGGGGGCGACCGGCGGCAAGCGGTGTCCGTGAAAGGGAGTGCCCCGCGGCCAGAGTCCATTGACTCCGGGCTGGCGGTTGGCTAATATGACCATGGTCATATGATCCGGGTCATAAAATGCCCGAGCACGTATCCAAGTCGCGGTTCAAAGCTCGCG
>Ga0214471_10001920_pt1 | contig 16397 bp, 16 predicted proteins | sample RVTome_5_FD_207665 | JGI IMG/M metagenome (GOLD analysis project Ga0214471, IMG submission 207665) | Soil microbial communities from uranium-contaminated site in the Upper Colorado River Basin, Wyoming, United States - RVT142D155 | ecosystem: Environmental > Terrestrial > Soil > Contaminated >... | reverse complement strand
GCGGCAGGCCGCCGGCCGCGGGCTGCCCGGGACCGGCGGCAGTGCCGATGATGACTTCGTCACCCTCGTTCAGCCCGCTCAGTACTTCGGTGCTCATGCCGTCGCTCAGCCCCAGGCGCAGGTCGACCGCCCTGGGCTGGCCGTGCTCCAGCGCGTAGGCCCGGCCGGCGCTCGACGCGCCGCGCGCGCCCGATTCCGCGAGCAGCCGCTCCCACGCGGGGCGCTGCTCGGGGGTCAGGATCTCGGCGATGCGCGCGTTGGTCTCGGAGCGGATCCTTTCCACCTCGCGCCGGCGGTTGCCGTCGCCCTTCATGTCGCGCACGCGGGCGAACTTCTGCCGCGACTCGGCGAAGATCTCATCGAGCTGGGCGCGCTGCGCCTCGCTCGGCTTGAGCTCCTGCTGCAGGCGGTTGCGGAACTCCTGCACCGCCTGGCCGCCGGCCTGCTGCGCCGGCGCGTCCACGGGCGCTTTCACGTCGGCCACCGTGCCCGCGGGCCGGAAGCGCAGCGCGGCGTTCGGCACTTTAAGCGCGCTGGTGCGGCTCTCCACCGCGATGCGCACGTTGGCCGTCATGCCCGGAAGCAGCGCGAGGTCCGGGTTCGCCGCCGAGATCACCACGATGTAGCTCACCACGTTCTGCACGTTCAGCGGCGACTTGCGGATCTGCCTGATCTCGCCGGCGAAGTTGCGCCGCGGGAAGGCGTCGACCGCGAAGCTCGCGGGCATGGCGACGCGCAGGCGCCCGACGTCGGCCTCGTCGATCGCCGCCTCGACCTGCATGTCGCGCAGGTCCTGGGCGATGGTGAACAGCACCGGCGCCTGCAGGCTCGCCGCCACCGTCTGCCCGGCGTCGACGTTGCGCAGGATCACGGTGCCGTCGACCGGGGCGCGGATGATGGTGCGCTCGAGGTCCACCTGCGCCTGCTTGAGCAGCGACTCGCGCTGCTTGACCGCGGCGCGCGCGCTCGACACCTGCGCCTCGCTCACCTTGATCTGCGCCTGGACCGCCTTCAGCTGCTCGCGCGTGGTGTCGAGCACGCTGACCGCCTTCTCGAGCTCGGCGGGCGAGATGAATTTCTTGTCGACCAGGGCTTTCTTGCGCTCGACGTCGCGCTGCGCATCGACCAGCGTGAACTTGACGCGGGCGACCTCGGCCTGCTGCGCGACCAGCCCGGCGCGCGCCACGGCCACCGCGCCTTGCGCCGAGTCGAGGTCGGCGCGCGCCTGGTTGACGCGCAGCTCGAAGGTCGACGGGTCGATCTGCGCGATCACCTGGTCCTTCTTCACCGCGGTGTTGAAGTCGGCGAAGATCTCCTTCACCTGGCCCGAGATCTGCGAGCCGACCTGCACCGTGGTGACGGCGTTCAGCGTGCCGCTCGCCACCACTACCGCGGCGAGCGGCCCGCGCTCGACCCTGGCGAGGCGGTAGCGCACCTCGCCGTTACTGTTTAGTGACTGGACCCAGTACCAGCCGCCGGCGGCGAGCACGAGGACGAGGACGATCAGCGCGGCGCGTTTCATGACAGGCAGGCATTATCCGGCCCGCGGCCCTGCGGCGTTGTAACGCTTTGCAACTACCGCTTCCGCCGGAATACCCCGGACTTGCCTCCGAGTTTTTCCTCGAGCCGCAGGTCGGTGAGCGTCATGCCGCGGTCGACCGCCTTCACCATGTCGTAGATCGTGAGCAGGCCCACCGCCGCCGCGGTGAGCGCCTCCATCTCGACGCCGGTCTGGCCGCGGCACTCGACGCGGGTCATGATACGCACCGATGCTGTTTTTTTGACTAATTCAAATTCAACAGTAATCCGCGTGAGCGCGATCGGGTGCGCCAGCGGGATCAGCCCGGCGGCGCGCTTGGCCGCCTGCACCGCGGCGATGCGCGCGACCCCGAGGACGTCGCCCTTTTTCGCGCCGCCCGCGGCGATGAGGCGGAAGGTGGCCGGCTGCATGGCGATCCGGCCGGAGGCGACCGCGACGCGGTGGGTCGCGGGCTTCGCTCCCACGTCTACCATGTGGGCCGAACCTCTGGCGTCGAAGTGGGTCAATGACTGCGGGGTCAACGATTTGGCGCGCATTCCGGGCGCTATCATAAACAGATGCGGTTTCTGGTCGCTTTTCTCATCAGCGTGGCCATGCCGGCCTTCGGCCAGCCGCTGCCCGATCTGGGCGGGGCGGGCGACGCCGGCCTGGCGCCGCAGACCGAGCGCCGCATCGGCGAGAGCATCATGCGCGACATCCGCTTTCGCGATCCGAACTACCTGGACGATCCCGAGATCGCGGACTACCTCGGCAACCTCGGGGCGCGCCTCGCCCAGAACGCCGCCGGCGCGCGCCAGGACTTCGAGTTCTTCGCCGTGCGCGACCACACGATCAACGCTTTCGCCCTCCCCGGCGGCTTCGTCGGCGTGCACACCGGGCTGATCACCGCCGCCGAAAGCGAGTCCGAGGTGGCCTCGGTGCTGGCGCACGAGATCGCCCACGTCACGCAGCGGCACATCGCGCGCATGCTCGGCCAGCAGCAGCAGATGCAGCTGCCGGTGCTCGCCGCGCTCGCCGCGGCCATCCTCCTCGGCCGCTCGCGCCCCGACCTCGCGAGCGGCGCCGCCGCCGCGGCTTCCGCCGGCGCGATCCAGACGCAGCTCTCGTACTCGCGCGACTACGAGCGCGAGGCCGACCGCATCGGCTTCCAGGCGCTCGAGGGCGCGGGCTTCGACGTCCATGCCATGGGGTCGTTCTTCGAGAAGATGCAGCGCGGCAGCCGGATCGCCGACGACGGCTCTGTGCCGGGGTACCTGCGCACCCACCCGGTGACCACCGAGCGGATCGCCGACGCGCAGAACCGCGCCGCGAGCCTGCCCTACAAGCAGCACCTCGACAGCGTGGAGTTCCATCTCGTGCGCGCGAAGCTGCGCGCCCAGTCCGGGGATTCGCGCGCCGCGGTGGAGTATTTCCAGAACGCGGTGGGCGACCGCCGCTACGCGAGCGAGGCCGCGGCGCGCTACGGGCTCGCCTCCGCGCTGCTCCGCGGGCGGCGCGCGAAGGAGGCGCAGGCGGAGCTCGGCCGGGCGCGCGCGGCCGGCGCGGCGGGTCCGATGGTCGAGGCGCTCGCCGCGCGGGTACGGGTCGCGCTCGGCGATCGCGCCGGCGCGGCGACGCTGCTGGGCGAAGCCCATGGGCGCTACCCGCACTCGCGCCCCTTGCTCTACGCGCACGCCGAAGCCCTGCAGGAGGCCGGCCGCAACCCGCAGGCGCTCGAGCTCCTCACCGACTCCCTGCGCCTGCATCCGCGCGACACCCGGCTGCACCAGCTCCAGGCGAAGACCTACGCCGCGCTCGGCAAGCGCCTGCTGCAGCACCAGGCGCAGTCCGAGGTGTACGTGCTGCAGGGCAGCCTGCCGGCGGCGATCGAGCAGCTCCAGATCGCGCGCACCGGCGGCGACGGCGACTTCTACCAGCTCTCGGTGGTCGACGCCCGTTTGAAAGAGCTTCGCGCGCAACACGCGCAGGAGCTCAGGGACGCCAAGCGTTAAGCCTTGGGCGGCTGGTAATACGCCTCGTAGAGAAGATCGAAGGTCTTTTCCGCCTCGGAAAGCAGCTCGGGCTCGCTGTTCGAGCGGCGCTGCGCGCCTTGCAGGAGCGTCTGCACGCCCGCCGCCTCGGCGACGGGCGTGCCGCGGATCTCGAGGAAGTGCACGATGCTGCCGATCTTGACCAGAGCGGGGTTCTTGGCGAGGTCGAGCTTGACCAGCATCTCCTCGTAGGTGACGCGCGTCTCGCTGTTGGCGAAGTGCGCGCCCTCGAAGCCGAAGGCGATGGCGTCGGCCGGCAGGGGCTCGGTCTTCTCGAGCCAGGTGAGGGTCGCCTCGGGGTCGACGAAGCGCCGGATGAGCCAGGCGCAGGCGAGGCGGTCGGCCCACAGCGGCTTGCGCGTCACCCAGGTGCGCCCCAGCAGCGCCTCGCCGGGCGCCAGCGGCGGCTGCGACTGCGCGGGAAAGAGGAGCTTGCGCACCTCGGCGTCGGCCTTGGCGAGCGCTTCCTCGGCGCGGCTGCGCGCCGCGCTCGGGAAGAAGTCGAGCGCGGCGATGCTTTCGAACTCGCGCCGCTGCTTGTGCACCACGCGCGAGATCGCGCTCGGGTCGGAGCGGCCGAAGCCGACGCGCAGGCTCTCGACCGTCTTGATCAGGTTCTCGTAGCGCGCCGAGCGGTCGAAAAGGCGGGTGAACGCCGCCTGCTGCGCCGGCGAGACGGCGTTCACCTGCAGCACGCTCGCCGTGCCCGCGATCCGGGTGATGTAATCGGCGAGCGTCTCGAGCGACTGGCGGTTGGCCGGCGTGTCGGGCAGGAGGAAAACCCCCTCGCGCATCACCGCGGCGCCGAGCGATTCCAGCGTGCGCAGCACCCGCATGCGCGAGGCTGGATCCCCGGTGGGCAGCTGCGCTATCGTCAGTAGCCAGCCCGGCGGGGCCGGAGCTGTTGCTTCTTTGTCTACTTCCTCCATGCGGCATAATAACTTCATGAAGCGGGCTTTTTTGTTCGCAGGACTGCTGCTCGCTTTCTCGGGGAACGCGGCTGATGCGACCTTCAGCGTCAAAATCCTCACCCCGGAAACCGCGCTGAAGGCGGCGCAGGCGGCGCTCAGGAGCTGCCGCGACCGCGGCTTCCAGGCCGCCGTCGCCGTCGTCGACCGCATGGGCGTGGTGCAGGTCCTGCTGCGCGACCGGTTCGCCGGCCCGCACACGCCGGACATGGCGAGCGCGAAGGCCTACACCGCGGTGAGCTTGCGCACCAACACCACCGAGCTTGCCGAAGCCTCGCAGCCCGGCCGCCCGGCGAGCGGCATCCGCCACCGTCCCGGCATCGCCGCGGTCGGCGGCGGGCTGATGATCGAAGCCGGCGGCTCGCTGCTCGGCGCGATCGGCGTCTCTGGTGCGCCCGGCGGGCGCGAGGACGATGCCTGCGCGGCCGCGGGGATCGCGGCGATCCGCGAAGACATCGAGCTCTAGAAGGCTTTTTCCAGCGCCTCGCACAACGTCCGCAGGACCTTGATGCGCGCGTAGTACTTGTTGTTCGCCTCGACCAGCGTCCAGGGCGCGATGCGCGTGGAAGTGCGCTCGACCATGTCGCACACCGCCGCTTCAGAGCTTGCCACTGCTTGCGGTTGCGCCAGTCCTCGGGCGTGATCTTGAAGCGCCGGTACTGCTCGTCCTTGCTGATGGCGAGCCAGTGACGCGCCGGAGGGCGCCGCCCTTGCCCGCGCCGTCGACGCCGGCGATGACCACGAGCGCGCTGAAGCTGGCGTTCTGGTACAGGTCGTACTGCGCGTCGAGCAACGCCTCGCGCAGCTTCGGCTCGTCGCGCCGGTACGTGCGCTTTCCGACGCGATGCTCGAGCTCGGCGAATTCGAACATGCGCGAATTATGGAATAATCGTCCGCGTGAAAGCGCGCTGGATCAGGCTCGGCGCCCTCGGACAGCCGGAGTTCGACGCCGCCTATGCTTCCATCGCCGCGGTGCAGCCGCGCACCGCGGCCCCCGTGCTGCTGTGGGGCGAGGAAGCGGCGCGCTATCCCTTCGCCCTGATCGCGCCGCTCAAGTTCGCCCCCGGTCTGAGGCGCCGCTGGCTGCCGTGGGGCCTCGCCGCCGCGGTCGCCACCTACCGGCAATTCGGCGTGCCGGCCTACCTGAACGACGAGCTTTTCCTGCACGGCCGCGACATCGCGCAGAGCCGTGCGCTCACGCTCGGGGATTGCGCGGTCATCGCGTCGAGCTTCCTCATGCGCTTCCCGGGGAGCTGCGTGGCGACGCCGTCGGTCGAGCTGCAGCATGCGTTCCGCCTGCGCCTCGAAGCGCAGCACGGCTGGGAATTCGACCACTCGTGGCCGACCGAGCGGGAATGCGTCGCCGCGATCTCCTGCTAGGCACTGCCGCAGTCCTTCTCGTGCGCAATGCCCTGGCGCAGGGTCGCGTCCAGGCCGGCGTCAGCCGCGTGCGCGGCGAAGTCACGATCAACGGCGCAGCCGCGAAGCAGGGCATGGCGGTGCGCGCCGGCGACCGCGTCGCCACCGGAGCGAACGCCGAGATCGTCTTCGCCGTGGACCGCGATGCGATGCTGGTTCGCCAGAACAGTCATTTTGAATTGGTAAAGAGTGGTTTCAGGCTGCTCTCGGGGGCAGTGCTTTCGGTTTTCGCGCCGAGGCAGCGCAAGGAGCTGCGCACCCCCACTTCGACCATCGGAATCCGCGGCACCGCGGTCTACCTGGAAGCCGAAGCGCAGCGCACCTACGTCTGCACCTGCTACGGCGAGGCGGTGCTCGAGCCGCTCGACGACCCCGCGGCGCGGGAGACCGTGCGCACCACGCACCACGAGCAGCCGCGCTACATCCTGGCGCGCGGCGCGCCGCGCCTGGTGACCCCCGCGCCGATCAAGAACCACAGCGACGCCGAGCTCCAGCTGCTCGAAGCCCTGGTCGGCCGCAAGCCGCCCTTCGCCGGCAAGGGCTACAAGCGCTACTAGACGCTGGAAATCGGGGTCAGAGCCCGATTTCCCTCACGTCGGCGCTTTCAGCCTCTGGAGCTGTTCCCTGAGCTTCGCTAGGGTGGCCTCGAACGCGGCGAGACGCTGCTTCTCCTGCTCCACGACTTTGGCGGGCGCTCTCTCCACGAAGGATGCATTCGCAAGCTTCGCCCGGCATTTCGCAATTTCCCCTTCGACCCGAGTGATCTCCTTGCCGAGGCGTTCGCGCTCGGCGAGGGCGTCGACCTCGACGTGCGGCATGATGCGGTGCGCGCCCACGACGGCCACCGGAGACTCGGAGGCTGGCAGGTCAGCTACGACATAGATGTCAGAAGGTCGGATCAAAACGTGCACCGCGCTCAGGGACGCATCGCTTGGCGCGCCTGTGATGTAGAACGGGACGCGCTGCTGGGGCGTGAGTTTCATCTCGGTCTTCAAATTCCGGCCAGCATTCACAACGTCCTTTGCAATGGCGACCTCCCGCTCCGCCGCCTCGTCGATCTTCTCGGGCTGCGACTTGGGGTAGCGCTGAAGCATGATGGTCTCGCCCTTCTTCCCGGCGAGCGGCGCCACCTTCTGCCACAGCTCCTCGGTGATGAACGGGATGATCGGGTGCGCCAGGCGCAGCGCGGTCTCCAGCACGCGCACCAGGGTGCGGCGCGTGCCGCGCTGGGCGGCTTCGTCCCCCCTCGCCAGCTGCCCCTTCGCCAGCTCGACGTACCAGTCGCAGTACTCGTCCCACACGAACCGGTAGATCGCGCCCGCGGCGTTGTCGAAGCGGTATTCCTCGAAAGCCTGCTCGACTTCCGCCTCCGTGCGTTGCAGGCGGCTGACGATCCAGCGGTCCCAGGTGGACAGCGTCACCGGCCGCGCTTCGTCCTGGCCGCAATCCTTCCCCTCGGTGTTCATCAGCACGAAGCGCGTCGCGTTCCACAGCTTGTTGCAGAAGTTGCGGTAGCCCTCGCAGCGGCCGAGGTCGAAGTTGAGCGTGCGCGCGAAGCTCGCGAGCGAGGCGAAGGTGAAGCGCAGCGCGTCGACGCCGAAGGCGGGAATGCCGTCCGGAAAGTGGCTGCGGACGTACCTGGCGGCTTTTTCCTTGTGCTCCTTGCGCAGGAGTCCGGCGGTCGATTTGGCCAATAGATCTTCAGGAGAAATTCCATCGATCAAATCGAGCGGGTCGAGCGTGTTGCCCTTCGACTTCGACATCTTCTCGCCCTCGGCGTCGCGCACGATGGCGTTGATGTAGACGTGGCGGAACGGCACCTTGCCCGTGAAGTGGGTGGTCATCATCACCATGCGCGCCACCCAGAAGAAGATGATGTCGAAGCCGGTGACCAGGACCGAGGAGGGCAGGAAGATGTCGAGGTCCTTGGTCTTCTGCGGCCAGCCGAGCGAGCTGAAGGGAACCAGCGCCGAGGAGAACCAGGTGTCCAGCACGTCCTTGTCTCTAGCTAGTTCACCCTTGTAGCCTTTTGCGTTGGCTTGCTTCCGGGCTTCCTCCTCGGAGCGCGCCACGTAGTAATTGCCTTGGTCGTCATACCACGCAGGAATCTGGTGCCCCCACCAAAGCTGGCGCGAGATGCACCAGTCCTGGATGTTCTCGAGCCACTCGTTGTAGGTCTTGGTCCAGTGCTCGGGGAAGAACTTCACCTCGCCCTTCGCCACGACTTCCAGCCCCTTTTTAGCGAGGGTCTCCATGTTCACGAACCATTGGTCGGTGAGCATGGGCTCGACGATCACGCCGGTGCGTCCGGAGCGCGGCACGCGCAGTTTGTAAGGCTTCTCGGAAACCAAGAGCCCTTCGGTTTTGAGATCCGAGACTATTTGCTTCCGAGCCTCGAAGCGATCTTTTCCTTGGTACTTCTTCGGAAGAATATCTACGGTCGCAGCGCCCGTAATTCCGTCACGCGAGAGATGCCGTACGCCGTCCTTCGGCGCCGCTTGGAATCCGGCAAGGAAATCGTCGAGCTGTTTGTCTTTAATGCGTCCATCTAGTTTGAAGATTCCAATCAGACCGCCGCTAGGCAAGCCAACGAACTCGCTCCTGTCCTTGTGGCGTTGCCAAACCTGATAGTCATTGAAATCGTGACCAGGCGTTATCTTGACTGCGCCTGTCCCAAACTCCGGGTCGACGTACTCGTCGGCGATGATTGGAATCGGACGCTCAGCTAGAGGTAGTACCACGTTCTTGCCTACCAGCTTCGCGTATCGATCATCTTTCGGGTTCACTGCAACCGCGATGTCACCCAGCATGGTCTCTGGGCGCACGGTGGCGACGCTGATCGAGCCACTACCGTCTTCCAGCGGGTAGCGGATCTCCCAGATCTTGCCGTCCTCTTCCTCGGTGTCGACCTCGAGGTCGGACACCGCGGTGCCGAGCACCGGGTCCCAGTTGACGAGGCGCTTGCCGCGATAGATGAGCCCTTCCTCGTACAGCCGGACGAACACCTCGACGACGGCGCGGGACATCTTCGCGTCCATCGTGAAATAACCCGCCTTCTGCCCCTCGGTGTCGGCGTAGGTCCCGTGCGCCGCGGCGCCGCGGCGGCGCATCTGGCGCGTGATGGTCGAGCCCGACTGCTGCTTCCACTCCCACACGCGCTCGACGAACTTCTCGCGCCCGAGGTCGTGGCGGCTTTTCCCCTGCTCCTCGAGCTGGCGCTCGACCACGATCTGGGTGGCGATGCCGGCATGGTCGGTGCCCACCACCCAGTTGGCGTTGTCGCCGCGCATGCGGTGGTAGCGGATGAGCGCGTCCATCAGCGTCTGCTGGAAGGCGTGCCCCATGTGCAGCGTGCCGGTGACGTTCGGCGGCGGCAGCTGGATGCAGTACGCGGGCGTGGCATGGTCCTTGTGCCGGAAGTAGCCCGCGTCCTCCCAACGCCGGTACCAGGCCTGCTCGATCGCAGCCGGGTTGAAGCTCTTGTCGATCACTCCGGGGTTTTCGGCCGCAGGGCGAACGCCACCGAGGAGGCCACCGCCTCGCGCACCATCTGCGTGACGTTGACCGTGATCTCGGCGCGCACCCCTTCGAGCGCCTGGCCGAGCACGCTGTTCAGCGTGCCCGCGAGGCGCTCCTCGATGACGCGGTCGACCTCTGGCCCGAGCCGCTCCAGGACGGCGCGTTCGAGCGCGCGCGCGAGCGCCTCCAGCGCGGCATCGTCGACCGCGTGGCGCGGCGCGCGCTCGTCGCTCACGATCTCGGTCAGCACCGGCACCTCGCCCTTGGCGCGCGGGCCTTCCTGCCGCCGCACCAGCGCATCGACCCGCTTTATGAGCTCGTCACTCATTGCTCTCGCGCGAGATCGTGGTTGGTGATCTTGTAGCCGCGCTCGCGGTAAAAGCGATAGCGGTTGCGCCCCGCCTCGCGCTCCGATGCGTCAACAACTTCCAGAAGCCGCGGGAAGCGCTCGAAGTGCGGCGGGCAGTCGGCGCCGAGGTTGAGCAGCAGCTCGCAGCGTTCCGGCGCTTCGTCGCCGGAGGCGATCAGCACCGGCGTCTCGGCGGCGAGCGGCGCGTGCACCGCGCAGTGCGGCACGAAGCCGATCGCCGGCCAGGTCCAGAGCATCTTGTCGATGCGGCCCGCGGTCTCGGCGTCGGGCGCGTAGATCAGCAGGCGCTGGTTCTGCTTCACCGCCTTGCCGGCGAGGCGGCAGGCGACCTGCAAACGATCCTCTGCATTGAAATAAAAATCAATGCTCGTCATTTGCGGCCGGCGTGGCGCAGGGCGAAGCGCACGAGCAGCGGCACCGGCCGGCCGGTCGAGCCCTTGTCGCGGCCGCTCTTCCACGCCGTGCCGGCGATGTCGAGGTGGGCCCAGCGCAGCTTGCGCGTGAAGCGCGCGAGGAAGCAGGCGGCGGTGATGCTGCCGGCGGGGCGGCCGCCGATGTTCGCCATGTCGGCGAAGTTCGAGCGCAGCTGCTCCTGGTAGTCCTCCCACAGCGGCATCTGCCAGACGCGGTCCCAGGCGTCGTCGCCGGCGGCGCGGATTTCCTCTGCCAACTTCGGGTCGTTGGCGAAGAGTGCCGTGGCGACGTGCCCGAGCGCGATGACGCAGGCGCCGGTGAGGGTGGCGATGTCGACCACCGCTTCCGGCTTGAAGCGCTCGGCATAGGAAAGCGCGTCGCACAGGATGAGGCGGCCTTCGGCGTCGGTATTGAGGATCTCGACCGTCTGGCCGGAGAGCGTGGTGACGACGTCGCCGGGCTTGCTCGCGGCGCCGCCGGGCATGTTCTCGCACGCCGGGATCACGCCGACGACGTTCACCGGGGCGCGCATCGCGGCGAGCGCGCGCATCGCGCCGAGGACCGAGGCGGCGCCGGACATGTCGTACTTCATCTCGTCCATCTCGCCGGCGGGCTTGAGCGAGATGCCGCCGGTGTCGAAGGTGATCCCCTTGCCGACCAGGGCAAGAGGTTTCTTATTTTTAGAGTTGTTGTAACGCAGCACGATGAGCTTGGGCGGCTGGTGCGAAGCGCGCGCGACCGAGAGCAGCGCCCCCATGCCGAGCTTCTCCATGTCCTTGCGCTCGAGGACCTCGACCTGGAGCTTGAACTCGCGCGCGAGCTTCTTCGCCTCGTCGGCGAGGTAGGCCGGGGTGCAGATGTTCGCCGGCAGGTTGCCCAGCGTGCGCGCGAGGGCCGTGCCTGCGGCGGTGGCCACGGCTTCGGTCAGGGCATGGGTCAATTCGTCCTTGGGGCTCAACGGCAGCACCACGTGCCCGAGCGCGGGCGCGCCCGGCTTCTTCTGCGTCTTCAGCTGGTCGAAGCGGTAGAGCGCGTCGCTCATGCCGAGCACGGCATGGCGCAGGTTCCAGCTCAGCGGGCGAGCGCCGGCCGCGCCGTTGACCTTCATGTCGACGAGGAACAGCGCCGCGTCCTTCGCGTCGAGCTCCTTGAGCGCGTTCGCCGCGGCGCGCACGGCGCCGAAGTACGCGGCCTCGGTGACCGGCTTTTCGGCCAGGCCCACCAGGAGGACGCGCTCGGCCGCGACCCCGGGCACGGCGCGCAGGAGCAGCGTCGAGCCGGTCTTGCCGGAGAGGTCGCGGAGCGCTTTCTTGAGCGCGCCCTTGGAGGCCTGATCGAGGCGCCGCGCGGCGGCGGTCAGCTCGCCGCCTTGATGGACGCCCACCACCACGCAGCCGGTCTTCGCCGTCTCGGGCGAGAGCGTCTTTGTGCTAAATTCCACGGGCCGAAAGTATCGCATGATCTTCCACCGGGCGCTGCTCAGGGAATTTGCAGGTCTCGCGGGCGCCGTGTTCATGACGCTGTTCGCGATCGCGGTGACCACGCGCCTCATCCGCCTGCTCGGCCAGGCCGCGGGCGGCAAGTTTCCGTCGGATGCGGTGTTCGCCTTCCTCGGCTTCTTCGCGCTCGGCGCGCTGCCGGTGCTGCTCTCGCTCACCATGTTCATCTCGGTGCTGCTCACGATGACGCGCAGCTGGCGCGACTCGGAGATGGTGATCTGGTTCGGCGCCGGCCAGCCGCTCACCGCCTGGCTGAAGCCGGTGATGCTGTTCGCGCTGCCGCAGATCGCGGTGATTGCGGCGCTGTCGCTGTTCATCTCGCCCTGGGCGGCGCAGATGGCGGGGCAGTACACCTCGCGCCTGGAGCAGCGCGACGACGTCTCGCGCGTGACCCCGGGCGTGTTCGGCGAGACCGCGAACCGCACGCGCGTGTTCTTCGTCGAGTCGGTGTCGGGCGACTCGAGCGAGGTGCAGAACATCTTCGTCAGCTCGATCCAGCAGAACCGCAGCGGCGTCAGCATGAGCCGCAGCGGCCATACCGAGACCGCGGAGAACGGCGACCGCTTCATCGTGCTCGAGCAGGGCCGGCGCTACGAAGGCGCGCCCGGCGACCCGGAATACCGCGTCACCGAGTTCGACCGCTACGCGGCGCGCATCGAGCTGAAGGAGGGCAAGGAGGTCGCGCCCACGCACAAGAACCTGCCCACCTGGGCGCTCGTCACCAACCCCAGCAACCAGAACCGGGGCGAGCTCCTGTGGCGCGTGGGCATCCCGATCTCGGCGTTCGTGCTGGTGCTGCTCGCGATCCCGATGAGCTTCGTCAACCCGCGCGCCGGGCGCTCGGCCAACCTGCTGTTCGCGCTGCTCACCTACATCGTGTACTCGAACCTGCTCAGCGTGAGCCAGGCGCGCGTGGCGCAGGGCCGCATGGACTTCGGGGTCGGCTGGTGGCTGGTGCACGCGGGCATGATCGCGCTGCTGGTGTTCATGTTCGCGCAGCGCATGCAGGTGATCCGCCTGAGGATGGGCAAGTAGCGTGACGCCGCGCACCCTCGAGCGCTACCTCGCGCGGCAGATCTACGCCGCGACCGCCTTCGTGCTGCTGGGGTTCCTCGGCCTGTTCGCCTTCTTCGACCTGATCCGCGAGCTCGCCGACCTCGGCAAGGTCGACTACCACCTGCGCCAGGTGTTCACCTTCGTCCTGCTGTCGATGCCGACGCACGCCTACGAGCTGTTCCCGGTGGTGGTGCTCATCGGCACGCTCTACGTGCTCGCGCACCTCGCCAGCAACTCGGAGTACACCGTGATGCGGGCCTCGGGGCTCTCGCCCGGGCGCGCGGCGTTGGCGCTGGCGAAGATCGGCCTCGCCTTCGTCGTGCTCACCTTCGTCATCGGCGAATGGGTGGCGCCCTGGTCCGAGGAGCAGGCGCAGAAGGTGAAGCTGCGCGCGATGAGCTCCATGATCGGCCAGGACCTGCAGTCGGGGCTGTGGTTCAAGGACGAGGGCTCGTTCATCAACGTGCGCGAGGCGCGCCAGACCAACCAGCTTTCCGGCGTGCGCATCTACGACTTCGACACGCAGTACCGCCTGCAGAAGATCACCCTGGCGCAGCGCGCCGATTACGCCGGCAAGGGGATCTGGCGGCTGCACGACGTCGCGCAGACCAGCTTTACCACGCAGGGCCCGCGCACCGAGCGCCGGGCCGAGGCCGAGTGGCGCTCCCGGGTGAACCCGGAAATGCTCGACGCGCTGATCGTGCGCCCCGAGCGCATGTCGGCGTGGGCGCTGCACAAGTACACCGAGCACCTCGCCGGCAACCGCCAGCGCACCGAGCGCTACGAGATCGCGCTGTGGAAGAAGATCTTCTACCCGATCGCGGCGCTGGTGATGATGGCGCTCGCGCTGCCGTTCGCCTACATGCAGGCGCGCGCCGGCATGGTCGGCGTCAAGGTGTTCCTCGGCATCATGCTCGGCATCTTCTTCCACATGCTGAACAGCCTGTTCTCCCACATCGGCCTGCTGCAGAACTGGCCGCCGCTCTCCGCCGCGGTCGTCCCAAGCGCGGCGTTTCTCGCCGCCGCCATTCTCATGATGTGGTGGGTGGAGCGGCGCTAGACAATAAGAGCAACCTCGGGCCCCGGCCTTACGCCGGATCGTCAGCGCCTTAGCACGCGCTTTTCGCGCGCGTTCGAATTTGCTTGAGCCGGCGCGCCGCCGGGGAGCACACTTTTCTCAAAGCGCATTTGGCTGTCGCAACCAAGGAGGACCAATGTTCGACATCGCGAAATGCAAGCCCATTGTTGTATCCATACTCGCTGCGGGGTGTGCGCTGGCCAACCCGGTCGCGCTCGCGCACCCGCCGCATTCGCCTTATGACGACACGGTGTTCGCACCGATCAAGCGCTTCGGCCCGCGCGTCGCCGTGGAGGTGGTCGCGAGCGGCCTGGTGTCGCCGCTCAAGGGGGTGACCGCGCCCGGCGAGCGCGACAGGCTGTACGTCGTCGACCAGGTCGGCCACGGCTGGAAGGTCGACCTCGATGCCAAGGAGCGCACCCTGTTCATCGACGTCTCCGGCCGCCTGGTGAAGCTGGGCGTGCTGGGCGAGAACTCGTTCGACGAGCGTGGCTTTCTCGGCCTCGCGTTTCATCCGGACTACCGGAGCGGCAACGGCCTGATCTATACGTATACCTCGGAGCCGAACGTAGGCGCGCCGACCTTTCCGACGACGATGAGAACGCGCGCCGCCGACCACCAGAACGTGGTGGCGGAGTGGCGCGTGCAGGGCGGCGTGGTCGACACGGCGAGCCGGCGCGAGCTGATGCGCGTCGACTGGCCGCAGTTCAACCACGACGGCGGCGACCTTGCCTTCGGGCCCGACGACAAGCTCTACATCTCGATGGGCGACGGCGGCGGCGCCGACGATCGCGACGGGCAGCTCTTCATCAAGGCGACGGGCAGCCTGCCGCCGGTGGACGAGCCGATCGACGGCCACGGCCTGGACGGCAACGGCCAGAAGCTCACCAATCCGCTCGGCAAGATCCTGCGCATCGACGTCGACGGCCGCAACTCGGGCAACGGCCAGTACGGCGTGCCCAAGGACAACCCCTTCGTCGGGCGCGGCGGCGGCGTGCTGGGCGAGATCTGGGCCTACGGCTTTCGCAATCCGTACCGCTTCTCGTTCGATTCGCACGCCGGGACGCTGTTCGTCGGCGACGTAGGGCAGAACGACATCGAGGAGGTCAACATCGTCAGGAAAGGCGGCAACCACGGCTGGCCGATCAAGGAAGGCACGGTGTTCTTCAACCACAATGGCAACGCCGACGGCTTCGCGCAGCGCGAGCCGCTCGGCCCGGTGCCGTCGGGGCTGATCGACCCGGTCGCGCAGTACGACACGCATCACGAGGGGCACTCGGTCGTCGGCGGTTTCGTCTACCGCGGCCGCGCGCTGCACGGCCTGTATGGCCGGTACATCGTCGGCGAGTTCTCGACCATCTTCAATTTCCCCACCGGACCGCACGACTACGGACGCCTGCTGCACATCAGCGGCGACCCGAGCCAGCGCGGGTTGCGCGCGATCAGCGAGTTCCACATCGTCGGTGGCAACTCGCTCGGGCTCGCGGTCCTCGGCATGGGCCAGGACTCGGACGGCGAGGTGTACCTCACCGGCAACCGCTCCGGCCTGCCGTTCGGTAGCGCCGGCATGGTGCTGAAGATCGTGCCCGCGGAGGACGGGGATCATCATCAGGACGACTGAGCGCGCGCGGCGGGCCCCAGCGGGCCCGCCGCTCAAGCGTTGAGCAGCCGTGTGCCGGCGAGCCGGTCGTGCAGAAACTGTCCGTCGCGATCGAATAACGCCCAGATCACGGAAATGCCTGTAGGGACCAGGATCGCCGCGAGCAAGAGTCTTAGTAGCGCGCTTGCTGGCGAAACCTCTACCAGACGGATGCGCCAGGCCTTCATCGCGAGGGTCTGGCCGCCGCGCAGCCAGCACCACAGGAAGTACGCAGCGAACACGGCGGCGATGAAGAGCTGCAGGGCGTAGCGCACCCAGCCGGTGGTGGCGTCGCGGCCGCCGCTCGCGAAGAAGAACAGCCAGGCGGCGAAGAACGCGATGGCGAACAGCAGGATCGCCTCGTACGCCATGGATGCGAGCCGCCGCGGGAGGCCGGGCGCGCTCACCCGCCTTTCTCACTCCTCACTTTTTCCCGCGCGGCTCCGAGACGAGGCTTTCGCGCTCCTGCGGCGGCAGCTGCTGGTACTCCGCCCACTGCTCGCGCAGCTTGTCGCGCTTGGCGGGCGGGACCTTGGCCAGCTGCTTGTAGGTCTCGCGCGCCTGCCGGCGCTGCTCGGGGGTGAGCTTGGCCCATACTTGCATGCGCCGCTGCACCCGCTCCTGCCCCTTCGGGGTCATCTTCGGGTAGCGCTTGGCGACGCCGATCCACTTGCGCCGGCGCTCGGGCTCGAGGCTTTCCCAGTCGGCTTTCAGCGGCGCGAGGATCATCTGCTGCTCGGCGGTGAGCTGCGCCCAGGCCGGACGAACCTGGGCCTTGGCTTTCGCCGCCGGTTTCGCCTTCTTGGTGACGGACTTGGGCGCGACGTCGACCGGGGGTTCGGCGAGCGCAGAGGTTCCCCAGAAG
>Ga0214471_10001917_pt1 | contig 16401 bp, 16 predicted proteins | sample RVTome_5_FD_207665 | JGI IMG/M metagenome (GOLD analysis project Ga0214471, IMG submission 207665) | Soil microbial communities from uranium-contaminated site in the Upper Colorado River Basin, Wyoming, United States - RVT142D155 | ecosystem: Environmental > Terrestrial > Soil > Contaminated >... | reverse complement strand
TGGCGAGCGCACCACCATGCGGCCCGGGGACTTCATCATCACGCCGTCGTGGACCTGGCACGACCACGGCAATCCCGGCAACGAGCCGGTGGTGTGGATGGACGGCCTCGACATCCGCATCGTGCAGACCTTCGCCGCGCAGTTCCACGAGGTGTACCCCGAGGAAGTCCAGCCGGTGTCGCGCAGCGAAGGCGCGTCGACGGCGCGGTTCGGCCAGGGCCTGGTCCCGCTCGACGCGCCGGCGCCCTTCGGCAAAACCTCGCCCATCTTCAATTATCCCTACCAGCGAAGCCGCGAGTCGCTGGCGAAGCTCGCCCAGGACCAGGATCCCGACCCCTGCCACGGCTGGAAGATGGAGTTCATCAACCCGCTTTCCGGCGGGCACGCGATGCCGACCATCGCGGCCTTCATCCAGCTCCTGCGCAAGGGCTTCAAGACGCAGCCCTATCGCTGCACCGACGGCACCGTGTTCTCGGTCGCCGAGGGCACCGGCAGCGTCACCATCGGCAAGGAAAAATTCGATTTCGAGCCGCGCGATACCTTCGTCGTGCCGTCGTGGGTTCCGCTGCAGATCGAAACGAAAGGCGACGCGGTGCTGTTCTCCTTCTCCGACCGCCCGGGGCAGGAAGCGATGGGGCTGTGGAGAGAAAAGCGGGGATGAACGCGCCGGACAAGTCCTTCCTCAGCCGGGAGTACAACAACCGAGAGCTGGTCCCCGAGCATCCGCAGTTCCTCGCGCGCTGGGCTGAATCTTCGGCGCGCGCGCGCGGCACCATGACCTGCTACCTCGACCGTTCCTACGGCGAGCAGCCGGGCGAGACCGTCGACATCTTCCCGGCGCGCAAGGGCGACGGCAGCTGCATGCTGTTCATCCACGGCGGCTACTGGCGCGCGCTCGACAAGAAGGACTTCTCGTTCCTCGCCCCGGCGTGGGTCGACGCCGGGGTGTCGCTTGCCGTGGTCAATCACGACTTGTGCCCGCGGGTGACGATGGAAGAGATCGTGCGCCAGATGCTGCGCGCGAGCCGCTGGCTGTGGCTCAACGCCGAGGAATACGGCATGGACCAGGACCGGCTGTATGTCGGCGGGCACTCGGCCGGCGGCCATCTGACGGCGATGCTGATGTGCGCCCAGTGGCCGGTGTTCGACCGCGCGCTGCCGAAGGACCTGTGGAAGGGGGGCCTCGCCATCAGCGGCCTGTACGACCTGCGGCCGCTCCTGGGCGTCGACTGGCTGAGCGGCGACCTGCGGCTCGACGCCGCGAGCGCGCTCAAGCTTTCGCCGGCGTTCCTGCCGCCGGCGACGCGCGCGCCGGTGATGACCTGCGTCGGCGGCGACGAATCGAGCGAGTTCCATCGGCAGAACGCGCTCCTCGGCAGCCGCTGGCGCTCGGCTTTCGCGGGCGACATCGCCATGCCCGGCAAGCATCACTTCTCCGTGATCGACGGCCTCGCCGACCAGAAGAGCGCGCTCTTCGCCGGCGCGCGCCGCCTCATGAAGCTGGACAAATGACCGAATACCTCTCGCCCGGCCGTTACATCGACAGCTCGCACCCGGCTGTCGCTGCCTTTTCAAAAGAGCATTCCAGGGGCCAGACGGAGCGCGCTCGAGCCGTCGCGCTCTACTACGCGGTGCGCGACAAGATCCGCTACAACCCGTTCCTCGATTTCACCGACCGCGAGGTGTTCCGCGCTTCCGCCGTGCTCGAGGCCGGCCAGGGCTTCTGCGTCGGCAAGGCGTCGCTGCTCGCCGCGTGCGCCCGCGCCGCGGGCATTGCCGCGCGCGTCGGGTTCGCCGACGTGAAGAACCATCTCACCACCCCGCGCCTCGCCGAGACGATGGGAAGCGACCTCTTCGTCTACCACGGCTACACCGAGATGCGCATCGACGGCAAATGGGTGAAGGCGACGCCGGCGTTCAATCTCGCGCTGTGCACGCGCTTCCGCGTCAAGCCGCTCGAGTTCGACGGCCGCGAGGACTCGATCTTCCATCCGTTCGACGAGGACGACCGGCGCCACATGGAGTACCTGCGCGACCGCGGCGTCTACGCCGACGTGCCGGTCGACGAGATCCGGCAGGCGTTCCGCGACGCCTATCCCAGGTTCTACAGCCTGGGCGCCGACGCCGCCAAGGAAACGTTCGGCTGAAGGTACTTCTAGAAGAGAGTTTCCGTGCCGCCGTCGCGGCTGCCGATCCGCTGAAGATTCTCGGCGCGCACCTGCCGCCGCCGCCAAAGGGCCGCACCTTCGTCGCCGCCGCCGGCAAGGCAGCCGCATCCATGGCGCTGGCGGCGGAAAAGAGCTGGTCCTCGCCCCTGGAAGGCATCGCGGTCACCCGCTATAAGCATGGGCTGCCGACGAAGCGCGTCCGCGTCGTCGATGCCGGGCATCCGGTCCCCGACGGGGCCGGCGAGAGCGCCGCGGCGGAGATTCTCAAGAGGGTAAGAGACCTCGGGCCGGACGACCTGCTGCTCGCCCTGATCTCGGGCGGCGGCTCGAGCCTGCTGTCGCTGCCCGCGCCCGGCGTGAGCATGGCGGAGCTCAAATCGCTGACCGCGCAGCTTCTCAAGAGCGGCGCCGCGATCCAGGAGATCAACACGGTGCGCAAGCACCTCTCGGCCATCGCCGGCGGGCGGCTCGCCGCCGCCTCGCGCGCGCCCGTTGTCGCGCTCATCATCTCCGACGTGACCGGCGACGATCCGACGCACATCGCCTCGGGTCCGTGCGCGCCCGACCCGACGACGATCGAAGGCGCCAAGGCCGTGCTCGCAAAATACGGCATCGCATTCCGCGGGCCTTTCTCGGAGACGCCCAAGCCCGGCGACGCAGTTTTCTCGCGCGTCAAAAACGAGGTGATCGCGACCGCGCACCGCTCGCTGGAGGCGGCGGCGGAAGTATTCCAAAGGAACCACATCCGGCCCGTGATCCTCGGTGACACGATCACCGGCGAGGCGGCGGAGGTGGCGAAGGTCATGGCCGCCCTGGTTCGCGAGATCCGAAAATATTCCAGCCCGTTCAAGCCACCGGTCGCCCTGATCTCGGGCGGCGAATGCACGGTGACCGTGCGCGGCCAAGGGGGCCGCGGCGGACGCTGCTGCGAGTTTCTTCTATCCCTCGGGATAGAGCTGGAAGAGGTCTGGGCGATCGCCGCCGACACGGACGGCATCGACGGCACGGAGGACAACGCCGGGGCGATCCTCACGCCCGAAAGCATGAAGAAGGGCCACGATGCGAAGGCGCTGCTCGCTCGGCACGACAGCTACGGCTTCTTCAGCGCCCTGGGCGACCTCGTCATCACCGGGCCGACGCGCACCAACGTCAACGACTACCGGGCGATCCTGATCACCTGAAGTAAGGCCAAATTGTGTAACGAGCGTGATGAGTTACACGTAATACGGGCTCGCGCGGCGCGGCGCGAGCCTCGTCCTACACATTCCCGCTTACACTGGGATGCTCATGGAACACGCAGAGGTCGAGCCAGCCGAAGACCTGCTGGACAACGCCCAGATCACGACGGGGCGCTACATCGCCCACGTCGCCGTACCGTGCTTCGATCTAGACGAGGCTGCCCGCTGGTACGCGGAAGTCCTCGGGGCGCAGCCCGTGCGGATCCTCAAGGACCGCGTCACGTTCAGCTTCGGCGGCGTCCTGCAACTGGTCTGTCACCTGGAGCGGCGCGCGGTCGCGCCCAATCCGCGCGCATACCCGCGGCATCACGGCCTTACGTTCCTGCGCATGGAAGACTTTTCCAGGCTGAAGGACCATCTCAAGAAACTGGGCGTCAAGTTCCTGGTGCCCCCCGCCGTTCGATTTGCGAACAGCGCTCACGAGCATCAAACCTTGATGGTGGTCGATCCTTCCGGCAACGTGGTGGAGTTCAAGTGCTACGTTCGGCCGGAGTGTAGTTACTAGGAGGACTTAGCGTGCCTGCGCGGCGCGGGCGCGCGCCACCCGCGCGGCGAGCGCCGAGCGCGCTGGATTTTCGTTCTTTATCCGAGGGTGATTTTACGCCTGCGCGAAAGCTGTCGAACGACCGGCAGGACGAACGCGAGGATCGCAGCCGCCATCACCGCGCCGGCCACCGGGCGGGTGAAGAACACCGTCCAGTCGTTGTCGAAGCTGATCATGGTGGTCATGAAGGTGGTCTCGGCGAGCGGGCCGAGGATCGAGCCCAGCACCAGCGGCGCGATCGGGAAGCGCCAGCGCTCGAACAGGAACCCCAGCACGCCGAAGGCGGCGATCACGTACAGGTCGGAAAGGTTGTTGCGCGCGGCGAAGGCGCCGATGAAGCAGAACATCACCACGAAGGCAGAGACCACGGCTTCGGGAAACTCGAGCACGCGCACCAGCAGCTTGATGGCGAAATAGCCCAGCAGGCACATGCCGAGCACGCCGATGAACATCGAGGCGATCACCGCGTAGGCCATCTGCGACTGCTCCGGGTTGGTGAAGATCTGCGGCCCGGGCTGCACGCCGTGCAGCAGGAAAGCGCCCAGGATGATGGCGGTCGCGCCGCTTCCCGGGATGCCCATGGTGAGCAGGGGAATCATGGCGCCGCCGACCGACGAGGTGGCCGCCGTCTGCGGCGCGACGATGCCTTCCGGAATTCCGGAGCCGAGCTCCTTGCGCCGCTTGCCGTACTGGCCCTCGGCGCCGTACGCGACGAAGGAGGCGATGGTCGCGCCCGCGCCGGGCACCACGCCTACTAGCAGGCCAACGAGCGCACTGCGGGCGAGCGCTGCCTTGACGCGCCCGATCTCGCGCAGCCGCGGCAGCTCGGTGCGCTGGCCGCCGCGGCGGCCGAGCGAAGCGGCTCCGTATCCCTGGTACAGGCGCGTGAAGACCTCGCCAATGCCGTAGGCGCCGACCATCACCAGCAGATACTCGATGCCGTCGGTCAGCATCGGCACGCCGAACGCGAAGCGCTCGGCGCCGTAGGTTTCGTCGACGCCGACGGTGGAGACGAGCAGGCCGAGGCACAGGCTGATGAGCGCATTGCTGATCGAGCCGCCGCCGAGCGAGACCACGCTCGTCAGCCCGAAGAAGATGATGGCGAAGTACTCCGGCGTCGAGAGCGTGAGCGCGACCCTCGCTACCGGCGCGGCGAGCGCCACCAGGGCGCACGCCGACAGCATGCCGCCCCAGAAGGCCCCCAGCAGCGTCCAGCCGAGCGCCTGGGCGGGCATGCCCTTGCGCGCCATCGTGTAGCCGTCCCACAGCAGCGGCACGTCGATCGGCTCGCCGGGGACGCGGAACAGGATCGCGGTGAAGGCGCCGCCGTAGGTGCCGGTGACGTACATCGCGGTGAGCAGGATGATGGCCGGCGTGATGTCCATCGCGTAGGTGAAAGGCAGCGCGAGCACCACGCCCATCACCAGCGTGAGCCCGGGGAGCACTGCCACCAGCAGGCCGAGCACCAGGCCGATCGCGAGCACCGTCAGGTTCACCGGCGTGAGCACCTGGGCGAAGCCCGCGGCGAGCAGCGTCAGGACCTCCATGCCGCCTTAGCGCACGCCGAGCGCCGCGAGCAGTCCGACCGAGACGAGACGGAATGGACCGGCCCCCAGCGGCAGCGACACGTACACGATCTTCATGAATACCACGACCATCGCGAGGCTTCCGCCCAGGGCGCACGAGACGGTCACGCCCCAGCGGCGGTAGCCGCCGAGCGCGATGAAAGCCGCGAGGTACGCCGCGGTGGCGAGGAAAAAACCCAGCACGTCGACCAGCAGCACGTAGGCCAGGGTCGCGCTCATGCCGAGCGCGAGGCGCAGGACGCTGGGCAGGGCGGTGCTCTGCGGGTCAACCGACTCCATGGACGCATCGAGGTAATCCTGCAGCATGCCGCCGGCGGAGCGGGCGTCGGCCGACAGAAAGCTCTTGGCGAGCTCGTAGACGCACACCACGGCGAGCAGCCCGAGAATCGCGCGCGGCCAGAAATCGGGCCCGAGACGCTCCGCCGGGCCGATGTACTCGATGCGCCGCGCGACGCCGTACAGCACGCCCGCAGCCGCGAGGAGCAACGCGTACGGCGCGGCCCGGACCAGCCGGGCCTTCACTGCTTCTTCAGCTGGTCCGCGAACTTCCGCATCACCGCGAGCTCGCCGTCGAGAAACTGCTTCGCGTTCGCCGCCGGGATGAAGCTGTCGCGCAGGGCGAGGCTTTCCTTCAGGAAGGCGTAGTACTCCGGATCGGCGGCGACCTTCGCCACCGCGTCGGCGAGCAGCTTGAGCCGCTGCGGCTCAACGCCGGCGCGCACCACCACCGAGCGGAACTGCGGCAGGTAGATCTCGAGCCCCGCTTCCTTGGACGAAATGACGTTCGCGAACTCCGGGTACACACGCTCCTGGTTGAACATCAGGATCGCGCGCATCTGGTTCGAGTCGAGGAAGGAGCGCACGTCGCCGGGCTGCTCGTAGAGCAGGTCGGCGTGGCCGCCGAGGATCGCGATATAGCGCTCGCCCGGCTTGGCGTAGGGCACGCCGGTGAACTTCAGCCCCTTGCCCTCCATGTACTTGAGCGCCATGTCGTCGACGCTGCCGAAGCCGAGGATCGCGACCTTGAGCTTGCCGGGGCTCGCTTTAGCGGCCCTGGCGACGTCGGTCCAGGTCTTGTACGGGCTGTCGGCCTTGACGAACAGCGCCGAGGGCTGGCGGATCATGATGCCGAGCGGCACGAAGTCATCGGGCTTCCAGCGTGGGTTGCTGGTGGCAAGCAGCGCGTGCGTATCGGCGATGTAAACCGATATCGAATAGCCGTCGGCCGACGCGGCGAGCATCTTGGTCATGCCGGTGCCGCCGGTGGCGCCGGGGACGTTCAGCACCGGCACCGAGACCTTGAGCTCGCCTTCGAGCAGACGCGACATCTTGCGCGCCAGCTGGTCGGCGCCGCCGCCCGGGCCCCAGGGCACGATGAACTCCACCGGCCGCGACGGGTAGCGCTCCTGCGCCGACGCCGGCCATGCCGCCGCCAAGGCGGCGATCAACACGATTTTTCCGATCATCGCTTTCCTCATTTCAGCCTCCTTCTACGCCTTGACAGCAGCCAGCAACTCGAGCTCCGCGGAAAACGCCGACTGAACGCTGGCATGTTCCGTCTCTATTTTGGCAAGGATCTTGCGGGCTTCTTCGGTGTCGGCGCGGCGCGCCGTCGCCTCGATATCCTCGCAATACCGGCTCAGCACCTTCGCGCCGACGTTTGCGCTGCTCGATTTGAGCGAATGGGCGGAGCGCGCGATCTCCGGCGCGTCCTTGGCGCCCGCCGCCTGCTTCAGCTTCTGCATGAGCTTCGGCGACTCGGCAAGGTAAAGACTGATCACGCGGGCGAGCAGCTCGGGCTTGCCATTGGTCCGCACCCTGCCCAGCTGATCCAGCACCTGCCGGTCGAGGACTTCAGCGGCTTTCGCGGTCGCCTGCGCGGCGAGCTCCGCGGCCTGCGATTGCCGCGACGCCGCCTGAGGCATCCAGCGGTCCAGCATGTCCTGCAACGTCTGCATGCTGAATGGCTTGCTCAAGTGGTCGTCCATGCCGGCGTTCAGGCATTCCTCGCGGTCCTGCGCCATCGCGTTGGCGGTCAGGGCGACGATGGGCACGCGCTTGCCTACCGCCGTCTGCTCCCGCGCGCGGATCTCCCGGGTGGCCTCGAATCCATCCATTTCCGGCATGTGGCAATCCATCAGGATGAGATCGAAGGCGCCTTGCGCGTGGGCATCGAGCGCTTCCCTGCCGTTGTTGACGACGGTGACGTTGTAGCCCTGCATCTGCAATATGCCCAGGGCAACCTGCTGGTTGATGAGATTGTCCTCCACCAGCAGGATGTTGCCGCGAAGCCCGGCGGGAGCCGTGTTCACCGGCTCCCACACGGCCGGCGCCGCGACGGTCTCCTGCGCCTGGCCGGCCATCACGTTGACCAGGCATTCGTACAGCACCGTCTGGCGCACGGGCTTGGCGAGGCAGGCGTCGATGCCTGCGTCGCGGGCGTTGCGGATATCCACCTGGCGACGGGTCAGCATGACCAGCCGCACCTTGGCGATGTCGGCGCGGGCCCGGATCGCACGCGCGAGCTCGAGCGCGTCCATGCCCGGCAGCCCCAGGTCGATGATGGCGATATCGTAGGGCGCGCCCCGGGCCGCCGCCTGCGCCAGCAGCTCGATCGCCTGCTCCGGCGTCGCGGCGACGCGATTGGTCATTCCCCAGTTGCTCATCTGCGAGTTCAGGATGCCGCGATTGATGGCGGTCGATTCGACGATGAGCGCCCGCACGCCCGTAAGCATTCCCACCGGGGTGGTACGCGAGGCCTCCGGCGATTGCGCCTCCTGCTTTTCAAAGCGGGCGGTGAACCGGAACGTGGAACCCGCGCCGAGCGCGGATTCGACGTGGACGCTTCCCCCCATCATTTCCACGAGCTGCTTGCTGATCGCGAGGCCCAGGCCGGAGCCGCCGTGCTTGCGGGTCGTCGAGCCGTCGGCCTGTGAAAACTCGTCGAAGATCCGCGACTGCGCCTCCGGGCTGATGCCGACACCGGTGTCGCTGACCTCGAAGCGCATCGTGACGCTCTTCGCGCTCTCCTCGACGCTGGTCGCACGGATCACGACCGAGCCCTGCTCGGTAAACTTGATCGCGTTCCCCACCAGATTGGTCAGCACCTGGCCCAGGCGCAGCGGGTCTCCCCTGACCTGGGTCGCCAGATCCGGGGGGATGCTGCAGGCAAGCTCGAGTCCCTTGCTGTGGGCGCGCTCGGCGAGCAGATCCACGACATCCTCGACCGTCCGGCGCAGATCCATGTCGACGTTCTCGAGCTCGAGCTTTCCAGCCTCGATCTTCGAGAAGTCCAGAAGGTCGTTGATGATGCTGAGGAGGTTCTGGCCCGAGCGCTGCACGGTTTCGGCATACTTGCGCTGAGTGCTGCTGAGCCCCGTTTCCAGCAACAGCTCCGTCATGCCCAGAACGCCGTTCATCGGCGTGCGGATCTCATGGCTCATCCTGGCGAGGAACGAGCTTTTCGCCTGGCTTGCCGCTTCCGCTGCTTCGCGCGCCAGGCGCAGCGCTTCTTCGCTGCGCTTGTGCTGCGTGACGTCGCGCGCCACGGCGATGCTGCCGATGCATCGGTTGGCATCGTCGAGCAGAGGGGCGATCGCGACCTGGATGTCGATGACCGCGCCCGACCGGGTGATGGCCCTCGCGTCATAGGAGAATTTCTCTCCGGCCACCAGCCGCTGCCTGCGAGCTGCTTCCTCTTCCGGCGTCGACTCTCCCACCTTCAGCGCGTGCCCCATGGCTTCGGCCGGGGGGTAGCCGAACATGGTGGCGGCTCCGGAGTTCCAGCTGGTAATGATGCCGGCGAGGTCCCGGGTCCAGATCGCCTCGCTCGACTGCTCGACGATGGTCGCCAGCAGCTTGTTCTTCGATTCGCTTTTTCCGAGCGAGGCGATCAGGCCTTCGATGTTGTTCGCCATGTTGTTGAACGCTTCGGCGGCGAGGCCCACCTCGGGCGCGCCTTCGGGATCGATACGCACCGCGTAATCGCCCTGGCTGAACCGGTTCGCGCCTTCGGCAAGCATGCGCAGCGTGCCGAGGTTGCCGCGGAAGATCAGCCAGATGAACTGCAGCATGAGGAACAGCGTCACGGCCACGATCTGCAGCTGCTTGATGAACTGCAGCCAGAGCCGGTTGTAAGCCTTGGTCGTCGTCATCGAGGCATCGACCGTTCCGTATCCCACCCCGCCCAACGTCACCTCGGCACTTTCCTCGGCGCGGTCGATGGCGGCAATGGCCGTGAACCAACCCGGCGCGACGAGCGCATCCGGCTTGTCGTGAGCGACGAGCTTCCTGCCGTCCTTGTCGGTCCACTGGAAGCTGTCGATCTCGCCTTTCTTCACCTGGTTGTTCAGCAGCTGGCCGATCACGGCGTATTCGCCGAGGATCGCCTGATCCGCAATCAGCGGCGCAATGAAGGTCAGCGTTTCGTTCAACTCGCGCTTCAGCCGGGCGGAATGCTCGGCCGCCCCCTCCGCCATGAGCAGGTAGGTCTGCACGCCTCCGCCCGTGATGATCGCCGTTCCCACCGCGAGCATGAGGCGCGAAACCAATCCCCAGTTCTTCCAGAACCGGATCCCGCGCATGTGGTTCATCGTCGGCTCCCTATGCCCGGCTGCGGGCTACTTGACCTGCGTAGTCCTGTAGAACTTGCGGTAGTTGTCGTAATCGCGATCGTCGGCTATGACGAAGCCCAGCTCGCCGGTGCTTTTCAGCAACTCGGCGCCGGCCTGGAGGATGCGGCGGCCTTCGGGGTCGTCGACCATGCCGATCAGGGCGGCCCTGACTGCGGCGACTTTGTCCTCGGGGACCTTGGGGCTCGCCATGATGCACAGGTCATGGTAGATCTCCGAAGTCCAAAGCGCGCGGTACGCGAACGACTCGCGGCGCGCGTAACGCGCCATGACCGAGCTGTTCACTCCGGCGGCCGCTATCTTGTACACCTTCAGTTGAGCAAAGGAAGCTTCCTGGTTTCCCGTGAACACGACGTTGGGTTTCACGCTGGCCCTGAGGAGCCCGTCGTAGGGCACCCAATAGCCGGTGAACCCGTCCGGCGACACGAAGCCGACGTCCTTGCCGTTCAGGTCCTGCAGCGTCTGAATCGGCGAATCCTGCGGCACCACGACCTGCGAGCGGATTCCGGGCCCGGCCGGGCGCGCGATCACCTTGTAGCCGAGGCGGTCGCGTTCCGGGGTGAAAAAGTGGTTGGTGTACTGGAAGTCGTAGCCCAGCTTTTCGGCAATGGCGTTGCCGTCCTGGGCCGTCTTGGCCAGCTTCAGCTCCAGCGGCACCCCGCTTTTCCCGCCCACGTAGGTCAGGATCGGGTTCCAGTACTGCGCGGCCAGCGCGACGCTGCGCTGATTCAGGACGTAGAAGGAATACGCTTTCTTCTCCTGCGCGGCGACACCCGCAGAGTGTATGGCGATCGCCGCGGCCGCGATCGTCGCGGCCCACCTGATGACTCTTCGAATCATGACATCCCCCTTGACTGTTTTATCGAACTCAAGCCGCCACCTTCAGGAACAGCATCGCGCCGCTCAGCACCAGCAGCGCGCCCACTACCTTCAGCATGCCCTCGCTGGTCATGTCCAGATGCACCTTGTTGCCGGTGTAGAGACCGATCGCCATCGGAAGCAGGCCGAGCGCGTATGCGATCTGAAGCTTCGCGTCGAGCAGCAGGCCCGCGAACAGGAACAGGACCAGGCGGAATCCGCCGTCGATGGCGATCAACCACGAGAAGGTGGCGCGCACCGCCCCTTTGTCCAGCAGGCGGCGCGTCAGGTACATGATGTAGGGCGGAGAACCGGCGCCGAACAGCGCGCCCGTGGCGCCGCCGGCCAATCCTGCGGGCACGGCCCAGGCACGCGACAACCGCCGCTCGGGTTGCAGGCCGAAGATGTTGCGAAACCCGAAGAACATCGTGAACGCGCCCAGCGTGAGCAACACCGGAGTCGTGGGAAGCGTCACCAGGGCGTACGCGCCGACGCAGGCGCCGAGCATTCCGAACGGCAGCAATATCTTGATCTCGGACCAATGCGCCTTCTTGGCGTTGAGGCCGCCGAGAATCAGAGCGGCGGTGAAGTCGAGCGCGAGGACGAGCGGGACCGCAAACTGAAGCGGCTGAGACAACGCCAGCAGCGGCACCGAGATCAAGGCGGAGCCGAAACCGGTGATGCCGCGTATGAAAAACGCGCTCATCAGGATGCACAACACCAGTAACATGTCAGCCACTGTCAGTTCCTCGATTCAAGAGGTCGCTAGTATTGCCTCCCGGCCGGTCGGCATTAAGCTAGTTTACGTTGTTTTGCAATTGAGCCCGGTATGTGTCTGTATATGATAGTAAATTCATCGTTCGTAGACGTTAGCTGGAGAGGCGAATGTCAGCCGTACTCGACCTGAAAGTCCTTCCCCTGGGAGCGCTCGGTGCAGAAGTGCGGGGGGTAAATCTCGCCCATGCCACCGATCGCGAGATCGACGCGATCAAAAACGCGTGGTACCGGCACGACGTCCTGGTGTTCCGGAATCAGCAGTTGACGGACGACGATCTGCTGTCGTTCTCGAGACATTTCGGCGCGCTCGATTCGCCCCCGAACCAGGGCGCGGGGCGCAAGTCGCCTCCCGGCTACCCGGACATCTATATCGTCTCGAACGTGCTCGACGAGCAGGGCGAGCCCATCGGGGCGCTCGGCGACGGCGAAGCCCTCTGGCACACCGACATGAGCTACGCCGCGCAGCCGCCGGACGCGTCGATGCTGTATTCGCTGGAAATCCCCGCCCAAGGGGGCGACACGTGGTTCAGCAGCATGAAAGCGGCGCTCGCCCAAATGCCCCAAACCCTGGTCGAGCGGATCCGCAACCTGGATATCAAGCACGACGGCACTTACGATTCGGGCGGATACGTGCGCAAGGGACTGAAGGCGTCGGACGACCCCCGCACCTCCGTGGGCACGCCGCACCCGATCATCATCGAGCACCCGATGTCGGGCGACGCGGCGCTTTACCTCGGGCGACGGCGCAACGCTTACGTGATGGGGCTCGAGCTCGCCGAGTCGGAGCGCCTGCTGGACGAGATCTGGTCCTTCGTGGAGACCGCGCTCTACCGGCACCGGTGGGCGCTGGGTGATCTCGTGCTCTGGGACAACCGGACCACCATGCATCGGCGCGACGCATTCGATGCGAAGGCGCGCCGCATCATGCACCGCACGCAGATCAAAGGTTCCGGCGCGCCTAGGCGCGCTTCAGCGCCTCGATCGACTGCGCGATCAGACTAGCGCCGTCATCGAACTTGCGCCTCGCTTCGGCATAGTCGCCGGCCTTCGCGCTGCCCTCGATCTCGGCGAACAGGTCGCCAAGCGCCGGGGCGCCGAGCTGGCGGCAGGTACCCTTCAGCGTATGCGCAGCGCGAATGGCACCGGTGGTATCGCCGCGGGCGATGCAATCGGCGAATGCCGCACCGAAGCCCGCCAGGTTGCCTTCCAGCTTGAGGACGAACCCGGAAAGCACGTCATTGCGTCCCGTGGCGCGCTCGATGCGCCTGATCTCCTCGATGAGCCCGTGATCGAGCAGGCCGATAGCCATGTTGGTGCGATGGTAATCCGAAAAGGCGAAACCCCGCTTCAGCGCGTGGTCGCGGTAAGCCCGGCGTCGATCACGAGGATGTGGCCGGTGACCCAGCGCGCTTCGTCGCTCGCGAGATAGACCGCGCCCCAACCCACGTCCCAGCCGGTACCCTCGGTGCCGAGCGGCGCCGCGCGCCGACGGCGCTCGCGGGCTTCCGGACCGAGACGCTCGACCATGGGCGTCCATACCTGCCCCGGCGCGATGCCGTTGACGCGGATGCCCTTTGGGCCGAGCTGCACCGCGACGCTCTTGACGAAGCCGATGACGCCGGCCTTCGCCGCCGCGTAGGCGGTACGTCCATGGCCGACCATGGCTGCGATCGAAGAGACGCAGGTGATGGCGCCGCCGCCCCGCGTCTCCATCGCCGGAACCGCCGCCTGGGTGGCGAGCAGCATCGACTTGAGATCGACCGCCATCACGCGGTCCCACTCCTGCTCGGTCGTTTCCATCAGATCGAGCCGCGACTCCACGCCGACGTTGTTGTGCAGGATGTCGAGCCCGCCCCAGCACGAGACGGCCTCCCCGACCATCGCGCGGCAGTCCGCGGCGCGGGTGACGTCGGCAGCAAACGCCTGCGCGGTTCCTTGTTCTTTTGCGATTTGTCTTACGGTTTCCTCGGCGCGGCTCAAGTCGGCATCGACGCAAAGCACTTTCGCGCCCTCTCGGGCGAAGAGAACCGCCGCGGCCTTGCCGTTGCCGATGCCCGGCCCGCGCGACCCCGCGCCGGTCACGATGGCCACCTTGTCGTTCAGACGTCCCGCCAAATTTCCGCGTCCTTGAGAATCGAGACCAGCTCGGCGGCGCTGAGCGCGGTGCCCGCCGGTGAATATCAGGCCGCTTTAGCCGCCTTCTTTTCCACCGTTTTCTTCTTCTCTTCGGGCTTCTGTTCCGGTGCCTCTTCCGGGCGGTCCATCAGCATGACGAGCGCGAGCGGTGCGTTATCGCCCTTGCGAAAGCCGGTCTTGAGAATGCGCAGGTAGCCGCCGTTCCTCTTGGCGTAGCGCGGCCCGAGATCGTCGAACAGCTTCTCGACGATGCCACGGTCGCGCAGCCGGTCGAACGCCAGGCGCCGGTTGGCGAGCGAGGGCTTCTTGCCGAGCGTGATCATCGGCTCGACCACGCGGCGCAGCTCCTTCGCCTTGGGCAGCGTGGTGCGGATCTCCTCGTGCCGCAGCAGGGAAACCGTCATGTTGCGCAGCATGGCGAGCCGGTGGCTCGAGGTGCGGTTGAGCTTGCGAAGGCCGTGACCGTGGCGCATGCCGCTATGACCGGTGTTCCAGTCCCGCCGGCGGCCAGTTCTCGAGCTTCATGCCGAGCGTCAGGCCGCGCGAGGCGAGCACTTCCTTGATCTCGTTCAGCGACTTGCGGCCGAGGTTGGGCGTCTTCAGGAGCTCGGTCTCGGTGCGCTGGATGAGATCGCCGATGTAATAAATGTTCTCGGCCTTGAGGCAGTTGGCGGAGCGCACCGTGAGCTCGAGGTCGTCGACCGGGCGCAGCAGGATCGGATCCACCGCGGGCGACTTCGGCTGCTCGGCCGGCAGCGCGGTGCCCTCGAGCTGCGCGAACACCGAGAGCTGGTCGACCAGCACGCGCGCGGCGTAGCGGATCGCCTCCTCGGGCTCGATCGCGCCGTTGGTCTCGATGTCCATGATCAGCTTGTCGAGGTCGGTGCGCTGCTCGACGCGCGCGGATTCGACCGCGTAGGACACGCGGCGCACCGGGCTGAACGAGGCGTCGAGGATGATGCGGCCGATGCCCTTGGTCTCCTCGGGCAGGTAGCGCATGTTCCCCGGCACGTAGCCGCGGCCGGACTCGACCTTGATCTGCATCTCGAGCTTGCCGCCGCCCGCAAGGTGCGCGATCACGTGATCGGGGTTGACGATCTCGACGTCGTGCGCGGGCTCGATGTCCGCCGCGGTCACCGCGCCGTTGCCCTCGCCGCCCTTTTTCTTCAGCGACAGGATCGCCTCGGCGCGATTGTGCAGGCGGAACACCACGCCCTTGAGGTTGAGCAGAATGTCGACGACGTCCTCGCGCACCCCGTCGAGGGTCGAATACTCGTGCACCACGCCCGCGATCTGCACTTCGGTGGGTGCGTAGCCCGGCATCGACGACAGGAGGACGCGTCGCAAGGCGTTGCCCAGCGTGTGGCCATAGCCGCGCTCGAACGGCTCCATCGTCACCCGCGCGTGGTTCGGCGAGAGGTTCTGAACGTCGACAATACGGGGCTTCAGGAATCCAGATTGCGGCATGTAGGGTCCTTCTTTACTTCGAGTACAACTCGATGATCAGGCTTTCGTTGATGGTCTGGGGCAGGTCGGCGCGCACCGGCAGCGCCTTGAACGTGCCCTTGAGGCCCTTCGAATCCACTTCCATCCATTCCGGGATGTTGCGCGAGGCCGCGGCTTCGGCTGCGGCCTTGATGCGCAGCTGTTCCTTCGCCTTGCCCGCGACCTCGATCACGTCGCCGGGCCTCACCTGGTACGACGGGATATTGACCCGCTTGCCGTTCACGAGGATGCCGTTGTGGCGCACTATTTGCCTCGCTTCCGTCCTCGAGGCGCCGAAACCCATGCGGTAGACGACGCTGTCCAGGCGCGACTCGAGCAGCTGCAGCAGCCGCTCGCCGGTGACGCCCTTCGAGCGCGCCGCCTCGGCGTAGGTCTTGCGGAACTGGCGCTCGAGCAGGCCATAGATGTGGCGAACCTTCTGCTTCTCGCGCAACTGCTTGCCGTAGTCGGACATCCGCGCGCCGCTCTTCTGCCCGTGCTGTCCCGGCGCGTAGGCGCGGCGCTCCACCGGGCACTTGTCCGTAAAGCACTTCTCGCCCTTGAGGAACAGCTTCTCGCCCTCACGCCGGCAATGGCGGCACTTGTCAAGATTTCGAGCCATCTGGTCCCCTAGACGCGCCGGCGCTTGGGCGGCCGGCAACCGTTATGCGGGATCGGCGTCACGTCGGCGATGCTGCCGATCTTGAGGCCGATTGCGTTCAGCGCGCGCACCGCGGATTCGCGCCCGGGTCCCGGGCCCTTGATGCGCACTTCGATGTTCTTGACGCCGCACTCCTGCGCCGCGCGGCCGCAGCGCTCGGCCGCGACCTGTGCGGCGAACGGCGTGGACTTGCGCGAGCCCTTGAAGCCGGCGTGACCCGAGGTCGCCCAGGCGAGCGTGTTGCCCTGGCGGTCGGTGATGGTGACGATGGTGTTGTTGAAGGACGCGTGGATGTGCGCGATGCCTTCGGACACGTT
>Ga0214471_10001916_pt1 | contig 16405 bp, 17 predicted proteins | sample RVTome_5_FD_207665 | JGI IMG/M metagenome (GOLD analysis project Ga0214471, IMG submission 207665) | Soil microbial communities from uranium-contaminated site in the Upper Colorado River Basin, Wyoming, United States - RVT142D155 | ecosystem: Environmental > Terrestrial > Soil > Contaminated >... | reverse complement strand
TTCCATCGAATCGATCCCCCAAGCCACGAATCAGTCTGGCGTCTGGCGACTTTCCTCACACATGCCCGGGGAAGTCGTGCGGGAACGGTGGGAACTCGGACGCCAGCTCGCGCACGCGGGTGTTCACCAAACCGAGCTCGGCCGCGTTTGGCCCCGCCCGCAAGGCCCGGGTGATCAAAGTAGCGATCTCGGCCGCCTGGTCTTCCTTCATGCCCATCGTGGTCATGGCCGGTGTCCCGATCCGTAGTCCCGACGCCCGATAGGGAGGGCGGGGGTCGTTGGGGATCGTGTTGAAGTTGAGCGTTATGCCCACCTGATCGAGGAGGCGAGCTGCCTCTTTCCCGGTAAGGTCGGCGTCGACTGATCGAAGGTCAATCAGGAAGAGATGGTTGTCGGTCCCGCCCGACACAACCCGCACCCCTTCCTCCTGGATCCGAGTAGCCATAGCCGCCGCGTTGGCGACGATCTGATGGGCGTAGGCGGAGAACTCAGGAGTCGAGGCCTCCTTGAAACAGACCGCCTTGGCCGCCACCTGGCTCATGATCGGGCCACCCTGCGCGTTTGGAAACACGGCCTTATCGATGTCAGCGGCGAGCGCCTCCCGGCAGAGAATCATGCCTCCCCGCGGGCCTCGCAACGCTTTGTGGGTCGTGGCCGTCACGACGTCGGCATGTGGAACCGGACTCGGATGAGCCTTGCCCGCCACCAGTCCCACGAAGTGAGCTGAGTCCACCATGAAGATTGCGCCGACTTCATCAGCGATCTCCCGGAATCGCTCGTACTCGAGCGTGCGGCTGTAGGCCGAGTAGCCGGCCAGCAGAATCTTGGGCCGGTGTTCCTTGGCCAGTTTCTCCACCTCGTCCATGTCGATGATCTCGGTAACCGGATCGACCCCGTAGGCAACGAAGTGGTAATAGAGACCGGAGAAGTTGACCGGCGATCCGTGGGTGAGGTGGCCCCCCTGATCAAGGCGCATTCCGAGAACGGTGTCGCCGGGCTTGATCAACGAGAAGTAGACCCCCATGTTGGCTTGGGCACCGGAGTGCGCCTGAACGTTGGCATGGTCGGCCCCGAACAACGACTTGGCTCGCTCGATCGCCAGGGTCTCCATCTGGTCGACGACGCCGCAGCCTTCGTAATAACGACGTCCCGGATATCCCTCTGCATACTTGTTGGTGAAAACAGACCCCGAAGCGGCCATGACCGCCGGCGAAGCAAAGTTCTCCGACGCGATCAGGTGGATGTGGGTGTTCTGACGCTCAACATCCTGGCGGATAAGGCCCGCCACCTCCGGGTCAACCTCTTCGATTGTCCGCGTGTCGATCATGAAAAACGACATTAGAACTGTTCGACGGGTGCAACGCCACGAGCAGATCGCAGACGCCAGACAGCAGACGCCAACCCGCGAACCCCAAGCTTCGAACTACAGACCCAGGTCCAGCGCGCCTCGTCTCAACAGGATCGGCATATCCCCCGTGACGTCGACAGTCGTGGACGACACGGCCCCAGGGCAGCGGCCGGCGACATAGATATCGACGAGGTCGCCCAGTGCCGCCCGGGCGTCGGTTTCGTCAAGTGTCTCTTTCTCCCCGCTCCTATTGGCGCTGGTCACGGCCAGCGCGCCGAAAACGGCGAGAATCTCCCTCGTCGTGGCGAGGTCCGGCACCCGCACACCGACGGTCCCACGGGTCCGATCACCTACTCCCTCCGGCAGTTCGAACCTGGCGACTCCGACGAGGTTCAGCGGGCCCGGCCAATGGGACCTGGCCCACTCGACGGCGTAGTCGGGAAGCTCGACCATCGCCAGCGCTGATTCGATGTCTGCCACAAGCAGCCCTACCGGCTTGCCTACCGACCTCTCTTTGATCGCAAAGAGCCGTCCGACCGCGATCGAATTTCGGGGGTCGGCGGCGATCCCGTAGACCGTGTCTGTGGGAATTCCGACCACCGCACCCCGGCTCAGGGCGTCGGATATTTCCTCCAGGCTGGGAGTAGTCATGGAGCGGGATTCATGGTCTATTCACGGGTCGCCGCCACGCCTCCTGAGTAGGCTGGCCCACCCTCATCAGGAGTAACCGATGGATGCAAGCGACCTCAAGTCGGTTCCCCTCTTCGCCGGGCTCAGCAAGCGCGAGCGAGAACTGGTGGCGCGGTTTGCGGATGAGATCGATGTGCCCGCCGGCAAAGTGTTGACCCAGGAGGGTGGCCCGTCCCAGGAGTTCTTCGTGATCACATCGGGATCCGCCACGGTCACCCGGGATGGCAGCGAGGTCGGTCATCTCGAGTCCGGCGACTTCTTCGGCGAGATCGGGATACTTCGCTCCGAGCCCCGCACAGCCACTGTGACTGCCGACACTCCGATGCGCCTGCTGGTGCTCTTCGCTCAGAATTTCACCGCGCTCGATCATGAGTTGTCCGAGGTCAGGAAATGCGTCGAGAAGGCGATGGCTGAGCGGATGCCTTCGGAGTAGGCGACTAGGCATTGTCGACCCGGACAAAGCGATCGCGGCGGTACTGATCGGCCACGACCTGGCCCGAGAACTTCTTGGCGAGAAACTGAGCCTGGTCCTCACCTACTTCGACCCAGGCTTCACCCGACGGCCGGAGCCACTGGCGGACACCGGCCAGGACCTTCTCGGCGACCTCCATCCCGGTCGGACCGGCGACCAAAGCCAGGCGGGGCTCCCGCCGGACGTCCTTCGGGAGTCCGGCCCAATCCCGCTCGGCGATGTACGGCGGGTTGGAGACCAAGAGATCGATCATCCCAGCGACTTGACCCGGAAGGGCATCGAATAGGTCCCCTGCGTACCACTCGACCGCTAGGTCATTGGCGAAGCCATTGGCCTTGGCCACTTCGACCGCTGCCTCGGACACATCGGTGCCAATCACCCGTGCGGATGGGAACTTCTTTTTCAGAGTAAGCGCCAAAGCCCCCGAGCCAGTGCAGAGATCGACCACCAGGTTCGGGACAGGACCCTTCCCGACCAAATCAAAGAGGTACTCGGTCTCGGGGCGGGGAATCAGCACCCTTTCGTCGACCGCCACCTCCAACGGACCAAATGCGACGGTTCCTTCCAGATATTGAAGGGGTTCGCCGCTCAGCCTGCGGGCAACCAGTTCGTCAAAGCGACGTTGTTGGTCGGAGGTGAGGACCGGTTCTGCCCTCACCTTCCACCGACCACGGCCAGTGACCGCCGCCACCAAGCGCAACCGCTCGTGGGTCGGCAAGGCAGCATGACCCGCAGGAGAATCGGACGAATCGGAGGGTTTTCGCCTGCCCGTCATCCCCTTATCCCCACCCGGAGTCTCAACTCATGAGCCAAGGTTGAAGCACGACACCCTGCTTTGTCGTTAACGTCTGATGTCGGTAAGGCGTAAACCGACCCGGAGGGGACGATGACCGACGAAGGACCTGACCAGCAGGGCGACGGCACAGGCGGAATGCCCGTGCCCCCGCCGCCACAACCCACCGCACCCCCACCGGTTTCCGCTCCGGCAGTGGCCAGCGGCATAGGAGCACCAGCGGATCTAGCGACGAGATTCCTGGCTCGGCTCATTGACCACATTCTGTTGGGGATCGTGAACTTCGTGATAATTGTCCCCCTGGTGATCGCGGCAGCGTTCACCGGGGTCGGGAACGGCCTCAACCCGTTCGGCGGGTTTAGCGCCGGATCGCTCGTTGCCGCCATTGTCACTGCGGCAATAACCATCGGGTATTTCGCGCTGATGGAGTCGAACTCGGGCCAAACCGTGGGGAAGATGCTCATCGGTCTGAAGACCGTAGGACCCGATGGCAACAAACCCACCATGGAGCAAGCTCTGAAGCGCAATTCCTGGTACGCACTGGGCATCGTCCCCTTCCTCGGGGGTCTCGCCCAGTTGGCCGCAACGATCTACATCGCGGTGACGATCAGCAACTCCGCCACCCGAACCGGCTGGCACGACACCTTTGCAGGGGGAACCAAGGTCATCAAGACCAAGTGATCTCCTAGAACCCTGTTCTGGCGCAAGAACCCGCACTCCGGTGCGGGTTCTCTCGCTCCAACTTGACACCGGTTCCGCTAGACCCCCGCCCAACTCCTCTTTTTGGCGCGGAGTTCTGCTCCCCAGCTGTCGATCTTCCGCGCCAAAACCGGGGACCCATGCACTACGAACCCCGTCAACCGTCGGCTAACCGCTCGGTTTGTTCTTTGGCCGCCATTGCCTCGACGAACTCGTCGAGGTCGCCTTCGAGGACCTGGTCGAGGCGTTTGAGGGTGAGGCCCAACCGGTGATCGGTGACCCGGTTCTCCTTGTAGTTGTAGGTACGGATCTTCTCCGAACGCTCTCCGCTGCCCACCTGGGCCCGGCGGGCACCGGATACGGCTGCCTGCTGTTCATCGAGCCTCATCTGATAGAGGCGGGCTCTGAGGATCCGGAAGGCCTTTTCCTTGTTCTGCAATTGGGACTTTTCGTCTTGACAGGTGACGATGAGCCCGGAGGGGACGTGTGTGAGTCGGACCGCCGAGTCGGTCGTGTTGACCGATTGCCCGCCAGGGCCCTGCGACCGGTAGACGTCGACTCGTACGTCGTTGGGATCGATCTCGATATCGACTTCGTCGGCCTCGGGCAGGACCGCCACCGTCGCCGTCGAGGTGTGAATGCGTCCAGAGGCCTCGGTCTTCGGCACCCGCTGCACCCGATGAACCCCTCCCTCGTACTTGAACCGCGAGAAGGCTCCCTTGCCTTTAACCGCCACCGTCACCTTGCCAAAGCCCCCGGCTTCGGACTCCGAACTCTCCATCGACTCGATCTTGAAGCGATGGCGCTCGGCATAGCGCTCGTACATTCGAAGTAGGTCGCCGGCCCAGATCGCCGCTTCGTCCCCTCCGGCTGCCTTCTGGATCTCGATGATCACGTCCCTGTCGTCCTGGGGATCGCGGGGGGCAAGCATGGCCCGAAGCTCGCTCTCGAGGCCGACAGCCTCCTCCTCTTTCTCGCTCGCCAGGCGCCGGAAATCGGCCGCGAGATCAGCATCCGAGTGAGCCAGTTGCTCCGCTTCCGACCGATCCGATTCGGCCTGCTTCCACCTCTCGAAGAGCGAGACGATGGGCGCCAGCTCTGAATGTCGTCGACCCAGTTCCGCGTATCGACCGGATTCGGCCGCGGCCATTTGCCCCTCCACTTCGTGGAGGCTGAGGGTCAGCTCTTCAAGGCGCGCGACAAGTCCCTTGTCCATGATGCGAGAAGCTAACGAGCTCGGGCAGCGAGCGCGGCGGCGGGAAGCTCGCCCCTGGCAATCACGTCGGCCACCTCATCTTCCTCTAGAGCCGACAGCAGGCTGGCAACCGCCACTTCGATCTGATCGGGCTCGGGATAGCGAGTCGTCAGCTTCTGAAGCCACAGCCCCGGTGCAGCCATGAATCGGCCGAAGAGATTGTCCTGATGGGCACCGGACAGCTTCAACATCTCATAAGAGATGCCAGCGATGACGGGAATGCCGACCACCCGACTGGCGATCAATAACGGCCAGGGTAGGCGACCCAGCAGACCGAAAATCAAGATGGCGAGGAACATCACAAGGAGGAGGAAGCTGGTTCCACAACGAGGATGTTCGGGTGGATACTTCTGGACCCGTTCGATCGAGAGAGGGTCCCCCGCCTCGTAAGCGTGGATCGACATGTGCTCGGCGCCGTGGAACGCAAAGACCCTTTTGATCTCTTTCGACCGTCCCAATAGCCAGAGGTAACCGAGGAAAATGGCGAGTTGCACGACTCCCTCGAGGGCTGCGTAGAAGAACGATCGGTCGTCGGTGAGAGCCCTCGCCGCCGCAGCCGGGGCGATGATGAAAAGCGCCGCAAAGAACACCAGGGCGATGGTCATCGACCCGGCGATCTGACCCTTCGTCATCTCCTCCTCTTCCTCGCCGGCGGCCTTTTGAGCAGACCAGGAAAGGGCGCGGAATCCGAGCGACAGAGACTCACCGAGAACCAGCACCCCGCGGATGAACGGAACCTTGGCTAGCCGCGAGCGCGAGGAGAGCCGCGGGAGAGCGTGGCGGGCTGCCTCGATGATTCCGTCCGGTCGGCGGACCGCCACCGCCCAGGCCTGAGGCCCTCGCATCATGACTCCCTCGAGCACAGCCTGCCCGCCAACCGTCAGCGCGGCTTTGGCGTCCTGTTGAGTCTTGTCACCGGCCGGCTGGTCACTCATCGGGAGCGTGTTCGATCTATCTATTGGAGGTCGGCCTAATGAAGGTCGGCACGAGTGTCACCCGGCGACGTTGCCCCAATGCCTCACTCAATCGGGGCGCACTTGGTTGGGGAGTCACTCAGCTGGTCGCTCAGTTGGTGCTTCTTCGGCGATGGCCTTCTTCTTCTTGCTGCTGTAGTCGGACGAGCCGTAGCGCCGCTGGAACTTTTCCACCCGACCGCCCGAGTCGACCAGCTTCTGGCGACCGGTGAAGAAGGGATGGCACTCATTGCAGAGTTCGACGTGAAGCTCTCCGGGCTTGGTCGACCTGGTAATGAAACGGTTGCCGCAGGAACAGACAACCGTGGTATCGGCGTAGGTGGGATGGATGGCGGTTCTCATGTCCTTCGACTCCGTTCCGGTCTTTCGAGCTTTCGAGACTCACAGATTATTGCGGGGGGCCCGGTGCCCTTCCGCTAGTTGCCGCTCTTGGCGACGTCGGCCAGGAACTCCTCGTTGGAGTTGGAGTTCTTCAGCCGATCTATCAACAACTCGAGAGACGCTCCTGATTCCAGGGCGAGCAGAACTCTGCGCAATTTCCACACCTGGGCCAGTTCTTTGCGGTCGAAGAGCAGCTCTTCCCGCCTGGTTCCGGAGGATTCGACGTCGATGGCGGGGTAGATCCGGCGGTCGGCGAGCTTGCGGTCGAGCCGCAGCTCCATGTTGCCGGTTCCCTTGAACTCTTCGAAGATGACCTCGTCCATCTTCGAACCGGTCTCGACCAGGGCGGTGCCCAGGATGGTCAGAGAGCCGCCTTCTTCGATGTTGCGGGCGGCACCGAAAAACCGCTTGGGTGGATAGAGGGCTGTCGAGTCGACGCCACCGGAGAGGATCCTCCCCGAGGCCGGGGTGGCCAGGTTGTGGGCTCTGGCAAGACGGGTGATCGAGTCGAGCAGGATCACGACATCGGTCCCCATCTCCACCAGGCGCTTGGCCCGCTCGATTGCCAGCTCGGAGACCTGGATGGACTCTTCAGCAGGACGGTCGAAGGTGGAGTAAATGACCTCACCCTTGACCGACCGCTGCATATCGGTAACCTCTTCGGGTCGCTCGTCCACCAGGACCACCATCAAGTAGCACTCGGGGTTGTTGGCAGCGATCGACTGGGCGATCTCCTGGAGGACCGTGGTCTTTCCGGCCTTCGGAGGGGAAACGATCAAGCCGCGTTGTCCCTTGCCGATTGGCGCGATCAGGTCGACGATCCTGGTGAGGACGCCGTTGCCCTTTCCCTCGACCTCAAGGCGGAGCCGCTGGTCGGGGAAGAGAGGGGTGAGATGCTCGAATCGAGGGCGGCGCATCGCTTCGTCGGTCGTCATGCCGTTGACCGAATCAATCCGGATCAGAGCCGGGAACTTCTCCTGGGCGCGAGCCGGGCGAACCGGTCCAACCACGAGATCGGCTTTGCGGAGACCGAACTTCCGCACCTGGCCGGCCGAGACGTAGACATCGCGATCACCGGGCAGGTAGCCGTCGGTACGCAAGAAACCGTAGCCCTCCGGAAGGATATCGAGCAGGCCTTCGCGGGTTTCGAGATCGCCTTCGGCGACGGGCTCATAGGTGCCCTGATACTCGCGGGGTTCGCGACCTCCGGGCCCGCCGCCCCGACCGCGGCGGCGGCGCCTGCGGTTGCCCCGGAAATCGTCGCGGTCATCGGGGCCGCCCTCGCTGGAATCAGAGGTGTCCGCCACAGAAGCGCCTTCGTCGCCTTCTCCGTCTCCATCTTCCTGCTGATCGGATGAGGGTTCGCTGGAGCGGATCTCGTCTCCCTGGTCAGGATCGGTGGTCCGGTCAGATGGCCGCTTGGAAGAAGAGAACTCGCTGCTTCTGCCATCTTCGTTGCGTGGGGTGGCAGTTGGCAGGTCCACCATTGCAGCCTCCTCGCCGTCGTCGGTCACACCGCCAGCCGCCATGAGAGCGCTGATCAGCTTGGACTTCTGAAGTCCATCGGATTCAACGCCCACGGCCTCAGCGATCTGGCGCAGTTCGGCAATCGACTTGGTTTGAAGTTGCGCTCTCGTGCTCATTTACTCACTCTGTGTTGGTCACTCGTGATGGTTCACTCGTGGAGAGATTTACTCACTCGTTTAGAGGTTTTTTCACTCTGTAGAGAAGATGCCCGGCGAGACGTCCAGAGACTTGCGGTGCTGTTCAATCGGAGTTTCCGAAAACAGAGAGGGCCACTTTCCCTCGACCAACACTTCCCCCTCGAACCTTGTGCTCGAACCAATATTGGGGGGTAATGCCCGAAGTCCCTGGTGTCGGGCGGTGAAGTAGATAGTAGCACCCCGTCGTAGGAAGCAAGTCCAATCAGGTTTGAGGCTCGAGGTTCTGCCGCCTTCGGCGGCTGTTTGAGGTTCAAGAATCGTTTTGACCTCGAACCTCGGACTCGAACCACAGACCTCTAACAACGTCACACCGTGGCCAGGAATTCCACGAGAGCCCTGTAGTCGTTGGGCATCTGGACGATCCGTTCTTCCCTGTCCATCAGATCGGCCAGTTCCTCCGGCAGCGGTGGGTCGAACCCGACTGCCGATCGGACCACGTCGCCAAACTTGGAGGGATGGGCCGGGGCCAGGGTCACCAGGGTCTCGCCCGGTTGTCGGAGGCGACGTCCCACCTCCCAGCCCACCGCCGTGTGCGGATCGATCACGAGTCCGTGGCTGCGATAGACGGTTCTGATCGTTTGCTCGACCGTCTCATCGTCGATCCAACCTGAAGCGAAGTCGTCGCGGGCCTTCTGACGAAGATCGTCCGACAACTCCAAGCGCCCTTCTCGTTTGAGTGCCTCCTGCCACAGTCCAACCCGTTCTGGGTCGTTGCCGGACAGCTCGTAGAGATACCTCTCGAGATTGGAGGGGACCTGGATGTCCATGGCCGGAGCGTGGGTCGGCACCACCCCCTCGACCGCCAAGATGCCGTCGTTGAACAGACGCGACAAACCGTTGTTGGCATTGTTGGCGATCATCAACCGGCCGATCGGCGAGCCATCACCGTGGCTTGTGGTCCGCTTGGCCACCAAGCCCGAATAGACGTTGCCGAAGTTGCCGGTTGGAACGGCAAACGCGACCCGATCACTTCCGACCTGTCCTGCCGCCCACAGGTAATAGGCGCTCTGCGCCACCACCCTCGCCCAGTTGATCGAGTTGAAGGCTCCCAGTGAGAGTCCATGGTTCGGATCGGCGAATGCTCTCTTCACCAACGCCTGACAGTCGTCAAAGGTCCCCTCGACCGCGATGGCGTGGACGTTGGAATCGCCCACTGTGGTCATCTGACGCCGTTGCACCTCTGAGACCCGCCCCGCCGGATAGAGGATCACGACGTCAATGCTCTCTCGGCCTCGACAGGCGGCGATGGCGGCCGACCCTGTGTCCCCCGAAGTGGCACCGAGTACCAGGAGCCTCCGCCGGGTCCGCGGAAGAACCAGGTCGAACATCCGCCCGATAACCGACAGGGCGTAGTCCTTGAACGACAGGGTGGGTCCCCAGAACAACTCGAGGAGGTAGTGGTCGTGTCCGACCTCTCGCAGCGGCGCGATGTCAGGATGGCGAAAATTGGAGTAGGCGGCCTCGGTGATCGATGTCAGGTCCCCCACGACCGGATCGGGAATGACGAAAGGTGCCATCGTTGCGGCCACAAGATCGGGGAAGGTCCTGGCCCCGGAGACATCGAGTCTCGGCCAGGTCTCGGGCAAGAACAACCCCCCGTCGGGAGCAAGGCCATCGATGAGCACCTCTTCGAAGCCGGGGCGGCCGGGATGTCCCCGGGTCGAGAGGTAACGCATTACCGGAGGCCGGGGGGCTGATCGGTTCCGAGCACCCGGATCGTGGTCGCCACCTGTTTCACGACCGCCAGGGCTTGCAGGCGTTTCACTGCCTGCTGATGAGCGTCCTCGGTGGCGTCATGGGTGATCAGGATGAGGGTCGCTTGGTCGCCCCGTCCCTCCTGCCACACCGATCCGAGCGAGACTCCGGACTCGCCGAAGACACCTGCGATTGCAGCCAGCACGCCCGGCGAGTCGTCGACCTCGAGGCGGATGTACCACCGGGAGCTGACGCCTCCGAAGTCGGCTACTTCTCGATCGGCCAGAAGGATGCGAGGGGCGACCTGGGCCCCGGCCAGGAGCTCCCTCGACGCATCGATCACATCGCCGAGAACCGCAGTCGCCGTGGGTTCACCGCCGGCGCCCGGTCCCGAGAAGAGAAGTTGACCGACGGCGGGACCTTCGACGAACACCGCGTTGGTTGCTCCTCTGATCGAGGCGAGGGGATGAGACCGGGGAACGAAGGTCGGATGAACTCGCACCGATACCCCAGACGGCCCCGAGTCGGCGACGCCGAGCAACTTGACGACGTAACCGAGCTGGCGGGCGAAAGCGAGATCGCTGGTGTCGAGCCGATCGATGCCCTCGCGGTGGACCCGGTCCGACCCGACCCAGACGCCGAACGCCAGGCCGGCGAGGATCACCGCCTTGGCGGCGGCGTCGGCTCCACTGACATCGGCGGTCGGATCGGCCTCGGCGTATCCGAGCGCCTGGGCGGCCTTGAGAGCATCCTCGAACGAGGTTCCCTCCTCATCCATGGCAGTGAGGATGTAGTTGGTCGTGCCGTTCACGATCCCGAGCACCCGGCTGATCTTCTCACCTGCCAGTGACTCAGTCAGAGGACGAATCAAAGGTATCCCGCCCCCGACGGCGGCTTCGAAGAGGAGGGAGACCCCGGTGGAGGCCGCAGCTGCGAACAGCGCCGGCCCTTTGGCAGCGACGAGTTCCTTGTTGGCGGTCACCACTGGTTTTCCGGCTTGAAGGGCTCTGAGGACGAGGCTGCCGGCCGGTTCGAGACCACCCATTAGCTCGACCACCAGGGAAACGCCGGGGTCGTCGACGACTTCCTCGAGGTTGTTGGTGGCGTACTCCACCGGGAAGTTACGGGGCCGGTCGAGATCGCGGACGGCAACTTTGACCAACTCGAGGTCGAGACCGGTCTTCTGTGCGATCGTGGCCCGGTCGGCGAGCAGACGCCGCGCCAGGGTTCCCCCGACTATGCCACCACCGAGAATGCCAATGCCAACTTTCACAAGGCGGGCGATGGTACCGAAGCGAGTGGTGGGTGGTGAGTCGCGGTTGGTGGGCGCGAAATCGACGACCCAGGGTCAGGTGGCAGGTCGACGGTCACGGGCGTTCCTTCAACGAAGGAGGGGCCATCCCGGTCCTGGTCTTCTTTGGCGTGTGAGCGTCGGCCCGTACCTTCTTTGGCGCCACGGCGTCGCCGGCGAAGCTGTGGCGCCAAAGAAGCTGGAGAGCGACGCTCACACGCCAAAGAACCCACACGCCTAAGAGTCCGGCCACACAACGGCGAAGGCACCAAACGACCTGCACTCACTTTTCCTTCGGTGCTCTTCTTTCGGTGCTCTCCAAAAGACCTCGAACTGCCGCCGCAGGTAGCCGGATTACCCTCTCGGCATGACCGGTACTGCTACCTCTGCTATGAAGGCGCCGTTTGGAACGGTGTTCGCCCCGACCATGGCAAGCACCACGTTCGATGAGTCCGGCTACGGGTCCGTCCGCCTGCACGGGGTAGAGAATTTCGCCCTTCATCCGGGTGCCCACGTCTTCCACTACGCCAGCGCGTGCTTCGAAGGCCTGAAGGCCCATCGCGGGGCAGGGGGCGAGGCGAGAATCTTCCGTCTCGACGCCCACACCGCCCGCCTGCGACAGAGCGCGGAGTTGATGTGCCTGCCGGTCCCCGACGAGCAACTGGTTCTTGACATGGTCGAGGCCGTCGTGGCCGCCAATCGTGACGAGATCCCCGAGCCACCCGGGAGCCTCTATTTGCGGCCCACACTGATCGGCACCGAGGTCAACATCGGAGCGGCCGGCTCTCCGCCCAAGAACGGTTTCTTCTACGTCTTGGCATCACCGGTCGGGGACTATTTCGCCGGCGGGATGCGTGCACTTCGAATTTCGATTGAAGACGAACACCGCAGGTCGACGCCGGGTTTTGGCATGGTCAAGGCTGGTGCGAACTATGTCTCGGCATTGCGGACCGTGGTTGCCGCCCGCCGCGATCACCAGGCCGATCAGGTTCTCTTCGCTCCGAACGGTTTCGTGGAGGAGACCGGCGCCTCGAACTTCCTCCTGATCGACGATGACATCGTCGTCACTGCCCCTCTTTCCGAGTCTTATCTCCACGGCGTCACCCGTGATTCGACCCTCTGCCTGGCGGCCAAACTGGGCTACCTGGTGGAGGAGCGTCCGGTGAGCGTGAACGAAGTCCTCACTTGGAAAGGCGAGGCAGCCCTATCCGGGACCGCAGCAGTGCTCTCGGCGGTCGGAACCTTCATCCACAAAGGTGAAGAAATCACGATCAACGAGGGAGAAGTCGGGTCGAACACGCTGCGACTCCGGAAGGCCCTCACCGACATCCACACCGGCGCGGCCGAGGACCCTTTCGGGTGGGTTCGGATCGTTTGACTGGTCCCCCGCCCAACCGTCAGAAACCTCCAATCCACCCTCGGTACAATTGATTCGTCGTGCCCTCGTAGCTCAGGGGATAGAGCGCTGGCCTCCGGAGCCAGGTGCACAGGTTCGAATCCTGTCGAGGGCGCTCTTTCAGGAAAAGCCGTCGGTGAGGCATAATCGCCTGGATGGAGAGAATCTCCCTTGGCAAGATGCAGAACCCAGTACGGGGACTCCTCCATGGATCCGCAGCCCTGGTATCCGTCGTTGGTGTGATTGCTCTCATCGCCTCCGCCAACGGTCCCGGGCTCGTCAGCGTCGCCATCGTCTATGGCGTCGCCCTCGTCGGAGTCTTCACCACCAGCACCCTCTATCACTGCCTTCCGTGGAGCGTCGTCTGGAAGGCCCGCTTTCAGCGGCTCGATCACACCTGGATCTACGCGCTGGTCGCCGCCACCTTCACCGCCCTCCTGGTGGGTTCAGTGGACGGGCCGGCGGTTGGGATCGGGATCGCTCTCATCTGGGGAATCGGCGCCCTCGGTGCCTTGAAGGAGTACTGGCCGCGAACCCGCACCAAGCTGACCCTGCTCACCCAAATCGCCCTGGGGGTAGGCCTAATCGCTCCCCTCTTCTTGATGCTGGGCGCCATGGAGCCGAAGTTGTTCGCCCTGACGGTGGCCGGAAGCATCGCCTACCTGGTGGGGATGCTGATGATGATTCGCCATTGGCCCCGGCTCCTGCCCCGCATCTTTTCCTATCACGAGGTGTTTCACGTCATCGTGATTGCCGCAGCAGTTACCCATTTTCTGGCCGTCCGGGAATTGATCTCCCCGATCTAGGGCCGGCCGGGCCGGTTCTAGTCACATCCGGCCGCCTAAACTTGGGTCTATGCCTCGCTCAATTTGGAAGGGCGCCATCTCGTTCGGGTTGGTCACCATTCCCGTCGCCCTTTACACGGCCACCGAGTCGAAAACACCCAAGTTCAAGATGCTCCGCGGGACCGACCACTCCCCGATCAAGTACAAGCGCGTGGCCGAAAGCGATGGGGAAGAGGTCGTTTGGGACGACATCGTTCGCGGCTACGAAGTCGAAAAGGGCAAGTACGTAGTGTTCACCGACGAGGAACTGGAAGCCGCCACCGCGGCCGACGGCAACCGCCTCGTTGACGTAGTTCAGTTCGTGGACGAATCGGCGATCGACCCGATCTACTACAAGTCCTCCTATTACCTGGCGCCTGAGCGGACCGGAGTCAAGGCATACAGGATCCTGCTCGAAGCGCTCAAGGACAAAGGCCGGGTCGGGCTCGCCAAAGTATCCATCCGGGACAAGCAGCAACTGGCAACCGTGCGGGCTAAGGACGGGGTCCTGGTCATGGAGACGATGTACTGGCCCGACGAGATTCGAGAGCCCGAGTTCGAAGAACTCGACGGCGACGTGGAGCTGAGGAAGGAAGAGGTCAAGATGGCGCAGCTGCTCATCGATGGCCTCACCGCCGAGTTCGATCCCGACGCCTTCAAGGACAGCACTCGAGAGGCAATCGAGGTCGCCGCCCAAAAGAAGGTAGACGGCCAGGAGATCGTCGCGCCCGAGGCTCCCGAGCCCACCAAAGTTGTCGACCTCCTCGAAGCCCTCAAGGCCAGCGTTGAGGCCACGAAAAAGCGCAAGGCCGGCTGACTGCGGCCCTCCCCGTCGGCTATCCGCTACCCGCTGGTCGACATTACCCAATGGTCCTATGAGGGCCTTCGGTTTCCCAGGTTACCGAGTGGGGCGGGACATCGACCGTCAGGCCTTTGAAGACCGGGGTCCGCAACCGATCGAAGGGAGTCCATTGTCGGTATTCGATCTCGGCCACGAGCACCGGATCGACAAACGTCTTTTGACCGGGCACGTCGATCGCGTTGATAAACGGCGAACGGGTCCGCTGAAGCGGTTCGAGACGGTCGCCGATCTCGCGCAATGATCGATCGGTCAGACCGGAGCCAACCGAGCCGATAAATCTCAGGCCGTCGGAGGCCCACAAGCCGAGCAGCAGAGAGCCGAAGGTCAATGCACGAGCTCCTTCGCCTGCCAGGTATCCACCGACCACAGCCTTTCCCCGGTGCTTGTGAGCGACCTTGCGCCAATCGGGTGACCGCTGGCCCGGGTAATACAGGGAGCCCGCCTTTTTGGCGACGATTCCCTCCATTCCCCGCTCGCCCACCGCGTCGAACAGTGCCTCTCCGTCGCCAAGAACCGGTTGGCTGATCACCGCCGGGTTGGGAAGGCTCATCTGGCCGAGTAGTTCGCGGCGCGCCTCGTAAGGGAGGTCGCATCGATCACCGTCCTGAAACAACAGGTCGAAGACAATGAAGTTGGCTGGACGCTGGCCCAGGAGGAAGAAGCTCGGGGTGCCGCCATCGTCGAAGGCGACGATCTCCCCGTCGAGAACCACGTTCGCTTCCACTCTCATCGCTGCCACCTCGGGGAATCGATACGCAACGTCGTTGCCCCTCCGTGACCTGAGTTCGGTGCGGCCCGGCCCGCAGTACGCGAGCGTGCGATAGCCGTCCCACTTCACCTCGAACCACCAGCCCGGATCGGAGAATGCCCTCTCCCAAGCCGTCGCCAGCATCGGTTGATATCGGCTGGTCGAAGGACGAGTCGTCATACTGCGTCCATGTTGGTCGATGATCATGGCCGTCAAGTCCGAATCGGGATCTACGGGCTCGCCATTGATCACCGCGCACGCACGGCGATCCTCCTGACCCGGCTCGCCCCTGACGAAGCCGATGCCGGATACTGGACCCTTCCAGGTGGCGGCCTCGATTGGGGTGAGCACCCGCTGGAAGGATTGCGCCGCGAGTTCATCGAGGAGACCGGTCTCGAGCCGAGGACGCTTTCGCTACTCGGGATCCACTCCTACTCGCTCACTCCGGAGCAACGAAGAAACCCGGGCCCTGCGATCCAGGTGATACAGGCCGTCTACCTCGTGGCAGCCGAAGGCAACCCGGTTGACGAAGTGGGTGGAAGCACCGTCGAGGCCAAGTGGTTTCCCCTGGCCGAAGTCGACTCTGTCCCGGTAGTGGATCTGGTGAAGGTGGCCCTCGGATTCAGAGAAGCTCTCAGGACTCGCTGAGCGCGGCGGCCACGAGGCGGTTGACGAGGCCACCATCGACATCGTCCTTGTGGGTCTTCATGATCTGACCGATCACCCGGCCGGCCGCCTTGGGATCACCGGCGACGCCGAGCTCGGCAATGGTCTCTCTCACCAGTGCTTCAGTCGACTCCTGATCGAGCTTGGCCGGGAGCCACCGTGAGAGGTAATCCACCTCCCAACCCAACTTTCGAGCCATCTCCTCGCCACGCGGCCCGAGCTCGAGGTATTCGGCACGGGCCTTGTCCATCTTTTTCGAATAGCTGGCGATGACCTGGCGATAGAGATCGTCGTTCACTTCGCCTTTGAAGCCCGCAGCTGATTTTGCCAGGCTGACCTCCGACTCGATCATCCGGATGACGTCCCGGCGGTTGACGTCCTTGGCCTTCATGGCGTCTTTCAGTTCCACGGAGAGTTGTTCTTTGATGGTGGCCACGCGGTTTTCCTCGATCTCAGCGAACGGCCCGGCGTAGTTCACCGGGATCGTCCGTGATGATCGCGGTCACCCCGATGGATTCCAACTCACCGACCCGGGACGGGTCATTTAGCGTCCAGACGGCGACAGTCAGGCCAGCCTCGGCAGCGAT
>Ga0214471_10001915_pt1 | contig 16409 bp, 8 predicted proteins | sample RVTome_5_FD_207665 | JGI IMG/M metagenome (GOLD analysis project Ga0214471, IMG submission 207665) | Soil microbial communities from uranium-contaminated site in the Upper Colorado River Basin, Wyoming, United States - RVT142D155 | ecosystem: Environmental > Terrestrial > Soil > Contaminated >... | reverse complement strand
CCTTCAGTTCGCGGGAAGCCCCGGTGAACTGGCTCAGGATCAGCACGCCGTCCTCGTCGCTCCTGGCGGCGACGAATTCCTTGGCGACCAGGTTCATCCCGTCGTGCAGGGAGGTGACCATGCAGAGATCGGAAGCCTTGTAATAGGGATCGATCGCCTCGTGGGTATGATGCGCCTTCAGGAAGGCGATCGGTTTCCATGTTTTCGTCCGGAAGCGCCAGTTGATCCTTTCCACCGTTTCCTCGATCTCCGCCGTCAGATCGCGGTACTTCTTGATGTGGGTGCGGCTGGGGGCCCCCAGCTCCACGAAGGTGAATCGCCCCAGGTATTCCGGGTACTTTTCGAAGAAACGCTCGATGGCCCCGAACCGTTCGGGGATCCCTTTCGTATAGTCGATCCGGTCGACTCCCACCCCGAGATATTCCGCCTGGATCCCGATCCCCCGGAGCAGATCCTCCTTCGCCGGCCATTCTTCCGGAGAGGCAGGCCCGAAGGATTGTTCGAAGTTGACGCTGATGGGAAACGGCTTGACCAGCGTCGTATGGCCGGCGCGGGTGACCGAGAACTGCTCCCAGTCGATCTTCGATTCGAGGAACCGGTCGACCGTCTCCAGGAAGTTGTTGCAGTGGAACTGGATGTGGAATCCGATGATGTCCGAGCCGAGCATCCCCTGGAGGATCTCCTGGCGCCACGGGCAGATGCCGTACGCTTCCGGGTTCGGCCACGGGATGTGCCAGAAGATGGCGACCTTCGCGTCGGGACGCTTCTCCTTGATCAACGTCGGCAGGAGGGCGAGATGGTAGTCCTGAACGAGGACCAGGGGGGATTCCTTCCCCGCGATCTCCTGCAGCAGGGCCTCGGCGAACTTCTCGTTCACCTTCCTGTAATGGGTCCAGTCTTCCAGGCGGAAGTCGGGGCGGGTGTGGGTGATGTGGCAGAGCGGCCAGAGGCCCTCGTTCGCGAACCCGTAATAGTAGCCGTCCTCTTCCTCCTTGGTCAGCCAGACCCTCTTCAGGGTGTAGGCCGGGTCCTTGGGGGGGACGCGGAGGGTGTCGTTGCCGTCGACCGTTTCGCGGTCCGCATCGCCGACTCCGTGCGCGATCCAGAGACCGTCGCAGACCCGCATCACGGGGTCGAGCGCGGTGATCAGGCCGCCCGCGGGAATGATGCACCGGATCTCCGGGCCGTCCTTCTCGTGGATGTACGGCTCGCGGTTCGACACGAGAACCAGTTTTTTCCCGTCGAGTTCCACCACCATCTGTTCCTTCAGCCGTTTCGGCGTCCAGAGGTTTTCCGGTCGTACGTTCAGGACGGAAGCCTCCTCGGCCCTTGCCCGCGCCACGGCCAGGCTCTTGGCCATGCGGTGCACTTCCGAGATCAGCGGATCGAGCGCCGCGTCCATCTTCGGCGGGACGGCGGGATTGGCGGATTTTGTTTTCCCGGTGCGCAGCTCCTTGATCCATCCCGCCATCTGGGCGATCGGCCCGGTGATGCTCCAGCGGACGACGATCAGGGTGATGGCGACGACAAGCACCGTGAGAACCAGGAAGCGGATGAGGTTGTCTCTCCAGATCTCCGTGAGCCGGACGTCGATGAACGACGCGTCATGGAAGAGCGTCAGAACCCCGATCGGCTTCTCTTCCTGGACCAGGGGGGAGGCGTAGCGATAGGTCCTCCGGTTTCCGACGCGGACGAACACGCCCACCGGCCGGTATTCCGTCAGGACATGGACGATCTGGGGACCGGATCCCTGGATCATCGGCTCGAGGTCGGCGGTCGAGGCAAGGAGCTGGCCATCGGCGTCGTGCACCGCGATCCCCTGGAACCCTACGCGATTGCTGAACCGCTGGACGAGGAGGCTCAATTTCAAGGAGGAATCCGAAAGGAGCAGCGGGGTGACGGATTCCTGGATGCTTTCGGCCAGGAGGATGGTGCGCCGCTCCAGTTCGGACTTCAGGCGGATCTTTTCCGTACGCACCTGGTAGAACGAAAACCCGCCCGCAACCAGGCCGACGACGATAACGAGGGATACGACAAGCCGGAGCGTGATCTTCATCCGCCATCTCCGGTACGATACGGCGGATCGTCGATCTTCACCACCGACGCGTTGACCTCCGGCGACAGCAGGAGCGGGGGAGGCATCCCTTCCACGCCCAGGATGCCGACAAGACGCCGCAGTCCCTCGCAGGTGGTCTGCAGATCCTGGTCGGACAGATCTTTCAGCCCCTTGAGGAGAAGCCCCTGGGCGATCTGGGGGACTTTCGACACCGTCTCCCTTCCCTTTGCGGTCAAGGAGACCGTCACGACGCGGTGATCCTCCGCGGATCTTGTCCGCGCAACCTGGGCGTGCTGTTCCAGGCGGTCCAGGATTCCGACCACCGTGGACGGGTGGAGGTACATCCGCCGGGCGAGGTCGGTCACCCGGATCGGCGCGGATTCCGCAAGCACTTTCATGGCCCACACCTGCGGTCCGGTCAGCCCTCCGATCTTTTCGGCGCGCTTGGAGTACCGATGGACCACCGCGAACACGCGTCGAAGGTTGTCGAGAACGTCGGCGATCTCGCGATCCCTCCGTGCCCTCCGGGTCTCGGCCATGCGGCGAACTCTCCTTGGGAAAGATTCCATCAGGCGGCTCTATTTATTTTAACACAAATGATTTGTATGATAAAAAGATGGGTGCGCGGGCGAAGAATTTCCCGCTTCATTGACCGGATTTATGAAGCGGAAAGGGATCGGATCACCGGATGGGAACCATCGAACGGCTTCGCGTTCGGCTTTCAAGGGAGATGTCCCGGCTCCCTTCGCAATACCGCCTCATGCTCCTTTCCGTCGGCGTCGGGATCGTCGCGGGCCTCGGGGCGATCCTGTTCGACCGGCTCCTCGGGTGGATGCTCCGCACCGTGCTGGAATCCTTCACCGGATATTCGGAGCCGCAGGCGGGATCTCCCGCCGCATCGCTCTTCACGTTCGCCCCGGTCCGATCCCTCTGGTTCTTCATTGTCCCCGTCCTCGGAGGGCTTGTCTCCGGTGTGATCGTCTATCTCGTCGCCCCGGAGGCGGAGGGGCACGGAACGGACGCGATGATCGAGGCGTTCCACCAGCGGGGAGGGAAAATAAGAAAACGCGTGCCGTTCGTTAAGATATTGGCATCGGCCCTGACGATCGGTACCGGCGGCTCCGCCGGGAAGGAAGGCCCGATCGCGCAGATCGGATCCGGGTTCGGGTCCACGTTCGCATCTCTGCTGAAGCTGAATGCGCGCGAGCGGCGGATCCTCGTGCTCGCCGGCGCCGCCGGCGGGATCGGCGCGATCTTCCAGGCGCCGCTGGGCGCGGCCCTCTTCGCCCCGGAGGTGCTGTATCGCGAGACGGAGTTCGAGTACGAGGCGATCCTCCCCTGCATCGTATCCTCGATCACGTCGTACGCCGTCTACACGCAACTCTACAAGAAAGGGGCGCTCTTCTTTCCCGGTCCGGTTGATTTCTCCCTGCCCGGCGAACTCCTTCCGTACGCCCTCTTCGGCGTCGTCTGCGCGCTGGCCGGGTTCATCTACGTCCGCGTCTTCTACGGCTCCCGGGACCTTTTCTTCCGGCCGCTCCGGATCCACAAGATGCTGAAACCGGCGGTCGGGGGGCTCATGCTGGGGACGATCGCGTATGCGTTCCCGCAGGTTTCGGACGGCGGGTACGGGTGGGTTCAAATGGCCCTCGAGGGGAAGATGCTCTGGGGGACGATGCTCCTCCTCGCCTTCCTTAAGATCCTCGCCACCTCCTGCACGATCGGATCGGGCGGGAGCGGCGGCGTCTTCGGCCCCTCGGTCTTCATCGGGGCGATGCTCGGCGGGGCGTTCGGATTCCTCGGCCACCAGGTCGCCCCGGAGTGGGTCGTGAACCCCTCCTCGTTCGTGCTGGTGGGGATCGGAGGATTCTTCGCCGGCGTCGCCAAGACGCCGGTCTCCTCCATCATCATGGCGTGCGAGATGAGCGCGAGCTACACCCTGCTGGTGCCGCTGATGCTCGTATCCTCCACGTCGTACCTGCTGCTGCGCAACACCAGCCTGTACGAGAAGCAGCAGCTCAGCCGGATCGCGTCGCCGGCGCACCTCACCGAGTTCGCCCGGGGGATGCTGGAGAAGATCCGTGTTCACGAGGCGACCACCGAGCGCCCGATTCTCCGCATCCCGGAGGACATGCCGTTCGGCGAGCTGGTGAAGACGGTCACCCACTCGAGGGCATCCCATTTCCCGGTGGTCGACGGGGAGGGACGGATGACCGGCATCCTGTCGATCGGCAACATCCGGTCGATCCTCTTCGAGGATACGATCGACCAGCTGATCGTGGCGCGGGACGTTGCGACCCCGAATGTCGTCCGGGTATACTGGAACGACACCCTCCAGCAGGCCCTCGAGAAGATGGCGGCGATCCAGGTGGACGAGTTGCCGGTCGTACGGGAGGAGCGGCCGGACGAGATCGTTACGATGATCTCGAAGCGGGACATCGTGAACTACTATTATGGAAGGAGCACGGCGTGACGGGGGGGGGCTTCGCCCCCGGTCGGGATCCCACATCCGCGGGCCATTACGATGAAAGGGTAGGGAGCGCCCCTTGAGAAAACCGCCGTTCTTCGGGATCCTGTTCCTCGCCGCCGTTCTCCTGTTCCCCGCGATCGCGTTCGCGGCGGGGGAGGACCCCTCCATCCCGCTCCTCCTGTACCTCGTCGTGATCCTCGTGACCGCGAAGCTCATGGGACACCTGGCCGTCCTGGTCGGTCAGCCGGCGGTCCTCGGGGAGCTCCTGGCGGGGGTTCTCCTCGGCAATCTTTACCTTGCGGGCGTCCACGGATTCGAGGAGATCGCGACCGATCCCGGCGTCGACCTTTTCGCCAGGATCGGCGTGGTGGTGCTCCTGTTCGAGGTGGGACTGGAGTCGACGATCCGGGACATCCTGCGGGTGGGGCTCTCCTCGTTCCTCGTGGCGGTCCTGGGGGTCGCCGCGCCCTTCGCCCTCGGGTGGCTGGTGGGGGCCTGGCTCATTCCCGGGGATTCCTGGCACACCCACGCATTCCTCGGGGCCACCCTGTGCGCCACGAGCGTAGGCATCACGGCGCGCGTCCTCCAGGACATCGGGAAATCCCGCGGCAAGGAGGCGCGGATCATCCTCGGGGCCGCGGTCGTCGACGACGTCCTCGGGCTGATCATCCTCGCCGCCATCTCCGGCTCCATCGTGGCGGCGGCGCAGGGCGGGGCTTCGTTCGGAGTCTGGCCGCAGGTGGCGATCACGCTGAAAGCGGTGGGGTTCCTTGCGGGCTCGCTCCTCATCGGCACGTGGTTGACTCCCCGCATCTTTTCGGGCGCGTCGCGGCTGCGGGGGGCGGGGGTCCTGATCGGCGTCTCGCTCGCGTTCTGCTTCCTGCTGGCGCACCTGGCCGGGGTGGCGGGACTGGCGCCGATCGTGGGCGCGTTCGCGGCGGGACTCATCCTCGAACCCGTACATTTTCAGAAGTTCGGGGAGCGGAACATCCACCATCTCGAGGAATCCCTTCGCCCCCTCGTGGAACTGCTCGCCCCGGTCTTCTTCGTCCAGATGGGGGCGAAGGTGGACCTCACGGCGTTCGCTTCGACGGACGCGCTCTGGCTCGCCCTCCTGCTCACGGTCGCCGCCATCGCGGGGAAGCAGCTCTGCTCCCTCGGGGTCCTCGACAGGACGATCAACCGGTGGGCCGTGGGCATCGGGATGATCCCCCGCGGGGAGGTCGGCCTGATCTTCGCCAGCGTCGGGGCGTCCCTCATCCTCGAGGGGAAGAGGGTGATCGGGGCGACCACCTACTCCGCGGTCGTGATCATGGTGATCGTGACCACTCTCGTCACCCCGCCGCTCCTCAAGTGGGCGCTGGCCGACCGGAAAGCCGTCACGCCCCCCGAATCCGGCGCCTGAAACCGAACCCCGGTGAGAAATGCGGGCTAGGGCCTCGTCAGGTACAGGGTCTGGGTCGGGTAGGCGAACTCGATCTTGCGCTTCCCGAACTCCTCGTGGATCCGCAGGTTGGCCTTCTGCTGGATGTCCATGTATCTCGTGTAGTCGTTGCCCTCCACGAAATAGACGATCTCGTAGATCAGGCTGAAGTCCCCGTAGGAGAAGAAGTGGACCCGGTCCAGGGTCGTTCCCTCGATCTCCCGGAAGATGTCCGTGACGATTCCGGGGATCTCCCGGAGAAGCGTTCCCGGGGTCTGGTACGTCACGCCGAGCCGGAACACCACGCGACGCTTCGCCATCCGCTTGTAGTTGCGCACCCTCGAGTCGGTGAGGTCCTTGTTGGACACGATGATCTGCTCGCCGCCGAGGCTGGCGATTCGCGTGGTCTTGATCCCGAAGCGTTCGATGACTCCCATGTGATCGCCGACGATGACGAAATCGCCGATCTCGAAGGGGCGGTCGAACAGGATGACGAAATATCCGAACAGGTCGCCGAGGATGGCCTGGGCCGCGAGGGCGATGGCGATCCCGCCGATGCCGAGCCCCGCGATCACGGTGGAGATTTTGAACCCGAGGTTGTCGAGCATGAAGAGGGCGCCGAGGATCCAGACCACGGCTTTTGCCAGGCTGACGACCCCCCTCAGGGCACGGTCTCCGGTGGCGTCCTCCCCCCGTTTCCGACTGTATTCCTCGAAGCCGTACCGCACGACCGACACGGTGAAAACGATGACGAGGAGCGTCAGCAGGATGATTCCGGCCATGTCGATGGCCCGTTCGAGGGGAGGCGAAAGCGTCAGGAACCGAAGGGAGGCCTGTACGATCGCGAGATAGGCCAGCGGGATTCCGGTCCCGCGGATCCGGCCGACGAGGAAGTCGTCGTACGCGCCCGGGCTCTTTTCCGCCCACGCCTTCAGGCGCTTGAACGCCAGGCCTCCGACGATCCGCACCGCGAGGATCCCCCCGAGGATGATCGCCAGGCAGATGAGGTATTCCGAGAGCCGGTTGTGGTAGAAATCCCGCTGCAGGAACTCCCCGATCATCGCCTTCTCCCTTCCTCGATCGCAAGTGCCGGGGTGTCAAGCCTCCGGGAGGCCCTCCAGGAGCGCCACCGGAAAGTCGTGGAACACCGCGTGGAGGTGCAGCAGCTTCGAACCGTTCTCCCCGGAAGCGTGAAGGGTCTCCCCCGTGAATACGTTTCGCCATCTGCCCGGGCCTTCCGCCGGCAGCCGGACGGCGGTACGCGCCCCCCAGACCCCGAGGCCGACGGGGAATTCCCCGGGTGCCGCCAGGCGGGTAACGAGGCGCGGTACCGCCGCGATCGCCCATGCATCGCCCCGTTTCCGCGCGAACGCCAGCGCGTGCTCCTTCATCCCGCCCGTTACGGGGAGGGGCACGTAGGCGCCGTCCAGGAACAGCTCCTTCCGCTCCCGCCGGAAGGAGAGCGCCTTGCATGTCACGAAAAGCTTGACCCTTCCGTTTTCCCAGGAGGAGAGGAGATTCCGGGCGAGGGGGCCGAGCCCCTGCTCCTCCATCGCCATCAGTTCGTGCAGGAGGCCGCTGCGGTGCGGGTAATCCACCGGCCGGCGGTTGTCCGGGTCCACCAGCGAAAAGTCCCAGAGTTCCGTCCCCTGGTAGATGTCGGGAACCCCCGGCGAGGCGATCTTCAGCAGGAGCTGGGCCAGGCTGTTGTTCGCCCCGTAATGGGCGACCTTCCGCTGGAAGGGGAGGAAATCGGCCAGGAACGCGTTGGTGCCGGGCGACGGATCCGCCAGCAGGGAGGCGACGAACTCCTTCACGGCGCCTTCATGGGGGAGGTTGTGTCGTATCCATCGGGTGTGGACCTTGGCCTCCCGCATCGCTTTCACCATGTAGTTCTCGATCCGGTCCTGGAGCTCGGGGAGTTCCTCCTCCCGGAGGGGCCACGCCCCCAGGAGCGTCTGGTAGAGGAGGATTTCCTCGCCCGGGTCCGGCGTCGCGATCCCGTTGACGACCCGTTTCTTTCCGGCGTTCTGCCGGCTCCACTGCTGGAGTCGCTTCTCCCACTCCTCCGGTATCTCCGAGAGGACGTTGATCCGCGCCCGCACGTCCTCGCTCCTCTTGGTGTCGTGGGTCGAGGTGGCGTTCATGGAATGCGGCCAGCGGCCGGCGATGGTTTCGCAGCGGCCGTGGAACGCGCCGACGGAAACTCCCGTGGAGCAGGGGTCGCCGCCCACCTCGTTCATGGAGACGAGCCGGTTGCAGACGTACAGGGCGGTGTCCTCGTATCCCTTCGCCATGATCGGGCCCGTGAACTGCTGCCAGCGCATCAGGAAGCGGAGCCACTCCTCCCGCTCGTTCCCGGCGAGGGAAGGGGGCGTCTCCAGCAACAGGACCCTGCGCAGGAAATCGAACACGGGAGTGCTGGCCTCGGTGCTGCGCTGTTGCGCCATTTTCAGTGCCTTCGTGATGTGCCGGATGTCCCGGGCCGACAGCTCGGGACTCCGGGCGTACGTCCGGTAGACGGGGAAGCATGCCGTCACCTCGATCAGGGCGGCGCGCAGCTCCTTCCGCGGAAGGTCCCGGCCGTACCGGTCCTGTTCCGCCAGCCGCCCGAGGTGCTGCCCCAGCGAGTGCATCTCGCCCGCGAAGAGGGAGTCCATCACCATCCTCTTGCTCCGGTAGACCGTCTCCCGGAAGTCCGGTGCGGCGCCGGTGAACCGCGCGTAGATCTCGTCCAGGGTTTTCATGCCCCGTGCGCTGAGGAAGACCCCGTTCAGCGCGTTCAGGAAATCGTATCCCGTCGTTCCGTGGATCGGCCACTCCGGGGGAAGCGCCTCCTCCGCCCCGAGGATCTTTTCCACAAGCACGTAGAAACCCGGCGACGGGGTCGGAGCATCCGACTCCGTCAGGCGCTGCATGAGCCGGACGAGGTACCCGTGGGGGTCGTACAGCCCATCGACGTGGTCCACGCGCAGGCCGGTGATCTTCCCTTCCCTCGCCAGCCGCAGGATCAGGTCGTGGGAGGCGTCGAAGACCCGCGGATCCTCGACCCGCAAGGATACCAGGTCGCTGACGGCGAAGAAGCGCCGGTAGTTGATCTCCTCGTTCGCGAGCCGCCAGAAGGAGAGCCAGTAGTGCTGCTCGGTGAGGATCCGGTCGAGGGGATCGAAGCTGGCGGGATCGCCTTTCCGACCGTTCACCATCCGCAAGGTTTCGTCGATGTGCTCCCGGATCTCGTGGCGCTCCGTGTACAGGCGCAGGAGACGCTCCTTGATCCCCTCTTCCGTGGCGTAGCGCTCGCGGGTCGACTCCGCATCCGCCGCCGCGGTCTTCGGGAGGTGTTCCATCGCCGTGATCAGGTCCCACAGCTCGCGGAACGAAGGGTGGTCCGGCCCGTACGTCTCCTCCAGCGACGAAAGCCGCAGGGAAAGGATCCGCGGGTAGGAAAGGATGGACACCGGAAGCTTCGCGGAATGGCAATGGACGAGGAACCCGCCCTTTTCCAGCCGCAGGGAGAGCTCCTGTTCTTCGATCATCCGCCCGTACGACCCGCCCAGGATGGGGAGGAGGACCTTGCCGTCGAGCGCTTTCTTCGGGGAGTGCCAGTCGATGTCGAAGAATCCGGCGAACGGCGACCCCTGTCCGCTCTCCAGGACGTCCATCCACCACCGGTTCTCCACGCTTGCGGCCATGTGGTTGGGGACGATGTCCAGCAGGATCCCCATCCCCCGGTCCCCGAGCGCCTTCACGAGAGGATCGAATCCCCCTTCGCCTCCCAGCTCGATGTTCAGGCGGGTGGGGTCGGTCACGTCGTAGCCGTGGGAGGAGCCCCGGCTGGCCTGGAAGATCGGCGAGGCGTACAGGTCGGTGATGCCGAGGGCTTCCAGGTACGGGACCAGGGCGACGGCGTGCTCGAACCGGAACCGCCGGTGGAACTGGAACCGGTAGGTGGACGCCGGGATTCGCAACGCCGCCACGGGTTTTACTCCTCCGGCACGAGGATCGAGAGCTTCCCGCCGATGGCGCGGAACAGCCCGATCCACAGGGCCGCCTGCTCGTCCCCTTCGCGGGACTTCGCCAGGAAACCGGGATAGGCGGTCTGCAGCAGCTCGTAGAAGATGTTCTGGGCTCCCCAGAAGAGAACCCCGAAGGGGAGGTCGTGGCCCACCTCCACCGCCCCCGCGAAGCGGCGGAGAAGGTCGAGGTCGTCGGGTTTCTCCCGGAAGTCGTCCGCGATCGCTTCGATCCTCTTCTGGACCGCGAAACCGAGGCCGGCCGATTCCAGCGGAATGCCGATGGCCTTCCCCTCTTCCAGCAGCCCGCGGATGACGGCCGCCTCCAGGGTCTCCGCCGACACGGCCCGGCGCAGACCCGCGTTCAGGGCAACCTTCGCGGAGGCGTGCAGCGGATCGGGGAGCGGGATCCCCATGCCCGACAGGAACCGCATCATGCTGGCGTGCTGGTTGTAGATCCCGGTGTGGTTCGCCTCCGTCTCGGAGAGGGTCTGGTCGAGGACGATGCCCAGGATTTCCCGCAATTCGTCGCGGAACAGCAGCTTCAGGGAGTAGGTCCCGAGGCCGAAATGCTTGTCCACGGTCCGGATCGTCTCGGGAAGGTCGGCGCTCCGGAAGACGTCCCCGATCTCCTGGACGAGGCTTGCGTACGCCTCCTCTCCGCGGAAGTCGCGGATCCCTCCGCTCACGTTGTGATCCCCCAGGTGCAGGACGCCGAAAGAGAGGAGCGCCGATTTCCGCGTGATCCCGGAGGTGACCCGCGCCTTTCCGAGAATGAGCTTCGTCCTGCCCGCCGTCTGGACGTGGAAGTCCTCGCGCTGAACGTCGTAGCAGAAGACCCTGGAGCGTTCGCCGTAATTCTCGAAGAGGGAGCTCACCGCGAAGTGGGCCCCGACCTTGTGCAGGTCCACCGTGGACGGCTTCACGAACATGTCGTACAGGGTGCGTCCGTCCTTGTGTTCCGCCACGTTGCTTTTTGCCCGCTCGAGCCGCTCCCGGAACCCGGCTTCGACGGAGTCCCCGAAGATCCCCTGGGAAAGCTGCGCGACGCGGCCGGCGTACCGGAGGACCTGGACCGTTTCGATCCCGGAGAGCTCGTCGAAGAACCATCCGCAGCTCGTGTACATGAGCATGGCCTGCCGCTGGATCTCCATCAGCTGCAGGGCCAGGATCTTCCGCTCCGGCGTCAGCTCCCCGGCGGCGTGCTTTCCGAGAAATCCGTCGACGGAGGCGTCGGACCGGTCGAGGATCACCGAGATGTACTCCTCGCGGGCGGCCCAGGGGTCCCGGAAGACCTTCCTCCCTTCCGCTTCGAACAGGGGGGCGATGGTGTCCCGTAGCCAGTCCAGCGCCTCCCGCAGCGGCCCCCTCCACTCCTGGTTCCATTCCGGGCGTCCGCCGGAGTTGCACCCGCAGTTGCTCCGCCATCGCTCCACGCCGTGGACGCAGCTCCAGGAGCTGTTGTCGAAGATCCGCACTTCGTGGGTGGGCGGGAATCTCTCCAGGTGCTCCCCGTAGTTCGTGACGCGGACCTCCGGGTTCGCGTCGAGAAGTTGCAGCGCCTTCGAAAGGGCCATCTCCCCGTGGGCGTGGTGGTGGCCGTACGTCTCCCCGTCGGTGGCGATGTGCACGAGCTGCTGGGGCCACGGCCGCTGGTCCGAGAACGCGCCCATCAGGCGGTCGGCGAGGAACTCCCCGTTGTCGAGGAGTCTTTCGAAGGCCACCCCCTGCGAGATGGGCCCGTCGTAGAAGAAAAGGGCGATCTTCCGCTTCGAGGGGAGACGGAGTAGATACGGGATCGTGGGATCGATCCCGCCGTTGCCGACGTCGCGCCAGTCGCGGCTCCCCATCTTGCGCACCTTGGACGCCTGGCGGGGGGCGAGGATCGTGAACCGGATCCCCTCGGCGGCAAGCACCTCCAGGGTGGCGACGTCCGCCGCGGTCTCCGGGAGCCACAGCCCCTCCGGCGGCCGGCCGAACCGGTGGGTGAAATCCCGGATCCCCCAGCGGACCTGCGTCGCCTTGTCCCGCGCGTTCGCCAGGGGAAGGATGATGTGGTTGTACCCCTGCGCCAGGGCGGAGCCGTGTCCCGAGAACGCCCGGCGGCTTTCCCGGTCGCCTTCGAGGATGGCGCGGTACACCGCGGGGGACTTCTCCTCCATCCAGGACAGCAGCGTCGGGCCGATGTTGAAGCTGATGCGGGAGTAGTTGTTGACGATCCTTTCGATCCGCCCGTCCCCGGCGAGGGTCCGGGAAAACGCGTTGGGTCCGTAACATTCGGCCGAAATCCGCTCGTTCCAGTCGTGGAAGGGGTACGCGGAGTCCTGCAGTTCGATCGCCTCCAGCCAGGGGTTTTCCCGGGGAGGCTGGTAGAAGTGGCAGTGGATGCAGACGTATCGGTCCATCTAGCGGGCCTCCGTCTCTTTTTTCCTCAGGAGGAGGAAGGATTTCGGATGGAGGGAGAGCGCGGTGTCCGTCGCCTTGTCCGGCATTTCGGGAGCCGCCCCTCCGGGGCCTCCCCATCGGGCGTCGGAGGAATCCAGGACCTTTTCCCACGGACCGCCGGGCAGGGAGAGGGGGAGGGTGGCCTGCACGTCCCCGAAATGGAACACCGCCGCGGTTTGCGCGGACCCGTTGCGCCGCAGGACGACCAGGGCCTTTTCCCTTTCGAAGGGAGTTACCTTCATCCCTTCCCGATCCGTCCGGGAAAGGACCGGATCCGCCTTCCGGATCCGGATCAGTTCGCGGTGGAGCCCAAGGAGGAGGGCGTGATTTCCCGATTTCCGGAGCGCCGGATTCGGGCGGGAGCGAAGAAACGTTCCCTCGTCCTGTGGATCGGGGATCTCGTCCTCCCAACCGAAGGCGGCGAACTCCGCTTTCCGGCCTTTCCGGACCGCCTCGACGAGGGCTTCGTCGCCATGATGCACGAAGTAGAGGAACGGGGCAACCTCGCCGTACTCTTCCCCCATGAACAGGAGCGGAAGGAAGGGGGAAAGCAGGACGACGCCCGCGGCGAGCTTCTGGGACTCGAAGCCGGCCAGGAGGGCGAGCCGCTCCCCTCGCCTCCGGTTCCCGACCTGGTCGTGATTCTGCGCGAACACGACGAATTTCCCGGCGGGGAGGTGCCGGGAGCGGTTCCCGTGGCGGCGCCTGCGGTATGCGGAGTATTGCCCGGAGAAGACGTACCCGTCCGAGAAGGCCCGGGCCATGGGTTCGATCCCCCCGAAGTCGCCGTAATATCCCTCCCGTTCCCCCGTCAGGAGCGCGTGGAGCGCGTGGTGGAAGTCGTCGTTCCATTGCGCGTCGAGCCCGTACCCCCCTTCGTCCCGGGGCGTGACGATCCGCGCGTCGTTCAGGTCGCTCTCGGGGATCAGGTAGGTCCTCCGGTTCCCTTCCTTCCGGAGGTCCCTCACGGCCCCGGCGAGCTCGGAAAGGAAAGGGGAGGCGCTGAAATCCATGATGCCGTGGATCGCGTCGAGGCGCAGCGCGTCCACGTGGAACTCCCGCAGCCAGTAGAGGGCGTTCTCATGGAAATATCGCCGGACGTCGTCGCTTCCGGGACCGTCGAAATTCACGGCGGATCCCCACGGCGTACGGTACCGGTCGCTGAAGTAGGGGCCGAAGTCGGACAGGTAGTTCCCCTCCGGCCCCAGGTGGTTGTAAACCACGTCGAGGACGACGGCCAGGCCGCGAAGGTGGCAGGCGTCGACCAGGCGCTTCAATCCCTCCGGTCCCCCGTAGCTCTCCTGCACGGCGAACGGGTAGGCGCCGTCGTATCCCCAGTTCCTCTGCCCGGGGAACTGCGCTACGGGCATCAGCTCCACGGCGGTGATTCCCAGCGCGACGAGGGAGTCCAGGCGCGGGATGACGGCGTCGAAGGTGCCTTCGGGAGTGTACGTCCCGACGTGCAGCTCGTACAGGATGTAGGAAGAGAGGGGGACCCCGCGCCATTCCCGGTCCCGCCACCGGAACGCCCCCGGGTCCGTGACCATGGAGGGGCCGTGGACTCCTTGCGGCTGGTGGCGAGAGGCCGGATCGGGCCGCTCCTTCGCTCCGTCCAGTCGATACAGGTACAGGGCCCCCGCCTCCGCACCGTCCACGATCCCGTGATGGTACCCCGCGCCGTTCCCTTCCAGCGGCGCCACGCGGGACACCGGGGAGAGCAGGTGCACCTCCACGGTCCGCGCAAACGGCGCGTAGACGAGGAAGCGGCAGCGTCCGTCCGGAAGCGGCGTCGCGCCCAGGGGATGGGAGCGGGAGCCGGTCATTCCGGGCGACCCCAGCTTTTCAGGAACAGGGCGGACAGCGGCGGGACCACGAGGTTCAGGGAGTGGAACCTTCCCTGGGCGCCGATGGGCGCCGCTTCCACGCCGCCGATATTCCCCTGTCCGCTTCCGCCGTATTCCATCGCGTCGCTGTTCAGGCACTCGCGCCAGAACCCCCCGCGGTGGACGCCGATGCGGTAATTGTGTCTCGGGACGGGGGTGAAGTTGAAGACGGCAAGGAGGAGGTCGTCCCTGCCGCGGGCTTTCCGGAACAGGCTGATCACGCTCTGCTCCGCGTCCCGGGCGTCGGCCCACTCGAAGCCGGCCGGATCGAAATCGGACTCGTGCAGGGCGGGTTCGTCCCGGTAGAACCGGTTCAGATCCTCCACCCAGCGCGAGAGGGCGGCGTGGCGGGGTTCCTCCGCGAGGCCCCAGTCCAGGCCCGCGTCGTGGTTCCACTCCCTCCACTGCCCGAACTCCCCCCCCATGAAGAGGAGTTTCTTCCCCGGCAGCGCGTACATGTACCCGAACAGGGCGCGAAGGTTGGCGAACTTCTGCCAGTCGTCGCCGGGCATCTTCCCGAGGAGCGACCCTTTCCCGTGGACGACCTCGTCGTGGGACAGGGGGAGCACGAAGTTCTCCGAGAACGCGTAGACTCCCCGGAAGGTGAGTTTGTCGTGGTGGTACTTCCGGTAGACGGGGTCCTGGGACATGTAGACCAGCGTGTCGTGCATCCACCCCATGTCCCACTTCATTCCGAAGCCCAGCCCCCCCACGTAGTTCGGGCGGGAGACCATGGGCCATGCGGTGGACTCCTCGGCGATCGTCACGATATCGGGAAACGCCCCGTACACCGTCTCGTTGAAGCGGCGCAGGAAAGCGATCGCGTCGACGTTCTCGCGTCCGCCGAACGGGTTGGGGATCCATTCCCCCGCCTTCCGGGAGTAGTCCAGGTAGAGCATCGACGCGACGGCGTCCACCCGCAGGCCGTCCGCGTGGTAGACGTCCAGCCAGAAGCAGGCGCTGCTGAGGAGAAAGCTCTGAACCTCCTTGCGCCCGTAGTTGAAGATCTCCGTGTCCCAGTCCGGGTGATGCCCCTGCCGGGGGTCGGCGTGCTCGTAAAGGTGGGTGCCGTCGAAGAAGGCGAGCCCGTTCCCGTCCTTGGTGAAGTGGGAGGGGACCCAGTCCAGCAGGACGCCGATCCCGTGCCGGTGCAGCGTGTCCACGAGGTGCATGAAGTCCTGCGGGGTCCCGTACCGGCTCGTCGGGGCGAAGTACCCCGCCCCCTGGTATCCCCAGGAGCCGTAGAAGGGGTGCTCCATCACGGGGAGGAACTCCACGTGGGTGAAATTCATCCGGGTCAGGTAGGCGGCGAGACGGGATGCGAGCTCCCGGTACGTAAACGGGCGGTTCCCCGCATCCGGAACCCGCATCCAGGATCCGAGATGCATCTCGTAGATCGAGATGGGGCGGTCCGCGGAGTTCCTCCGGCGACGGTCGGCCATCCATGCGGCATCGCCCCATTCGTTCCAGAGGTTCCACACGATGCTTCCGGGCTCGGGAGGAGACTGGGAGAAGAAGGCGAACGGGTCGGATTTATCGTACCGGTATCCCCCGTATCTCGAGATCACGTGGTACTTGTAGGCCGACCCTGCGGCCACGCCCGGGAGGTACCCTTCCCAGATTCCCGAATTCCCTCGCGGACGCAGCGGATCCACGCCGTTGTCCCACCCGTTGAAATCCCCCATGACGGAGACCCCCTCCGCGTTGGGCGCCCACACGGCGAAACAGGTTCCCGAATCGGAGCCCGAGTCGAGGAAATGGGCCCCGAACTTCTCGTAGAGGCGGGTGTGGTTCCCCTCGTTGAACAGGTGCAGGTCCTGGTCGTTCAGCAACGTCACGTCGTATCGCAAGGAAAGTCACCTCCCTTTCGTATACGGTCGATCTTCCGCAACGTGCGGATCACCCCCGGATGAGCGAGGAGCTCCTCGAGAGAGTGCCTGCTCTTGCGCACCCAGTTCGGGCGCTCCCAGGAGGTCCCGGGGGTGTTCTGGGGGGCCCGCTCCAGCCACAGGTCCTCCAGGCTGACGATCACCATTTCCGCCGCGCTCCCCGCGAGGTGGGCCAGGCAGGCCCGCAACAGCGTTTCGCCGTCGGGGCGGGGGCCCGTACGCGGCAACCG
>Ga0214471_10001914_pt1 | contig 16417 bp, 16 predicted proteins | sample RVTome_5_FD_207665 | JGI IMG/M metagenome (GOLD analysis project Ga0214471, IMG submission 207665) | Soil microbial communities from uranium-contaminated site in the Upper Colorado River Basin, Wyoming, United States - RVT142D155 | ecosystem: Environmental > Terrestrial > Soil > Contaminated >... | reverse complement strand
TGGTGATCTCGACAGTCCGATCGAAGTGACGGCGCGCGACGAGTTCAAGGTCCTTGCGGATCGGTTCGAATCGATGCGACAAGGTATCAAGAAGGCGTACGACGCCGTCGAGGTGGCCAATCAGGTGCTCGAAACCCGGGTCAAGGAGCGGACGGCCCGCCTGGGCACACTCCTGGCCGGCATCATCTCGGCCCAGGAGGAGGAACGGGTGCGTCTTGCCCGCGAGCTCCACGACGGGACGGCCCAGACTCTGGGGGCCCTGTCGATCGCTCTTGGCCGGGCGGCCGACACTGTCCCGGTCGAGTCCGGCGTCTCGTTCGACCAGCTCAGGAAGGCGCAGGAGATCGTCGGCCTGTTGTTGGAAGAGACCCGAAGGTTGATCCTCGATCTGAGACCGATGCTGCTCGACGACATGGGTTTGATCCCGGCCATCCGATGGCACACCGAGTCGAGGCTCGCAGCCACGGGCATCGAGGCGAGCTTCGAGGTCGACGCCCCACGCGACAGGTTCCCGCCGCATGTCGAGACGGCATTGTTCAGAATCGTTCAGGAAGCGATCAACAACGTCGCCAAGCACTCCGAGGCGAGCCGTCTCCGATTCAGCTTCTTTCACGCAGGCGACGTCATCCGTATTGTCGTTTCCGATGACGGCAAGGGGTTCGACATGGACGCTTCGGGCGCAGGCCTCGTCGACGGACACGTCGGGCTCGCCGGGATGCGAGAGCGGGTGAGCCTGCTCGGCGGGAAGATGTCCGTTGTCTCCAAGCCCGGCATGGGCACCACAGTGCGTGCCGAGATCCGTCTGATCGACTCGGGCAGGTGACGGGGATGATTCGGGTCGTGGTGGTGGACGATCACACCCTCATGCGTCAGGGGCTTGTTGGGCTCCTGGACGAGGACCCCGACCTCGTCGTCGTCGGACAGGCAGGCGATGCCTCCAGTGCGCTGGACGTCATCGAAGAGATGAGGCCTGACGTGGTCCTCATGGACGTCGGGCTTCCCGGGGTCAGCGGTCTCGAGCTCACGGTTCGCGTCAAGCGCATCGTGCCGGACATCCGGGTCTTGGTCCTGACCATGTACGAACGGGAGGACTATCTCTTCCAAGCGCTTCAGGCGGGAGCGTCGGGATACGTGCTGAAGGGCGCCGACATTCAAGATCTGCTGACCGCCGTGCGCACCGTGGCGCGAGGCGAAACGTACGTGTACCAGTCGCTCACCGGCAAGCTGGTAGCCGACTACCTGAGCCGCATCGAGGATGGCGCCGATCGGAGGGACTACGACGGTCTCAGCAAGCGGGAACGCGAGGTTCTCGCTCTCATCGCCGAAGGGCTGACCACAAGTCAGATCGCCGAGAGGCTGTACGTCAGCCCGCACACGGTGCAGACCCACCGTGACCACGTCATGACCAAGCTCGACCTCCACTCCCGAGTGGCGCTGACCAAGTACGCCATCCGGAAGGGGCTGATAGAGCTCGAGAAATGAGCTCGGCGGCCCCAACATCCCCCAAACGCCCCATCCTGGAATAGGTGATTCCGGGGACCGGGATTTCGGTTGGGCGTGCGATGCACAATGAACCCCGACGCCGCACGATGTCTTAGACGACTACTAGGACCCAAGGAGGATCATCGTGTTGAAAAAACTCACCCTGGTTTCAGTCGTGCTCGTGGTGTTCGCTGCTTGCGGTGGGGATTCCGCCGATGTCGTGACCACACCTGAGACGACAGCAACCGAACCATCGGAGACGACCACTACCGAGGCGGTGACGAGCACAGCACCGGTAGAGACAACCCAGGCGACCGTTGCCGAGTTCGAGTTCACAGGTGACGTGATCGACACTTATGTCCAGAACGCCGCCGATTTCGCGGGCTCGGAGGCAGCCGACTGGGACAACGCCGAGGTGGTTCGGATCGAGCTCAACGAGATGTCTTTCACTCCCAACGACCTGAGCTTCGAGGCCGGCAAGCCGTACGTGGTCGAGTTGGCGAACGTCGGCGAGGTCAAGCACGAGGTCGCCGCCGAGCATTTCTTCGCCTCGGTCGCATGGCGCAAGGTCGAAAGTGGGCAAAGCGAGATCAAGGCCCCTTACTTCAAGGAGATCGAAGTCTTCCCAGGCCAGACCGTGGAGCTCTTCTTCGTCCCCATCTCGACGGGCACGTTCGATGTCGTCTGCGAGATCGAGGGTCACCTCGAGGCCGGGATGTTCGGATCGATCGAAGTAACGGGCACCGCCCCGACCTCACCCGCCCCGATCCTGGCTCTGATCGACGAGGGCCCGTGGGTGGCGAATGGCGCGGAGCTCGTCGATGCGGCGGACTGGGACACGATGGAGACGATCGAGATTGATATGGGCGAGTTCTATTTCGCTCCGGACGAGATTCATCTGACGGTGGGCCAGCCGTACGAGCTGGTGTTCATCAACTCAGGCGACGTCAAGCACGAGGCGACCGCCGGGGGGCTCTTCGAGACCATTGCCTTCCGCAAGGCCGAGGACGCGTCCGGGGAGTACAAGGCCCCAACGCTGGCCGAGGTCGAGACCTTTCCCGGAGCCCAGACCGCGGTCTTTCTCATCCCGCAGGAAGCCGGGACCTACGACCTCGTGTGTGAGATCGAGGGTCACTTCGAGGCCGGGATGTTCGGAACGATCGTGGTCGAAGCCGGCTGACCGGACACGGAGCAAGCTCGAACACACGGAAGTATGTTTGGCTCATGCCCGTGGTAAAAGGTCTCCTGATCTTCGCCTACTTCGTGGGAACCACGGTCTGGCTCCCCTCCTGGGTCCTGGAACTCCGGGTTGTCGCCGCCGCCACTCCACTACTCCGTGACCTGGTCGGCACTGGTGTCTGGCTGGTGTTCATGGTCGGAGGCGTGTGGTGGCTGCGGCGACTGCAGGCGTCGGGATGGATTTGATGGAACCCCTTCACTTCTACGACGAGAACATCCCGTGCCTGGCTGCCTGTCCGGTACATACAAACGCCGGCCTGTATGTGGCGGCGATCGCGGACGGTCTCGACCAACACGCATACCTCACGGCCCGGCTTCCCAATCCGTTCGCCTCCGTGTGCGGCCGAGTTTGCGCCGCTCCGTGCGAGGCCGCATGTCGGCGGGGCCAGATCGATCAGCCGATCGCAATTCGGGCTTTGAAACGCTTCGTGACAGAACAGTACGGGGTGGAAGCAGGTCCGGCATCCTCTTGGGGCGAGGTGGTGCCGGGCGTGGAGCAGGAAAGATCAGAGAGCGTGGGGATCGTCGGAGGTGGACCGGCCGGGCTCAGTGCTGCCCACGACCTGCGCCTGTTGGGTTACCAGGTGACGGTCTACGAAGCGGCGAAGAACCTCGGCGGCATGATGGTCCTGGGTATCCCCGAGTACCGCCTCGACCGTCGATTGCTCAACGCCGAGATCGGGCGGATCGTCGCCCTGGGGGTCGAGGTTCGCCTCGAGACCCGGCTCGGCCGGGACATCCAGCTCGAGGATTTGAGACAGCAGCACGACGCGGTGTTCCTGGCGATCGGAGCCACCCGGAGTCGCGACCTCGATATCGAGGGCCATGAGGCGGACGGAGTGCTGCGAGCCCTCGAGTTTCTCATCAACATCAACCAGGCGTTCGAGGTGGACGTGGGAGAGCGGGTAGTGGTGATCGGCGGAGGCAACGTCGCTCTGGATGCCGCCCGCACCGCCCTCCGTGCCCCGGCCTACGCTGAAGTGCGAGGTCTGCCGGATCGCTACGAGGAGGGCGAGGTGCGGGGCGTCATCACCCAGGCGGTGGACGCAGCCCGTACCGCGATCCGCGCCGGTGCCCAGCAGGTGACCATCGTGTCCCTCGAGTCGCATGAGGAAATGCCGGCGGACGCGTTCGAAGTCGAGGAGGCACGCATGGAGGGCATCGAGTTTCTCCATCGGCGCGGACCCGCCAGGATCCTAACCGAGGCGGGACACGTCGACGGCTTGGAGACCATCGGGGTCACCTCGGTTTTCGACGCCGACGGCAGGTTCGCACCCGAATTCGACGCCGAGGACCGAAGCATCGTCAGATGCGATACCGTCATCCTGGCCATCGGCCAGGAGGTCGAGCTGGAAGCTTTGGGCCCGCATGCGCCCAAAGTGACGCCCCGAGGGACCCTCGACACCAACGGCCGTCTCGGAACCTCACTCCCCAACGTGTGGGCCGGCGGCGATGCCGCAGCCGGGCCACGCAACCTGATCGATGCCATCGCCGATGGCCGTCGGGCCGCTGTCGCCATCCACGAATCTCTCTCCGGGGCGTCGCCAGACGCTGAGCCGAAGGGTCAGATGGTGACGCTCGACCAATTCCACCGACTCGACGATCTCTACGATCGCCAGGACCGTGTTCCCGTGCCGTCGCTGCCGACGGGTCGCAGGATTGGCCTGCGGGAGGTTGAGCTCGGCTTCACCGAGTTGGAAGCCCGGTGCGAAGCTGCTCGCTGCCTGCGCTGTTTTGTGAACGTGCTCCTCGACATCGACCGCTGCGTCCTGTGCGGGCTCTGTGTCGACGTGTGTCCCGTCGATGTCCTCTCCATCGTCCCCGCCATCGAGGTCGGCTCGGGCCTCGGCGCAGGAACGGCGTTGTTGCTCGACGAGCGTGCCTGCATACGATGCGCCTTGTGCGTGGAGCGGTGCCCCACGGACGCGCTCGCCATGGGCATGTGGTCGGGAATCGGGGTGCCAGCATGACTCGCCGTCTCCGCGACAGCACCGTCGGGCGCTCGATCATCCGAAACCCGGACCGAATGACGGCTCGCGATCGGGCTGCGGGTCACTGGTCCAACTTTTTCCTCCACATCTATCCGGTCAAGATCCGGCGGCATGAGGTTGCGTTCCGCTACTCGTGGTTCCTGGGGGTGGCTTCCTTCACCCTCTTCGTTTCCCTGGTGGTCTCCGGGATCTACCTCATGTTCTTCTACGTCCCGACTCCAGCTGCGGCGTATGGGAATATCCAGACATTGCAGACCCAAGTGGCGTTCGGCCAATACTTCAGGAACGTGCATAGGTGGTCCGCCCATCTGATGGTCATCACGGTGGCGGCTCACATGGGTCGGTCTTTCTACCTCGGTGCCTACAAGCCTCCCCGGGAGTACAACTGGGTGATCGGGGTGGTCCTGCTGGTGCTGACGCTGCTCCTGTCCTTCACCGGCTATCTCTTGCCCTGGGATCAGCTGGCCTACTGGGCGGTAACGGTGGGCACTTCGATGGCCGCCTATGTTCCCGTCATCGGGAAGGCGGTCTCCAACCTGCTCCTGGGTGGTCCCCAGGTCGGGGCGGCAACCTTGCTGCGGTTCTACGTTCTCCATGTGGTGTTCATTCCCGCTGCGGTGATGCTCCTGATCGCGGTGCACCTGTGGCGGTGGCGCAAGGACTCGATGCTCGATTCAGGCACCAAGGGAGCCGGTGCCGGGGATCCGGATGCTCCTCGAGAACAACCTCTGGTCATCGGCGGCAAGCGCATCCTCGGCGTGGTTCCGGGGAAACCTGCGGCCGGGGAACGCAAGGTCCCAGAGGAGCAGGATCCGGTCATGGTGTGGCCTCACCTCCTGGTACGTCACGCCGTTGCGGCCCTCGCCGTACTGTTCGTCATACTGCTGCTGGCCCTGGCCTTCGACGCGCCGCTTCGTTCTATCGCGAACCCGATTCTGACGCCCAATCCGGAAAAGGCCCCTTGGTATTTCGCCGGTCTGCAAGAGCTTCTGAGTCATTTCCACCCCACGATCGCGGGTGTGCTCGTCCCCATGGGCATCGTGGTCGGCGCCATGGCGCTCCCCTACATCGATCGCAACCCGGCGCGGCAGCCTCGGTTGCGGAAGGTTGCCGTGACCACCTTCACCATCTTCTTGGTGGCGTGGGTGATCCTGACCGTGATCGGATTCGCCTTCAGGGGGCCCAATTGGAGCTGGGTGTGGCCGTGGCAGGACTGGTACGGAGAGCTATGAGCGACGAAGTCAGCCGTAGGACGCTCCTCTCCCGCCTGTGGAAGGCGGGGGCGGCATTGATGGGTGTGGCCGGCGTATGGACCAGCTGGGACATCCTTCGACCGCCTTCGTCCGCTTCCGCCGCAGGACCGGTGAGGTCCCTGCCAGCCAATGCCATCCGGGACAAGACGGTAGTCGAGGTCAGGGCGGCTCGAGCCTATCTGACCCGGCACAACGACCAGGTGGTCGCCTTGTCGTGGAAATGCCCTCATCTCGGATGCCAGGTGCCCTGGTGCGAATCCTCGCAAGAGTTCGAATGTCCCTGCCATGGCTCCATCTTCAATCGAGTAGGGGAGTATCGCGAGGGCCCTGCTCCCCGAGGAATGGATCGCTATGCCGTGTCGGTGGAGGACGGTGTCCTGGTCATCGACACCTCCACGGTGCTCCCCGGGCCCGCTCCTGGGGCGGAGTCCATCGACGAGCCGCCGGTCGGGCCACGGTGTGTCGCGGAAGAAAGCTGATGCCCGAGCACACCGATCCCGAGATCGAGGCCGCTACCCGGCGCTGGATGTGGGGGGGCGTTGTGCTCATGGCGTTGTTCGTGGTGGCCTTCCCCCTCTACCGGATCTACGAGCCTGGCACTCGAGCCGAGTCGAGACAGCAGCAACTCGAAGCGTTGGCGGCCGAAGGGCGCAACCTCTACCTCGACAACTGCGCCGCATGTCATGGGGATCGAGGGCAGGGCGCCCACGCGCCTGACCTCTACTCCAAGCAGTTTCTCGACAACGTCACCCAGGATCAGATCGATTCGATCATCGCTCACGGCATCCCCGGATCACAGATGGTGGCTTGGAGCCTCGACTTCGATGGGCCGATGACATCAGAGCAGATCCGAGCCATCAGCACTTACCTGGAGTCGTTACGGCCGACGGCGCCCGACCGTCCCGACTGGCGGCAACCGGAAGGGGAGCCATCCTCCGACGACGGCTCAAGTGACTCGACTGCGACCACCGCCCCCGCCAGTGAAGAAGCGGTGATCGTTCACATAATTGCCAGCGACTTCGCGTTCGAGTCGGACCTGACCACCTTCCAGGTCGGCGTTCCATATCGCTTCGTGGTGAGCAACGTAGGCGTCGTTGTACACGAGCTCATGATCGTTCCTCCGATTGAGCCGGGTGCCGTGGACATGGAGACAATGGACGAGTTGGCCTTGGTCATGATCGGGGCGGAGGATCTGGCGGCAGGCGCCGAGGCGAGCGCCGACTACACCTTCACGGAGGAGGACGTGGGCCAGCAGCTCGAGATGGCCTGCCATGTTGAGGGTCACTACGAAGCTGGGATGCACTTGCCCATCACCGTGACCGATTGATCTGACTCGAGAGTCGACTAGCCCTGGTCGGGCAGAAATGCTCGGGTGCAGATGCGACTTCCGACCCTATCCGCAGCTCGGAGACGGCAATATTCTCACTGTCCTTGTGAAACGCGATTGGAGGCGACAGGTGAGGTATGCGCGGATTGGCCTAATTCTGGGAATGCTCGTGTTGTTGGCTGCTTGCGCCGCTGGCGTCAACCCCGAGGTCGGCGTCGCCGTCGAGAGCGAGGGTGTCGCCGGGTTCTGGCTGGGTCTATGGCATGGCGTCATCGCCCCCATCACTTTCATCATCTCCCTGTTCACCGACAATGTGAACCTCTACGAGGTGCACAACAACGGCAACTGGTACGACTTCGGTTTCGTTCTCGGAGCCGGAATCCTCTTCGGGGGAAACGGGGCATGGCGCAGGCGTCGCTGACGACCCGGCGGTGACCCCGGCTGGGGGGTCATGGGTTGTCAGCCCGTCACCCAATCTCCTTCGAGGGGCAGACCGGCGGCCTCCCAATCGATGAGACCTCCGTTGTATCGCCTCACCTGGTAGCCCCGGGCGACAAGATCGTGATAGAGCGCGATGCTCGCGTGGCAGTCGACACTGGTGCAGTAGACAACGATCTCGTCATCGGCCGCCAGCGATACCAACAATTCGTCAGGGCTGTTGAAATGCTCGGATCCGGGGATGTGCTTGGCCCGGAACGCCCACTCGTTGAGAGCCATCACCAGGCGGAAGTCGTCGCCCCGCTCCAACATGCCCTGGAGCTCCTCCCTGCTGATGGCGCGGATGCCGGTGGAGGCCGGAGGTTCAATGGTCGATGTCATCGCTCGAGGACACTAACTCGAGGGGGCGACGCGTAGTCTCGGTCGGTGCTCGGAGAACGACTCGTATGAGAGGAACGACATGATCTTTGATTATTTCGGGGACCTGAACTGGCTTGCCATCCTGGTGGCGTCGCTTGCCTGGTTCGCCTTCAGCGCCATTTGGTACTCGATCCCACCGCTCAGCAATGCCTGGCAGCGGGCGACCAAAGTGACCCCGGGTGAGGGCCCGCCCCTGGTGATGATTCTCGTTCCGACATACATCGGGTATCTCGTGACCTCGATTGTCATCGCCTTGATTGCCACGGCGATCCGCGGGGACGATGTAGTCAATGGGTTGGCGCTCGGTGTCGCTCTTGGAGTGGGCTTCGGTGTCGTCGGCGCCGTTGTCAACCAGATGTACGAGCAGAAGGGCAACTCGTACTGGTTGATCAACGGGGTGAACGCGGTGATCGCCTATTCGATCGTCGCGGTGATCGTCACCATCTGGGACTGAACCCCCCCTAATTGGGACACAGAGGTCCGTATATGACCCCTGACGGTCCCAATTACGACGCGCCCGACGGCCTTCGACCGACTAGGCGACAGCTATCGAGGTCTCGGGGTGGAGTTCGTAGCGGCTCCGGATGTGGAACCGTTCCTGGGCGGCGAACGCCCGGGCCGCGGCCGCCTCCTCGTCGACACGAGGAGTGTGAATCACAGGCGTGTACTGCGTGAGCCAATCGTCGTCAGGTTCATGGACCACCTTGGGCTCCTCGACCCGGTCGGCGGGGCGAGCGAACCATCTTCGGTTGACGGGCCCGGCGAGAACCTCCGGGAAGTTGAAGCTGAGATGACCGCAAGCTTCGCAGACGATGCGCTCCAACCCTGCGGTGGTGGTGGTCAATGTGTCGATGTGCGGGCAGTCAGACAGCTGTCGAGCACGCTTGGTGCTGACAGCGAAATTCATGCCTCCCAAAGCAATTTCCGCCATAGCACGTGATTTATCGAAATCGGTGGCAATCCGATATGGGTCAGAAGACCCAAACTTGTGGATAAGTCGAGGCGGAGTTGTCGACAGACTCCGATCAGCGCCTCGGTGGACCCTGGACCGGGCCTTCCCTGGCAGACCATCCACGCCCACAGCTCAGGCGGCAGGCTGCTCCGAGCCAATTCCTGTCGGGTCGTCCAGGGCCGCGGTCAGCACGTCGTCGACCGTGTCGGCGATATGAAACGTCAAGTCCTCGCGGACCTTCTCCGGAACGTCGTCGAGATCGGCCTCGTTTCTGCGAGGGACTACGACCTCCTTCAGCCCGGCCCGATGAGCGGCCAGCACCTTCTGCTTGATCCCGCCGATCGGCAACACCTTGCCCTGAAGGGTGATCTCCCCGGTCATCCCCACCGTGTCCTTGACCTTGCGTCCGGTGAGCAGTGACACCAGCGCGGTGAGCATGGTCACCCCGGCCGAGGGGCCATCTTTGGGGATGGCACCAGCTGGGACGTGGACGTGGAACTTCCTCTTGAGCAGGGCAGCATCGATGCCCAAATCGTCAGCGTGGGCCTCGACATAGGACAGGGCGATCTTTGCTGATTCCTTCATCACATCGCCGAGCTGGCCGGTCAGGGTGAGACCGGGCTCGCCTTCCATGGCGGTGGCCTCGATGAACAGCACGTCGCCTCCGGCGCCGGTGACCGCCAATCCGGTTGCCACGCCGGGGACGTCGGTGCGGTCCGATGCCTCATCCTTCCACACCTTGGGCTTGCCCAGGTACTCACGAACCTCGGGCTCGTCGACCACCACGGGCTCCGCAGCCGACTCGGTGCGGCGGGCCACCTCGGTGGCAATTTTGCGCGACAGTTTGCCCAACTCCCGCTCCAGGTTGCGCACTCCTGCCTCCCGCGTGTATCGATCGACGATGGCGGCCAGCGCGGACTCTGTCACTTCCAATTCCTCCGGCTCGAGACCGGCCGCCCGAAGCTGACGGGGGAGGAGATGGTCGCGGGCGATCTCCACTTTCTCGGCATCGGTGTACCCGTCGAGGGTTATCACCTCGGTCCGGTCGAGCAGTGGTCCGGGAATGGTCTCCACGACATTGGCCGTGGCTACGAACAACACATCCGAGAGGTCGAGGTCGACCTCCAGATAGTTGTCACGGAACGTGTGGTTCTGCGCAGGGTCCAATACCTCGAGCAGGGCCGAGGAAGGGTCACCACGCCAGTCGTTGCCCACCTTGTCCATCTCGTCGAGGAGGAAAACCGGGTTCATGGTGCCCGCTTCGGTGAGGGCACGGGCGATCCGTCCGGGTCGAGCGCCGACATACGTGCGGCGGTGGCCCCGGATCTCCGCCTCGTCACGGACCCCACCGAGGGCGACCCGGATGAACTTGCGTCCCAGGGCTCGTGCCACCGACTCGCCAAGTGAGGTCTTGCCGACCCCGGGAGGGCCGACCAGCAAGAGGATGGCCCCGACACTGCGCTCGCCCTCGTCGGAGAGACCCCGCTCGGCGCGGAGTTTGCGCACAGCCAGGTGCTCGATGATCCGCTCTTTGACGTCTTCGAGCCCGGTGTGATCGGCGTCGAGCACAGTCCAGGCCTCCTCGAGATCAAGGCGATCCTCTGAGCGCGTCCCCCAGGGGAGCTCGAACATGGTGTCGAGCCAGGTCCTGATCCAGGAATGCTCGGGAGACTGCTCGCTCATTCTTTCCAGACGATCGATCTCGCGCTCGATCGACTCACGAACCTTCTCGGGAAGCTCCCGCTGGGCGAGCTTGGCCCGGGATTCGGAGCCGACGTCGGCGTCCTCGCCGAGTTCCTTGCGGATGGCCTCCATCTGCTGACGGAGGATGTAGTCCTTTTGGCCCTTCTCGATTCGCTCGGTGGCATCCTCGCGCACCTTGCGGCGCAGTTCGAGATCGGCGAGGAGGTCTCGCATCCAGACCAAGAGCATCCCGAGGCGGCGCCGGATGTCGAGCGCCTCCAAGAGCTCCACCTTCTGTTCGAGGGAGAGGTCGGGGGAGTAGACGGCGAGGTCGGCGAGTTGTGAGGGGTTGTCGACTGCCAAGAGCCGCTCGGCGACCCCGGCCAGGCCACGGTTCTCGAGGACGGCACTGACAACCGCCCGGTATTCGGCGATGAGGGCTTCCAATTCGTCGTCGATCATGTCCACTTCGGGATACTCCTCGACCTCCACCCAGAGCGCCCCGCTGTCGTCGACCGATCCCGCCCCGACCCGGGCCCGAGCCAGACCGGACACGACGACACTGCCGTCCTCGTCTGACTGGATCTCGGCGATTGTTCCCACAGTCGAATAGCGGCCCTCGAGCTTTGGCACGAGCAGCAGACGGCCGTCGCTCTTAACCGCCGCGGCGAGAGCGGTCTTGCCCTCCTCGGTCTCGACGCGGATCGTGACCACCATGTGGGGGAAGACCACACCGTTGTGCAGAGGGAGGACGGGAAGGGTGAGTTGGGCGGTTTCAGGCATCGGGGCCGTTCCTTGACTAGCGGTGGACTTTGATGCAACGACGAGGGTCGAGACCCTATTCCGGATCTGGGCCTATATGGCTCAGGTTTTCTCAGCTAGAGCGAGGGCTGGCCGGTCTCTATATCCCCATCCTTCTTGGGTCTTTCGCCCCCGGCCCGAAACCGTTGGACACCTATCCAGGGGTCATCGGGAAGAGAGCGTCGGGGAGGTTGTGGGGAGACCTCCGATCCGAACGTCACAGGGGACGACCCCGGCCTGACCGCCAAGATCGCACTCGCCATTTGCGTGAGTACCCCGACTACTACGACCGCCTCGCCACTATGGAACGGGAGGCAGAGGCCGCCTGGGCATTGAATGAGCATGCCAACCTCGGCAACCTCTGAGTCGGCTCGCCCTTCTCTGAGGGGAGGGGAAGGGAGCGTCCCCTACTCTGGAATCGATGCTGATCGGTCTGATCGCCAATCCGATTTCGTCGAAGGACATTCGTCGGCTCACTGGCCTGGCCAGGGTGGTCGACACAGAGGAGAAGGCGAATCTCCTCGCCCGTCTCCTGGTCGGGCTCGGCTCGTACCCCGAAATGACGGTGCTCGCCCTCGATGATCGGGCCGGGTTGGTACGTCGTGCTGTGTCGCTGGCGCGGGACTCTGCCCCTCGGGTCGACTTCCTTCCGATCACGGCCACCGGTGAGGAGTCGGACACGAAAAACGCCGCCGCCCATCTCGCCGGCCTTGTGGCGGACGCTCTGGTCACCCTAGGTGGTGACGGCACGGTGCGGGCGGCGGTCGAAGGCTGGCCGGAGGCTCCCCTCGTCCCCATCGCCGCAGGGACCAACAACGCTTCGGCCCTGACCGTGGAGCCGACAGTGATCGGCCTCGCCACCGTTGCCGCGGTGAAGAGCCAGGATCCGTCTGTCTTCGTCCCGACCACGGCACTCCGGGTGGACACCTCCACCGGACACGCCACCGCGGTGATCGACGTGGTCTCGGTGCGGGGCCGATGGCTCGGCGCCGGCGCCCTCTGGGAGCCGGCGCTGCTGATTGAAGCCGTGGCCACTTCGGCCGATCCGACCGCGGTCGGGATCGCCTCGGTCAGCGCCGGGCTGGGGCCTCTGGCCCCAGGGCACGCCCGCTGGATCCGGTTTGGCCCCGGCCGGACGGTGAGGGCGGTGTTCGGCCCCGGCCTGGTACTCGATGTGGCGGTGGCCGAGCACACAGATTATCCCGTGGGAGCGGAGGTGATCCTGGACGTGGCAGGAGCCGTGGTCGCTCTCGACGGCGAGCGCCGGATCGCCGCTGGTGGGGGTAAGGTCCTGGTGGTGGCCGGCCCCAGGGTCCTCGATCCAGATCGTGCCTTGCAGGTGAAGGGTCCTTCGCCCCTATCGCAGCCCTCGTCGCGGGAGTAACGGTCACACCTAAGGCCGGAGCTGGCAACCGCGCCGACCCCCCCATCGGCGCTGCCAGGGCCAACAATAGGAGGTGCTGATGAATATTCCCAGCGAGCATCTAGTCGACATGTACGAGACCATGGTGAAGATCCGACGCTACGAGGAGCGAATCCGGGAGATCTATTTCGAAGACAAACTGCCGGCCTTCGACATCGCCGCCGGTCTGATCCCGGGAGAGATGCACCTCTCCGCGGGACAGGAGCCGGTTGCGGTCGGAGTGAGGCCACACTTGAAGGCCGGGGACGCGATTACCGCGACCCACCGACCTCACCACATCGCCATCGCCCAGGGGGTCGATCTCAAGAAGATGACTGCGGAGATCTTCGGGAGGAAGACCGGGTTGGGCAAGGGGAAGGGTGGCCACATGCACCTGTTCTCCGTCGAGCCCAACTTCGGATGCTCCGGGATCATTGCAGAGGGCATGCCGGTTGCGGTTGGTGCCGGGCTCGCATTCAAACGGCGTGGCACAGATAACGTGGCTCTTTCCTTCTTTGGCGACGGTGCCGCCAATCAGGGTGCATTCCATGAGTCGCTCAACCTGGCCGCGATCTGGGACCTCCCCGTTGTCTTCATCTGTGAGGACAACGCCTACGCCATCTCGGTGCCCAAGACGGCGTCGACGGCGATAGCGGATAACAGTGACCGGGCGTCCGCTTACGGGATACCCGGTGTCCTGGTGGCCAACAACGACCCGGTCGCCGTTTACGAGGTCGCCGGCGAGGCCATCGCCCGGGCCCGCAGCGGACGTGGCCCCAGCCTGATCGAGGTGAGGACCGATCGTCTCTGGGGTCACTTCGAAGGTGACGCCGACGCCTACCGCAGCGACGAGTTCAAGGAGGCGATGGCAGAGCGGGACCCAGTGGTCATGTTCTGTCGGAAGCTGGTCGCCGAAGGAGTCCTGGCAGATTCCGATACCGAGGCGATCAAGGAGCGGATCTATGGCGAGGTGGAAGACGCCATCTCCTTCGCCATCTCGAGCCCATACCCCGAGCCCGAAGACGCCCTGGTGGACGTCTTCGCTTGAGAGAGGAGGCCACATGACGATTACAACCGACCGCAAGCTCACTACCCAGAAGGCGATAGCCGAGGCGATCGCCCTGGAGATGGAGGCCGACGACACGGTGTTGCTGATGGGCGAGGACATCGGCGTCTACGGAGGGATCTTCGGGGCCACCGAGGGTCTGCTCGACCGTTTCGGGCCGGAGCGAGTGATGGATACCCCGATCTCAGAGACCGGTTTCATCGGCGCCGCCGTCGGCGCAGCCATCAATGGGCTTCGCCCCATCGCCGAGCTGATGTTCGTCGACTTCTTCGGCGTGTGCATGGATCAGATCTACAACAACATGGCGAAGATCCACTATTTCAGCGGTGGCAACGTCAAGGTGCCAATGGTGCTGATGACGGCCGTGGGAGGCGGGTATTCGGACGCGGGTCAGCACTCACAGACGTTGTGGGGCACCTTCGCCCATCTCCCCGGGATGAAGGTGGTCGTGCCGTCGAACCCCTACGACGCCAAGGGACTCATGACCTCGGCGATCCGGGACGACAACCCGGTGCTGTACATGTTCCACAAGGGCGTGTTGGGCCTGGGTTGGATGACCAACAATCCCCGAGCGACCGGTGCGGTCCCCTCCGAGTCGTACGAGGTCCCGATCGGGGAGGCGTCTATCGCCCGGGAGGGTGACGACCTGACGATGGTCACGGTCGGCCTGTCCGTGCACCGGGCGCTCGACGCCGCGGAGATGCTCGAAGACAAGGGCATATCAGCCGAGGTGCTCGACCTGCGCTCCCTGGTCCCGCTCGATCGGGACAAGATCGCAGAGAGTGTGGGGAAGACCCACCGGCTGCTGGTGGTCGACGAGGACTACCAGAGCTTCGGCATGACAGGAGAGGTGATCGCCACCGTGGTGGAGCGCGTCTTCGACCACCTCGATGCGCCACCGATGCGAGTGGCGACGCCCGACACGCCGATTCCCTACAGCCGGCCCTTGGAGCAGTTTGCACTGCCTTCGGCGGAGAGGATCGTCGAAGCCGCACAACAGCTGGTCTCTGCCTGAATCAGATGGCAACCGACGTATTGATGCCCGTCCTCACCGAGCCGGGTGAGGACGGGGTCGTGACAGCCTGGCTGGTCGACGAAGGCCAGAACTGCGAGGCCGGTCAGCTGATTGCCGAGATCCAGGTGGAGAAGGTGGCCGAGCAGGTCTATGCGTCCGAAGCAGGGGCAGTAATGGGGCTGGTCCCCATCAACGCCCCTGTTCCCCAGGGCGAGCCCATCTGTCGGATCGTCGGCTCGGAGGAGGCGCCAGAACCCGCCGCCCCGGCAGAGGGCAGTGCCGGCCCCGGTCCGGCGAGGGTCTCGACTCCGGCGTCCCCGGCAGCGAGACGTCTCGCCCGGGAGATAGATGTCGACCTATCCAAGGTCTCCGGGACAGGGCACGGCGGTCGGATCACCGAGAGCGATGTCCGCGCCGCAGTCGGCGAACAGCCAATGGAATCGGGAATGGTCGGTCTCCGAGCGGTCATCGCCCGCAACATGAGACGGGGCCATCTGGAAACGGCACCGGTGACCCTCACCTCGAACGTGGACCTGGAATCGGGAGCTCCGGAGCACATGACCGCTTCAGTGATCAAGGCGGTCGCGCTCGCCCTCGATGAGTACCCATCCCTGAACGGCACCCGTGACGGTGACCGCTTCATACCCGCAGTGGTGGCCAACGTCGCGGTGGCGGTGCAAACCGATCAGGGTCTGCTATCCCCGGTGGTGAGGAACCCGGCCGATCGCACGGTGACTGATATCCACGAGGAGATCCGGGGACTGGCGGAGCGGGCCCGGAACCGGGAGCTGGCGATGTCCGACTACGAGGGTGGGACCTTCACTGTGACCAATCTCGGCAGTCACGGTGTCGACGGTTTTACCCCGATCATCAACCTCCCCCAGGTGGCGGTCCTCGGAGTGGGAGCGGTGCGCCGCGTGCCGGTCTTCGCCGCCGGCGGGTCGGTGACCGAGGGCTCACGTGTGGTGCTGTCGCTGACCTTCGATCACGCCTTCGTCGACGGGGCGCCTGCCGCTGACTTCCTCCGGCGAGTGGGAGAGGTCCTGGGATCTGTGAGTCCTCAAACGGGTTTGGCCTCCGACTCAGGCCAGCTTGGACACCGGGGACAGCGACCCGTGGGCGGGGACGGCGCCAATTAGGAACCGCCGCCTGCGACCCCGTTGATGCGATCGAGGAGCTCGCGATCGACCATCGATCGGTACTCGGGGTGATGCTCGATCCAGGAGGCGATGAACGGGCAGAGCGGCACGATCGTCCCGCCCTGGGCCTTGACGTCGTCGAGTGCGAAACGGGCCAGAGCCGAGCCCACACCCTTGCCTTTGTACTCGGAGTTGGTTTCCGTGAGTAT
>Ga0214471_10001913_pt1 | contig 16434 bp, 10 predicted proteins | sample RVTome_5_FD_207665 | JGI IMG/M metagenome (GOLD analysis project Ga0214471, IMG submission 207665) | Soil microbial communities from uranium-contaminated site in the Upper Colorado River Basin, Wyoming, United States - RVT142D155 | ecosystem: Environmental > Terrestrial > Soil > Contaminated >... | reverse complement strand
CGGCCCGCGACGCGCCGTGGCGCGCCCTGGGGTTGCTGCGCGAGAAGCTCCGGCGCGCCTTTCACGCTTACCGCTGGCACGACGTGACGGTCGCGTGGCGCTACGACCGGGCGCTGCGGCTCCCGTCGGTGCCCTTCGCCCTGCTCTCGGCCCTGGCCCTCGTGGGCATGGCGCTCGAGGCGCCGCGATGGCGGCCGGCGATGCTCTTCTACGGCCTGGCGCTCCTGCAGCTCGCCGTGATGCTCGTCTTCTACGTCTCGGCGCGCCAGCGGCTGGTGTGGTTGCCGGCGCTCCTGTACTTCGCCGCCGTGACGCTGGAGCGCCTCCGGCGTGGCGGCGGCCGGCGCGGCTTGCTCGTCGCGATCGTGCTCCTGCTCTGCGTCTCTCTCGCGTTGCCGGACGAGCTGGCGCGCGACGACGATTACCTGAGGTCGGGCCACCACGAGGCCCAGGCGCGGCTCGAGGCGCTCGCCGCCGCGGCGCGTCAGGAGCCGGTGGCGGCGCACGTCGACCTGGCGCTCGACGCGTTGCGTCACGCGCCGTGGGTGGAGTGGGTTCCGGCCTATTTCCCCCAGGCGGAGCGCTCGGCCGACGAGCGCCTGGCGGAGCTGCTGGCGGCCGACGCGGCGGCGGGCCCCGCGTCCGCCGCGTTCGACCGCGCAGTGGTCTTTCTCCGTGCCGGACGCCTGGAGGAGGCCGCCGCCCTCCTGAGCGAGCTGGCGGCGGCGGAAAGCGAGGTCTACCGGGGCGCGCGGCAGCCGTCGCAGCCGCGGTTCTACCTGGCGCGGATCGCGGCTCTCGAAGGCGACCGCGAGCGCGCCGTACGCTTGCTCGAAGCGGCCCTGGGCCGCTCACCGGGCAACCCGTTCGTGCTCGCCGAGCTGTCGGTCATGACCGGCGATCCCCGTTACCGGCAGCGCCTGCTGCGGCTGCAGGGGGCGATCGACGGCCGTTACCTCGCGGGTCGGGCGCTGTTCGTCCACGGCCGTGCCTCGGCGGCGGTGGCGGAGCTCGCCTTCGTGGTCGACCGGCTGCCGGAATTCCGCACCGGACGGATCTACCTGGCGGCGGCGCTGGGGGCCGCCGGCCGCGTCGACGAAGGAGCGGCGCACTATCTCGAGGCGGTGCGCCGCCGGCCTGATCCGCTGCTCCTGAGCGCGCCGGTCAGCGACCTCTTTCGCCGCTGGGCCGCGCTGCACCCCGACGATCCGCAGACGCGGCTGGTCGCGGCGCACGTCCTGCACGAGCACGGCCGTTTCCGCGAAGCCCTGACCTTGCTCGAGGGCATGGAGGGCCCGCCGGACAGCCTCCGGAAAGCGGCGGACGAGGAGATCCGGCGGCTGCGCCGAGCGCTCCGTGCCGCCGCGCAGCGCCCTGGCCAGACTGGCCTGACAGAGTGGCAGCAGGACTTGACCCCCGAGCAGGTCTTGCGTACTGTGACGCGGCAGTCCCCAACGGATTGAGGGGCTGCCTTGTCGGTTTCTTGAGCGCTTCCGGGCCGCCGTACTTTCAAGAGGGGAAGTGGAAAGTCGGTCCGCCAGGTGGACCGGGAGAGCTTGGGAATATGGACCCGGACGTCAACGCATCGCCCGTCCCCGAGGTGCTCGACTTCGAGGCCCGGCGACGGCAGCACGAAAGACGGCTGGCGTGTGAGGAAACGCGCCGCCAGCTCCGGCGGGTCCTGTCGGGGGACCGGGAAGCGGCCGGCTGGCTTTACGACAAGTTCTCACCCGGTCTCTTCCGGCGCCTGCGCCGGCGCTACGGGCACCTCGAGGGCATCGAGCCCGACGACCTGCTGCACGACGCCTTTCTCTTCTTCTTCCAGCGGGAGGCGAAGGTGCTCCGCGACTTCCTGGAGCGGGTGCGCCCGCAGGAGCAGACTCCGGCCCGCCTCGAACGGTACCTCTGGGACCTGGCGTGCGGCGTGGCCTCGAACCGCCGGCGCTCGGCGGCCCTGCGCGGCCACCAGTCGCTCGATTCGGTGCCGCCGCGTGAGCGCGCGGGCGCGGACGACGCGGAGGAGCGGCAACTGCTCGACCGCGACGAGGCCGCCCGCATCGACGAATGCCTGGCGAAGCGGGGCGCGCGCCTCTACCTCTACTACAAGCTCCGGTACTGGGACGGCTACACCCCCACCGAGATCTCGACGATCATGGGCTGGTCCCCCAAGGCGACGTACAAGCTCCGCCAGGCCCTGAACGAGGCCGTCCGCGACTGTGCCGAGTTCCTCGGCATTCCCTGGCGCGGCTCGGGCTAGACTTTGGAGGGCGATGGAGGGTCGCCCGAGGTGAGCGATGACGAAGTGTGCCGGCGCACTCCTGGGGCTCCTTGCGCTGTCGAGCGCCTGTCTGGGAAGCCGCGACGCGCCTCCGGGGCTCGGGCCGCCGGTCGTGCGCGGCCACGGCGAGGTCCGTCTCGCCGCCGCCGGCGAGGTCGTGCCCTTGATCTTGCCGAGCGACCGTGAGATCGGGCTGTGTCTGGAGGTCGCGGCGTCCCGGGACACCAGCTCCTGGCGGACGACGGTCTCCTTCGCCGGCCGGCCCTCGCCCTCGGGGGCCGTCGCGGCGGCGGCCCGCAGCGGGCAGACGGTGTGCTTTGACGCCGCGCCCCCGGCGGCTCTCCCGCCGGGACCCTTGGAGATCTGCGGCCGACTCGTCGACGAGTTCGACGGCACCGAGCACCAGGTGCCCTGCCGTCCGGCCTTCTATCTCGGCGACGACGCCGTCTACCGGGAGATCGCCGCCCGCCGCGGCGAGGTGGTGAGGCAGGCCTATCGTTTCGACGACATCGGCCAGCTCCTGGAGCACCTCGACGCCACCGCCCGGGATGCGCAGGACGAGGGCTTCCTGCTCTCCGGCGTCCGGGCTGCCCTCATCTCGGTCCATTTCCTGACCCTCGAAGGCACCCCGGCGGCCCTCGGCGAGGCGCGGCGGCGCCTCGCCGGCCTGCCCGCCTGGCTCGACCAGCCCGCGGCCTGTCATCAGGCCGCGCTCGCGGCCTATCAACGCGCCCTCCTCGATCTCGACTCGCAGCGACGGCTCGAAGCCGCCTGGTCGCACCTGGCCGACGCCGACCGGCTCTTCCAGCGCATCGCCGATCCTAAACGCTTCACCGTCACCATGGAGCAGGCGTCGATCCTCCACCAGATCGGAGCGACCGCCGAAGCCATCCGGCGCTTGCGCGACGCGCTGGCCGAGTGCGTCCCCGGGCGCTGTCCGGCGGACCTCCTGGCCGCGGGTCAGAGCAACCTCGCCTGGCTGATCCTGCTCAATCCCGAGGCCAGCGATGAGGAGCTCGACGAGGCGGAAGCCTACCTGCGCCGAGGCCTGGCGAGGCTGGCCTCGGGCGAGGATCCGCTCGAGCTCGCCAACCGGCGGGTGGACCTGGCCTACCTTGCGGTGCGGCGCGGCGAGGATCCTGGCGAGCTGCTGGCCGCCGCCCGCGACGCTCTCGCGGCGCTGCAGCTCGGCACCGAAAGGGCCCAGGACCTGCGCGACTGGGCGGCGCTCGTGGAAGGCGCCGCGGCGCTCGCCGGCGGCGATGGCCCGAGGGCCCTCGAGCTGTGCAGTGCTCTCGCCGACCGTGACGATTCACGTCTCGCCGCCTGGGCCTTGAGCTGCTCGGCCCGCGCTCATCGCCTGGCCGGCGATCCGGAGGCCGCCGAGCGCGACATCGGCGGGGCCCTGGTGCACGCCTACGCGGCCGCCTCGGGCATCGGCCGGCCGTGGACGCTCGACCCCGGTCAACGCGCCGACGACTTCGCCCGCGCCGCGCGCCTGGCGATCGAGCGCGGCGATCCCGCCCGCGCCTGGCACCTGTTGCTCGAGCTCGACCAGCTCTCGAGCGGCGAGGCGGAACGCCGGCGATGCCGCGAGCGGGCAAGCCCCGGCGACCGTTCGCGGTGGGAAGCGATCGAGAACGAGACGGCCCGCATCCTGGCGACCCTCCGTTCGCTGGAGGTCCCGGCGTCGGCCCGCCGCCGCGCGGAGCAACAACAACTCCTGCGGGAGCTCAAGACGCGCATCCAGGAGCTGTGGCACGCCTGGCCGGGCTGCGCGAGCCGGCCGTCGGCCGGCGACCAGGGGCTCGAATACCGAGCCTTCGCTCTCGAAGACGAGATCGTCCTCCTCCACCGCCGGGCCGAAGGCGAGGTGACGGTCGAGAAGCGCACGCCGTTCGCGCGCCGGGGCCTGCGCCGGATCCACGACCGCGTCGTCGCCGCCGTCGAGCGGCAGGACCTCGACGACGACGCCTGGGCGGAGCTGCTGCGCCCCATGAGCAAGGCGCTGCTGCCCCTGGACGCCCCCGCCGCCGGCGACCTGGTGGTCCCCACCCACTTTGACCTGGCGGTCTATGCGCTCCACGGCATGCTGCAAGCCATCCCGCTGGCGGCGCTCCCGTTGCCGGGCGACCACCACGGAGACGTCCGCTGGTTCGGACAGGCGTATGCCGTGGCCGTACAGCCGGCCGGCGCGCGGGCGCTGGCGCCGCCGGGGCCTGGCAGCGGGCCGCCTCTCTTCGTGGTCGACCCGCGCGCCAACCTGCCCGCGTCGCCGCAGCTCCTGGCGACCTATCGCGAGCTCTTCCCCACGGCCCGCGTGCTGGCGGGCAGCGCCGCGACCCATGCGGCCTTTCGCCGCGAGTCGGCCCGGGCGAGCTGGCTCCACGTCGACGCCCACGGCCTCTACGACCCGGCCTTCCCGCGGCTCTCGGCCCTGCAACTGGCCGACCGTCCGATCCACTGGGTGGAGCTGGCCGACACGCCGATGAGCTTGCACTTCGCGAATCTCTCCGGCTGCCAGACCGGCCGCTGGCCGATCACCGCCGACAGCGGGTCCTACGGCATCGCCGGCCTGGTGACCCGCCTCGGCGTGGGTTGGGCCGTGGCCAGCCGCAGCGATCTCGCCGACCGGGTGGCGATGGACTTCAACCGCAGCTTCTACGCCGCGATCGCCGCCGGCGATCCGGTGCCCGTGGCCTACCACCGGGCCGTGCAGGCGGTCGCCCAGCGCCACCTCGCATCCACCTGGTGCGGGCTCGTGTTGCTGCGCGCGGCGGGCGCCGAGGCCGCTGCGCTAAGATGAGGGAGTTGAGACCCGAGAGCCCCGACCCCACCCTCGATCAGCTCCTTGACCGCGCCGCGGGTTTTCCCGCGGCGGGTCTGCGCTTCGTGGACCGCCGCGACCGGGAAGAATGGGTCAGTTGGGCGCGGATCCGCGACGGCGCGGTCCCGGTCGCCGCGGCGCTGTCCCACCTCGGCGTGGGTCCGGGCGACCGCGTGGCCCTCGTCCATTCGACGGGTCGCGAGTTCTTCCACGCCTTTTTCGGCGCCCTGCTCGCCGCCGCCGTTCCGGTGCCCCTGGCGGCGCCGGTCCGCCTCGGGCGGCTCGACGAGTATCACCGGCGCACCGCCGCCATGCTCGCCGCCGCCGGCGCGCGCTGGGTGCTGACGGCGCGCCGGCTCGGGCCGCTGCTCGCCCCCTCCGTGGCCGCCGCCGGCGCGCGGTGCGTCGACCCGGGCGAGCTTGCCGCGTCCGCGCGTGGGACGCCGCGGCGGCCGGTCGATCCCGCGGCGCTCGCCCTGGTGCAATTCTCGTCGGGCACCACGGTCGACCCCAGGCCGGTCGCCCTGTCGCACCGCGCCCTGGTGGCCCAGGCGCGGATCCTGAACGGCTTCTGGCCCGACCGCGACGGGCTGCGTCACAGCGGCGTGAGCTGGCTTCCCCTACACCACGACATGGGGCTCATCGGCTGCGTGCTGCCGGCCCTGGAGCGTCCCGGCGTGCTGACGCTGCTGGCCCCCGAGGTCTTCGTGGCGCGGCCCGCGAAGTGGCTGCGCGCCCTGTCGCGCTACCGGGCCACCATCTCCGCGGCGCCGAACTTCGCCTATGCCCTGTGCGCCGAGAAGATCCGCGACCACGAGCTCGACGGGGTGGACCTCGGCGCCTGGATGGTCGCCTTGACCGGCGCCGAGCAGGTGGCGCCCGAGGTGCTGCGCCGCTTCCAGGCGCGCTTCGCGCCGTGGGGCTTCCGCCCCGAGGCCCTGACCCCGGTCTACGGCCTCGCCGAGGCGAGCCTGGCGGTGACCTTCTCCGACCTCGGCCGGCCCTTCAACGCCCGGCGCTTCGACCGCCAGGGCCTGGCGGCCGGCCACGCCCGTCCCCAGCCCGACGGCGTCGAGCTCGTCGCGGTGGGCACGCCGGTGCCGGGATTCGCGGTCCGCATCGCCGACGACGACGGTGCCTCGCTGCCGGAGCGCCGCGTCGGACGCGTCCTGGCGCGCGGCCCGTCGTTGATGGCGGGCTACCTCGGCCAGCCCGCCGCCACGGCGCGGGCGCTGTCCGGCGGCTGGCTCGACACCGGCGACCTCGGATTCCTCGACGGCGGCGAGCTCTTCCTCACCGGCCGCGCCAAGGACGTGGTGATCCTGCGCGGGCGCAACCACTCGCCGCTGGAGATCGAGAGGGCCCTCGCCGGCGTCGCCGGCGTCCGCGACGGCGCCGCGGTGGCGGTGAGCTGCCTGGCGGAAGGCGCGGCCACCGAGGAGCTGCTGCTGTTCGTCGAACGGGCGCGGGCCGGCGGCGGCGACCTCGCCGCGCTGTCGCAGGCGTGCGCCGAAGCGGTGCTCGGCGCCACCGGGCTCGCCGTCGCCGCGGTCCAGGTGCTCGATCCCGGCACCCTGCCGCGCACCACCTCGGGCAAGCTGCGGCGGCGCGAGACGCTGCGCCGCCACCTCGAGGGCACCCTGCCGTGAGCGCTGAGCACGAGCTGCTGATCGTCGGCGGCGGCCCGGCCGGGCTGGCGACGGCGATCGCCGCCCGCCTCGCGGGCCTGGACGTCGCCGTCGTCGACCGCGCGGCGCCGCCCCTCGACAAGGCTTGCGGCGAGGGCCTGATGCCCGACGCCCTGGCCTGCCTGCGCGGGCTCGGCGTGGCGCTCGCCAGCAGCCGGCTCGCGCCCTTCCACGGCATCCGCTACCTCGACGGCGACCTGGTCGCCGAGGGACGCTTCCCGGGCGTCAGCGGCGCCGGCGTCCGCCGTCTCCACCTCCACGAGGCGATGTGCCGCCGGGCGCGCGAGGTGGGCGTGACCCTGCTGTGGCGCCGGCGGGTGCGCGGCCTGGTCGACGCCGGCGGCGTCCTCGGCGTGGAGACCGACGCCGGGGCGCTGACGGCGCGCTGGCTGGTGGGAGCGGACGGCCTCCGCTCGCGGGTCCGGCGCTGGAGCGGCCTCGACGGTCGGGCGTCGCGGCGGCGGCGCTTCGGCGTCCGGCGGCACTTCGCCGTCGCGCCGTGGACGGACTTGGTGGAGGTCTGGTGGGCCGACGGCTGCGAGGCCTACGTGACTCCGGTCGGCGCCGAGGAGGTGGGCGTGGCGCTGCTGTGGAGCGATCGCAAGGCCGGCTTCGACGAGCTGATGTCCGCCTTTCCGGCGCTCGCCGAGAGGCTCCGCGGGGCGAGCGTCACCTCGCGCGACCGCGGCGCCGGCCCCTTGCGCCAGCGGGCGAGGGCGGTGGCGCGCGGACGCCTCGCCCTCGTCGGCGACGCCTCCGGCTACGTCGACGCCATCACCGGCGAGGGGCTGGCCCTCGCGTTCCGGCAGGCCGAGGCGCTCGTCGCGTCGCTCGAGCGCGGCGACCTCGGCCTCTACGAGCGCCGCCACCGCGAGATCGGCCGCTGGGCCGACGGCGTGACCCGGCTCCTCCTGCGGGTCGAGGCGCGGCCGTGGCTGCGGCGGCGGGTGATCCGTGCCCTGGCCCGTGATCCGGCGCTCTTCTCCCGCGTGCTCGCCGTCCATTCGGGAGCGTGGCCGCTGCGCGGCCTGGGGCTCGCAAGCGCACCGCGGCTCTTGTGGGGTCTGGTGCGTCCCTACTAGCCGCCGCCCGGGCCGAGGGATTCCGGTCCACGCTTCACGAGCAGCGACTGACACGGGCCGGAGCCCCCGAGCCTCGGTCGCTGCGTCGCCGCGCCAGATTGACAGCGGTGGGAGACCTAGGGTAGGATGTACGCTCTATGAGCCCTGCCAATGCCAAGGACCATGCGCGGTGTACCTCTCGTGGCTGCAGGAGCCTCTTGCAGTCCGCGCTCTCGGTACGGCACGGCCGGTGGCGCTTGGTCGGGTTACGATCAGCCGCTATCGGGCAGGCCGCGGCCGCTGTAGGGAGAGATCGTGGCCTCATGCGAGGCGTTCGCGCGCGGCCTAGCGCGGCCGGACGGAGGCCGGTCGGCAAAGGCCAAGTCGCCTGGCTTCAGCCCGACCGGAAATCTATGCTGTCTGCCGGCAGCATATCCGCCGCACGACGGCGCTGCGGTTCGAGGATAAATTATTTGTTTGTCGGAGCTTACCGGCTGGTCGGTGACAGAAGCAGTTGGGGCTATGCCGACACGTGGCGGCATAACTCAACGGGGAAAGTTGCGGACCGATGCGGTCAGACCCTGTGTTTTCAGCCGATTACGAGACTCGGGACACGTGGTTTTTGCAGTAGCTATGCCGCCACCTGGCAGCATAGCCGCCGCGATGCGACAGAAGGGAGAGGCGGCTAAGTGACGTGTTTTCGGTAGTTCCAGGGAGATTAGGATGTCGATGCAAGAAGAGCTATTTCGACTGATAGCGGCGGTCGAATCAAAAGGTTAGGCATCCAGAGGTGATGCCCGTCGAGAGCCGATAACGATGGAATGTGCAGTCTGTGGAACCAGAATCATCAAGAAGGGTGCAATTGCATGCCCCAGGTGCGGTTCAGGTCATTTCTCGCTTCGTGACCTTGATGCGATGCCAACTGCGAAGGACCTATACCTTCCTGAGACGCCGCTCATCGACATTTCGGTCTGCCATGCAGCGCGCGACAGCAGAGCTGCAGCCCTAATAGCGAAGGGTCTCCGAAATCGAGGAATGAACGTCTGGATAGATCCAGTAGCGCTGGCAAATGGCATCACTCCTGTCCAATCTGTTCTCGACGCGGTGGCGCAGTCCCGTCTAGTTCTCTACTTGTGCTCACGGGCTACAAGCAGACCGCCGTGGCTAAACGTCGAGGCTCCAGCCTTTCGGAAAGCTCTCGGCGCCACGCCGCTCCTAAGAGTCTTACCTGTCGTTCTAGAGCCATGCGATCTGCCGAACTTTCCGGGTTTTCACCCACACGCCTTTATGGAGGGTAGCTTTGAGGACCGACTCGATGGGCTCGCGGCTCGCCTGGAGGAAATCTTGGCGAAACGGAGGGTTTTCATCTGTCATTCCCACCGGGATAAGCCGAAAGTCCGCAGAATCGTCACAACGCTAAGACGTCACCCGAACCTGAGTATCTGGTTTGACGAAGACTCGCTTTATCCTGGAGCCATCCTCCGCCGCGAGATAGAAGTTGCCATAGCGGAGGCGGACTATCTGATCGTGGTAGTTTCAAAGAATACGATCGACACGCTGTCCGGGTGGGTCGGCTTCGAGCTCGATCAGGCGTATGAGCGCGAAAGGCGACGAAACGAGGTTGGGCACCACTTCGCGGTACCCGTGCTCATCCAGCGGGGGCTGGCCTTGCCAGGCTGGTTGAGTACTAAGGTTTACGTAGATGCAACGGAGGACTTTGATGGCGCGATAGAGAGACTCTTGCCGGCTATTCTCGTAGCACCACCTATGCACAGCACTCGGACGAATGCCTAACCAGACGATGCAGCGGACCGGTTTCTCCGGCCGCTGATCGCCACGACGTTAGACGCACAGAGGGAATGACCTTGAAACGACCGACCCCGACTCAGGCCTCCAATGTCGCGCAGGACCGCGACATCAGCGCGGTGGACCTGTTCTGCGGCGCTGGCGGGCTGACCCATGGGCTCATCCAAGCCGGAATCCGAGTCGAAGCCGGGATCGACATCGACGAACAGGCAGCCCACGCATTCCGCACGAACAATCTAGGGGTCGACTTCCTCTGCTGGGACGTGGCACGCAAGAACTACCAGAGCATCGCGAAGCTGTTTCGACCGGACGCAATACGCTTGCTCGCCGGCTGTGCACCGTGCCAGCCCTTCTCCAAACTCACCAATGGGGCAGACGCCCACGAGGCTTGGAACCTTCTGGACAACTTCGGTCGGTTCGTACGCCGGATCCTCCCGGAACTGGTCACGATGGAAAACGTTCCGGAACTCGCGGAGCGAGGCGATGATGTGTTTCAACGCTTCCTGGGTGGCCTGCGATCATGTGGCTACTGGACGGACTGGACGATCGTTCGCTGCGAAGAGTACGGAATCTCACAATCGCGCAGGCGCTTGGTGCTCGTTGCGTCACGGCTCGGAGAGATCCACGTACCGAAGGGCACGTGTCGCTCGCCGTCGCGGTGGCGGACAGTTCGTCAGACCATCGCCCGATTATCACCGCTTGCCGCGGGCGAGGAGGATTCTTCGGACCCTCTTCATGTCGCAGTCAGATTGAGTCCTGTGAATCTCAAGCGGATCCGCGCCACGCCCCATGATGGCGGCACCTGGAAACACTGGCCCAAGCATCTCCTGCTGCCGTGCCACAAGCGCAGCACAGGGAGAAGCTACAGCTCGATCTATGGTCGCATGTGGTGGGATAAGCCGGGGCCGACGATGACGACGCTCTGCACGGGGCTTGGAAACGGTCGCTTCGGCCATCCTGAGCAGGACCGCGCGATCACGCTCCGTGAGGCAGCACTGCTTCAGAGCTTCCCTCCCGATTACGAGTTCTGGCCACGTGACCAGAAGCTCAACCGCAGGGCCGTCGGCCGAATGATCGGGAACGCCGTTCCCCCGCGACTCGCTAGGGCTCTTGGTGAGGCGCTCATGTCACACGTCCAGACCGCAGTCGGAGTACACGGAGTACGCTCTTGAGCAACCCCCAAGCAAAGTTCTCGTTCGAGATATCGCTGAGCGTCCTGAACCATCTGGGGAGACAGTTGTATCGCAGCTTCGCAACCGTTCTCGGTGAGGCGATCTCGAATGCCTGGGATGCTGACGCTAGCAATGTCCACATCTACTTGGACCCGGAGAGCGACGGCTTCTGGATCAAAGACGACGGCATCGGTATGACCGCCCACGATTTCCAGAACAAGTTCCTGAAGATCGGATACTCCAAGAGAAAGGATGGCACCAGCACTTCACTGCGTGGACGCCCGTACGTTGGGCGCAAGGGAATCGGCAAACTCGCCCTGTTGTCTTGCGCCGCTCGCATCAGTGTGGTGTCCAAAGTAGAAGGTGAGCCCTATGTGGGCGGAACGATCGACAACTCCGAACTCGATACCGCGATCACAGAAGACCTGACGCCGCAGCAATATGGACTTGGCGCAGTCGATGAGTCGCACTTCGAGAAATATCGCGAAGACCACAGTCACGGAACCATCATCCACTTCGAGGGACTGAAGGATGGCGTCAAGCGGAGCTTCGAGTTCCTACGAAAGATGATCGCGTTGTACTTCCGTTTCTCGCTGCTGGACAACGAGTTTCGCGTCTTCCTGGACGACAGCGAGGTGACCCATGAAGACCTGGCGGATCTTCTGAAGAATACCGAATTCCTTTGGACGCTCGGTTCATACGCCGATCCGTTCGTGGACGCCCTAAAAGGATCGTTTGCCGAAGCGCAGGACAAGCACGAATCAAAAGACATGTCGCTCAACGACGCGAAGGGGTTCCTCGCCTCCGTGACGAAGCCGCGGGACTTGAAGGTATTGACCACTGACGAGCGCGTAGGGGTCGACCTCTTCGTGAATGGCCGGCTGAGAGAGCGGGATATCCTGAAGCACATTCCCACAGCTAGGATCGTGGAGAACTACCTGTACGGGCAGATTCACGTCGATGCGCTTGACGACGAGAAGGATAGGTTTACCAGCAGCCGCGAAGGGATCGTGGCGGACGACCCGAAGTTCGCGGAGTTTCTTTCAAAGCTGCGAGAACTGCTCCTGAAGATCGTCGAGGACTGGGACGAGTGGCGGCGCAAGCATCGAGAGTCCGGAGACCCGGACAACGAGAAAGTCTCAAGGACACAGCGAGCGTCCGAAGACCTATTCAATGCCGTCGTCGTGGATTTCGGGCCAACGGAACCGACAGAGGATGCGAAGCAGGTCGGAAAATGGGCGACTGAATTGAGCAAAGATGCCTCGTTCAATTTCGAATCCTACGCAGAGTGCTTTGTCTCAGAGAATCTTGTTCGGAAATACATTCTAGATCGGGGGATTCAGCTTTCAGATGAGGCGACGAAGGAGGCTAGCAAGTGGAAGGAGCGTGAGGTCCAGAGCAAGAACAAGGGCAACATCAGCATCGAAATACGCCGCACTGCAAGCGAGCTGAGCTATTTGTCGATGGACGACCTCGCCAATCTCGTGGACAAGCCGAAAGACAAGCAGAAGGAGGCCGCTCTCGCCCGAGATGCTGTCGAGTTCAAGCCGATGAGAGACGCAGTGGCGCACACGGCCTTGCTGACGGACGAAGCGAAAGAGCGGCTACGGACTGTCCGCGAGAACATCAAGGGTAGGATTAGGGCGCTTCTGGCTAGCCAGCCGAAGGCATCTGCGAGGAAGAAGCCCGCCCGGAAGAGGAAGAAGAAGTGAAGAAGAAGCGGAGAGGAGGAACCGCTGGTACACGTCCGCTTACCCGCTCGGAGAGCATGAGCAGGGTCCGCGGGAAGAACTCGTCCGCCGAGCGCGCGCTCCGTTCCGGACTTCACGCCCGGGGGCTTCGCTTTCGATTGCATCGCCGGGTCGAGGACATCGTCGTTGACATCGTGTTTCCGCGGCCGCGGGTCGCGGTTTTCGTCGATGGATGCTTCTGGCACGGCTGCCCGAAGCACGCCACGTTCCCGAAGACCAACCAGGAGTATTGGTTGCCGAAACTGGCGGAGAACAGAGAACGCGATCGCCGCCAAACGGCGCGACTCCGTGGTGCGGGGTGGAGGGTTGTCCGGGTGTGGGAGCATGAGTGCCTGCCTCCGGCCGACCGGATCGTTCAACGGATCGTGACCGCGTGCAGGGGCAAACCCCGTGTGGCACGCGGTAAAGGTGCGCCGTGACGCTGTCGACTTTGCCCCGTGTCACATAGCCATGGAACGTTGGCGTCTAACAACAGCATGCAGCGGACGGCGCTGCGCGCCGCCGCTGATGCTGAGCGTTAGGTTCCGATAATCCTACGAGAGCGCCGTTACGGGAGATACATGACCAGCGAGAGCGATTCGTATTCTGGTGGACGCGTAGCTCTCGACGATGTCGTGGAGCGTCCCCTCTACGAGAATGCGGCGACTCTCTTCGGGCAGACTGATGAAAAGGCAGGATTGTTCGACTACTGGGCGCGGGGTAACTACAGCCGTCGATTGCTGCATTTCCGGCAGGCCGGCGTTCGGCCGCTCCTGGTGCCTGTGGCGACTGTCGACGAGATGCGATGGGCGCACCGCCGGCTGGCGTTGACCGGTGCGCCAGTCGATTTCATCTACACCGGGCTACTTACCGCCCCAACCAAATGCATCCAAGTGATGTGGCTCCCGGAGCGGCATGTCTGGGATGCAGGTTGGGGTTACATCGCTACACAGTGGAAGGTACGCGATCTTTACGCTGCGATGCTCGTGGGAACCGCACGACTGATGCCCGAGGAAGTTGTCGGTTGGCTCATGAGTGAAGCGACTGAGGAGTTTCGGGACGGCCAGCTTTTCGTTGCGCCCGCGGAGCTCGTCGGCCTCAACTTCTCCGCAGCAGGTGCCCTGACCCCAGTGGCAACCATTACCGGTGGAGCTACCGTCGAACCCCAAACTGCAAGCGCTCTCGCCGCACTTGAGCTGGATATTCCGTTTCTTGATGGAATGAGCCCTAAGCGGTTCCGAAAATTCATGCGAGAGAACAAGGATGAATTGTTCCGCTTCCGCGTTGCTTTTGCTCGGCTCGTTACCCAGTCCTCCGAAAACCCTGAGCAGCTCCTCGATTGGCTCCACGAGCTCAAAGCGGAAGTGGCAGATATACGGCTCTCTGAAAGGTACGGCCGCCTACGCAGAAATATCGTCCTAGCTGGGGGAGCACTTGGCGTAGTCACGGCGTCCGCTGGAGCCTTCGCCAATGCGCCGGAGACCGTGAGTGTCGTAGGTGCTGGCGCAGCTGGGGCGGCCTTGATCGATCTCTGGCGTCAGGCGCTTGAGCACCGCCAAGGACGATCGGCAAATAGGCTTTCACTTCTTTGGAATCTTGGAGTTCAGCGGCCAAGCCAGGTTCACCGAGCCCGCCGAGCCCGCATGACTCCCGCGCAGCCTCCTCCAATCGATCCAGAAGCTCTCCGACCTCCTCCCTCTCATCACTGGCTGTGTCCGCCAACCAGCGGGCTACTCTTTGCGGGAGTGCGGAGGTGACCCAGACATGTGACGGCTCGGAACCTAACCCATCACTGGAGCGGACGCGCAAGGCGCGCCGCTCAGTTCAGTCACGTTAGGCCCCCCTTTACCTGCCACCCGTTTCACAAGCAGCCTATTTTCAGCACCTTACGCGTGGTTTCATCGCAGGAATTGCCTTGTGCGGGACACCAGAGGCGCCGACTTTTTTCCTCACGATGGGCGAGGCCAGGATTCAGGGCGGTGATCCGCAGCTCAGGTATCAAGGATGCCGGAAAACCAGTTGTGGACGTACGCTTGTCAGTCGAGAAGGTACAGCTCACACCAGCCGAGAGCTTCAGACGCCTCAGCGTAGGCGACGCAGCGACAAGGCCGTCATGACCGCGATATCATGGGGGGATCCCGGCGACACTCGGATGCTCGAGCGGGAGGCTCCCGGCTCTTGGCAAGATCGGGAGGTGGGGTTCCGTCCTCGAGGCGGTCCAACGGGGGAACGTGAACCGTCGGGATCTCGCCGCGCTGAACGATCGTCGGATCGTCCGGCCCCCTTGTAGATCAGCAACCGGGTCGGCGGGATGGGAGGCGCGGGTCCAAGTCGGCCTCCCACGAAAGGCCAGGCTCGGGGAAAGCTCCCGCTCGGGAACTCCCGTTCCGGGTTGAATCCGTCCGCGGCTTTCAGGAGCCCGTCGATCACGGCCGGCGGGAAGCTCCCTGTGGGGAAATGGAGCGACGGATCGAGCCGATACCCTCGAAGCGCAGCTTGGATCAAGCGGTCCGCCGCCAGTTCGTACTCGTCCACGAAGTCTTTGTAGGTGTTGGCCAGGGCGTCGCGGGTCTCCTTTCTCTCGGCGAAGAACAACATCGGCGCCGGCGACTTCTTCGTCTTCCGGGGCCGCCGGCAGGCGTCCTGGGACAGGATCTTCCCGACTCCGACGACCGGACGGTCGCCGCGCTCGGTGGCGGCTTGCTCTTCGATCTCCGACACGACCTCGGCGACCATCGCCCGGTACGCCTCCGGCGAGAGATCGGCAAAGCACCCCCGATTGAGGTGACAGACATTTCTTGGCTATCCTCGCTCTCTACCGGCGGACGAGGAGAGAGCTACTGCGGTGCGCCCAGCGGCCTGGGTGCGACACGCTAAACGTCTGATTCACAAGCGCTTAGACAATGCCCCCCCATGATCGGGCTGCGTTCAGTCTCTGACCGAGTCGACTCTTTCATTTGACAGTATTCGCTGAATTGACAAGAATCGCTGTCAAATGGAAGCGACCGCTCCGCTCGCGAAGCGGCCTGGCTGCATGGGCCTCTGACGGCCGTGCCAAGGCCTCAGCCCTCGACATCGGGCGCCGGAGCGGCTTCGGCGGTGAAAGACCCCGAAACTATGATAGTATGTGCCCATGGCAAGACGGAACAGGACCGCGAACGCCAGCCCCGGCGACCCGCTGTGGACCTCGCACCTGAAGCCGGCGCCCGGCGAGCTGCGCATCGTCCAGGCGTTCGTCAACACCGAGGGAGGCGCCAAGGCGACCGACGAGATCGCCAGCCGCGGGGGCTCGCCGCCTGGCTGGAGCGCTGGCGGCTGCTACCGCCTGACACCGAGCTGACCTGGCCGAAGGTCGTCGCAGACGTCCATGGCCAGCTCTGGACCAAGGGTCCACTGGGAGCGCTATTCTCGTTTGGTCTGTCGGGCGGCCAGACCCCGCCGAGGGGCGTCCCGATCCACTGCGGACGCCTGGAGCGATTTTTCCAACCCGTCCGCAGTTCTTCGAGTCGCGTCCCGAGGCGCGTCAGCCGCAGAAAGAGGTACTGCGGACGGCTCGAGCGAATTCTCCAACCCATCCGCAGTTGCCATGGATGCTCCCAAACCCTGCGCCGGACCTTCTGGAGGCCGCCGGCAGCGGCTCCGATCCGCCGGGAGGCGTTCCGAAGCACTGCGGACGGCTCGAGCGATTTTTCCAACCCGTCTGCAGTTGGCGTGGAGAGCCTCTGGCGTCCTCGAGAGGTCCGGAGCCGGCAGCGCCTTGGGCTCGTCGGCCGCGGGCAGGCCGGCGCGCGGAGCCGGCGTGCCTCGGCAACTGGGTACCTCTCGGGGCTCACGGCTGGAGAAGTACACGGCCCACGCGAGCTGGGCTAAGA
>Ga0214471_10001912_pt1 | contig 16435 bp, 16 predicted proteins | sample RVTome_5_FD_207665 | JGI IMG/M metagenome (GOLD analysis project Ga0214471, IMG submission 207665) | Soil microbial communities from uranium-contaminated site in the Upper Colorado River Basin, Wyoming, United States - RVT142D155 | ecosystem: Environmental > Terrestrial > Soil > Contaminated >... | reverse complement strand
GCCGGGCTCCGTCGGCGAAGTACAGGACGACCGCGCCGCTGGGAGTCCTGTCGAGGTGCGACACACTGCGTCCAGCGACAAGTCGAGAAACCGCATCTGTGTCCACGCAGAACCTCTCTTCGGAGTTCCGGCCGGTGAAGCTAGCATTTCAGACTGGCAGCAACAACGCCGACTTTCCCGTTCGACGCCAAACCGATCGACAGATCTGCGATGGCCGCGTAGCGCTGTCACCACGCAACATGCCATCCAGCCTGTGCGCCGAATTCTCGTCGGCGTTTGGGTGCCGTCGCCCGGCGCGGCCGTTATCCCGGCGTCGGAGCGCGACGCGAGCCCGCTCTCCTGCAGCGGTGAGACGTTCGTCGGGCCGGGGACAATCCCGAACTGGATCGATTTGCCCTGACGGCGCGCCGTTGCATCAGTCCGGTGATCAAAAGGCCTCCTCACAGCGCGAGGCCAGGTCGCGACTCGCGATTCGCCCGTGAGCCGCGCCTGGCGAGGCCGGACCATTCTCGTCGCAGGGATTCGTCTGAGCCGCTCGGCGAACGAGTACCTCCGCCGGCGCTTCCCGCGCATCGACTGCATCCTGTCACCTGCGTGGCCCGCAAGTGGCCGTGGTCAGGCGGCAGCGCGCAGGTCGGCGAATTCCGCGACGAGGTCGAGGAAGCGATCGACATCAGCCGCGATCGAACCGAGGCCCATCGACACCCTGATCGCGCCGACCGTTCGATCGCCCAGGCATGAGGCGAAGGCGGGAATCGTGAACGACGTCCCGAGCCGCTCCAGGCAGTCGTGCGTTCGCCCCGACGGAAAGTCGAACGCAGCCTCGGCGCAGCCGGGGTTGCAGAAGCAGCCGCCCCGGACGGCAAGGCCCGCTTCACGCGCCAGCTGCTCGACGAGCCAGTATGGTACCGCGCGGCCATTGCAGTCCAGGATCGACACCGCGACGGTCGCGCCGCGCGCATCGGTGTCGCGCGGACCGTGGATCGCAGCCAGTGGCCGGCCGCTGGCGTGGCGCTGCGCCTCGAGTCCGGTGAGCAGTCGATTCGTCAGGCAGACCAGGTGGCGCGACAGGCGCTCGCGCCCTGGAGCCGTGACGGCGGCGAGCGCGCCTGGTACGGAGGCGGCGGCGAGGAACGGCGGGGTGCCGTCCTCGAAGGCCTCCGGCGCGTCGAACAGCCGGTGCCGCTGATGCTGGATCGAGACCCAGCGCACCGTCCCTCCCGAGAACCACGGGCGCCGCAGGCGCTCGAGCGCCTCGTGTCGCGCGACGAGGGCGCCGAGGCCCGTTGGATAGCCCGCGATCTTGTACAGCGACAGCGAGACGAAGTCCGGCTGCACGCGCCCCAGGTCCAGGTCCGCGGTCGGGAGGTACGACGCTGCGTCGAGGAGCACGGTCCAGCCCCGGTCACGCGCGGCGCCCACCAGATCGAGCGGATGCCGCACACCGGAGAAGTTGGACTGCGCAGGGTATGCAAACAGCGACGGACCCGCCGTCGGCTTCGCCAGCCCATTCCCGGCGCCCGCGAGACGCAAGTCGGAGTCGAGCCCGATGGTCCGCACCGCGGCGCCGGCCGCGCGGGCGTACTCGCGAATGCCATTCACCGAATTGTGGTTGTCCGCGGCGACAAGGAGGACGCTGCCATCCCTGAAGGGGAAGCCCTCCGCAACCAGGCGGCACGCACCGGTGGCGTTGGGGGTGAGAATGACCGTGTACTCGTCAGGCGAGGCGTTGAGAAAGGCGAGGAGCGCCTGACGAGCCGCGGCCAGGTCGGCAGACGCTGTCCGGGAGGCGTCGTGCTCGCTGTGCGGGTTGCCGACGACGGTCCGCAGGAGGCGGCGCGCGTCTGCCCGGACGACCGACTCCGGGTAGAGCGCCGCACCGGTGTAGTCGAGGTATGCCACGCCGGTTCGCGCCACCCGCCGCAGCTCGCGGTGCCTCCACGCCGTGAACCAGTCGTCGTCAGGCACGCCGTCCCCGGAAGCGACACTCAGCATGTGCGCCGCCGGCGCGAACGGGTGACCGGCGCGCCATCCACCGGAACCAGCCGCGGGAACCCGCCGAACCACATGGAGAGAGCGCGCGCCCGGGCGAACCGTACCGTGGCCGAATCGTCAGGCGTGGCCGGCGGGAGTGGCGACAGCACCTCGTCTTCCCACGCGGCCATGCCGTCCTTGAGCACCAGCGCGTTCCGGATGCCGCGCACGCGCAGGAGGACCCAGGCCTGCGCCGCGTGAGCCCCGCCGTCCGAGTAGAGGACCACCTGCTCACTGTCGCGCACTCTGAGCGTGTCGAGATCCTCGAGGTCTACCGGGACGGCGCCGGGGATCAGGTAGGTCGCCGTATCGAGATGCTCGCGGACGTCCACGACGCGGAGGCCGGCGCGACCCTCCCGGATCCACGTTGCCAGCTCGAGTGCGTCCACGTGGTCATGCTCGTGGGCGATCTCGGCGGCGATGGCTCCGGTCCGGCCGGCAGGCAGCGTGCTCCGCGCGTCGACCAGCGCGAACGCCGCGGCGAGCGCGAGGGCGACCGACTCCGGTGTCGAGAGCCTCAGCAGCGAACCGACCGACGCCCGTGTCTCGAGTCCCCGGCCCAGGATCATCGCCAGGACCGCCGCGATCGTGATCAGCAGAACGACCAGCCCGGTCGGTACGCCGAGGTCCGAGGCCAGCGTCGCGTTCTCCGTCGGAACCTCCGCGACGAAGCCAGCGAGCGCAGGCCAGATGGCCGGCGTCAGAGCCGTCCCCGCGAACATGCCAGCGACGGCAGCCAGTCCATCGCGGCGCCCGCTTGATGCTGCAACGCACGCCGTACCGGGGCAGAGGGCTGCCAGGGCGAATCCGCCCCCGAAGACCACCGCTCCAAGAGCCTGGGCCGGCAGGTCCGTCGGTGGCATCGCGATGGAACCCATGTCGACGAGTCCCGCCGCGGATGCCCACGCGAGTCCGAGCATCGCAGTCACGATGGCGCCGAACATGACCCGGACCACCGTGAAGTTCCGGCCAATGAGTTGCCCGGCTATGACGCGTGGGTCTCCCAATCCGCTGCGCTCCAGAATGATCCCGAACGCTATCCCGATGGGGATGGCGGTCACCGCGGGGTGTACGTGGTCGAGCATCACGTCCCCAATGAGGGATCACGGGCCAGCATGGTGACCAGAATTGCCGTGCCGAACGCCAGCGGGATGAACAGCCACGCCCCGGTGGAAAGGAGCGCCCCGCCCGACAGGGCGAGGCCGCTCGTGCATCCCCAGGCGAGGCGTGCGCCGAGTCCCATGAGCGCACCGCCCGCCAGCGCACGCGAAACGCGTCCAGCCGTCCGGTCGTTCGTGGCGGCGCGCCAGCGTCCCGAAAGACGTGCCGAAATGCCCGCGCCGACCAGCACCCCCAGGAGTTCCAGCACGATCCAGTCGTTCCATGGTACGAATTCGCGAGGCAGGCGATCGCTGAGCGCCGTGCTGCCTGCCACGCTCCCGGGCGTCACCGCCCCGGCCACCGGTGCGGCCGCGACCGCGAATGCACCCGATGCTCCGATCCCGCGTCCAGCCAGGACGAACGATGCCAGCAGCACGAGGCCCAGCGCGATGCCGGCGCGTGCCCCGTCCATGTACGGCCGAGGAGTCATCGTGGACTCCGATCCGCTGGCGGCCTCGCCCCGCTCGGGTTATCCAGCGGCAGCCCGCGCGCCTCCCAGTCCCGCATCGAGCCGTCGTACAGCCTGACTGGGTGTCCGAGCAGCCGCGCCGCGAACAGCACCGCGGTCGCCTGCTGTCCGATGTGGCAGTACGCCGCAACGGTATCGCCAGGCTGCACGCCGGCGGCGTCGAAGAGGCGCCGCAACTGGGTGACGGAGAGGAACCTGACCGAATCGTTGGCGACGGTGTTGAAGGGGATGTTCTTCGCCCCCGGGATGTGGCCGGCGCCGCTCCCGTTAGGCCCCGGGCCCTCGTAGAACATCGGTGCGCGGCCGTCGATGAGCCGGATGCCAGGCCCGCGGGATCGGGCCTGCACCCACGTACGGTCGACGACGATGGACCGATCGAACGCCAGCGTGAGCCGGCCCGCACGCGGCTCCGCCGGGACTGTGGTGGTGAGTGGCCGTCCGTCGCGCTGCCATGCCACCGTACCGCCATCGAGCAGCCGCGTGCGTTCCGCCAGACCGGCCGTCTGCAGCACCCAGACTACGCGGGTTGCAGGGGTCAGCCAGTCCTGGCCGAAGGTGATCACCACCCGGCTGTTGTCGCCGATACCGAGTCGCTCGAGGCGCTGCCGCAGGTCGGCCTCGTCAGGCAGCTCGAGCGGTGGCGCGCCCGGCTGGTCGGCAGCCGAGAGGTCACGCAGGGAGACGTAGCGCGCTCCCTCGATGTGACCGGCGTCATAGTTGTCCCGCGGCCCCACGTGCAGCACGACGAGGTTCGGGTCGCGGAGCTGGCCAGCCAGTTCCAGTGGCGTGATGAGCAGCGACGAGGTCGACTGTGCCGCGGCGGCAGCATTGACAAGGACGAGCGCGAGACCAGCGAGAATGGATCGGTGAAGCAGCATGAGCAGCTCCGGCATGTGTGGCGGCGTCGTGTGGGGACTGCGCGCAAGGTCGCCAACGGACCGCCGGTCCGGGTGGCGACGCCGTGCGCGAGTTGTTCCGGAGCTGTGAAGGTCGCCGGGCGTGTCAGCGCTCGAACCTGTACCCTGACTTGAACACGGTGAGGATGTGCATCGGGTTCGCCGGATCGGCTTCCAGGCGGCGGCGCAGCTCGGCGACGTGCGAATCCACCGTCCTTGAGAGCACGAGTGGACCATAGCCCCAGACCTCCCGCAGCAGCTCGACCCGCGATGCCACGCGTCCTTCGCGCCGGGCCAGCGAGAGCAGCAGGTCGAACGCCTTGGGTGAGAGCGTGATCGGGAGGCCGCCTCGCGTCACGGTGCGAGCCGCGGGGTCGACGGTGACGTCGCCGAAGGCCAGAACGCCGTGTTGCGTCGCGGCGGGACCACGCGTGGATCGGCGGAGCAGGGCGTGAACACGCTCCAGCAGCTCCACCAGGCTGAACGGCTTGGTGACGTACTGATCCGCGTCGAGCCGAAAGCCACGGATCCTGTCCTGCTCCTCGCTCCGGGCCGACAGGATGAGCACCGGCACGTCCTGGGAGTCGCCGCGCACGGCGCGCAGTACGTCGAAACCGTCCATTCCTGGCAGCATCAGGTCGAGGATGATCAGGTCCGGGCGCCAGGTTCGCACGATGCCGGGTGCCTGGCTTCCATCTTCCACGGTGCGGACGTCCAGCCCCTCCTGCCGGAGGTTGTGCGCCAGGAGCGTCGCCAGGTCACGCTGGTCCTCGACCACGAGTACGCGCGCCATCAGGCTTGCCTCTCGTCAGGCAGTTCGACGATGAAACGGGCGCCGCCGCCAGGGGCGTCCTCGACCCACGCGGTGCCGCCATGTTCCTGGGCGATCTCGCGCACGATCGTGAGTCCGATACCGCTGCCCCCGGCGGCCCGCCGGCGCGCCTCGCCGCCGCGCTCGAACGGCTGCCAGATCCGGTCCCGCTCAGCCGGCGGCACGCCTGGCCCGTTGTCGTCCACGATGAGCCGCGCTCCGCCGCGGAGCAGTGCGTCAAGCCGCACCCTGATTTCCGTCCCGTCACCACCGTATTTCACGGCGTTGTCGAACAGGTTCAGGAGGACCTGTCGCAGCGCCCCCCGGTGCAGCGCCATCGGTACCGAGGATGCGCCAGCCAGTTCGACAGTCACCCGGTGTGGAGTCGCCAGGGCCTCGAACTCACTGACGACCGCGCGGGCCTCCTGCGCTGCATCGGTCGAGTGACGCAGATCCTCTGCCGAGCGAGATCCGCGGCTGAAGCGGAGCACCCCCTCCACGAGATGCTGCAACCGCAGGGCCTCCCGGTCGGCGACGGCCAGGGCGTGGTCACGACTCCCGGCATCAGGCGCGCGCCCCAGTCGAAGCGTCTCGACGGCTAGGCGGATCTGGGAGAGCGGTGTGCGCAATTCGTGTGAGACGTTCGCGACGAATGTCGCTCGCTCGGCGGCGAAGCGGACCTCCCGACGCAACTGCACCGCGGCCAGGAGCGTGAGTCCCAGGGCGAGTGCGAGAATGACCAGCAGGATCGGGACGCGGGACTGCGGGACGCCGCCGATCAGGATCGCTTCAGCCATGTCATCGCGCACGTGGGCGCGGACCACCAGCCCGCCGTAGCTGGGAGGGAGCTGCGCGGTCGCATCGAAATCCCATACCCGTTGCGCGCCGTGGCGGAACAGGACAATGCCCATGGCGTCGAGGACCTCCAGGTCCAACACGTCGCCATTGGAGCGGCCCTCAACGACAGCGGCTGGCAGCAGGTCGTTTGCGGCGAGCACGGCGCCGAGGATCGAATCCAGGTGGGCCGGTTCGTACTCGACCGCGTAGACGGCCGTGTCCCCCCACTCTGTCGGCATCAGGCGGGTCGCCAGGACGCGAGGTTCGTCGTCCCGCCGGTCGATCCTGACGTGATAGCCCCAGCTCGATTCCGGCCCGCGGGCCACGTCGGTGAGCAACCGGTTCAGCCACCGCTCCTCCTCGGCTGCCTCGTTGCGAACCGGGACCACAAGCGCACGTGAATCAAGAGAATCGGACAGCCATCCCTGGAGTTTCCGGGGCGCGAAATTAGCGCCCACGGCAAGCGTGTCGGAGCCGAGCGTGAACGCGAGGAAACGACGGGGAAGCGGGCCGTGCAGCGTCCGATGGCAGTTGCAGCCGGGATCTTCGGGGAGGAAGTGCCCCATGTCCCTGGCATCGGGAACGCGACGGCCCGTATGCAGTCCCTCACCGTGATTGACGGCGCCCAGGAGCTCATCCACGGCCTCGCGCATGTCGCTGGACAGGTGCTGGGCATAGCTCCAGGCTGCGAAGTCCGCGTAATCCCGGAGCGCCCGTTCGACCACGGATTGGTTGGAACGGGCGAGGCGGAACGACTGCACCAGCAGGATGACAACACACGCCAGCCCGCCGACGAGCAGCAGTTGAAGCCAGAGGATGGCGGGACGGGAATGCCGGGCGCCGGTCATGCCCTGAAAGGTGTCTTCGCCTGGAGGCGCCAGTCGACCCCGACTTGTGCAGGTCCCGTGCAGAACGGACCAATGGGATCGCGCGTAACCCGTATTTCCGTTACGAGGCGACTCCGAGCCCCCACGTCCTGCCCGGATTCAATGACCGACTGGATCGACGGCGCGAGGGTGCCATTGTACCCTGACCTGCGCCGCTCGATTCGTTGGCTATTATCCCGCACCCCAACCTCTTGAGTGATGATCCGCATCAGAGCAGCCATCGTTGCGTTCGCCGGTATGGCACTTGCCGCGTGCGCTGCCCCATCCCATTTGTCGGAGGCGGATCGCGCCGCAGTCGACGCCGCACTCGAGTCCTATCGCCAAGCCTGGCTCGCCGGGGACGCCGAAAGCGTGCTTTCGCACGTCAGCGACAGCATCACGTTGTACGTGCCCGGCCGCGGCGCGCCAGCGAAGATCGGCAAGGCCGCAGTGCGGGCGCACTGGTTCCCGCCGGCCGACACCACGTACCCCATCACGCGCTACGAGATCGTCGGGCAGCAGGTCCACGGCGGAGGTGACATCGCGGTCGTCGAGGGACGATCCACTCTCGCGTGGGACACCAGGGTGGGCGACATAATCCTCGGATCGTCGGCGTCCGAAAGCGAGTTCATCACCGTGATGCGGCGCGAGGGCGGGCGCTGGGTGCTGTTCCGCCAGATGTACGTCGTCCGGTAACAGGCGGCGAGCGGTTTTCGGCGCTCCTGCAGCCCCCAGGTGTTCGTTTCTCAGCCGCGTTGTGCCGTCCACCCCGATAACGGCGCGCCAGGAAGGTCCAGCCGATCTCGACCTGCCGGGTCTCGGGATCGTGAGCGTGAAAGCGCGAGAGACCCGATGACTTCGCCTGACGCCAGGTCCAGCAGGATCACGGCGCCACCGGACTTGAGGGCATTCTCGAAGAACGCTCTGAATACCGCTGGCTGATAGCGATCAGCGGCAGGATGTTGCTCCCGGATTAATGGGTCCGACGCCGCGGCAAAGAGCGACTCGAAATCCTCTGGCCGCAACGGCGCAGCTGCACGAGCTTCCCATGCAGCGTGGGCTGTAGATCGAAAGGCATCCTGACGCACGGCGCCTGATTCGTGGCAGCTGGCATGGGACCACCAGCGTCCGATCTGGCGGACGTACTCTCCGCCGGTCGTCAACATGCACGGCGACCGGGCTGCCTAACTGCAATCGAACTCCGCCCAGTTCTGCACGCACCTGACGCTGAGTGCGTACGTCTTGTTCACCCGCGTGCGGAGTACCATGTCGTCGCCAACATCGATGTCGCGATGCCATGCGTTGATGAGGTCGGCCTCCGTAGCGGTCCACCAGGCCCCGTTTCGGCCCTGGGCCTCGAACGTTCCGGTCTCCCAGTCCCGCCACCCGCCGAACACGGCCTCGAAACCTGATGCGCCATCGAGCTTGAGCGCACGACCTTCGTCCTGATCGCGGTTGCCTCGTCTCCCCAACTCGGCGAACGGCATTCCCACCGCCAGCTCGAGCTCCATCCACTCAAAGTCGGTGGACAGGTGCCAGCCCGTCGGGCACACCGCCAGCGCCGCTTCCCACCGATACAAGCGCCCGTAGCGCCCGCAGTGTGCCTCGTCGAGTTCGTAGCAATAGGAGTCCGGCGAGGCGTAGTTGAGGTTCGCCGCGAACCACACCTTGCCCGAGTGCGAGACGGTCCGGTACTGCCGACCGTCGCGCGAGTCGACCATCAGCGAGTCGTCCAGCTGAGCCGCGGCCGCCGACGTCGGCGGAGCCGACGGGTCAGCAGCCGTCACCGGCAGGGTGAGATGAATCTTCGACGCCGTTCCCGAAGCCAGCTCCAGGACATGTAGCTCGCTTTCCTCGCCGCCACCGTCGCCGTAGATGCGGTATCGCCCGAACAGCAGCCTGGCGCCATCGGGCGACCACGCGGCGTTCCCGCTGTCGGTGCTGTCGACCAGAATCCGCCCGTTGGCTCCCTCCCGATCGGTGACCACGATGCTCCAGTGGTCAGTGTCAAATCGGCCGGCGGTATGCGCCAGCGTGGTGCCGTCCGGGCTCCAGCGCGGATAGGCGTTCTCCCGCGGATCGTCCGTCAGACGGCGCACGTTGGCGCCGTCTGCGTCCACGACGTAGATCTCCGCGTTGCCGTCGCGAGCGGAGACGAAGGCGATCGCGGATCCGTCGGGCGACCACTGCGGGGAGTGGCCGGGACCCGGATCGCGCGGCAAGGCCCGCACGTTGGCGCCGTCCGCGTCCATTACATACAGCCGGGTCTCGCCGTCCCGGTTCGAGTGGAACACGATCGTGCGGCCGTCCGGCGACCAGCTTGGGCCACCGTCCGACGCCGGCGCGTTCGTCAGGTTGCGCTGCACGTCGCCGCGTCGGTCCAGCAGGTAGATCTCGTCGTTGCCGTCGCGGCTGGACTTCACGAGCAGGTGCGCCCCGTCCGGCGACCACGCGAGATCGGCCTCGAACTCCTGGTTGGTCGTCAGGCGCCGGGCGCCGGCTCCGTCGACAGCGCTGACATACACCTCGAAGTTGATGGGCAGTCCGCTCCGCACGCCCTCCCTGTTCGAGATGAACGCGATCGTCTGCCCGTCCGGCGCCCACGCCGGATGCGTCGAGCTGCCGAGCGGGGCAGCCGGTCGGCATGCCCCCAGTGCAGCCGCAATCGTGATGATGCCGACCAACCGCATGAGAAGCCTCCAGTGCGACGACCGGTGCCGCCGCACGATGTGGAACCGGGCAGTCTTCATCGCGGACCGCGGCGCGTCTTGGATGGGTGTAGCCAGCCGCCGGCGGGAGCACACGCTCTGCCGGCACCGGGTCGGGGCGTTCACGGTCAGGAGGGGCATCACCCCGCCCGCTCCGTCCTCCCCGCCACCGAAATCCAGACGGGCCGCGTCAGACCTGGCACGGACTCGAGACGCTACTTCCGTGCAAGACAGATCATCGATGCCCGACGAACATGAAGGTGAGACTGGGAGTCTACGTCGTGTCCTCCTTCGGTGAAGCGGCTCTTTACCGGAAGTTACTCATCAACCAGTGATCACTGGCGCGAGCATGAGAACGCTCCTATGGGGTAGCGCCGTAAGCACCAAGTCAACAAGGTCAATGCGGTATCTCCCCTGCGCGTCGAACCTGATCACGGCTGCGTTGGCGGTAGGCGCAACATGTACCCCGGCGACTGGCGCATTTGCGCAGGGGCTGGAGCGCGACCTCCAGGATTCCATTATTGGGGAGTTCGCTCCTTGGAGCGCATTGTCAAAAGCGCCGGGGGCCGCCATCGCCATTGTCCGCAAGAACCGTATCGTCTGGGAGTGGGCCTTTGGGCTCGCGGATGTCGAGAACGAGATCCCGATGACAACCGCGACTGTTCTCCCGGTGGCATCGGTCTCAAAACGGTTCACGGCAGCCGCGATCCGCGCCCGTCTCGCAGCGCGGTCGTTCACTCTCACGACGTCGGTCGGGAGCGTGATGCCGTGGCTCCAGCCGCGCGTCGGTGCTGCCACCGTGGAACAATTGTTGAATCACACAGCCGGCGTGCCAAGTCCCAGGACCGGCACATGCGCGTTCTGGCCCGCGTGGAATCGCCACTGTTCGCGCCCGGTACGCGGCACCAGTACCGCAACGGCGGATACGTGCTGTTGGCTGAGCTTTTATTGATCGCACGGGAAGCGACAAGCTTGGAGCGAGGCTCGACCGAGAACTGTTTCGGCCCCTGGTGTCGACCATTCGCGATCACTTCAATGTGGGCGGAGGCTACTGGGGCTCGTGCAACGACACCGGCTGTTGGCTTGGTAGCGATCTCCATTTCCTGCGTGGTGCCGACGGTCAGGTGTCCGGATTTCGAATGGTGAATACGACATCTCGCGTCCATTTTTACCGGACTTCGTCCACGAAGCCGTAGCCGGGAACCTGCACGGTATCGCCAACTCGAACGTCAACCTCCGGCACACCCACCCCCTGCGACGACAACACGCGCTTCCAGTTCTCCTGGCATTGGCAATAGTCCATTTCGGGCCGGCACCTCCCAACCTTGGACGGCCACGAATCCCGCTTGGTCCCGGGCCGGACGATGGTCTCTCATCGGGGCCACGAGGGAGTTGCGCGACAGTTTGATGGTGATCCGGCCCGATGGCACCGGCCTCCGTGCAGCGATTGGGAGGTAGCCGAAGCCGGCCTTTCTTTCAGCGAACTGGGGGAGGATGAGTGATGGCGAAGACTACGGGGATGCGTCTCGGTATCAGTCTGTTCGCGGCTTTCGCGGGCCTCGGCATGTGGGCCACGGCGGTCCACGGCCAGTCCCCTGCCAGGGCAGTGGAAGACCTGCTGAGATACCACCTCGACGGCGGCGCCCGCTGGCAGCAGGACAACCCGGGATTCCAGCCTGGCAGCGGACTTCCCGCCTTCTGGGTTCGCTTGCTCAGGTGGGGGCCCTCTCACGAAGTTATTGTCGCAGATGCGTTCGCGGTCTCCGAAGACGGCCGGTGTGCGCCCGTGGCCCACATGGTCTACTTCTGGGACATCCAGAACGGCCGTGTCGCGGTAAGTGTGTTCAGCGCGGCCGGCGTCAGGGGGGAGGGGTATCTCGAGGCCAAGGGTCCTGCCGGGACGCAGCTGTTGTCTACGATCCGATTGCCGGACGGAAACTCGCTTCAGATCCGAGAGTATTCGGACAACACGCGATCGGACGCCTACACGACCCGTGCGGATCGATTCGTGGACGGTGCGTGGGTCGCCGGTGACTCCGTAACGTGGCGGCGCAGCAAGGACACGAGCCCCTGCGGATGACGCGCTTCGGGCCGCTGGTATCTCGCGAGGAGCGCGTCGAAGCCGGTGTCGCCTCCAGAAGGACGGCACGTGCAGCTTATCGCCAGTGCCGGAATCGGTAGCGCGCCTGCCGCGTGCGAGCTCGCGTCTGCTCGCCCGCACCGAAGCGCCGCGGAACCCGCAAGGAGAAATGGGCAGGGGCAAACGGAGAGCGGAGGAGGAGGATCGGGACCGTCGCACGCGCCCCGTACCTGACACTGTCGCCCCTACCTCACAACTCCTGTACAGGTTGGCGACCAGTCGTTCACCACTCGGACGCGCGCGGCGAGTAGGGTCAGGCCATGACGAACATCCTTCGCGACGTCGCGTACGGTTTCCGCTCACTCCGCCGGACTCCCGCCTTCACGATTCTATCGCTGGTCACGATCGCGCTGGGCATCGCTGCGTCTACGGCGATCTTCAGCATGGTGAACGGCGCGCTTCTCAAGCCCCTGCCGTATGCGGCTGACGACAGGGTCATCCGACTCCAGCAGCCGACCGCCGCCGGTCCCGGCGGCGCGTTCTCGGTCGTGGAGGTGAAGGACTATCGCGGCCTGACGCAGGTCTTCGAGGGCGTCGCCGAGTACCCCTCCATGCCCTTCCAGTTCTACGGCAAGGGAGAGCCGCAGCGGGTCCAGACCGGCGTGGTCTCCGACAACTTCTTCAAGCTGCTGGGCGTCCGGCCAGTCCTCGGCCGGGACTTCGGGCCCGGTGAGGAGGAGATCGACCGGCCCAGGGCGGGTTGGTGGGCGTAGTGTCGCAAGCGGTGAGCCAGCGCACCACAGAGATCGGCATCCGGCTCGCCATTGGCGCGCGGCGCGAGCACGAGCTTTGGTCGGTGACGCGTTCAGGCGCGGCACTGATCGGTCTCGGGCTGGTGCTCGGTGCACTGACCGCGCTTGCGGCGACGCGGGTGATGGAATCACTGCTGTTCGAGATGTCGGCGTCCGATCCGGTGACGTTTGTCGCGGTGGCGCTGCTGCTCGCGTCGGTGAGCGTCCTCGCCTGCCTGGTCCCGGCGCGGTTGGCGCTGCGGGCGGAGCCGATCACGGCGCTGCGCGCGAGATAGTCACTCAACCAACAAGCGAAACGGACGCGGCATGACGCACCCGGCGGCCACGGCGACCCAGGGTACACGGGTTTGAAACGGACGGAACCGATGGTTCTCTGCACGGCGGGCGAGTCACTCGCGGCGCGTCTGATGGCAGCGGAACAGGTGTCGTACCCGATCAAACCGCTTCCCGTCGAGGGAGTGAGACGCCTCCGGCGCCGACGCGTCGGTCGCGTGACGGTCACGGAAGCCCTTCATCCGCCCGGCGGAGGTGTTCGGCCGCACGCGCATGCGACCGTGACCGTATCGATGCTTCTGGCGGGCGCATTCACCGAGGGGGTGGCAGGGTCACGCCACACCATCGCGGGCGACGCTGCCGTGTATCGGGCCGCGGGAGTCGTGCATGATGACACCTACGGACCCGCTGGGGCGCAGGTGTTACACCTCGAGCTGCCGGAAGCACACCCCAGTCGCGATCCGGAGTGGTTCCGGGTGGAGGGGCCGCGGTTTCCCGTGCTCGCTCTGGCGCTGCGGAGTGAGCTCCGACACGATGACGACGCCGCGAGCCTGGCGCGTGAATGCCTGGTGGAGGAGATCCTGGCCGACCTGCGTGGGCGCGCCGCTCCGGCGGGCGAGACGAGGCGCGCGGCACCGCCGTGGCTTGTGATGGCCGCCGAGGTCCTCCGCGACCGGAGTCGCGATGGATTGACGATTCAGGACCTCGCGGCTGAGGTGGGGGTGCACCGCGTGACGCTCGCGCGCGAGTTCCGGCGCTACCTCGGGATCACGCCCGGTGCGTATCTGCGCCACGTTCGCCTCGGACACGCCTTGCGCGCTCTGGCGCACGAAAACAACACGCCGACTGAGGCCGCCTGCCGGGCCGGGTTCTACGATCAGAGTCATCTCAATCGCTGGATGCGCAGGGAAACGGGTTCAACGCCGGCGCGCATCCGAGGCAGGCCATGACGGCGGTGCCGCGAGGGCGAAGCGTCACGCGCTTGCCAATGGCAGTCTCGCGTTAGAGACTCCAAGAGGAGCCTTGCGAGGTGTGTTGATGACCGAGCCGATGCCGGTCGTGAAGGGAACGCTGGACCTGCTCGTGCTGAAGGCCCTGAGCTGGGGTCCGATGCACGGCTTACGAGGTCGCGCGCTGGCTGGAGGAGCGGTGGCGGGCCTCGCTCGCAATTCGACGACTCGGCGCTCTTATCGGCCGCTCCAGTGGCAGAGTGCGTCCGGGCGGGGGCATCCTGCTCCCACCGCCGCTGACAAAGGCCCGCACGCGGATCGCCGCGAATCCGGCGGATCGGTTCCGCGTCCGTTCTCCCTGTCAGCGCTCGGATCTAACGCCGACCGTTCGGGACGATGGGTCGTCCCGACCGCAGCCAGGGCTCCGTTACCGCGTTCGCCGCCGGCACCGACAGCTTCGACTTCACGACCATCTTCTCCACCTCCTCCATCAGGCGCGCGTTCTCGATCACGATGCCGTCCTTGACGGTGTGGATGATCCCCTTCGTGCGGATCATCTTCCCGTCCTTGTCCAGTGTCAGGTCGCCGACCGCGTACATGAACTTGAGGTTGTACGCGGGATTGCCGTCCACGATCAAGAGGTCGGCCTGGTAGCCGGGACGCACGAGGCCGAGCTTCGGCTCACGCAAGGTCTCGGCGCTGTTCTTCGTCGCTGCCTTGAGGACCTCAAGCGAGTGCATGCCGGTCTCCCGCAGGAGCTGCAACTCGCGGATCGCCGAGAAGCCCGGCGTCGCCCAGATGTAGTTGTCGTCCGTGCCGTAGGCGACGCGGCCGCCACGCCTGTTGAACTCGGCGATCAGGTCGCCCCAGAGGCGGAAGGCGTAGGTCCAGTAGTACTCGTCGTCCGACGTCCAGTCGTAGTGGAAGGAACCGTGGTAGGCGGGATTGGGCAGGTTCCAGTTGATCAGCGACTGGTGGGTGTACTTGTCGAGCCACGGCAGGCTGGAGGCGCGGATGAAGTCGCGATTGGCCTCGTAGACGACGCGAGTGGGCAGCATCGTGACGCCGCACTTCACCATACTGTCGGCGACCTCGCCCAGCAGGCGCGCCCTGTCCGCCTCGAGCCAGACTGCGCCCGCCGCCCGGAAGCGGTCGTTCTCGTTGTCGAAGTTGTAGCGCCGCTCGAAGTTCTGCGTCTGCCGCTCCAGCGCCGACTCGGCGTAGCCATAGTGGTGCTCGATCATGGTGGCACCGAGGCAGGCGGCTTTCGCCGCGTTGACCACGGCGTTGGTGGAGGGCGGCAGATGGATCGTGGTGATGCCGCCGGCGTTCCATACCGCCTTGGCAACCGCTCCGAAGAGTGCGGTATCCCACGTGACGCTGCCTAGCGAAACAACGCGCGCGCCTTTGGAGACCATCTCGCGCGCGATCTCGGGCGCCATGCGGGGATCCTCGAGTTGCTCGCGCGACCGCGAGACACCCGCGCCCCAGTTCCAGATGGGCCACATGCGCGGGGCGAGGATGGTGTTGTCTGCGGACCGCTTCGCCTGGTACATGGCGGAGTCGAGGCTGCGGTCTGGGGCATTGACCATGCCCGTGACGCCGTGGGCGAGGCGGAGATACCAGGCGTACTCGTTCTCCTGCGGCTGCGTACGGATGTGCGTGTGCAGGTCGATCATGCCGGGCATGACGAACTTTCCGGTGGCATCGATGACGCGGTCACCGGTGGGCCGCTGGCGCTGCTCGCGCTCGGCGGAGACGGGATCGAACGGGACCATCTGGGTGATCATGTTCCGTTCGATGACGATGTCGTACGGTCCGGCTGGCGGTCCGCCGTGACCGGGGATGACCATCGCGCCGCGGATCACCAGTCGGTTGTAGGGGCCCGCGGCGAGGTCGCCGAAGTTCGCCTGCGCGCCGGATTGAGCGCTGAGCATGGCCACCAGAGTGGTAGCCAGTGGAAAAGTGCGCCACGTCCGGCGCAGGGTCCTTCCGATTGGTGTGATCATGGAAGTTGGGGGCTTGGGTGGCCTGGCAACGATGTGCGGCGCGCCACGCTGAGGCCAGAGGAAGAAGCGAGGCGGCTGGTCCTCCTGCGCGCTGAAGTAGCGGCCAATAGCTGGCGGCGCGCCGAAGAAGTCGAAGAAGCTAGCGCTCACGACGCCCACCGTCATCTCGCGCCCTCCGCTCCCTCGCCCACCGCAAGCTCTTTCGTCGACGCCAACGCCGTCTTCGACGAGGATTGGGTCCACTCGGTGAGCTCCGTGAAGCGTGTGTATGACACGGCGTCGACGACGAACTCCCCGTTGCCGTCGGGCATCGGGAACGCAAGGTACGCTCGGTGCGCCAGGGCCGGTTCGCGCAGCAGCGCTGGCGCGCGGAACAGCAGCCGGTCGACGACGGAGAAGATGGCCGCGTTGGCGCCAATCCCCAGGGCGAACGTCGCAATCACCGCGGCGGGGCCCGCCGCGTGCTGTCCCTGTCATGGAGCGGCGGCCCCGCCCACCGCCACCGCAGCCGGTCGTCAACCGGCTGCTG
>Ga0214471_10001911_pt1 | contig 16437 bp, 21 predicted proteins | sample RVTome_5_FD_207665 | JGI IMG/M metagenome (GOLD analysis project Ga0214471, IMG submission 207665) | Soil microbial communities from uranium-contaminated site in the Upper Colorado River Basin, Wyoming, United States - RVT142D155 | ecosystem: Environmental > Terrestrial > Soil > Contaminated >... | reverse complement strand
GCGCGGCCTCTGCCACGCCCACCTCTGGGGATGCCCCGAAGGCCGTGAGCAGCGCCGGGATCGTCGCTGCCAGCACGAGCAGCGAGCCCGCCCCCATGAGGCGGTCGAGCCAGCGGTAGGGGTGTGGGCGCTGTGTGGCGCTGCTCGAACGCGCTGGGCGGCGGTAGGTCACTGCGGTCTCCTGCGTCGAACGGATGGACGGTCAAAAAGCTCGAGGCGAAGCCAACGAAGCTAACGACGAGGGCCGGGGCGCGTTCGGCTCGAGGCTAGGAAGGGTTCACTACACAGGCGAGATCCCGGCCTGGGGTACCGCCGGGCGCGAAGTGGCGAGCCGACCAGCCGTGCTCGCGCAAGCTCTTGATCAGCGAGTTCACACCGCGCGCCGCGGAATCCACGGCTTCGTCGCCTGGGTAGCCGACCTGCTGCTCGCCGTCGTAGCCGGAGTGGTACACGATCATCTTGATCGTCCGTGCGTCGTCGGTCGGGTCGTAGTACTCGCTGGCGACCGGGCCGATGTCCCGAGGGGAGGCCGATTCCTGATCGAAGGAGGGCAGCGCGAACCCCTTGTGCGTCGCGATGACGGGCATCCCGATCTCGATCGCGCGCTCGATCATCGCACGGCCGTAGTAGTCGTCGTGGAACCAGCCGCTGGCGTTGGGGATGTCTCCCCACGGCGTGTAGCACTTCCACGCGCGCAGGTAGGGGTACTGCTGGGCGGCCGCGGTCATCGCGTCCAGTTCGTCCTGCAGGTACAAGCTGTTCTCACCCAGCGTCCCGCCGTTCGAGCCGCGGTTCGGCATCACGAACTGGTGCATCACCGCGCGCCAGGCTGCGGGATCCTGAGACGCGCCTGGGGCGGCGTGGTTGCTCGCATCTGCGAGCGCACCCGGATGTCCTGAGGCCTCCTCCACCGCGTTAGGGTTCAGGGTTCGTCCGGTGATCGCAAGGAACCGGCCGGGGAGGGTCGAAGTAGGTGATCGGCGCCACCCACTTAATCAGGAGAAGAGCGCATGAGGAAGGCAGCACTGATGGCGATCCTGCTCGCTCTCGCGCCGGTGAGCGCGCGCGCCGGCACCCCCGATGAACCGGAAGTCATCGATGTACAGGGTGACGGAGTGGCGCTGAGGACCCTGGGCGACGATCCATCCCTGGACCTGACCGGCGCGTGGTTCGCGACGCGGCGCGAGGCAGGCATCGTGACCGGGTTCGCGATCTTCGTGCGCACCGCCGGATCGGCTCGGAGGGACAGCGCGATCACCGTCAACTGGCGCGTCGCCGGGACGGGCTGTTCGGCCAGCATCTGGATGGATGGGCCGTCCGAAGCTTTCGACGTCACCGTGGTGCGGATCGAGCGGCAACAGTTCTATGCCTCGCTCAGTCATGGGTGTGAGGGGGAGGACTCGTCGGTGTCGGTGCCGGGACTGGTGAGCGGGCGCGTGAACATCACCACCGCCCGAGTGGACATGTCCATCACGGACAACGTCTGGATAGCGTACGTTCCGCTGTCGTTGTTCACCGGAGCATCCGCGGTGGCGTATCAGGAGGGTGCGACCCTGGAGGGGATCACCGTTTCGTCGATCGAGCTGCTTCCCCTCTCGAGCCACACGGTGGACCGCGCGCCAGACTGCGACGCCGTGAGCGGAAGGTGCTCGCCGAGGCGCGCGTTCACGCTCGGTTCGTAGCGTCTGTCGAAACCACGCGTCGGCCTGCACGACCGACATGTGGCGTGGTACGTCCAGGGGCGCTTCATGGCCCCCGCCGAGGTCGGCGGTACTCCGCGTTGGCCGAATGGGAGAAGCGGAGGCGGTAGGGGTAGGAATCGAACTCACCCAGCGCCTTATCCGCGGCCGCCCGTGACCAGGCTCGCCGTACACGCTCGGGGAGTGAAGGTTCAGCCTAATGCCACCCCGGGGAGCGGCTCGCTGCCGATCATGTCGACGGGACGGCGTATCATCCTCTGAGTCCAAACGGTTCGGGGACGACCGGCGGGGCATTCTCCCCCCGAACCCGGTCAAGTTCGACCCATTTCGGTCGTCGGCTCACCTCCTGTGAGAGAATCAGGCTGGAATGAGGCCGCCGGAAACACAGTTCGCACGCATCGGCGATGATCGCATCGCCTATCAAGTGCTCGGTGACGGTCCCAGACATCGCGCTGACCATTGGGTCGGTCGGCCACGTCGACATCATCTTCGAGGAGTTTCACCGGCGCATCGCCGCGCTCGGCCGCCTGATCAGCTTCGATGACCGGGGGAGCGGTGCCTCCGATGCCCTGTCGCGTGCGGTCGAGCCGCCCGCATCCGGCCGGCCGAGGGCGCAGGCGCCGAACGCGATGCCCTCGGCCAACAGCGCGAGAAGGCCGGCGAGGAGTCCCCAGGTGGTCGCGTCCCCGCTCCTCATGGCGCTGCTCGGCCTCCGCGCCTACAACGGTAGCTGGGCTTCGACGGCGGCGACGAGGTCCTCGGGAAGGAGCATCGAGCGGAACCGCGCGACGGGCGTCCCTCGCGGGGAGACGATGAACTTCTCGTAGTTCCATTCCACGGCGCCCGCTTCGCCGTCCGTATCGGGAATCTCCACGAGATGTTGGAAGAGCGGGTGCTGGTCCGGGTCGTTGACGTTGATCTTGGAGAACAGCGGGAACGTCACCCCATGGGTCATGGTGGCGAAGGAGTGGATCTCCTCGTGCGTGCCGGGTTCCTTGTTGAACTGGTTGCACGGGAAGCCGAGGACGCTGAACCCGCGTGCGGCGAAGCGGTCGTGCAACGCCTGGAGCCCGGCGTATTGGGGCGCGAGCTTGCAGTGAGACGCGACGTTGACGATGAGCAGCGCCTGGTCGGCGAACTCCGCGAGTGTGGTGGGCCGGCCGTCGATCGTCTCGAGCGCGATGTCGTACAGAGCCATGTCGTCTCCCCCCTTCTTTCCGAACTCCGTCTATATTCCGCCGGAAGGCGGGCTTGGCCTTTGGTGCGTCTCGTACATCCTGACCGCGACCACCAGGCCCGAGGCTGCGGTCAGCGCGGCCACGACCCAGATCGCTGCGGCGGGGCCGAACGCGTCGGCGACCGCGCCGGCGAGCAGCGCGCCCACGGCGAACCCAGCGTCGCGCCACAGCCGGTAGACGCCGACCGACGAGGCGCGCCAGGTGGGATGGGCGACGTCGCCGATCGCGGCGAGCAGCGTCGGGTAGACCATGGCAGTGCCGGCGCCGAGCAGGACCGCGCCGGCGGCCCAGGGCGCGAAGCCGCGTGTCGCGGCGATGAGCGCGATCGCTCCGGCTTGGAGCCACATGCCGCCGGCGATCAGCCACTTGCGCCCCAGCCGGTCCGACAGCGCGCCGGTGACAAGCTGCCCCGCGCCCCACACGGCGGGGTAGAGCGCGGCGAGGGCTCCGATCGCGGCGACCGAGAGGCCGGCGCGCGCGAAGAACAGCGGGAACAGGCCCCATGCGAGCCCGTCGTTGAGGTTGTTGACCAACCCCGCCTGGCTGCACGACGAGAGCGCGCGATCCTTGAAGCTGGTGATCGCGAACACCTGGCGCGTCGATAGGTCGTGATGGAGTTCGGCGCTGACGGGCGTGTGGTTTGCCGCTTCGTGGCGGACGTGCGCATGCGTCTCGCGAACGAAGAAGACCGAGAGCCCGAGGCCGAGGCCGGCGTAGGCGAGGCCGAGGAAGAACGGCTCGGGGCGCAGGCCGGCGTGTTCGGCGATGAAGCCGGTCGCGAGCGCCGTGAGCGCGACCGCACCGTAGCCGGATGCCTCGTTGAAGCCCATCGCCATGCCGCGCCGTTCCGGACCGACGAGGTCGATCTTCATGATCACGGTCGTGGACCAGGTGAGTCCCTGGTTGACGCCGAGGAGCACATTGGCGAACACGATCCATCCCCACGCCGGCGCCCACATGATCAGCAGGGGCACCGGCAGGCCGACGATCCATCCCGCGACGAGCACGGGCTTGCGGCCGATGCGGTCCGACAGCGTGCCGGCGAAGAAGTTCGTGAGCGCCTTGACGATGCCGAATGCGACGATGAAGGTGAGCGCGGCGGTGAAGGCCTCGAGGCCGAAGACCCGTTCGGCGAGCAGCGGCAGCACGGTGCGCTCCTGGCCGACCATGCCGCCGACGAGCGCGTTGACCCCGACCAGCAGCGAGAACTGCGCAAGGTTGGCGCGCAGGCCGAGCCGGACGCCGGCGGTGGTCTTCATCGGGCGCGTTCCAGCGTGGCGCCTGTTGCCCGGCTCCAATCGCGTGGGCCCCCGCGCAGCACCGCGAGGTCGCTGCGGCCCGCGCTTTCGAGCACGCTCGCGCCGGTCATCGCTCGCTCCCCGTGCCCGCACATCACGACCGTCGGAACGGTATCGAGCCCATCAACGGCCTGGGTGAGCGAGCCGAGCTCGACGTGGAGCGCGCCGGGGACATGCCCGGCCGAGAACTCGCTTTCCTGGCGAACATCGAGGATGCGGTAGCTCGCGAGCGCGCCGGGGCCGACCAGCGAGATGCGCTTGGTGGGTGCCCCGGCCGTCATCCAGGCATCCATCCCGCCGTCGAGCTCCCCGGCGATCCGCTCGTAGCCGATCGTGAGGCATTGGCGGACGAGCTCGGCGCGATCCTGGCCGGGATCCAGCACGAAGGCCAGCGGCGTGTCGGCCTCGACGAGCCAGCCGAGCCAGCTCGCGAACGCGGGACGCAGCTCGATGGACAGCGCGCCGGGGATATGGCTCTCGGCGTAGCGGTCGATCGGACGGACGTCGATCAGCTCGGCGCCGTCGTCACGGAAACGCCGCACGGCGTCGATCGACAGTGGCTCGAGCGACGGCCATTTCTCGCCGTAGACGCGGGGCCCCTGCCGGTTCACCGCACGCAGGCGCTGGAAGTAGCGCGGGTATGTGCCCAGGCTGCCGAGCAGCGCCAGGACGAAGCTGTCCTCGTCGGGGGCGGCGAGCAGCGGGTTGGTCGCGCGTTCACGGCCGATTGTCGTGACCCGCTCGCCGCCGGCAGGGGTCGAGCAGAAGGATCCGGCCCCGTGCGTCGGATAGACGGTGACCTCGTCGGGCAGCGCGAGCAGGTGTTCGCGGACCGACCGGTACAGCGCGCGAGCCAGCCGATCGGTCTCCTCAGGCGCGATCAGATCGGTGCGAGCGACCGAGCCCACCAGCAGCGACCCGCCGGTGAACACCGCCAGCGGCAGCTCGCCGTCGAGGAGCAGGTAGGCGAGGTGCTCGGGCGTGTGGCCGGGGGTGGCGAGCGCGCGCAAGATCAGGTCGCCCACCGGGAGCTCGTCCCCGTGGCGCAGGCCCCGGTGTCCGAACTCGATGCCGCCGTCGGCCGGGGCCAGGACCGTCGTGCCGCCCGCGGCGAGCTCCCGGCTTCCCGAGACGAAGTCGGCGTGCAGATGGGTCTCCGCCGTCCAGCCGATCTGAAGGCCTCGACGTTCGGCCTCGGCCCGGTAGGGCGCCGGGTCGCGGCCGGGATCGACCGCCAGGGCGAGCCCCTCGCCCACCTCGACCAGATACGAGGAGTTCCCGAGCCCCTCATCGACGAACGGGATCACGTGCATGTATGCCTCCTTCCGTGCGCCGATAGTCCCCGACTCCGCGGGCCGGACGGCCCCTCCCATCGAACCCGGTCCTGGTCTACTATTATTCCAGAGTTCTTTAGAAGAGTCGAAATCGAACAGGAGCGATGATGAACGGCCGCGAGGTGAAGGACACGCTGTACGGGCAGTTCGCGCGCGTCGGAAAGGCGGTCGCCAGCCCCAAGCGCATCGAGCTGCTGGACCTGCTCGGCCAAGGCGAGCGAACCGTCGAGGTGTTAGCCAAGGCGTCGTCGATGGGAGTGGCGAACACCTCCGCACACCTGCAGGTGCTGCGCCAGGCGCGCTTGGTCGAGGCGCGCAAGGACGGAACCAAGGTCTTCTACCGCCTCGCCGATGACAGCGTCGCGCGCTTCTTCGCCGCGTTGCGCGATCTTTCTCGCGCGCGGCTGACCGAGGTCGAGCAGGTGGTGCACGACTACTTCGAGGCTCGCGACGGCATGGAGCCGGTCGGCCAGGCTGAGCTGGCGCGCCGCCTGCGCCGCGGGGATGTCGTGGTGCTCGATGTGCGCCCGGTCGAGGAATACCAGGCCGGTCACATCCCCGGCGCGCGCTCGATCCCGCTGGACGAGCTGGGTCGCCGCCTCAAAGAGCTGCCCCAAGACTCCGAGGTCGTCGCCTACTGCCGTGGCCCCTACTGCGTGCTCGCGCCGGTGGCGCTCCAGATCTTGCGTAAGAAGGGGCTGCGCGCCCGTCGGCTGGAGGAAGGCTTTCCCGAGTGGCGCCTGGCGGGTCTGCCCGTGGCGGTGGGTGAGGAGTGACCGGCCATGAAGGTACTCGTCGTGCTCAACGATCCGCCCTACGGCAGCGAGCGCTCCTACAACGGGCTGCGCCTCGCGCGATCGCTCTCGCTCACCGACGGGACCGAGGTTCGCATCTTCTTGCTCGGTGACGCCGTCGGCTGCGCGGTCGCGAACCAGAAGGTTCCCGACGGCTTCTATCACCTCGACCGGATGCTCGCATCCGCCGCCCGGCACAGCGCGGAGATCGGCTGCTGCGGAACGTGCATGGACGCGCGCGCGATCGAGGAAGAGCGTCTGGTCAAAGGTGCGCACCGATCCTCGATGGAAGAGCTCACCGAATGGGTCGGCTGGGCCGACAAGGTCGTGAACTTCTAGGAGCGGGCGATGAAAGAGCGAACGGTAGCGGTACTCGGCCGCGGGATCGGCGGCATCGTGGCCACGGCGGGGCCGGTGATGGGCGAAGAGCTCAAAGGCATGCTCACCGAACGCGGCATCGGCTTGCACTTCCAGACAACCGTCGAACGCGTCGACGCCGACGCGCAGACCCTCGTCCCCCAAGATGGCGAGCGCGTCGGCTACGACCTGCTGCTGGGCGTCCCCCCGCACCGCGTACCCGAGGTCGTCCGCGGCTCTGCCCTTCCCGCGGACGGCGGCTTCATCCCCGTCGACCCGTCTACGCTCGCCACCAGCACCGAGGACGTGTACGCGATCGGGGACGTGACCGCGATCCCGATCGCCGGCGGCAGGTTCCTCCCCAAGCCGGTGTGTTCGCCGAAGGCGAGGCGGAAGTCGTCGGGCACAGGATCGCCGAGGAGATCCGCGGTCGCAGCCCATCGGCGACGTTCGACGGCAAAGGCGCATGCTTCGTCGAGATGGGCGACGGTGTCGCCGCGTATGCCAGCGGCGACTTCTACGCGCACGACGCGCCCGCGATCCGCCTCCGCCGTCCCGGCAAGAGGTGGCACAAGGCGAAGATCGCGTTCGAGAGATATTGGATGCACCGATGGCTGTGAGCAGCCGCCGCGTGAACGCGCAAACCAGACGCGAGTTCTACGAGCTCCACGCAGTCCTCTGCAAGGCCATCGCCGATCCGAAACGCTTGCTGATCATCAATGCCCTCCGCGACGGCCCCAAGACCGTCACCGAGGGCGGCTTCCTGATGGACTCGCGTGAGCAGCTTCGCGCGATGCGCGCCATGGAAGACGCCGACCTCGAGCTCTTGCTCAAAGCCGGTGTGAGCGTGGTTGCCGAAGCCGCGTTCCGAGACAAAGTCTGGCGCCCCAGGCTCGAACCGCTTCAGAGCCTGGCAGAGTTCCGCATCATCCACTGCCGCGCAGACCCCGCCGTGGTGCGCGAGCGCATCGCGGACCGCGCCTTGCGAGCCGCGCACGCCGACGCGGCATGGGTCGAGCAACGAGAAAGGGAGCCGGAGAAGACCGTTTTCGAGCCCCTTACCTGGGCTTCACCATCGCTGACGGTCGACACTACCCACGGCTATGTCCCTAACCTGGATGAAGTCTTGGCGTTCGTGATTGCGCACTGATGCGCTGGTCCACCACGAGATTAGGTCAGAGCGGGTAGCCCCAGTGGAGGAGAGGCTCGTCATCGACGTAGGCCCAGTGACTCTCCACGACCACGCCGTACTCATCCTCAGGCGAAGTCTTGAACCAGAGCAGCACAACGAACTCGCCCCGATCCTCCCGAACGTCTTCAACGCGGCCTTCGATAGGGCGCGGCAAGCGCGAGAGGTTCTCGCGGATCTCCTCCTTACCTTCGGCCACGACGGACGCGACGGCATCATCAATGCGCCCGTCCACGACGGCGCGCACGTGATTGTGGGCAGCCTTCCTCACCGCCCTGAGCTCCATCGAACGCAGGTCCAGGGAGTGCGTGCAGTGTTTCTCCGAGCATCGCTCGAAGCCGAACGATTCGTAGAAGGCTGCGCCATCGGGACTTGGCGTACGCACGCGCAGACGGTCGAACGAGCCTTGAGCCTCGGCGGCTATGGCTGCAACGAGGGATCTACCAACTCCTCGGCGTCGACGCGCTTCGAGCACATACAGGTGGCGCACCCGTCCCACCCGAGGTTCCTGCGTGTAGGGATCGGTGTTGAGGCCGCCAACCCCGACGAGTCGCTGGCTCGTCCAGGCACCGAACAAGACTTCTCCTGGACGGTCGAAGCGGTTTCGACCCTCAGCCCAATCCGACTTCAGACGCCCGAGGAAGTGAAGACCGGCGCGCTCGGCCTCCGACACGAGCGTGTCGAACCCGTGCGGCAGGAAGCCTGCCAGCCGCTCGATGCTGTATCCGACAGGAGGGTGGTCTCCTCTGCCTCGAACTCTTGCTGCTCGGTCGCTCATCGACAGACGAAGAGTCCCGCGTGGATGGGATTGCGGAATGCGCCCGCGCGATCGATCTCGGCCCGCACGTGCGCCGCCTCATCCTTGTTCAGCATGCTGAGTCATTCTCCCACAGGCCGGCGATCACACGCCCGCTGGGCGGGTTCGCATCAATGACCCGGCCCGAGCGCGCCGTCGGCCCTGGCAGGATTCGGCGTCGTGATGTTCAGGCCGCCGATAGCGGCCGTTGCATCAACGAACGACTCGACGATCCTGGTGGGGGCGAAGGCGGCTTCTGGCCATCGTCGCCCGTGATCGATCCAGGCGCTGCGGATCCCGGCCGCGTGTGCTGCTTGGATGTCGACTAGTGAGTCACCCACCATCCACGCGCCTTCGAGCGGCAACCCACACATCTCCGCCGCGACTTCGAGGATCTTGGGATCGGGCTTGCGCACGCCGACCTCCCCCGAGATGCAGCAAGCATCGATGACGCCGGTGAGGCCGGCGATGCGGATCTTGTCGCGTTGCCACCAGGAGCCGTTGGTTACCACGGCGATCCGCCATCCTTCGCCGCGCAATCCACCCAACGCATCCGGCACGCCGGGGAAGGCGCGATAGTGGCGCGTGTACTCGGTCGCATACCTTGCGACGAGGGTCTCGACATCGATGGAGAGGCCGAGCCGGTCGCAGACCTCGGCGAAGAACGCCGATCGCGGTGCGAGGCCGTCACGATCGGCCTCATGCACGACGCGCAGGGCCTCGCCATCGAACCCATAGGTCTGGACGAACTCGGTGGCCCACTGGGCGAAGGCGCCTGTGCGATCACCGAGCGTGTTGTCCAGGTCGACCAGCAGAAGTCTCATCGAGGCTCCACGGCGCGCGCGACGACGAACAGGAACCACGGCTGGGTGCTCAACCGCTCGCGATCCCGCTCGGTGAATCCCTCCCACGACGTCGGTCGGGGTTCGGCGAGCTGCTCGATCACGAAACCCGCGGCCACGAGATCGCTCACGATGACGCTCAGCGGGCGCCGCCAGAACCGGACCGGATAGTAGACACCCGAGTGGCTCCACTGGTCGCCGATCTGCTCGACCGTGAAGTAGTCGGGCCGGTCGAGCAACACGAAGTCGCAGAACGGATGATGCGTCGAGAACACCAAACGCCCGGTCGGTCGAAGGACACGGCGGAACTCGGCGAGCACAGGCTGCCAATCCTCGATGTAGTGCATCACCAGCGACCCGACGACGACATCGATGCCGGCATCGGCGAGCCACGAGATCGGCTCATGCAGGTCATGCAGACGCACCGGCGCATCCGCGCCCAGCCGCCCGCGGGCGCGGCGCAGCATCTGCTCGCTGCTGTCGAACCCGACGACCTCGGCGCCTCGAGCCAGGAGTCTCTCGGTCAGCACCCCCGAGCCACATCCCACGTCAAGAACCATGGAGCCCGCGACTTCCCCGAGCAGCTCCAGCATCGCGGGACGCTCATACAACTCGTTGTAGGGACCGCCGTCGCCGTAGGCGTCGGCGAACGCGTCATACTGCGTGGCGATACGCTCGGGTTCCTGTTCGGGCATGATCCGGGGCCTGAGGATCTCGCAACCTCGGAGGATGATAACCGCTCCGTGAAAGCCGGCGACTCACATATCGTGAAACTGAGATGACCCGCGCAGATAACGAGCAGATCAGCTCCCGCTACGACGACGAGCGAGGCGGTCGGGACGTCCCCAGGGAGGAGCTGGTCACCCAGGCATTGGCGGAACGCCCGGCGGGGATCCGGTTACTTGATGTGGGATGCGGCACCGGGAACTATCTCGCCGCCCAGCAGCGCCGCTTCGCCAGGTTGCCGGTCACCTTCATCGGCCTCGATCCTTCGCACGGCATGCTCTCCGTCGCGCGCGCGCCAAGCTCGGCTCGGGACGGCTGATCCGCGGCCGCGCCGAAGCCCTCCCATTCGGCGACGCCTCGATCGATGTTGTGTTCAGCACGCTTGCGTTCCACCACTACGACGACAAGCCGCGCGCGCTGGCTGAGATCACCCGCGTCCTCCAGCCAGGCGGCTACCTCAAGATCACCAATATGGACCCTTGGAGCGTGCGCGCCTGGTGGCTGTACCGGTTCTTCCCCTCGGCGCAGGTGATAGACCAGCAACGCTTCTGGCCCGCCGACAAGCTCGTCGCCGCGCTCGAGGCGCGCGGCCTGCGCGTTGACGCCAGGATCGAGCACAACCCTCGACAGCAGATCGCCAAGGACCTGCTCAGCCGCGCCGAGATGCGTGTCACCTCCCAGCTCGCGGTCATCGACGAGGAGCTCTACCAGGAAGGCCTCGCACGCGTGCGCGCGCTCGTCGCGACCGATCCCGACGCAGTGCTGCACGATGAGGTGGGATGGCTGCACCTTGTTGCTCTCGCTCCGCCGAGCGTGCGGGGCGGCCCGTGAGATTATCCGATCAAGTGCGCGTTTCCTTCGTCCGTGCGACAATCCGCTCGTGGAGACTGCTTCGACGTTCGACCCTCACTATGCCGATTGGCATCGGATCCCGCTCCCGGCCTTGAACGATGAGCAACTCAAGGCAATCATTCGGCGACACGGAGTAGCGGGTGAACATGTTGAACTGATCCGTTCGGCTGGTGTGATCAATTCCGTGTATCTGATCGATGGAAGATACGTCCTTCGCGTTCCCCGCCGCATCGGTGAGGGGATCCGAGCGACGTACACCGAGTCCGTCGTCCTTCCGATCGTCAACCGGATCGGAATCCGCTGCCCGGGGCTGGTGGCCTTCGACGATGCCCTGGATATCGTCGATGTGCCCTTCACGATCCAGGAATTCATTGACGGTGCGCCATTGACAGAGAGCTCTCAAGATGCCCGCGCTAGGGTCTTCCGGCAACTCGGGACTGAGCTTGCTCTACTGCACGGTCACCTCGACGAGATCACCGCTCCCTCATGCCGCCCAGAGTTCACGTCGCTGTTCGCCAGGGAAGTTCCCCTGTTCATCCGGGTCGGCCGAGGCGACCGTATCCGATCCGGCGATGCTTCTCGCTTGCTCAGGGATCTGCGGGACAGTGGGAACATCACGGCCCAGCAGGGCTCATGGTTCGAGCGAACGCTCTCCCGTCTAGAGAACCTCTTCGAGCAGGCCACGCTCTACCCTTCCTTGCTTCATCGCGACATAACTTCGGACAACATTATCGTGAAGGAGCAGCGGCTCGCCGCGCTACTCGATTGGGGCAACGCTGGCCGAGGAGACCCTGTGATTGATTTCAGGCGCATCCCCCCGGCTTTCATCCTCGACACGGTGGGTGGCTATCGAGAGGCACGAGCACTTGATGGGGAGGACAACGCCGCGGAGAGGATCCTGTGGGATCGCGTTACTATCGCTATCTTCAATCTCTGGGAGTCGTCACCCGAGCGGGCCAATCACGAGATCGCTCTGCTCGAGGAACTCGAGCGAGTCTTGGATGCTATCCGATAGGTGGCACAACACATCCACCGGAAGGACTCCGTGAGTGGTTGTTCGCCGAGTTCATCACAGTGGAACGAACCGAGGAACCGACCGGTGAATGGCGTGATGCGGTTCCGTTGGGGAATTCCGATTCGATCTCGATCCGCGTTAGGAACCGGCCGAGACGCGCTTAGGACGTGACGATGGCTTCGGCTGCGCGCGCGAGGATCGCGTTGACCGTTTCCTCAGCGGACAGCGTGGAGGTGTCGAGCCATAACCCGGGCCGCGGCTCCGCCCACGCACGCATCTCCGCATCGAGGTGACCCCACAGTTCAAGACTTGCTTGTGGCGTCCGGCGTCGCGCGCGCGGACGATCTCTATCGACGGCGTGAGCTGCACGAAGTGGATCGGCCGCGCGCGCAGTTCGGCCGGGTAGAACCCGAACGGCGCCGCCGGGCTCGATCCGGATCCGGGGGAGATGACGACATCGTCGATCACCGTGAGAAAAGCGGCTTCGGTGAAAGAGTTCGCGAGCAGCACGATGTTGCGCCTGCTCAACGCGAGCTGACGATCGGCCTCGTCCTGCGGCGGGCCTTGCGGCGGGACGAGCCCCGACACGATCAGGTGATGGCCGATCAGATCCCGTTCGATGTGCACCGCGCGCTCGAATCGCTCGGCGAGCAGGCGCGCGACCGTCGTCTGCCGGCGCCCGGCACGCCAGAAACGATGATGACGCTGCCCGGTTCCACCGTTAAGACACTACGTTGTACATCAGCCGGTAGTAGGCCTCCCGTGCCGGATCGCGCGCCGCCCCGTAGGCGTCCAAGAATAAGTCCTCCCACCCGGGTCCCAGGTTCCAGGTCACGCTCCACGTCGCCACCGCCAGGTCCCACCAGCGGTCGGCCAGCCCGAGCTTCCCCAGATCGAGGTAGCCGATCAGCCCGCCGGACTCGTTGAAGAGCACATTCGGCAGGCAGTAGTCGCCGTGGCAGAGCACGACATCTTCGGTATCGGGCCGATCGGACTCCAGCCACTCGAGCGCGGCCTGGGCCGTGAGATGTTGCAGCTCCTCGGGGAAGTCGGTCGCCGGAACGACAAGCTCGTCACGCACGCGTTGCCGGACCTTGGCGAGCGCCGCGTCGAGCCGGAAGTCGAACGGACAATCGTCGATCGGCGCCTCATGCAGCGTGCGCAGGGCGCGCGCGAGGATCGGCACCAGCCTGGCCGGCTCCTCCCGCAGGGGGTGCACGGTCGCATCGCGGCCCGGAAGCCCGGCGAGCAGCAGCCAATCCACGCCATCGACGGTGCCTCCGTCGAGCACCGTGGGAACGGGCAGGCGGCCGGCCGCCCATTCCAGACGCACGCGCTCCGCCGGCAGGCTCGGCTCCCGCCCTACCCTGGCTACTTTCACATAGCGCGCCTCCGACCCTCGCGTCAGCCGCCACGTCGCCGCCTGGGGAACGAGGGACCAGGCGAGCTCGCAGTCCCAGCCTTCATGGTCGCTCAGCACCTCCGGCGGAGGAGCCACAGGGGTGAGGGCTCTACTCATCAAGACGACCTCAACCGAAGGCGGTAGCGGATCTCGTCCATCGCGACGCCATCCCACACCTCGGACTTGGCGCCGCCGTCCAGAGCCCATCTGTGCTTCTCGTAGAAGGCTCGTCCCATCTGGTTGCCCGTCAGGACCCAGACGGTCGCCTCCTCGAAGCTCTGTGCGGAGAGATGATCGACGACCACGCGCATGAGCGCCGAGCCGATACCAGACCGCCACGCCTCCGGCGCCACATAGATCGCTTGCAGCTCTCCCACCTGCGCGGGATCCTCGCCCTCGTCACGCGTGTGACCCGCGGTCGCGAAACCGACCGGCGCGCCGGCGCGCACTGCCAGCCACGTCCGCTGCCCCTCGAATGGCGGCGACTCCAGGATGCCCCGCCACCAGGCCGCGCGGCGCGCGACATCGAGCTGGTCGAGCTGGTCTTGCGGCATGAGCCCGCGATAGGCGTGCTTCCACGCGCGCACGTGGATGTCCGCGATCGCGTCGGCGTCGTCGGGCGCGGCCTGCCTGATCTCTACCGGCTCCATGCTGACCGCGAGGATAGCCCGCCCGCGCGGGGCGCCCATCGGGATTCCCGCCCGGTCCGGCGAAGAAGGCGCGGTCCTGTGGCACTATCGGAGTCCATGGGGCCCGTGAACTCTTCACCTTCTCCCGACGCATGAGCGTGAAGGTCGTCTACGAGACGCATTCGATCAGCCTAGACAACGAGCGCGGCATCGCGACGGGCTGGCTGGATGGGGCGCTCTCCGAACGCGGGCGCGAGGCAGCCGAACGCCTCGGCGCCATCATCGCGCCGTTCGCATGGCAGGAAGGCTGGGACTACGACCTCTCCCTCCCCCTCACCCCAGCACGCCAGCCGCTACGCGAGGAGATCCTGCGACTCGACGACGACGGCAGCTTGTGGACGGCCACGAGCGGATCCGGCCCGCCGCTGGTGCTCTGCCACGGCGGACCGGGCTTGCACGACTACCTCGCTCCGGTCGCGGCGATGCTCGACGACCTCCTGACCGTACACCGGTGGGATCAGCGCGGCGCCGGCCGCTCCTCACGGATCGGCCCCTATGCCTTGGACCGCTTCGTTGCCGACCTCGAGGCGATCCGCGCGCACTTGGGCCACGCTCGCTGGATCGTGGGGGGCCATTCCTGGGGAGCAACCCCGGCACTGCACTACGCGCTCGCTCATCCCGAGCGAACCAGCGCGCTCATCTACATGAGCGGCACCGGGCTCGCTTGGAGCAAATGGAAGAGGGCCCACCACGATGAGGAAGAGTCACGACTCGACCCCGAAGACCGCGAGCGGTTCGTGCAATTGAAAGACAAGATGCGGAGAGGTCTGCTCACCGAATCCGAGGAGCACGAGTTCCAGATCCTCAATGACCTGCCCAACTTCGCCGACCGATCGCGAGCGCGCGCGCTCGTAGAGGCTGATGTCGAGCAGATGCTTCGATACTCGATCAACTATCAAGCCAACCGGGAACTCTCTGCTGAAATGGAGGCGCTTGACGAGCGGCGACTCAAAGCTCGTTGCGGGGGGCTGCACGTACCAATGTACGTGGTCCACGGCGAGGGAGATCCGCGTCCAGCGGCCGCTACCGACTCGCTCGTCGACGCCTTCCGGCACCGAGCTCGTTTGTGGCAAGACCGCCGAGGGTTGCGGCGGCAGCATATGTCGCGGCAACGACCGCGAAGATGATCACCACCTGGACGACTCTCATCGGACGGTTCACGATCGTGTCGCTTCCTCATTCGCGCACGAAAACCCGGCAAGCCCTGCTGTCGCGCTCATGGGTTCGGGGGCTAGCCCGAGATCACGACGTGGACGCCGGTAACCGACTCGACCGCGGTGGAGTTGCCGAACTCGATCGTCTGGCTGGTGGCCACGCCGGTGGGAACCGTGGTGCTGACTTCCTCCAGCGAGCCAGAAGCGCCGCTGAGCGTCACCTGAATAGCCTGTCCGTCGCAGTTGTCGTTAACCCCGCCGACTGTGACATTGTCGACCTGGTAGCCGCCGCCAGCGAACACCGAAGCGTAGGTGGCTGTGATTCCGTCGGTGTCGCAGCTGGCAACTACGCCATCGTCGGCACCCAGATCGTCCGTCGTGATTCCCCCCAGGGTCGCCGCTGCTCCAAACACGGCGGCGAACACGCCAGCACCGATCATCAGGCTTACAAGCAGCCTCTTTCTCATCTCTTTCCTCCCCACAGCCGTGCAGCACTGTCACTTGCCTGCACCGGTCCCACTAGAAGCAAGGACCACCCTGGGTATATCGACGGGGTGCCTCATTCTGATAAGTCCTACTCGGGGGGATTCACGGAATTGGGTAGTACGTACGCACCATGCAGTTGATGGTGGTTTCCCCATGAGGCATTTCGGATCATGGGAAGATGCACTAGTTCTCGATATCCGAATCGGGGCTTTGCACGGCGATTTCCGGTCCGGCGGCCACAGAGCCGGCAGCCGCCGTGGGTGAGGCGTTCACCAGGGACTTTCCCTACCTGCGCCCGGCGACCAACCCGTTCGAAGTGGTCGTCGGACAGGGGTCCTGGGTTGATCTGCCCGGTGCATAGCATCTCACCGACCCCCTGATCTGGCAGTAGCCGGCGTCCGCTCCTGGTCCTGGTGGCCGATCGAACCGTCTGGGAACCGGGGCGCCGAAGAGCCAACCGCGGGCACCGCGTCGCGCGTGGGTGTCCACTATCGCTCCGACACATCCGTCCACGATGCCGCGACACAGGACGCGGAGGCGAAGGGAACGGTATAGGAAGACCCGT
>Ga0214471_10001910_pt1 | contig 16442 bp, 11 predicted proteins | sample RVTome_5_FD_207665 | JGI IMG/M metagenome (GOLD analysis project Ga0214471, IMG submission 207665) | Soil microbial communities from uranium-contaminated site in the Upper Colorado River Basin, Wyoming, United States - RVT142D155 | ecosystem: Environmental > Terrestrial > Soil > Contaminated >... | reverse complement strand
CGACCCGCAGAAGGCGTCGGGGTGCAGGTGGTGTCCGGCCTCGTCGACCGGATCGTCGCCGACGTGAAGGACCAGCCTGGCGCACTGCCGTTGCTGGAGTTCACGCTGACGGAGATGTTCGATTGGCGGCGTTCCGACCGCCTCACGGTCGAGAACTACCAGGCGTCGCACGGGGTGCTCGGGGCGTTGGGCCGCCGCAGCGAAGAGATCTTCGGTGCGCTGTCGGCGGCCGATCAGGCTGCGGCCCGCCAGGTGTTCGTCCGGCTCGCCAACGTCGCCGAGTCGGGCCGGGTGACCCGGCGCCGGCTGCGGCGCTCTGCCCTCGAGCGTCTCGACCTGGGTGCCGGAAACGTCGGCGCCGTGCTCGCCGCTTTCGGAGAGCACCGGCTGCTCACGTTCGACCGGGACCCGACGACGCGGGGTCCCACCGTTGAGGTCGCCCACGAAGCGATCCTCCAGGAGTGGCCGCGCCTCGCCGGCTGGATCGAAGAGCTGCGCGAGGACCTCCTCCTCCACGGGCGCCTCGCGGCCGCAGTGGCCGACTGGGAGGCAGCCGGCCTGTCGGAGGCGTTCCTACTCACCGGCGGTCGCCTCAGCCAGCACGAGGCATGGGCTGGCGACACGGAGCTGTCGCTCACGGAGACCGAGCGCGACTTCCTCATGCAGAGCCGCCGAGCCGACCACGAGCAGAGGAGTCGCCGCCGCCGGCTCCGACGTTCGATCCTCGCCGGATTTGGCGTCGCGGCTGTCGTGGCGTCGATCCTGGCGGTCTTCGCCTTCGCCCAGCGCGCCGAGAGCGGCAGGAGGGAACTGCTGGCGCAGGCACTGGCGCTAACCCAGTCGGCCCGCACGCAGATCGGCAGCGACCCCGAACGTGCCGCCCTGATGGCGATCGAGGCTCTCGAGATCTACCGCGATGCCGGGAGCGACGGACGTGAAGCCGTCGATGTCCTCCGCGCCGCCCTGATGGTGCACCGCATCGTCGCTAGGTACGAGGGCTCGACAGGTAGCCTGTCAGACCGGTCATCCGTGGCCGTCGATCCGACCGGCACACTGTTCGTCGGCGACGAGCAACTCGATGGCGGCGTGGCCGTGCGCCGCATCGACAATGGCAAAGTGGTGAGGACGCTGGTCCCTGATCAGCCCATGGACCAGGCCTCGGGATCCGCTTTCAGTCCCGACACATCCGAGGTCGCAGTCGGGTTCGAAGCACCCGATGACTCAGGTGGCATCTTGGTGTTCGACCTGGAGACGGGGGCCGGACGAGAACTGGTGACCCTCGATGCACCTCCGTTCGACCTGGCCTGGGGCGGCGAGTATCTCGCTGCTATGCGATTTCTCCCCGGGGGCGAAGGTGAGCGAGAGCGGTGGGTGTTCGAGGTGTGGGACGGTTCGGGTATCACTCGATGGGTCGAAGAGTCAACCGATGGAATGACATTCGCGATGGACGCCGCGACCGACCTCGTTGCTCTCGGGCTCGACGACGGGATCATCGAGGTTCGCTCACTGCAATCGGGCGACATCACCTACACCCACGAGTCCCCGTTTCCTCCGTTCTCGATGTCGCTTTCACCGAGCGGCGATCGCATCGCCATCGTCAACAGCACCGAGTCGGCCGTCGCCGTAATCGATGCCGCGTCGGGGACGGAAGAGTTCAGAGCGTCAACCGACAGACCGTTCGATGTGACCTGGAGCGACGATGGAACCCAACTGGTCGTTGTCGGCAACTCGGCGGTTCCGGAGGTCTTCGATGTTGCGACGCGTAGAAGCCGGCTGTTGCTGCGGGGTCAGCAAGGGCTCATCTCGACCGTTGCGAGCATCCCTGGAACCGACCGCGTGCTCACCGGCGCCGACTCGAATGGCGACATGGTGTTGTGGGACATCGGTCCTGGAGCTGCGGCGTCACTGCGGGCGCTGTCGCCGGGCACCGGGGAAATACGCAATGCGTCGTATGTCGCCTCCGGCTCGGAGGTCGTCCTTTTCGCCGCCCGGAACGAGGTCGGTCCCGCATTCATCTACGGGCCGGAAGGAAACCTGATCGACCAGATTCCGGGGGTGATCGACAGGGACTCGGGCCCCTCTCTGGTCGTGGGGATGAGCCGATATCTCACCTGGGTCGATGAAGACGGCATCAGTAGGGTCGTCGACCTCCAGTCGCAGGAGATCGTGCACTCCGCTGATCTCGGCTGGCAAGTCGCAGATGTCACCGCCGACTTGTCCGCGATCCTCTTGGTTGATAGCGATACAGCAGATGGGTGGGAGGCATCGAGGATTGTCGACCGGGCCAATCGAATCCTCGGGGTATATCCAACGCTGGAGACGTGTCGCGGAGTCCTCTCCGTAGACGCCGCTCTGGTGGGTCTGTGGGCTTGTTCGAGGAGCGAGTGGACGTTCTTCGACGTCTCGACTCGAGAAGAACTAACACAGATGCTTTACGTGGGGTCGGGGACACGCTTCATGCCCGATGGTCACTCCATCCTCACCGTCGACGCGACCGGCTTGTTGCGGTTGAGCGACTTGGATGCGTTGCGAGCAGGGGCTAGCTACGAGGAGGCCGAGTTGTGGGCGGTTGATGCCCACGATGGATTCGTCACGAGCCTCACCATCAATGGTGACGGGAGCCTGGCTGCTTCGGCCGCACGTGGCGACGGCGTCGTACGAGTGTGGGACGTGGCGAACCGCCGGACGGACCCGATCGCCGAGATTCCCAATCCATTGGTCACGGGTTCACCCCGAGCCGTCATCCATCCCACCCTGCGGCACCTGCTCATCGTCACCGACGACGCAGTCGTGCATGAACTCACATTCGACACCGACGAGCTGCTGGAGATCGCGCGGCAGCGGCTGATGCGCAGCCTCACCGAGCTCGAGTGCGAGCGCTACCTCCGTCGCGACGATTGCTCTGAGTTCGCCGAGGCGTCCTGATCAGGGATCGAGGATCTCGCAGGTCCCCAGGTTCTCGCCCGCGAGGCACGTGCCCTCCCCGGCGCCGCCTCTGAGGAAGTCGATGCCTTGGCGAGCCCTGAACGTCGTGGACTTGAGGCATGCCCAGGCCTAGCGGATGCCGAGGCGCCCTGATCAGTCGAGCCCGCCGACTCGCGAGGCCTCCCAGATCGCCCAGTCGAGCTCGTAGGCCTTCTTTGCGAGTTTGTGTGCGGCGGCGGTGACGACGTCGACGACCTCGGTATCCGACAGCGGCCGTCTGACGGCCCGTTCGGCGAAACGGCGCACATGCACGTCGGGCTTCACCGTGTCGACGCCCTGCCGCATGACGAGCCAGTGGTAGACGGCGATGCCGAGTCCCTTCACCCGGCCTTCGAAGTCCAGTTTGAATTGGCTGCGCTCGGCCCACCGCTGCAGCGACGTCTGGTCGGTGACCCCGACGCTGCGGAAGTGGGCGGTGAGACTGCGGAGCTGCTCGGCCCGGGTCCACATGTTGTAGCCCCACAGGTGCTGGGCGAGGGCGATGTTGCCGTCCTTGGTATTCGGGTAGCGATCGAAGACGGCTTCGAGCTCGTCGGCCGTGCGGATCTCGTCCCAGCGGTGTGTCTTGTAGTGATCGAGCGCCCGCACGACGGCGGTGGTGTGCGCCTGATAGTCGATCACGGTCGCCAGCAGGTTCATGACGAAATCGGTCTCGAGATACGACTCCGATGCTGGGGCGACGCCCCGAGCGGCCTCGGTGACGCGATCGACGTCGGTGGGGGAGATCATCGTGCGGAGAGTAACGATCCGGTGGCGGCGAGGCATCGAACCGAAGTCTGGGTTGTTCAGGCGTTCCGGCGAGATCAGCAGGAGATCGATCTCGACCTGTGCGCCGTGACAGTGGCGATGGCGTCGAGTTGGCCCTCGCGGAACTCGACATCGTGAGATCCAGTCAACCGGCGCAACAGCCCGAGTGCTTTCCCCGCAATGTCTGAGTCGGAAGGCATCGTCATCGACGGCCGTGTCGCGCCCGCCGAAATCGCTCGAGAAAGCCACGGCGGCGCGCTGGAGAGACGCTGCCACCTGCATAGATCGCAGCGGCTCCGACAACGATCGGGGGCTCGTCGTCATCTGTGAAGACATACGTCTCGCAAGTCACGCACCACCATTTCGGTGAACCCGGATACACGATGCAGCCACCGTGGTGCACGTTCTCTTCGAGGCCCTCGGGGAAGCCATACACGATCGGGATCGCTGCGGCATCACACATCTCACAGGCGGGCGGCGCGGCGGGCTGTGTCCAAGATCTTGGATCTCCGTCCATGAGGGCAACCTAGAACTCGAGCGAGACAGATTCTGGGGATGCCGGGTGCGACGTTCAGATGGCCGACCCCGAGGTGCCCCAAACCCGGGCAGCGGTGTGGATCAGCATGTCGCGGTCGTGGAGGGCTGCCGACCAGCGCACAGGCAAGCCGGTGTCGCCCAGGTAGGCGCCGATGAGGTCCCGGCCATCGAGGCCACGGTGTCCGTGTCGTCTCCCGCATTGACGGCCGTGAGCATTGCGGCCTCGAGGACGTAGCCGCGAGCGCATCCAGAGTCCCCGAGCGTTCAGCTTCGCCCTTGGCGTGTGAATCGAGAGGCATCCCGTGATTATCGATGCCCGAGCACGATTCTCTCGAGAGCGTGCAAACCTCTCGCGAATCGAGCGAGAGGACGATCCATGACCAGCGACACGACGGCGCCGGCAGAGATGACGCAGCGCATGCACGGAGCCTTCGGGACCGATCGGTTCGGGCAGCGCGCCGAGCAGTTTGCCCGCTTCTTCGGGACGCCGCGGTTCCTCATCGGGCAGTCCGTCGTTGTGCTGGGGTGGATCGTCCTCAACGGGATCGCGTTCGCCAACAGCTGGGACCCGTATCCGTTCATCCTCCTCAACCTGGCGTTCTCGCTGCAGGCGGCCTATGCCGCGCCGCTGATCCTCCTGGCGCAGACGCGGCAGGCCGACCGCGACAAGGTCATGTCCGCGGCCGACGAAGCGCATCGTGAAGCGCTCGCCACCGCCACGCTCGAGGGGCAGGCGCACACGGAGGAACAGACGGCGTCGATGCGGGAATTGCTCGAAACGAACACGAGGCTCACGGTAGAGATCCGGCGACTCACCGCCGAGATCCACGGGAGGGTGGCGCGGTAGGGGAGCGGAGGCGCGGTCAGGCTCTCGGGTGACGCGCCGCCCCCCTTGGCTGGGCTTGCGCCTCGCCGGTCCTCCGCGGAAGCGGCGGACGATCCGGCTAAACACCGGCGGCTTCCTCGAGCCTGGCCAGGTCGATCTTCTGCATCCCGAGCATCGCTTCCATGGCGGCGGGGTGCTTGATGAGGTCGCCGATGTCCTCGGGGATGATCTGCCACGATGTGCCGAAGCGGTCGACGAGCCATCCGCACTGGCTCTCCTCGCCACCGTCGGCGATGAGGGCGTCCCACATCCGGTCGATCTCTGCCTGGTCCTGGCAGCCGACCACGAACGAGAAGGCGGGGGAGAGCGTGTACGTCGGGCCGCCGTTGAGCGCCGAGACCCTGGCGCCGTCGAGCTCGAAGTCGACCGTCATCACGGTGCCGGCTTCACCCGGCAAGCCCTCCGGGTACCGCTCGATCCTCGTGATCGACGAGTTCGGGAACAGCGACACGTACAGCTCGGCGGCCTGCTCGGCCTGATCCTCGAACCACAGCATCGGGTAGGGGGCGTTCATCGTCATTCCTTCTTTCGTTCGAGAGCCCGGGTGAGTCGGTCGAGCTCGTTCTCCCAGCCGGCGACCGCGAGCCCGGTCCAGTGCGCGTCGTGCATGGCGTCGAGCGTCAGCGTGAGCAGAGTCCCCCCGCCCTCGGAATGGAGCTCGACCATGGTTCCCACCTGGTACGTCTCGACGCCGGGGACGAAGTCGACGAGGTGCTGGTACGCCAGCCGGTGGTACGGCGCCACCTCGGTGTACGTCACCTCGTGCTTCGACACCACCGGCATGCCCGCCTTCTCCAAGTACGCCACCTGCTCGGGGGCGATCGCCCTCATCGAATACGACATCCGACCGCCGGGGGTCACGTCGATGTCGAGCACCTCGACCGCGAAGCCGTCCGGTCCCCACCACGCCTCGATCCCACCCGCTGTCGTCCACATCTCCCAGATCTCCGGAGCGGGCGCCGGGTAGGTGCGCCGCAGCACGATGGTGCGCCGCTCGGTCACGCCGACCGCGCCCCAGCCCGATCGCGGCGACGCTCGTCGAGCGCAGCGCCCATTCGATCGAGCCGCGATTCCCACAGCCGGCGGTAGCCGTCGATCCACGCGTCGATTTGCTGGAACGGCTCGGGCCGCAGCGAGTAGAGGCGACGCTGGCCATCCGCCCGCACTTGGACGAACCCGGCCTCGTGGAGTATGCGGAGGTGACGAGAGACGCCGCTCTGCTGGATGTCGACCTTGGCGACCAGGTCATTCACGGCCTGCTCGCCGTTGCGCAGCTCCTCGACGATCCGGAGCCGGTTGGGCTCGGCGAGAGTGGCGAACGAGTGTCCATCTGTCATTGTGTATATGTATAGCAGTGTATGTAACGGTTGACCAGGGGAAGACTCGCAGCTACCCGAGAGCCATCCCGACAGCCACCTCTGCGGGAAGGACACCTAGGCTCCGCTCGATGTCGACGCCGCCGACCAGCCTCGGCTTTCGGAACGCCCTCGCGCCGCATCCCGATCGCGATCGCTGCCAGTCCAGGGCGAACCCGGTGCCGTGACCGATCAGCCCGTCGACGAGCTCGGCCGATTGCGAGCCGCGGCGGCGGCCCTCGAGGCCCAGCGACCAACGCTCGGGGATGAGGTGGTCGAGGCAGGGCTCGGGCCCCTACGTGAGCGCATCGCCGCCCTCGACTCACCGCTGCTGGAGGAACGCAAGCTCGTGACCACGCTCTTCGCCGATCTGGTCGGCTTCACCGAGATGTCGGAGCAGATGGACGCCGAGGACGTGCATGGCGTCGTCGCCCGCTACTTCTCCCGATGGACGGCGGTCATCGAAGGACGAGGCGGCGTGGTCGAGAAGTTCATCGGCGACGCCGTCATGGCGGTCTTCGGGATGAAGCAGGCGCACGAGGACGATCCGGAACGGGCGATCCTCGCCTCTCTCGACATGGTGACGTCTCTGGGTCACCTCAACGACGACCTCGCCACGGAAGGCTGGCCCAAGCTGGGAATGCGGGTGGGCATCAACACCGGAGAGGTCGTCATCAGCTCTGTCGGCGAGCGCCAGCAGGAAGAGTGGGTGGCGATGGGGAGCCCGATCAACGTGGCCTCCCGGCTCCAAGCCGCCGCGCCCGTGAATGGCATCCTCATCGCCCACTCGACCTTCCGGCACGTGCGGGGCGTCTTCGACGTCCGCGAGATCGAGCCGGTCGAGCTCAAGGGCATCGCGGAGCCGGTGCGCGCCTATGTGGTCAAGCAGGCGAAGCCTCGGGCGTTCCGGGCACCCGCCAGGGGAGTCGAGGGCGTCGACACGGCCATGCTCGGCCGGGGTGCCGAGTTGCAGCGGCTCCAGGACGCCTTCCTCGCCGCCGCCGATGGCGAGCCGGGCATCGTCACCATCGTGGCGGAGGCGGGGATGGGCAAGTCGCGCCTCCTCGACGAGTTCGCCACCTGGCTCGACCTGCTCCCGGAGGAGGTGGCGTACATCAAGGGGAGAGCCCGGCAGGACACCGACAGCGACGCCTTCTCGTTGATGCGCGACACGATCGCCTTCCGGTTCGAGATCCTCGACACGGATGCGCTGGCAGTCGTGCGGGAGAAGCTGGCGGCCGGGTTCGGCGACGCGGGCGAGCACGCAGCGTTCGGGCTCGACAGTGACCCCTCCACACTCATCGGTCATCTCCTCGGTTTCGACCTCGGCACCGAGACATTTCAAGGGGACATCGAGGCGCAGACGGCGAGGGAGATGGGGACCGCCGCCTTCGTCGACTGGGCACGAGGCCTGGCCACGAGTACCCCCGTCGCCGTCGTCCTCGACGACATCCACTGGGCGGACGACCCCTCGCTCGATCTGGCTGCCGGGCTCGTTGCCCCGCCGCACACGCCCCGCATCCTGGTGGTGTGCGGCGCCCGCCCCGCACTCCTCGTCCGCCGCCCGGCCTGGCAGGCGGGCGAGCCGCGCCATCAGCGAGTCGACCTTCTCCCACTGAGCACCCGGGACAGCCGGCAGCTCGTCACCGACATCCTGCACAAGGTCGCCGACCTGCCCGACGACCTGCGGGAGATGGTGGTGGCTGCCGCGGACGGCAATCCCTTCCACCTGGAGGAGCTCGTGAAGATGCTCATCGAAGACGGCGTGATCGTAAAGGGAGCCGATGAGTGGACGGTCGCCCGGGATCGCCTCACAACGATCCGCGTCCCGGAGACACTCGTCGGTGTCCTCCAGGCGAGGATCGACTCCCTCGGCAGCGGCGAAAAGTCGGTGCTGCACCGCGCCGCGGTGATCGGCCGCAGCTTCTGGGACCTCGCAGTCGAGGCGCTCGGCGATGTTGCCGGCGGAGATCCCGCCGTCGACGACTCGCTCCACGAGCTCCGTTCGCGCGAGCTGGTGTACGGCCGCGAGACATCGAGCATCGCCGGCGCACATGAGTTCATCTTCAAGCACGCCGTTCTGCGCGAGGTCGCCTACCAGTCGGTCCTGCGGCGATTCCGCCTCGAGTACCACGCCAGGGCTGCGGCGTGGTTGAGCTCGGTCGCCGATACCAACGACCGGGCTGACGAGTTCGCCGCCCTCATCGCCGGCCACCACGAAGCGGCCGGGCACTCACGGCTCGCAGCCGGCTGGTTCCTGAGGGCCGGACGGGCCGCGGCGGCCCGCTACGCCAACGCCGAGGCGCTCGACCTCCTGTCGAGGGCATCCGATCATGCGTCCGATGAGGACGCAGAACTGCGGTTCGACGTCGTCGCGGCCGAACAGCAGATCCACGACATCCTGGGGGACCGGGCGGCGGAGTCGGCCGCCCTCGACGTGCTGACCGCCCTCGCCGACCTCCTCGACGACGACCACAAGCGCGTCGACGTGGAGCTGAGGAGGGCCGATCAGGCAACCGACGTCGGCCGGCCGGGAGATGCCGGAGAGCACGCCACACGGGCGGCCGACGTGGCGCGCCGCATCGGCGACACCGAGCTCGAGACCCGCGCTCTCCTCGCTTTGGGGACGTCGTTGTGGCACCAGGGGAACCCCACCGAGGCGGTTCCGGTTTTGAGCGAGGCCCTCGACCTCGCCCGCGCCAATGGCCACGACGACCTGGCGACCCGCTGCCAGTACAGCCGGGGCGTAGCCCAACACAACCTCGGTCGCTACGACGACGCAGAGGACGACTACCGCCAAGGCGCCGAGCGATGGAGGCTCGCCGGCAGCCGCAGCGGGCTCAGCCGAGTGCTCAACAGCATGGGGATCCTCGCCTACGACCGCGGCGACTACGCCGAGGCGCGTTCCCACCTCGAACAGGCACTCGCCGCCAAGCGGGCCATGGGCGATCGCCTGGGAGAGAACCGTGCCCTCAACAACCTGGCGCTGGTGGCGGTCGCCCAGCACGACTTCGACACTGTCATCGACGCTTTCGAACGGACTCTCGAGAGGGCCCGCCAGATCAACGACCTGGAGGGCGAAGCGGCCTCGCACCAGGGTCTCGGCTATGTCGCGCTCCGGACGGGCCGCCTCGCGGAGGCGCACGACCTGCTCGTCGAGTCGCTCCGCCTCTTTCGCGAGGAAGGGGACCAGCAAGGCGAGAGCCAGGTGCTCGCGTTGCTGGCCGAGCTCGCCGGCGCCGGCGAGGATCACGCTCTGGCAGGCACCCTGGCCGGCGAGGCTCTGTCGAGGGCTGCGGCTGCCGCCCTCCCCACCGAGACAGCCGCCTCCCTCGAGCTGCTGGGACGGCTCGCCCTCCAAGCGGGCCGGCTCGATGATGCGGAGTCCTCGTACGTGCGAGCGCTCGAGCTGCACGACGAGCTCGGCAACAAGGGCCGCGTCATTCAGGCCAAGGCCGGATACGCCGAGGCGCTGCAGAGCCTCGGGAGGTACGGGGAGGCTCGTGTCCTCGTCGACGAGGTCCTGGAGCACTTCCGCCTTCACGGCGCCGACGGGACCGAACAGCCCGTCGCCGCCCTTCTGTCTTGTCGCCGCGTCCTCGAAGCCCAAGGCGACCCGTCGGCATCCGAGGTCACCGACCTCGCTCGGCGCCACATCGACGAGACGGCGGCGCGCATCGCCGACCCCGAGAGGCGCCGCTCCTACGTGGAGGACGTCGCCGCCAACCGAATCGTGACGACCGAGTCCCCATGAGCCGCGCCGGGGCCATTGACGGCGCGAACCCGGCCTTGGTTGCGCCCGGCACCTACTTTGAACGATCATTCAATCGACGCCGGGAGCGACTCGGCCGAGGCGAGAGGACGTTCCGCATGGTGAACGAGCGCGACGAGATGCTCGAGCAGAGTGCCACCATCTACTTCGGTCCCTGGTATCGACGATCCCCGTTCTTCCAGGCCACCCGGCGGGCCGGCTGCACTGCCTACGACGTCTACAACCACATGCTCCTGCCGGCGTACTACGACGACCCCGAGACCGAGTACTGGGCGCTGCTCAACGAGGTCACCGTGTGGGACGTCGCCGTCGAACGGACCGTTCAGATCTCCGGGCGCGACGCCGACCGCTTCGTCGACATGCTCACCTGCCGCGACCTGACGAAATGCCAGGTGAAACAAGGCAAGTACATGGTCGTGACCGCCCCCGACGGCGGGATCGTCAACGACCCGGTCCTCCTCCACGTCGGCGAGAACCGGTGGTGGATGCAGCTCGCCGACTCCGACGCCGGCCTGTACGCCCTCGGCGTCGCCGCCCAGTCGAAGCTCGACGTCGACGTGTCATACCCGCACGCCTACCCGATGCAGGTCCAGGGCGCCTACGCCGCCAAGACGCTCGAACGACTCGTCGGCGACGCCGTTTACGACCTCAAGTACTACTGGTGCGACTGGTTCGATATCAAGGGCATCCCGGTCCTCATCAGCCGGACAGGGTGGACGGCGGTCCAGGGCTTCGAGATCAACCTGCTCGACCCCGACCGTGGCGACGACCTGTGGGCGGCCGTCTTCGATGCCGGTGAGGAGTACGGGATCCGCCCGGTGGCGCCTGTCGAGGCCCGCCGCATCGAGGCCGGAATCATGAACTGGGGCTCCGACATGACGTTGGCCGACACGCCGCTGCACATCATGGGCTTCGAGCGCCTCGTCGAAGATCAGCCGCAGGACTACATCGGCAAGGCCGCCCTCGAAGAACTCAAGGCGAAGGGCGTCGACCGCAAGCTCGTCGGGATCGAGTGGACCGGCGACGAGTTGCGCGCCGAGCTCACCTGGTTCTGGCCGGTCGTACGTGACGGCGAGCAGGTCGGGAGGGTCACCGACGCCGTGTGGTCACCGAAGCTCGAGCGCAACATCGGCTATGCATGGGTGCCGATCGAGCTGGCGACCCCGGGCACGGCGATCGACGTCGAGTCGGAGCACGGCCCGATCACCGTGAAGACGGCCGCCATCCCGTTCGTCGACCAGCGCAAGGAAGTCCCGGCGGCGAGCCTGCGCACCTGAGAGTCGCACCGAGCCGAACGCTCCGGCGTCCCCGGATCGCCGATATGCGATGCAGGGGCGCAAGAGCAGTGGGGTCCGGGGCCTCCTTCCCGTTCCGGCGTCTGCGGGTCGCCGATATGCGATGCAGGGGCGCAAGAGCAGTGGGGTCGGGGGCCTCCTTCCCGTTCCGGCGTCTGCGGGTCGCCGATATGCGATGCAGGGACGCAAGAACAGTGGGGCCGCACGACCGCCCGGCATCGGCACGGGGCCGCCGGGGATCACGGGCAGATCATGATCGCCATGATGTCACCGTCGACGTAGGCACCGCTCACGGGTTGCCACAGATGGACGAGGGCAGCATTCGGCAGAACCGATGAAGCGGCGACCCGGCCGGTGGCGTTCAGGGCCAAGATCACGCCATCCTGTGCCTCTCCCACGTGATTGGCGGTCATCACGCAATCGTTGACATCGACCGGGAACGTCACCAGGTAGATCCCGGTGGAGCTGCGCTCAGACGTGACACCCTCGGTTCCGCTGATCAGAGTTCCGTTGGAATTGACGCGGGCCGCCATGATCGACCCGGAGCCGATCTTCGACATGGAGACCGCGCCGTCCTTGATCTTGCTTCGGGTCACGGCTTTCTTGTCCAGGTCTTCCTTGCCGACGGCGCCGTCCTTGATCTTGCCGGACTTGACGGCGTTGCTGTGGATGTCGTGAGCATCGATGCACCCGTTGCAGTCGAGCTTGTCGAGAACGGCGCCCGTCACCGGGGTCGCCAGGATGCCGAGCAGGAACGTCGCCGCCAACGTCACCACGAGTCGTGTGCGCATATGTCTACCCCCAAGTCGATGACCTCCCGCCAGAGGCTACGCGGAGACGCGCGAGCGAGGTGTCGGGGTCGCCTGGAGCCCTTCCGACAGGTGGCCCCTCGGCTCAGCCGGTCAACCAGTCGATGAGGCGGTCGCGGACCTCCTTGTCGGCGAAGTAGCCGGAGTGGTTGACGCCGTGTGTCTCGTCCAGCACCAAGCGGTCGGTGATCGGAAAGTGGCTCGACCCGTTGTCGCCGAAGGTCCCGGTCGTGGGTACCACGAGGTCGTTGGGTTCCACGAAGATCCTGTCCATCAGCCGGTCGGCTGCGTGGTGACGCCATCCGGGCTCCGCCGGCTCGAAGTTGCCCGCCACCGCGAAGTATCGACGCCGATCGGTCGCCGGGGCATTGAGCCACTGGAGGAAGAGCCCGGTCGGACGCATCGCCTGGAGCCCCGGGAGCCCGCCGACGGCGCCGACGGCGATCTGTTTGACGACCGCGACGAGCGCCTCGAAGGCGTCGACGGCTCGGACACCGGACGCGAAGTTCATCATGTTCGTGTAGCTGTCGATGAAGTCTCCGATGTACGCCGGTTCGGTGAGGATCGTCCCGGCGTTGGGGGTTCCGGCGAACACGATCTTGTCGACCCGCACGCTTCGGCCCGCCGACTCGACCTCTCCCTGCTTCTCTGCCAGCACCCGGCTGACAAGGCCTCCCCGCGAATGGCACACGATGTCGACATCGAGGGAGATGTGCTTCGGGAGGTTGGCGAAGAACCATTGCACGTTCTCGAGGGGATCCACGCTCAGGGTGAAATGGTCGAACGCGAACACCCGCCCGTCGTAGAGGCGGTCGAGGTCGGCGACGAAGTCCCGCGAGAACCCGCCGAAGCCTGTGTGGGCTCGGGAGAACGTCCCATGGACGAGGAGGAGCGCCTTGCCGCCTGCGAGTCGATTCCAGTCGGGCTCGGCGGCCTCGGGCTGGTCGAAGTCGTCTGGTGTGAACGATCGAAACCGGTTGGGTCGGCGGGCGGCTTCCCATCGCGAGGCAAATCGTTTGCCGAGGTGACCGAAGACCGGATCCGTCACAGGGAACACGAGGCGGGTCAACACCTTCGATCCGAACGACCTGAACAGCTCCGGCATGCGGCGCGGCTCGTCGGACGGGGCAACGAAGCGTGGGATGAGGAATCGCTGGGTTGCCCCATCGACGTCGATCGCCCCGCCGGCAGTCCTTGCGAAATGCCACATCGCGACGCCGCCCTCGTCGGTCGACAACACGACCTGGGCATTCCCCGGTCCGGGGTGCGGCAGATCGACGGCGACGGCCGGCTCACCGAGGTGGGTCGTGACCTTGTTTTGGTCCCCCACTTTCGGATGTTCCGCCGTTTCCGTGAGCTCGATCACGTGCCGGGTCTCCATCGAGTGGAGGTCGAGCACCTCGCGGACCTCATCCGTCCATCCGGCGACATCACGGAGTACATAGTTGGCTCCGGGGAGCACCGCGGCGTTGCCTGAGAGCCCCGGGCTGTGGATCGTGGCATCGATCAGCCGGAGCGGCTCACCCCCCGGCCGCAGCGCTCCGGATCGGGCGGTGGGGGGCATGACGATGCGCGCTGGTCGGCCGGCCAGCAACGTGAGGGCCAGGCCCAACACGACGGCACCGGATGCTCCGAGACCGACGGGTCCTGCGAGTGGGTTGCCCGTGATCCGCACATAGCCCTCGCCCGAGCAGACCCCATCGATCGTCCCGCCGATGTGGTACACGCCCGGGAGGCGCGTGAAGTCGATCCGCCCGTTGTTCGCCAGATCGATCGATTCGGACAACGCCCCGTTCACGGTGCCGGGCCATTGAAGGAGCGAGATCCCGGCGAACTCGACCCATACCTCGCCCGTGGTACCCCCGGAGTCGGCAGGGATCTCGACGGTCACGGCCTGGTCGACCGCCGGGTCGACCACGAACGGGCTCGCCGGCGCCGTGTTCGCCAGGCTCTGCGAATCCGAGGTCGTGGTCAGCTGCACATCGCAGGTGGCGGATTGCAGGGCGATTGGGATGGCCGGGCCAAGCGCCACGATCATCATGGCGGCACCCGTGACGACCCGGCGTCCGCCGAGACGTCCCCACAGGGCGCTCACCAAGGCAGCCCCGACCGGCGCGCCGAAAGCGAGGTCGCGGTCGAGCGGCCACAGTCCGAATTGCTGAATCAGGACCGCAGCCCCTGCTCCCCATATGGCACCGCCGATCGCTCCCAGGATCGGGCGCCCCCGCCGCGAAGGTCGCATTGCGCCAGTCATCACGAATCCGAGACCAAGTCTCGTCCTCAGATACAGCCGATGCGGCTCTCGTTTCTCCGGCGCCCCGGCGGGCACCTCGTCGGCCGGCCCCGCGTCGTGAGCGTCAGTTGCCTTCGCAGCCGAGGCCGTCGTGGTCGGTGTCGAAGCCGTGGGGATCGGGCGCCAGTACGACGAACCCGTCGTACTGCGGGACGTCGGAGCAGTTGAGGTCGGGTGGCGGGGGAGGGATGCAGACGCCTGGGTACGACGGGTCGCACACGTTGGGGTTGCGCACCTCGCACTCCGTCAGCTCGGACGAGCGGCACGTGTCCTCGCCGTCACCACCCCGGGCGTCGTCGAAGCCGGCGCCACCGGACATCGTGTCGTCGCCCTTGCCGCCGAGCAACGCGTCCTTGCCCGCTCCGCCCTTGAGGATGTCGGCGCCGCCGTTGCCATAGACCTCGTCGTGGCCGCCGCCGCCCACGAGGCGGTCGGCGCCGCCGTTCCCGCAGATGAGGTCGTTGCCTGCCTTCCCTTTGATGACGTCCCGGCCGCCCCGGCCGGCGATCACGTCGTCGCCGCTCGTACCGACGATGTCATCGGCGCCTGCGGTGCCGACGATCGTGGCGAGCTCCCCGCCGCAGTGCGGGGCCCGCGCCGACGCTGAGCCGGTGAGGGTCAGCGAGGCGGCGAGGACGAGCAGAGCGATGATCAACTTGCGTTCCATGGATTCCCCCTATGGGCGTCGGGATCGTGCCGTGCCCTCCGGCGCCGACTGTATTGGAAGCCACAGCCCGATCACACCCCCTTGACCTCGGCGCCAGACGAGTCATCTCGCGCTGTAGCGTTCCTGCCGTGCCGACCTCGCTCACCGCCGCCACCGAGCTCCTCGCCGGACGCCATCCGCAGGTGGCGGCCCTTCACGGCGCCCACGGTGCCATCCGCCTCGGGCGCAGGCCGGGCGTCGCCGAGCGCTTCCGCTGGCTGGCCGAGTCGATCGCTTACCAGCAACTCTCGGGGAGGGCGGCAGCCACGATCTGGTCGCGCGTCGAGGACGTCCTCGCCGGGTCCGTGACACCGGAAGCGATCCTCGCAGCGGGGGAGACCCGCCTCCGGTCCGCCGGTCTGTCCGGCGCCAAGGCGGCGTCGCTACTCGACCTGGCGGACCGCACGAGCGACGGGGCCATCGACCTCGCTCGGGTCGGCCGCCTCGCCGACGAGTCGGTGATCGAGCACCTCGTCACCGTGCGTGGGATCGGGCGGTGGACGGCCGAGATGTTCCTGATCTTCGCTCTGCACCGGCTCGACGTCTGGCCCATCGACGACCTCGGCGTGCGCAAGGGCTACGCCAAGGTCTTCGGGCTCGGCATGACGCCGACCGCCAAGGACCTCGCCCCGCTCGGCGACCCGTTTCGGCCCTACCGCACCGTCGTGACGCTGTATTGCTGGCGCGACCTCGAGACGGTGCTGCCCACCTGAGGCCCCACGGCAAGCGGGCATCCGAGGCTTCGCCGGGGACAAGCGACGATTTCGCCTGCTCCGGCGCCTCGTCGGTAAGGTCGCGTCATGTCGAAACGCATCGTCTTCGTGTTCGTCCTGTCCGTCTCGATGCTGGCCCCGGCCACCGTCGCCTCTGTCGCTTCCGACGTGCCCGGCTGCGACTTCGACGACGACGGCTATGCCGACCTCGTCGTCGGCGCGCCCAACGAGGACGTCGGCGATCTCAACTGGGCAGGCGCCGTCAACGTGATCTATGGGTCGGATGGCAAGCTGGCGTCCAGCGGTAGCCAGCTCTTCCACCAGGACGTCGCCGGGATGCAGGG
>Ga0214471_10001908_pt1 | contig 16448 bp, 12 predicted proteins | sample RVTome_5_FD_207665 | JGI IMG/M metagenome (GOLD analysis project Ga0214471, IMG submission 207665) | Soil microbial communities from uranium-contaminated site in the Upper Colorado River Basin, Wyoming, United States - RVT142D155 | ecosystem: Environmental > Terrestrial > Soil > Contaminated >... | reverse complement strand
GTGGGCGTAGCTCAGCGCCGGCCCCGTCTGCTGCATCGTGAGGCAGCGGTCACCGGCGTTGTCGAAGCACGTACCGCCCTCGAACACCGGCCAGCCGAAGTTGACCAGCGGGCTCCCGAGCTGCAGCACGTTGACCTCCTCGACCCGGCGCTCGCCCACGTCCGCGACGTACACCACGCCGGTGAGGTGGTCCAGGTCGAGCCGGAAGGGGTTGCGCAGCCCGCGCGCCAGGACCTCGGGCGGCCCCTCGCCGTCGGGGTCGACCGACAGGATCGACCCGAGCACGTCGGCCGCGTCCTGGCCGCCACGCCGCCCGTCCGGGGCCCCGCCCTCGCCGACCCCGATCAGCAGCCGACCGTCGGGCGTCACGCGCAGCCCGCCTCCGTTATGCGCGGGCCCGGGTTGGGCCACCACGAGCCGGGGTGAGCCCGGGTCGGCGTGGTCGCCGTCAGCCGTGTGACGCCGCAGCACCAGCGCGCCGTCGCTGGACCGGGTCCCCAGGCTCCAGAAGCGGCCGGAGGAGGCGAAGTCCGGCGCGAACGCGAGGTCGAACAGGCCCTGCTCGACGGCCGTGCCGGTGCCAGCGGTCAGGTCCAGGAACGGCTGGCTGTCGAGGCTCCCGTCGGCGCGCAGGATGCGTACCAGCCCGTGGCGCTGCACGACGAACCGCCGCTCGTCGCCGGGTGGCTGCCGCAAGCTGGTGGCAACGAGGGGGCTGCGCTCACCCGACAGACAGGGCGAGCGCCCGCCCTCCTGCGCGGGCTGGCATGCGGGACGCACGCCGTCGCCGTCGACGACCTGCTCCAGCGCGAGCTCGGGGAGCCCCACCAGCCCGAGCCGGTAGGCGAGCTGGCGCACGGCAGCCTCGGACACGTGCCCGACCGTCCGGATCTGCGTGAGGCCGCCTGCGGTGTCGGCCAGCCAACGGGCCGCGCCGTGCTCGTCCACGTCCCGGTCCAGCGCGACGAGGCGGCCATCGAGCTGCGCAGCCGGCCCCACGAGGCCGGGGCGGCCGGTCGGGACCACCGTGAGCTGCGCCGAGGGGTCGTCGAGCCGGCCCAGCCACGCACCGGGCCCGACCAGCTCGGCGGTCGGCCGTCTGGGCAGCGGGTCGGCGTCCTCGTCGGACCGCGCGTACAGCTCGACGGCCACCTCGGGTCTGGCACGCAGCGCAGCGGCCGTGGCGGCTGGCTCGGTCGGGTCGTCGGGTGACAGCAGGACCGGGACGCCACCGCCGCGGACCGCGTCGTCGGTCGCCGCGACGAACGCATCGTGGCCGACCGCCAGGCGGACGAGCCGCGCGTCGATCGCATCGACCAGCGACCACGGATCGTGCGCGTCGATGGCGCGGACTTCCACGTCCTCGAGAGCTGGGAGCACCACGTCACCGACCGCGACGACCTGCTGCACGCCCCGCGAAGCGACCAGCGTGCCGACCTGGTCGGCGGTCGGCTCGACCAGGAGCGGACCCGGGGCGAGCGCGACCGCGGCCTCCGCCAGCTCGGCGGTCGCCACGACGAGGAAGGGCGAGGGCGGGTGCAGCGCCGCGAGCGCAACCGAGATCTCGGCGACGCTCGCACCCTCGACCTCTTCGCTGACGGGGTCGAGCCCGACCACCGGCGCGACCTCGCGATCGGCCAGCTCGACCGTCACGACACGGGAAACCCCGGCGGTCGCGATGCTGACGGCCGCGACGGCGACCAGGGCGGTCCCGCGCACGTCAGGCGTTCAGTGCGTCGCGGATCGCCTGGGCGACCTCGTCGGAGACTGCGGCGCTCCCGCCGACCGTGAGCACCTGGCCGTCGGTCCAGCCGAGCGCCCGGACCGTGTCGGGATGCTGCCCGTCGAGCCACGGCGACCGGGCGGCGTCGTAGGTCGCCGGGACCAGCAGCAGGCGTCCGCCCAGCCTGGCCGCGAGCGGCCCGGCGGCCAGACCGTCCGGGAAGTTGTGCGCGGTCGCAAGGACGAGGATCTGCTCGGTCACGACGTCGTGGCCGAGCGCCTCACGGCTCGTCCCGAAGCGATCCTCGCCCGCGATGCGCACGACCTCGTAGCCGAGCTCGACCAGCCGCTCCTCGACCTGGGGGTAGACCACCTCGTCGCCCCCGACGACGTAGACCGTGCTCGGAGCCAAGGCCGCCAGCGCCTCCTCGGTCGCGGCCGGCAGCTCCTCGGCGGTGAGCAGGATCGGCCATGCGTCACCGTCGGCCGCTCGGTGCGCCGCCAGCCCGGCGACCGCCAGGGCGTCCGGCCACTCACGCTCCGGCGCACCCGTGAACCACCCGCGCACGAGGAACGCGGCCCCGTCCTGGGGCGGGGCGAGCCGGCTGGCGATGTCGATCGCGGTCGCGAACCGGTCGTCCCCGGCTGCGCGCTCGACCGTCTCCACCGTGGTGCGGTCCAGGAGCTGCAGCTCGACGTCGGTGCTCAGCGCCGCCTCCCCGCCGAGCATGATGGCCGACGTCGCGCCGAGCTCGTTGACGACCGCTTCGACCACCGGCTCGAGCTCGTCGCTGGGGTTGATCAGCAGGGGCGCGCCGAGCTTGCCCGCCAGAGCGCTGCCGGCCAGGGCGTCGGCCGGGTGGTCGGAGCGCGCGAGCACGACCACCTCGGCCGTCTCCCAGCCCAGCCGCGCGACCTCGGCGGCAGTGGCCACGCGGTCCTTGCCCGCGACGCGCACGGGCACGACCGGAGCCGGTGGGTCGGCGGGGTCGCTGGGTGCGCAAGGGGTGTCGGAGGCAGCCGGCTCACGGCTCGACGTTGACGGCGACGGCTCCGGCTCCTGGTCGAGCCACTCCAGGTGCACCAGCGCCGAGGAGACCACGCCCTTCCTCAGCTTGGAGCGGAGCTGCTCGCCGCTGTAGCGCTGGGTCACGGTCTCACCCCCGGCCGTGCCCGTCACCACGGCGCCACGCGGGTGGTCGTGGTCGTCGGCAGGGTCCGAGCTGTGCTGGTGGACGTACGCCGTGACCGGTCGGCCGCCGTCACCCCGCTCCTCGACGACCAGGTCGGTCAGCTCGTCGAGCCCGAACCGTTCAGCCAGCTCGGCTCGGGTGAACCCACGGGTCCAGCGCTGGTTCGGGTCCTGCCCCAGGCACTCCCACCTGGAGGTGTCGACGGCGAGCAGGTACGGGTAGGGCGACCCCCACACGTGTTGCACGGCGTCGCTGTGCCCGCCGTGCGAGGACGAGTAGAAGGCCTGGGCGATCCCCGCTTGGGTCTCGTCATCCGGGTCGGCGTCGTACGTGAGCGCCAGTTCGGCCGTCGCCTGGACCGCCGCACGCCACGGGTGGCCGGCGTCGCGGTCGTTGAGCTCGTGGGTGAAGCCGGTCCAGTGCTGGTCGACGGTCGTGGGCCGCAGGTCGCACCGGCAGGCCGCGAAGCCGTCCGGTCCACCCACGGCGGCGGCCAGCTCGATCTTGGCGAGCGCGTACGAGCGGCCCGCGACCGCCTGGGTCTTGAGCGCCTCGGCCGGCCAGGTGATCGGTACCTCGGCCAGCCCCCACAGGTAGCGGTCGACCGCCGAGCCCTCGTCGCCCGTGTGGGCGTCGGTGCCCGCCGTGATGTGCTCGGTGACGAACACCCGGCCGCCGTCCACGGTGGTGTAGTCGAACTGCGTGTAGCCCCACTTGTTGCGGTCGTCGGCCGGCGAGTAGCGCGTGACGGTCCCCTCGTGGCGTGCCTGCAGCGCGCCGTACACCACGTCGCCACCCCGCCACACCTCTTGGGTCCCATCGGTCACGGGGCGTTCGAGCACCCATTGGCCAGCGTCCGGATCCGCCCGCAGGTGCCACACGCCGTCGGCCGAGGAGGCTGCTTCCTGGACGGCGACCGGCTCGGGGTCACAGGCCTCGTCGCGCACGTCGCAGTGGTGCCAGGCCACGTCGAGCCCGCCCGCCGACGCGCCCGTGATGACGTAGCGGTGGTCGTCCAGCGTCGCGGTCTGGCGCAGGCCGATCCGGACCTCGTCGGGACCGGTACGGGGTGCGACCGCCGTGCCCGGGTAGTAGGTGGTCAGGATGGTCTCGAACCCGCAGCCCGCGACCGCGGCGCCCTTGGCACCGTACTGGCTCATGCCGACGCCGTGCCCGAACCCGCCACCGTGGACGATCAGGTCGAACCCGGTCGTGTCGAAGTCCTCCGGGGTCTCGAACGGCACGGTCACGCCGCCCGCCGGGAGGCAGTCCGCGCCGTCCTGGCCGGCCGCCGGGGCGCCGACCAGCACGGATGCGACCAGCGTGAGCAGGCTCGCCACGACCGCCCGTCGCGGTGCGCGGGCGCGCGTCATCGGTGCACGGGTAGCCATGGCGGTCACCGTCGGTCCCTCGACACCACGGTACAGCAGAATCACACCCGTGTAGTTCTGGCGGGCGGGCGGCGCTCGCCGTCCTGCAGAACGTCGCCAGCCCCGACGAGTTCCCCCGCGCCCAGCACGACCCCCCGTCCGAGCCGTGCACCCTGGGCGACCCGGGCGCCCGGTCCGGCCAGGAGCTGGTCCGCGCACACATCCTGGTCCACCCGCACGTCCCGGTGCAGGATGGCCCCCGGCAACTGCGCGCCGGCGGCGATCCGGACCCGCTCCCCGATGCACGCGTACGGGCCCAGGCGGGCCCCCGGGCCGACCACCGCGTCATCGAGCACGAGCGACGGACCCACCACGACCGCACCCTCGCCGATCGTCGCGGAGGTCGCGACCCGCACGCCGTCCCCCCGGTCCGGCACGGCGGCGACCGAGGGCCAGGACAGCTCCCCCCCCAGCGCGAGCCGGTGCCCCTCGCGGTACCGCTCCGGCGTGCCGAGGTCGGCCCACACGCCGTCCCACACGAAGCCCTCGAGGTGGCCGCCACGCGCGACCAGCCCCGGGAAGACGTCGCGCTCGAAGCTGAGCCGTCCCTGGGGGTGGGCCAGCAGGACCTCGGGCTCGAGCACGTACGTTCCGGCGTTGACGGTGTCCTGGCCGGGAAGGGAGCCCGGCGCGGGCTTCTCGACGAAGTCGACGATCCGGGTGCCCTCGCGGACACACACGCCGTACGACGAGGTGTCCTGGACGCGGGTCAGCACGATGGTGGCGTCGGCGCCGACCTCGCGGTGCCGGGACACCACCGCGTCGACGTTGACGTCGGTGAGGATGTCGCCGTTCAACACCAGGAAGGGCCCGTCCAGATCGGCGGCCACCGAGCGGATCCCACCGGCGGTGTCGAGCGGCTCGGGCTCCGGGACCGTTTCGAACGCGAGCCCCAGCTCGCGAGCCGGCTCCCGCAGCACGTCGAACGGCTCGGTCCGCTCCCCCACGACCAGCAGCACGCGGTCGACGCCGGCCTGCGCCAGGCGTCGCATCACCCCGAGCAGGAACGGCTCGCCGCAGAACTCCAGCAGCGGCTTGAGGACGGTGTCGGTCAGCGGCTGCAGCCGCGTCCCGCGCCCGCCAGCGACGATCAGCGCATCCACGTGTCCTCCGGGTCCGCGGTCACTCGCCGGTGCTGCTGCGTCCGCCGCGCACGCCGGCGATCGCGCCCCACGCCAGCACGAGCGCCACCCACCCCGCCAGACCCAGCCGCACGAACGGCCGGAGCACCCGCCCCACGCCGTGCGCGTACGCCCGGCCGTAGAACCGGTCGAGGCTGCGCGCGTGGGCGATCACCATCGCGGCGCGGCGGTGGCGCGTGCTGACGCCGACGGTGTGGACGACCCGCGTCTCCGGTGCGTACCGCACCTTCCAGCCGGCCTGGCGCAGCCGGTAGCCGAGGTCGACGTCCTCGACGAACATGAAGTAGCCCGGGTCGAACCCCCCCACCTCGATGAAGGCGGTCCGGCGCAGCATCAGCGCACAGCCGGACAGCCAGTCGACCTCGCGTGGCTGGTCCGGGCCCGCACCGCGCTGGCGGTACTCCCGGGTCCACGGGTTGTCCGGCCACCACAGCCCGAACAGGGCGTGACCGGCGGCCTGCCCGAGCGTCGGGAAGGTGCGCGCGCTGGCCTGGTGCCGGCCGTCGGGGTAGCACACCATCGGGCCCGCTGCCCCCAGGTCCGGATCGGCCTCGAGCACGTCAGCGAGCCGCCGCAGCCCCCCGGGCTCGTACCTCGTGTCGGCGTTGGCCACCAGCAGGTAGGGCGCCGAGGTATGGGCCACGCCGGCGTTGGCCCCGCGCCCGTACCCGACGTTGGGCAGCTCGACCACCATCACGCCCGGGTGCGCCTCGCGGACGGCGTCAGCGGTGCCGTCCGTGGAGCCCGAGTCGACCAGCACGATCTCGTCGGCGCCCGCCCCCGGCAGGGACGTGACGCAGGCCAGGGCCTCGGCTCGCGTGTCGTGCGTGACGATGACGGCCGCGACCCGGGCATCGCCGGTGCGCCGGTCCGGGGCGTGCGGCAGGCCGCTCACCGCTGGCCGATGCCGATGAGGGCCACGCCGGTCATGACGAACAGCGCGCCGGTCCACACGGTCAGGCTCGGCCGCTCCCCCAGCAGGGTGACGCTGAAGAACAGGATCAGCACGTAGCTCAGGCTCACGACCGGGTAGGCGGTCGACAGGGGCAGCCGTGACAGCGCTGCCAGCCAGAACATCGACGACAGCCCGAACAGCGCGAACCCGAGCAGCACCTGCCAGGTGGTGAGGATCTGCAGGGCGGTGTGCCACAGTCCGTCGGCACGGGAGATGGTTCCGACCGTGTTCATGCCGCTCTTCAGCAGGAGCTGGCCGCTGGTGGCGAACGACACCGCTCCGAAGAGGATCAGCGCGTTGGACGGGCTCACGCGTCGACCTCCAGCTCGGCGAACTCGGCCAGGAACCGGGCCAGGCCGTCCTGCCAGGCCGGCATCGGGGTGAGGCCGGACAGTTCGGCGTGGCGGTCGCTCAGGACCGACCAGGCGGGGCGGGGAGCGGGACGGTCGAGTTCGTCGCTGCTCATCCGGGACAGCTCGACCTCGACACCCGCCTGGCGGTAGATCTCGGCCGCGAAGTCGAACCACGAGCACCGGCCCTGGTTGCTGCGGTGCCAGGTGCCGAACCGCCGGCTCGCGGCGATCTGGCGCAGCGCGACCGACAGGTCGCGGGTGAACGTCGGCGAGCCCACCTGATCGTCGACCACCCGGGCCTCCCCGCGCTCGCGGCCGACCCGCAGCATGGTGGTGGCGAAGTTGCTCCCCCGCGCGCCGCAGACCCAGGCGGTCCGCACGATGTGGTGCTGGCGCAGCGTGTCGCGGACCAGTCGCTCGGCAGCGGCCTTGGAGCGGCCGTAGGCGTTGAGCGGATCGATCGGGTCGAACTCGGTCATGGCGCGGGGCTGGCCGCTGGCATCGAGCGGGGCGGAGCCGTCGAACACGTAGTCGGTCGACACCAGCACCATGCTCGCGCCGGCTGCCTCGCAGGCGCGCGCCACCCACCACGACCCGAGGGCGTTGACCCGGTGGGCGCGGTCCGGGTCGTGCTCGCACCCGTCGACATCGGTCCAGGCCGCCGCGTGCATCACGATCTCGGGCCGGTGGTCACGCACGGCCGCCCACACCTGCGGCTCGTGGGCGACGTCCAGGTCGGCGTGCGCCAGCCCGATCACCTCGTCGCCCGCGTCGCGGCAGTGATCGACGAGGTCGAGGCCGAGCTGACCTCCCGCGCCGGTGACGAGGACGCGCACGTCAGCCCTTCCCGCCGACGACGCCGCGGCGGTCGGATGCACCGCCCTCCTTGAGGGGGCGCCACCACCACTCGTTGTCCCGGTACCACCGGATGGTGGCCTCCAGCGCCTCCTCGAAGCCGACCTCGGGCTTCCAGCCGAGCTGGTCGCGCACCTTGGTGGTGTCGATGGAGTAGCGCCGGTCGTGGCCAGGGCGGTCCTGCACGAACTCGATCATCTCCTCGCCGCACCCGAATCGCTCGAGCAGGACGTCGGTCAGCTCCTTGTTGGACTTCTCGTTGCCGTCCGCGACGTTGTAGACCTCACCGGGGTTGCCCTCGGTCAGGACCTTCCACTGCGCGGCCGCGTTGTTGCGCACGTAGGTCCAGTCGCGCACGTTCCTGCCGTCGCCGTACAGCGGGACCTTCCTGCCATCCATCAGGTTGGTGACGAACAGCGGGATCATCTTCTCGGGGTAGTGGTAGGGACCGAAGTTGTTGCCCGTGCGGGTCACGGTGATCGGGTAGCCGTAGGTCACGCGGTACGCCCGGGCCAGCAGGTCGGCTCCGGCCTTCGAGGCCGAGTACGGCGAGTTCGGCTCCAGCGCGTCGCCCTCGACGAACGAGTCGGGCTCGGGGATCGAGCCGTACACCTCGTCGGTGGAGATGTGCAGGAAGCGCTCGACCTCGTGGCGCCGGCCGGCCTCGAAGACCGATCCCGCGCCGGTCATGTTGGTGTCGAGGAACTCGCGGGGGCCCTCGATGGAGCGGTCGACGTGCGACTCCGCCGCGAAGTTCACCACCGCGTCGTGCCCTGCCATCGCGTCGAACACCGCCTGCGAGTGACGGATGTCGCCCTGGACGAAGGTGTAGCGCTCGTCGTCCTCGTGGTCCTGGAGGTTTGCGAGGTTGCCCGCGTACGTGAGCAGGTCGAAGTTGGTCACCCGCACGTCATCGGTCGTCGCCAGGACGTGGTGGATGAAGTTGGAGCCGATGAAGCCGGCCCCGCCAGTGACGAACACACGCATGGATCGACCTTCCGGTCCGGTGGTCAGACGGTGGGCAGCTCGACGTGGCTGTCGTCACCGAGGTGGAAGCGGTACGCGGCTGGCTTGCGCTCGGAGCGCTCGACCACGACGTCGCGTCCGAGCAGCGAGCCTTCGATGCGGGGGATGTCGCTGACCCGGCAGCGCTCGAGCACGACCGAGTGCTCGATCTCGGTGCGCTCGAGCACGCAGTTCGCGGCGATGGAGGTGAAGGGACCGACGTAGGTGTCGACCAGGCGGGTGTTGCGGCCGATGACGGCGGGGCCACGGACGATCGTGTTGACCAGCTCGGCGCCTGGCTCGATCACGACCTGGCCCACCACGTCCGAGGCGGCGTCGACCTGGCCCTCGACGGACCGTCCCACCATGCCGACCACGATCCGGTTCGCCTCGAGCAGCTCGTCCTTCTTCCCGGTGTCCAGCCACCAACCGGTCACCTGCGAGGCACGGACGGTCTCACCGTCGTCGATGAGCTGCTGGATCGCGTCGGTGATCTCGAGCTCACCACGCACCGACGGTTCGATCTTCTTGGCCGCACCGAAGATCGCGGGGGTGAACAGGTACACGCCGACGAGTGCGAGGTCGCTCGGTGGGTCCTTGGGCTTCTCCACCAGCCGCCTGATGCTGCCGTCGGTGTGGAGATCGGCCACGCCGAAGCGCTCGGGGTCACTGACATGCTTGAGCAGGATCTGTGCGGCCGGCCTGCGCTCGTGGAAGTCCGCGACCAGTGAGGTGATGCCGCCCTCGATGAGGTTGTCGCCGAGGAACATCACGAAGTCCTCGTCGCCCAGGAACTCCTCACCGCACAGCAGCGCGTGTGCCAGGCCCAGCGGCTCGTCCTGGACGATGTAGGTCGCCTTGATGCCGAGCTCGGAGCCGTCACCGACCGCCGCCCGGATCTCGTCGGCAGTGTCGCCCACGATGATGCCGACCTCGCTCACCCCCGCGTCGCGGATCTGCTCCAGGCCGTAGAACAGGATCGGCTTGTTCGCAACCGGGACGAGCTGCTTTGCGCTGGTGTGCGTGATGGGGCGCAGGCGCGTGCCCGATCCACCGGCGAGGACGAGTGCCTTCACGACGGGCTCCTGAGCGGGCGGGATACGGGGGTGGGCGTACGGTAGGTCACGCGCCGGGCGGCGACACCTGGTCCTCGCCCACGATGACGGACACGTCGACCCCGTCCGGGAGCGTGCCGGCCTCGCGGAACTCCGCGTCCGGGAAGACCTCGCGCAGCAGCTCGGCGTGATCCTGCTTGCCGGTCGCGTACTGCACGACGGTGGTCGTGTAATCGAAGGTGTCGGCGTTGCCGACGGCGACGACGTCGAAGCCCAGCGAGCGCAGCCGGTCCTCGGTCTGGCTCCCGAGCCCCTCGGTCCCCGCCCCGTTCAGGACCTGCACGCGGACATCGGCTGCGGTCAGTTCCTCGGGCAGGGTCTGGCCCACCGCTGGCAGGGGCGTGCCGAGCCTCAGCGCCTGGTACAGGGACTCGGCCTGCTCGGGGTACTCGTACACGAAGCTCGGTCCGGCGTAGCTCGGCACGGTCCGCAGCTCGAGCTGGTCGGCGTCCACGTCCTTCAGCGCGTTGGCCAGGCGCAGCATCTCCGCCCCACCGAGGTCGCGGTCCGTGGTGACCGAATCGGCCACGACGTCGATGAGTCCCTTGACCTTGAACGGGTTCAGCAGGGTCCCCGCCGACGTGACCTTCTTCATCGCCTGCTTGACGAAGTACTGCTGGCGTGCGATGCGGCCGAAGTCGTTGGCCCCGAACTGCTCGGTCGAGTTGCGCCGCGCCCGCACGAAGCCCGCGGCCTGGACCTTGTCCAGCTCCTGGCAGCCGGACGGCAGGTCGACCCCCGCGTAGCGGTCCTGCAACGGTTCCTCGAGGCAGACCTCGACGCCACCGACCGCGTCGGCGAGCCGGAGGAACCCGGCGATGCTGACCTCGACGTAGTGATCGAGGTTGATGCCCGTGTGCCGCTGCACGGTCTGGATCAGCAGGTCGGGACCGCCCCGGCCGTAGACGCTGTTGATCTTGCCCTCGCCGAACCCGGGAATGCCGATCCTGAGGTCGCGCGGGAAGCTCAGGAGCACGACCCGCTCGCGCGCCGGGCTGATCTGGACGATCATGATCGTGTCGGTGCGGTTGCCCTCGACCGCCTCGGTCCCGAGCGCCTCCAGCTCCTCGTCGCTCAGCCCTTCCCGGCTGTCGGTGCCAACGACGAGCACGTTCAGCGTCCCCTGGATGACAGCGTCCACGCCGCCGGCGTCGTCGGACGGGTTGTGATCCAGGGCCGGCAGGTCAACCCGGTCGATGCGCGCGTCGGCGTAGCGCCACAGCCCCAGCGCCGTGGCCAGCACCAGAACGACCAGCGCGGTCAGGCCGAGCCCGACGTAGCGGGCCCAACCGGTCCGACGGCGACGCCGTGCGAACCGCACGGACGTGAATGGTGACGGGCGAGAGCCGGTCAAGAAGGGCTCCAGGCGGGGTGGCGGAGGCTAGCATCGGGCACCGTCCACCCCCCGGTCACAGGACGGAGACCGCACGTGCGGATCGGTGCCCCACCCGCACCGCTGCCGCGGCCCGATCACCTGGCTCAGGCGCTGTCCCAGGCCGCCGGTCGGCTGGGACACCGGCCAGCGGTCACGGTGCTGCACGCCGACAGCCGCGAGGAACAGGGGTTCGCCTCGCTGGCCCAGTGGGCCGCCAAGGGCGCGCACCTGTTGCAGCTCGACCTGCTGCTCGAGCCCGGCGACGCGGTGGCGCTCGTCGGCCCTCCCGGCTGGCTGCCGGTCGCGGTGGCGCAGGCCTGCTGGTGGGTCGGCGTGGCGGTGACCGACGGCCCGGCCAGCGTCGCGGTCGTCCACGAGAGCTACCAGCCCCCGGACACCGACGACGTGCTCTGGTTCGGCGACGCGGTCGACGGGTCGCCCGTCGGTGAGCCACCGGGCGAGCCCTGGGCGGTCGCCGTCCAATCCTTTCCGGACCAACCGCCGATGCCGCGAGCGACCTGGGACGCGCTCGCGCTGGTGACCTCCGAACGGACTTGGACCCACGCGGACCTGCTCGACGAGGCGCTGGCCTGGGGCGACCGGGGCGGCCTCGGCATCGACATTCCCGGCCAGGTCCCGCTGGAGCGCTGGCTGGCCGCCGCTGGCGTCCGGCCCCTGCTCACCGGTCGCCCGACCGTGCTCCTACGAGGCGCCACCCGCGACGCGGCCGAGGCCGATGCCGTCGCGCGCTGGCTCGCCTGACTCAGAGCCGGTCCTCGTCGATCGCGTAGAGGTCCCCGGCGCCGGCCGTGACGGCCGCCTTCAGCCCGTGGACCTGCGGGAGAAGCTGCTCGGCGTAGAACTTCGCGGTCACGACCTTGTCGGCGTGGAACGGCTCGGCGGTCCCGAGCTCGACCGCCCTGGCCGCCGACCGGGCGAGGTACCAGCCACCCACCGTGGTCGCCATCAGCCGCAGGTACGGGGTTGCCGCCCCGAATGCGTCCTCGAAGCTCTCGCGGTGCTCGAGGAGCCATTCGGTGGCCTGCTCGAGGGCATCGAGCGCCTCGGACAGGCGCGAGGCGATCGAGCCGAGCTGCCCGTCCTGGAGCTGCGCCGCCGTCTCGCGCATCCCCGCGATGAAGCTCCTGACGAAGCCACCACCGTCGTAGGGCAGCTTGCGTCCGACCAGGTCGAGCGCCTGGATGCCGTTGGTGCCCTCGTAGATCGGCGCGATGCGGGCATCACGGTAGTGCTGGGCCACGCCGGTCTCCTCGACGTAGCCCATGCCACCGTGGACCTGGACCGCCAGGGACGTGAGCTCGACGCCGAGGTCCGTGCACCAGGCCTTCGACAGCGGGGTCAGCAGGTCGGCGAGCTTGCGGCTGTCCTCGCGGACGACCTCGTCGGGGTGGTGGTGCGAGCGGTCGATGGCGGCCGCGTTGGCGTACGTGAGGCAGCGCATCGCCTCGATGTAGGCGCGCTGGGTCATCAGCATGCGGCGCACGTCGGGGTGCTTGACGATGCGCGACTGGTCGCGTTCGAGCTCGTCGTCGCGCGGAGCCGTGCCCTGGCGGCGCTCCCGCGCGTAGCTCACCGCGTCCTGGTAGGCCCGCTCCGCGATGGCCAGCCCCTCGAGGCCGACGCCGAGGCGCGCGTCGTTCATCATCGTGAACATCTGGCGCATGCCCTGGTGCGGCTGCCCGATGAGGTAGCCCACGGCGCCGTCACCCTCCTCGCCGTAGGCCATCACGCAGGTGGGCGAGGCGTGGATGCCCAGCTTGTGCTCGACGCCGACGCACCGCACGTCGTTGCGCTGCCCCAGGGATCCGTCGTCGTTCACCAGGAACTTGGGCACCACGAACAGCGAGATCCCCTTCGTCCCGCGAGGTGCGTCGGGCAGGCGCGCCAGGACGAGGTGGATGATGTTCTCGGTGAGATCCTGCTCGCCGTAGGTGATGAAGATCTTCTGACCGGTGATGCGGTACGAGCCGTCCTCGACGGGCTGCGCCCTGGTGGTCAACGCCCCGACGTCCGAGCCGGCCTGTGGCTCGGTGAGGTTCATGGTGCCGGTCCACTCCCCCGTCACCATCCTGGGCAGGTAGGTCTGCTGCAGCTCGTCCGAGCCGTGCTCCAACAGGTCGATGACCGCACCGGTGGTCAGCAGCGGGCACAGCGAGAACGCCATGTTCGCCGAGGTCAGCATCTCCTTGACGGCGTTGGCGACCAGCAGCGGGAAGGCCCCGCCGCCGAAGGCGGCCGGATGCTGGATGGTCCCCCAGCCGGCCTCGACGTACTGGTTGTAGGCCTTCTTGAACGGGTCCGGCGTCCGGACCGACCCGTCGTCCTGGAGGCGGCTGCCCTGGAGGTCGCCCTCGCGGTTGGTCGGCGCGACCGCCTCGGCGCAGAATCGTCCGGCCTCCTCGAGCAGACCCGAGACCGTCTGGGGGTCGGCGTGCTCGAAGTCGTCGAGCCGGGCGAGCTCCGGGAGCCCGGCGATGTGCTCGAGGACGAAGTTGATGTCACGAAGCGGCGGCGTATAGGTGCTCATGCCTCGGAGCGTACCGGCGACCCCGATCCGTCCTCCTACGCTGCGCCCGTGCCCCGCCTGCCCGCTCCTCACGTGCCAGCACCGCTCGCCGCGGTGCTGCGCGCGTTGGGGCTGCCCGTGACCGAGGTCGCCCGGTACTGGACGTCCGAACGGACGGCGCTGGCGCACGGCCTGGTCGCCCTGGTCCTGGCCGCCACGGCAGACCTGTTCGCCGGCGTCATCCTCGGATCCTTCCAGTCCGCCCTCGCGGATCTACCCGGACTGCTGATGCTCATCCCTGCGGCCATCGCGATGCGTGGCGCCACCTTCGGCGCGTTCGGCGCGCGCATCGGGACCGCCATCCTGACCGGCCAGTTCGAGCCCACGGTCAGGCGCGAGGGCTACCTCGGACGCCAGCTCGAGGCGGTCGGCATCCTGACCCTGGTCACGTCGCTGGAGGCCGCGTTGGTCGCGGGGCTGTTCGGCGCCGTCATCGGGGGCGACATGATCGCGATCTGGGACCTCGTGGTCGTGTCCGTGCTGGGCGGCGTGCTGGCGTCGCTCGTGCTGGTCGTGGTCACCGTGAGGCTGGCCCGTGCCGCCCACCGACGCGGCTGGAACATGGACGACGTCGGGGCACCGGCGATCACGGCCACCGGCGATCTCGTCGCGATTCCCGCGCTGCTGCTGGCCTCGATGCTGGCGACCCGGGGCGCGGTCTCGCTGAGCATCGCCGTCGTGGTCGCGCTGGCCAGCCTCGCTGCGGCGGTGTACGGCTGGCTCCACCCGCGCCCCGAGATCCGTCGGCTGGTGCGCGAGTCGGTCGTCGTCCTGACGTTCGCGGCGGTCGTTTCGGTGCTGGCCGGCGTGGTGATCGAAGCCCGCGTCGAGATCTTCCTCGCCACCCCCGCGCTGCTCATCCTGTTCCCCGCCTTCATCGCGATGTTCGGCTCGCTCGGCGGCATCCTGTCGAGCCGCCTGACGTCCAAGCTGCACCTCGGGCTGATCCAGCCCACGCCCGTACCCGGGCGCCTGGCGGCCCTCGACTTCTCGGTGACCTACCTGTTCGCAGGGTTCATCTTCGGCGTCATCGCGCTCGGAACCGCGCTGGCGGCGGGCGTACTCGACGTCGAGGCGCCGGGCCTGGTGTCGCTCATGGGGATCTGCCTGCTCGGCGGGATGATGGGTACGACGCTGCTGGCCGGTGTGTCGTACGGAGCAGCCACGGCCACCTACCGGTTCGGGCTCGACCCGGACAACCACGCCATCCCTATCGTCACCTCCGTCATGGACTTCCTGGGCATGCTGTGCCTGGTGGGAGCCATGGCCATCCTTCAGGTCGGGTGAGATCCATGAGAGAACGCAGACGCACGGTCAAAGAGCTCCTGGTCGACGCCAAGGACGCGGCCGAGTTGATGGTCGACCTGGCCTACGCCGCCGTGTTCTTCGGCGACGACGACCTCGCCGGCGAGGTGCTGCGCCTGGAGGATCAGGTGGACGCCGCGCTGGTGGACCTGCGAGCGGTGTGCATGCTGGCGGCCCGGACCCCCGAGGACGCCGATGCGCTGGCGGGGGTGCTCTCGTTGGCGGTGTCGATCGAGGGCATCGCCGACTCCGCCGAAGACATCGCCCGCGTCGTGCTCAAGGATCTCGGCGTGCCCCGCGAGCTGCGCGACGACCTGCGGCACGCATCCGAGACCGTCGCCCGCGTCAAGCTCCGCGAGGAGAACGAGCTCAGCGGCCAGACCCTCCGCGACTTCGCCCTGCCCGCCCGTACGGGCATGTGGGTGATCGCGATCCGCCGCGACGTGGAGTGGCTGTTCGGCCCCGACGGGGACCAGGTGCTTCAGACCGGCGACGTGCTGTTCCTCCAGGGCCCGTCCGAGGGCATCGACCTGGTCCGTACGCTGGCCGGCGGCACCGCCCACGAGCTGCGGCCCCCGACGGCAGAGGCCACGCTGACGAACCTGGACCGCGCCGTGGATCTCGTGGTCGAGCTGAAGAACATCAGCGAGGTGGCGGTCGGTCTGGCGTACTCGGCCATCCTGCTCCGGGACCGGGGGCTGGCCGCCGAGGTGAGCCGCATCGAGGATCGCAGCGACGACGCCAACCACGCGCTGGAGGGCTGGGTGCTGCGCGCGGCTGCCGAGATGGACGATCCCGAGCAGCTACGCGGCCTGCTCCACCTGGCCAGCGCCTCCGAACGGATCGTCGACGCCGCCCAGTCGATGACCCGCCTGGCCGAGATCGACGACGCCCCCCACCCGATCATCGCCCAGGCGCTGGCCGAGTCGGACGAGATCGTGTGCGAGGCCGTGGTGCACGAGGGCTCGCGGCTGGAGGGCCGGACGCTGTCGGAGCTGGCCCTGCACACCGAGACCGGCATGGAGGTGCTCGCGATCGAGCGCGCCCAGCGGTGGATCTACCGCCCGCGCCCCACCCGGCGGCTCGAGGCGGGTGATCGCCTGCTGTGCCAGGGCCCCGAGGAGTCCGCTCCCCGGCTACGCGAGATGGCCGGCGACGCCCGTCCCGAGGGCGACGAGGGCTGGGTGCAGGCCGAGGAGGATCCCGATGACTGACCCGTGCTACAGATGAGGGCGATCCTGCCGACTCGGGAGGTCAAGCCTGTATCCGAGGACAAACATGTACCAGTCCAGCTCCGACGGCCGTCGGTGGGTCGGCGTGGGCAGCTCCGCCCACCCCGATCCACGAGAGGCCGGTGAGCAGGCCGCACGCGCCGCCGTCGAGGATCGTGAGCCGGCGCTGCTGGTGGTGT
>Ga0214471_10001907_pt1 | contig 16450 bp, 10 predicted proteins | sample RVTome_5_FD_207665 | JGI IMG/M metagenome (GOLD analysis project Ga0214471, IMG submission 207665) | Soil microbial communities from uranium-contaminated site in the Upper Colorado River Basin, Wyoming, United States - RVT142D155 | ecosystem: Environmental > Terrestrial > Soil > Contaminated >... | reverse complement strand
GTGCCCTTGGGCTTGGTCGTCACGTAGGGCTCGAATGCGCGGCGCATCACGTGCTCGGGAACGCCGCAGCCGTTGTCGGTGACCGTGAGCCGGACCCTGCCGTCCGCGTGAGCGCTCGCCACCGTCACGCGCGGCGCCGGGGTGTCGGCGAGCGCATCCTGCGAGTTCTGCAGGAGGTTGTGTATCACCTGCCGCAACTGCGCCGCGTCCCCCATCACCGGCGGCAGCCCCGCCGCGAGCTCGAGCCGCACCGCGCGCCCGAGCGAGGATTCATAGAGCGTCAGCACTTCGCGCGTGAGCGCGTTGAGATCGAGCTCGCGCACCGACGGCTCGGGCGTGCGCGCGTACTGGCTGAACGCGTCCACCATGTTCTTGAGCGCCGCGACCTGGTTGACAATCGTCTGCGTGGAGCGCACCAGCACCTCCGCATCGGTCTGCGCGAGCTTGCCCTCGAGCTTCGACTGGAGGCGCTCCGCGGAGAGCTGGATGGGCGTCAGCGGATTGCGGATCTCGTGCGCGAGGCGCCGCGCCACCTCGGCCCACGCCGCGGCGCGCTGCGCCTCGGCGAGATGCGTGATGTCATCGAACACGACCACACCGCCGCCTTCCGAGCCCGCCGGCAGGCGCGTGCCGCGCAGCAGCAGCAGCTGGGTACGGTTGTGAAGGGAGCGCTCCATCTGCTGCTCCCATTCCGCGGTGCCGGCGCGCTCGAACGCGGCCACGATCTCACGGCCCAGCGCGCCGATGCCGGGCGCCGCCGCCGGCCAGGTTCGCGGCGCGGTGCCGAGAAGCGGCGCGAAGTCGGTTCCGAGCAGGGCCCCGGCGCTGCGATTGGACGCGCGGAGATTCAGCTCCTCGTCGAACGCCAGCACGCCGGCGGACAGGTTGGCGAGCAGGCTCTCGAGGTACGCCTTGGCCTGGGTGAGCGCCGCCTGGTGGCGTTCGGCCTGGGCGTGCGCTTCGGCAAGCTGCAGCGTCATCCGGTTGAATGACTGTGTCAGCGTGCCGATTTCGTCGCGCGAGACGACCGCGGCGCGCTGGCTGAAATCACCGCTTGCCACCGCACGGGTGCCTTCGACCAGCGCGCCGATGGGCGCAGACAGCCGGTCGGAAAGCACGAACGCGAGCGCGGCGGCGGAGAGAAGGGCGAGCAGCAGCGTAAGCGTGAGCGTCACCCCGTAGAGGCGCTTGAGACCTCTGCGCGAGAGGGTCAGCTCCTGGTATTCCCGGTATCCCGATTGCACCGCTTCTGCATCCTGGCCGAGCTGCTTGGGCACCGGGTGCAGCAACTGCAAGACGTGCAGCTCGTCGGCGGGACCGCGCACCGGTGCCAGCGCGCGAAGATACAGTCCGCGGTCGGGGAGCGCCTCGACCGCGCCGTAGGCGTTCCCCGCGCGGATCTCCTTCCGCGCAGCGCCGCCCGGCAGTTCCGGCATCAGTCCCCTGCGGCCCGGACCGGAGTACCCCACTACCCTGCCGCGCTCGCTGAACAACGTCGCTTCCTGCGCGCCGGCCTGCTCGCGCAGGACGCTCAACGCGGTGACATGCTCCGCGGGCGGGTGCTGCGACAGTGCGCGCGCCATGGCATCCGCCTTGCCGGTGAGCTCCTGGAGAGCGCTGTCGAGCATCCCGCGACCGAGGTTGAGGCCGCTGTCGAGCGCCTTGTCGAGCCGCACGGCAAACCAGGAATCGATCGAGCGTGAGAGAAATTGCACGGACATGCCGTAGATGAGCGCGCCCGGTAGCACCGCCATCAGCGCGAAGAGCAGCACCAGGCGCAGCGTCAACCGCGACCCGAACACGCCCGCCTTGAGCTTGCGCCTCAGCGTGACGAACTGGAAGATGACCAGCGCCGTCAGCATGAGCGCGACCGTGCCGTTCAACGCCAGCAGCAACGGGTAGCGCTCGGCAAATGACGCCGGGTTGGCGCTCGAGGTCGCCACCAGGAACAGCGCGACCGCCACCAGCCCCACGCACAGGATCAGCAGATAGCGCACGATGGCGCTCGAGAGCGCCGCCCTGGGGGGCGGAAGCGTTGCGCTCATGGCGACACCGTCCAGCGATGCCAGTCCGAGGAGATGCTCCACTCGCGCGATCCCACCGCGCTTACCTGGAACGCCCGCGGCAGCTGCGAGGCGTCCAGCCGCAACCGCAGGGCGGCGCGGTAGCTGCTTCCCGTGCTGAACGCGCCGGTTTCGGCGATGTCGCGCACGCGCACCCGGCTCATGAATTCGAGCGCCTCGGACAACGAGGCGAAATTCTGGTAGAGGGTGCGGAGCCCGACGCGATACTGGCGCGTCAGGGCGTTATACGAAAGCCGGTACTGCTGCCGGGCGTTGGCGAGTCTCACGTTGAACCAGTACCAGCGCGGGCGGATCAGCTCGAACTCGAGGATGAAATGCAGCGGCACGCCCTTGTTGAGGGCTTCTTCCAGGGTGTGTGTCAGCGTGACCTCGAAATCGGCTTCGAGGACGTAGCCATTCTCCGCCAAGATCAGCGCCGCCTTTCTCACCTCGATGCCATCGGCGCGCGCGGGAGCGACCCAGACGGCTCCCAGCACCAGCAAGATCAGCGCCGCGAGGCAGCTAACACTTCTGCAGCAGCGCGTAGAAGAACCCGTCATGCCGTCCGTCCGCAAGCAGTTGGCCCGCTCGTGCGTGGAGTTCGATGTCGACCGCAGGAAGGGCGACGCGCCTCGCGTCCCGATGGCGCTCCAGAAACCGCGCAACCGGCTCCCGATTCTCCTCCTGGAACACGGAACAGGTGGCGTACAGCAATTTACCATCACTGGCAAGCGTCTGCCACAGCGCATCGAGCATGCGACCCTGCAGTTGCGCATACTGCGCGATGTCCGATTCGCGCCGCAGCCACTTGATGTCCGGATGCCGTCGCACGACGCCCGAGGCGCTGCACGGCGCGTCGAGCAGAATCCGGTCGAATGGCATACCGTCCCACCAGGGCGCCGGGTCGCACGCATCGCCGCAGACGACACGCGCCGTCAATCCCAGCCGGGCCAGATTGGCGCGCACGCGCTCGAGTCGCGCCGCGTCGCTGTCGAGCGCGGTAAGATCCACGTCGGCGAGTTCCAGCGCATGGCCGCACTTGCCACCGGGGGCCGCGCAGGCATCGAGCACGCGCATGCCGTCGGCGAGGTCGAGCAGCGGCGCAGCGAGCTGCGCCGCAACGTCCTGCACCGAAACGAGTCCGTCATGCAGCCCCGGCACGCGCGCGGCGGAAAGCGGCTTTGGCAGCAGCACGGCCGCCGCGCCGTACGGCTCGGCATGGATGCCGTGCTGTTCCAGAATCTCCAGATAGTCCGCGACGCGCATGCGGCGACGGTTCACGCGCAGCGCGAGCGGCGGGCGCGCATTTCCGGCGTCCAGGATCCCCGCATACTCGTCCGGATACTGTACGCGCAGCTTGTCGATCCACCACTGGGGATGGCAATAACGCGCGGTCTCCCTGCGCTGCGCCCGGGCGCCCAGGGCCGCGCGCCTGCGCAGATAGCCGCGCAGTACCGCGTTGGCCAGTCCTTTCGCCGAGCTCAGTCCCAGCGCCTGGCAGGTTTTCACCGCGTTGTCGACGACCGCGTGCGGCGCGGCGCGGGATTGATCGAGCTGATGCAGCGCCACCAAAAGCAGCGCGCGCAGCCGCGCGTCCTTGAGCGGCTTATCGAGCAGCGCGTCGAGCACGGCCTCGAGCCGCGCGAGAAAACGCAGCACGCCGTAGGCCAGGTCCTGCACCGCGGCGCGGCTGCGCTCGTCGAGCCGCGCGTGTGTCAGCCACGTCGTCGCGAGCTCGGCATCCAGGCTGCGCCCTGCGAGGACACCCCTCACCGCCGCGGCCGCCAGCCGCTGAACCTCAACCATCGCGCTATCCGAATCGCGCGCCGCTCGCCAGCCTGGAACCGGCAAGAAACGCGCCCGCCGCTAGCCGTTTCCCGCCGGCGCGCTGCAGTTCGGTGATACGCAGCGCCTCGGCTCCGCACGCCACTACGATGCCGCTGGGCTGCACCGAGCATACGGTGCCCGGCGCGGCGTGGGCCCCGCGATCGATCGCGGCCCGCCAGATCTTGAGCACCGCGCCCTCATGCCGGGTCTGCGCGCCCGGAACGGGATCGAACGCCCGTATCCGGCGTTCAATCTCCGCCGCCGCGCCCCGCCAGTCGATCTCCGCTTCGGCCCGGGTGATGCGCGCGGCATAAGTCACCCCGGTTGCGCCCTGCGCGACCGGGGTGGGATGCGTCTCGAGCGCGCGCACGAGCAGGCGAGCCCCCAGCGCGGCAAGCGTGTCATGCAGGCTGCCCCCGGTGTCGTCGGGCGCGATGCTGACCACCTCCCGCAGCAAGATCGGCCCGGTATCGAGGCCCTCGTCCATTTGCATGATGGTGATGCCGGTGGTGCGGTCACCGGCGAGCAGCGCACGCTGAATCGGCGCCGCGCCACGCCAGCGCGGAAGCAGCGAGGCATGCACGTTGAGACAGCCGTGCGGGGGCAGCGAGAGCAGCGCCGACGGCAGGATCAATCCATACGCTGCGACCACCAGAGCCGAAGGTTGTGCGGCAGCAACGACGGCGACCGTCCCCGGATCATCCAGTGTCGCCGGTTGCAGGACCCTGAGTCCACGTTCGAGCGCCAGTTGCTTCACGGCCGAACGCTGAGGCCTGAGGCCCCGGCCAGCCGGCTGGTCGGGCCGCGTCAATACCAGGGTAACATCGTGGCCGGCCCGCAGCAGGGCCTCGAGCGATATCGCAGCGAACGCCGGCGTTCCCGCGAAGACGAGCTTCAAGGAATCACAGTACGAGTCGCCGGGCGTCGGGCTCCATCGTTCGCCGCTCCTGCTTTCGGAACCGGGCAAGAATGCGGCCTTGCTTTAGTCGCGAGAGCTTCTCGACGAATACCTTGCCCTCCAGGTGATCCATCTCGTGCTGGATGCACACCGCGAGCACGCCGTCGGCCTCCAGGGTGAAGGGTTCGCCGTCGGCATTCAGCGCGCGCACCGTAATGCGCTCGGCGCGGCGCACCTTTTCGTACACCCCGGGCACCGAGAGGCAACCTTCTTCGATATCGGCGCTGCCGCTGGCGGCGACGAGCTTCGGGTTGATGAACACCCGCAACTGGTCATGCGATTCCGCGACATCGATCACGATGACGCGCAAGTGCACGTTGACTTGTGTTGCAGCCAGGCCAACCCCCGGCGCGGCATACATGGTCTCAGCCATGTCCTTGATTAATTTGCGAATGTCGTCTGAGACCGCTTCAACCCTCGAAGCCCGCTTGTGGAGCCTCGGGTCGGGATACTGCAGGATCGTTAGTAAAGCCATAAAAAGCTTGCGAATTTAACCAGCTAGATGCAGAATTTAATCCAAACTCTCGGGCGCAGTTCCGTCATCGGGGCTGCGCCTCTTAGTCTGTCATTTGGGGGCGTGACATGCGTAAAGCAATTATATCCCTGATTTTGCTGATGACTCCGCTTGCGCCGGCGCCCGCCTGGGCCGCCGATGCCAGTGCGCTTCAGGAAGGGGCTCCCGACCAGTACATCGTCGTTCCCGGTGACACCTTGTGGGGCATATCCGGGCGCTTTCTCAAGGACGTCTGGAAATGGCCCGAGTTGTGGCGGATGAACCAGGAGCAGCTCAGGAACCCCCACCGCATCTTCCCCGGCGACGTGATCGTTCTCGATCGCACGGGTGCCGAGGTCCGGCTGCGGCTGCTGCGGGCCGATGACCCGGCGGCCGTTGCGGCCGCCGCCGCCGCAGCTGCTGCGGCCGCCCCGGCACCAGCAGCGGCGCCGCGAGATACGGTGAAGCTCTCGCCCAGGTTGCGGGCGGAGCCGCTTGCGGATAAAGCGATCCCCGCCATTCCACCGTCGGTGATCGAGCCCTTCCTGTCCCGGCCGCTGGTGGTCGGACAAGACGAGCTCGACAGCGCGCCCCGCATTCTTGCCACGCAGGAGAACCGCGTTGTGATCGGCGCCGGCAGCATTGCGTACGTCGAGGGCATTGATCCGGACAAGGGTCTGTCCTGGCAGGTCTTCCGCCGCGGCGATGCGCTGATCGACCCCGAAACTTCCGAAACGCTTGGCTACCAGGCGGTCTACCTCGGCGAAGCGCGGGTAATCCGCCGCGGGGAGCCGGCCACGATCGAGGTCATCAAGTCCCCGCAGGAAATCTACGCCGGCGACCGCCTACTGCCCGCCGCGAAGCAAATACCGACGTTCGCATACGTCCCGCGCGCGCCTTGGCGGCCGGTGCGAGGACGCGTCATGTCGACCTACGGCAATCTGGGCGAAACCGGGCCGACCGGCATCGTCGCTTTGTCCAAGGGCTCGAAGGACGGCCTCGAGGTGGGGCACGTCCTCGCGATCTACCGCAGTCAAAGCACGCTCACCTTCGGATCACGCATGGCCCCCCTCTATGGCGCGCAGGGAATCACCATGGATGACTCGCCGCGGGCCTATTACGACGCGGGGCTCCCGCCGCGCGACGCGCCGCTCTACGAGCGCGGCCGGCGCATCACCGAGGAGGACGCCGCCAGGTTGCCGGACGAGCGCTTCGGGCTGGTCATGGTGTTCCGCACCTTCGACCGCGCCGCATTCGGGCTTGTGATGCAGGCCTCGCGTCCGGTCGCAGTCAACGACGTCGTCACCAATCCCTGATCCCGCCGGGCGCCGCACGGATGCGGCGGGCGGCAGCCCTGGCTACCGCCGCATGCCGCTCGACCCGGACCTCGCTGCCTGGCTCAGATTAAGCCTCACGCCCGGATTGAGCGGCGCTGGGCTGCGGCGCCTGCTCACGGCCTTCGGTGACCCCGCTCGCGTGCTGGCCGCGAGTCGCCGCGCGCTCGCGCAGCACGTGGCCGATGCCACCGCCGCCGCCATCCTGCAGGGCGACGCCACGGACGCCCTGGCCGCAGCGGGGAAATGGCTCGAGGACCCCGCCAACTGTGTCGTCACCCTCGCCGACCGCGACTACCCACCCCGTCTGCTGCAGATTCCCGACCCGCCGCCGCTGCTCTACGTCAAAGGGCGCGCCGAGTGGCTGGCCCATCCCTCGCTCGCCATCGTCGGCAGCCGCAATGCAACCGCGCAAGGCATGGCCAATGCCGAGGCCTTCGCGAAAACGCTCTCCGATGCCGGACTGACGATCGTGAGCGGGCTTGCCCTGGGCGCTGACACGGCAGCGCATCGCGGAGGGCTCGCCGGCGTCGCCAGCAGCGTCGCGGTTCTCGGCACCGGCGTCGATATCGTCTACCCCGCCCGCAACCGCGCGCTCGCGCACGAGCTCGCCAAACGCGGCGCGCTGGTGTCCGAATTCGCGCTGGGAACCAAGGCCTTGGCGGGGAATTTTCCGCGCCGCAACCGCCTCATCAGCGGCCTCGCGCTGGGCTGCCTGGTGGTGGAAGCGGCGGCGGACAGCGGCTCGCTCATCACCGCGCGCCTCGCGGCCGAGCAGGGCAGGGAGGTGTTCGCCATACCCGGCTCGATCCACTCGCCGCTGGCCAAAGGCTGCCACGCGCTGATCAAGCACGGCGCGAAGCTCGTCGAGAGCGCCCGCGACATTCTGGAGGAGCTGCAGCTTCCCGCCCCCGCCACTGCCGCCGCGCTTCCCGCCGCAGCGACGGATCCGGTTGCGCGCCGCCTTCTCGACGCGCTCGGGGACGATTCCTGTGACCGCGATACGCTTGCGGCGCGCTCCCGCCTGCAGCCCCCGGAGCTCGCGGCGCTGCTCACCCAGCTTGAAATCGAGGGGCATGTCGCACAACTCCCCGGCGGCCTCATCCAGCGCGTGCGGCGCTAGTTGTCCGGGCGGCGCAGGTCACGCCACGCTTGCGCGGGGAAATTTTTGTTCTTATCATCTGGCGCTATTTTTTGACTCGCCTACCCCGCGGCGCGCGGATGAGCAAACAACTGATCATCGCTGAGAAGCCTTCGGTGGCCGCGGACATCGCGCGCGCGCTCGGCGGCTTCTCGCGTCACGGCGATTACTACGAGAACAGCGGCTACGTGCTCTCCTCCGCGGTCGGGCACCTGCTCGAGCTCGCCGTGCCGCAGGAATACGAAGTGAAGCGCGGCAAATGGTCGTTCGCGCACCTGCCCGTGATCCCGCCCCGCTTTGAGCTCCTGCCGATCGAGAGGAGCGAAAGCCGCCTCCACCTGCTATTGCGCCTGATCAAGCGCAAGGACGTCACCGGCCTCATCAACGCCTGCGACGCCGGCCGCGAGGGCGAGCTCATCTTCCGCTACATCGTGCAGCACGCGCGGGCGAAAAAGCCGATTCAGCGCCTGTGGCTCCAATCGATGACGCCCACGGCCATTCGCGAGGGCTTCGAGGGCCTGCGGCCGGACCGCGAGCTGCTGCCGCTTGCCGATGCCGCGAAATGTCGCTCCGAGGCGGACTGGCTCGTCGGCATCAACGGCACGCGCGCGATGACCGCCTTCAATTCGAAGGAGGGCGGTTTCTACCTCACCACGGTCGGCCGCGTGCAGACGCCGACGCTCGCCATTCTGGTCGAGCGCGAGGAGGCCATCCGGGCCTTCACGCCACGCGATTACTGGGAGGTACACGCGCGCTTCGGAGCCAAAGCGGGCGAGTACCCCGGGCGCTGGATCGATCCCGAATTCAAGAAGAACGAAGACGCCGAGCGCAAGGCCGAGCGGCTCTGGAGCGCGGCCGAGGCGGAGGCGGTCGCCGCAGCCTGCAACGGCCAGACCGGCACCGTCACCGACGACACTAGACCGGCGACACAGCTCTCGCCCTTGTTGTTCGACCTCACCAGCCTGCAGCGTGAGGCCAACGGGCGCTTCGGCTTTTCCGCGCGAACCACGCTCTCTCTTGCCCAGTCGCTCTACGAAAAGCACAAGGTTCTCACCTACCCGCGGACCGACGCGCGCGCCTTGCCCGAGGACTACCTGGCCACCGTCAAGAAGGCGATGGACATGCTCGGCGGTATCCGCGACTACGCGCCGTTCGCGAGGAACGTCCTGAAAAACGGCTGGGTGAAACCGAACCGGCGCATTTTCGATAACTCGAAGATCAGCGATCATTTCGCGATCATCCCCACGCTGCAGCCGCCCAGGCACCTGAACGAGATCGAGCACAAGCTCTACGACCTCGTGGTGCGGCGCTTCCTCGCGGTATTCCATCCCGCGGCGGAGTACTTGCAGACCACGCGCATCACCCGGCTCGGCGAGCATCAGTTCAAGACGGAAGGCCGCATCCTGCAGAAGCCGGGCTGGCTCGCGATATACGGCCGCACCGCACAGGAAGAGTCCCAGAACCTGCCGGCCGTCGCCGCGGGGGAAAAAGTCGCCGCGCTGGAAGTGAATGCCGTGGCCAACCAGACCAGGCCCCCGCCGCGCTATTCGGAAGCGACGCTGCTCTCCGCCATGGAGGGCGCCGGCAAGCTGGTCGAGGATGACGAGCTGCGCGCAGCCATGGAAGCCAAGGGGCTCGGCACACCCGCCACGCGCGCGGCCGTCATCGAAGGGCTCATCCAGGAGAAATACGTCCACCGCGAGGGCCGGGAACTCAAGCCCACCTGGAAAGCGTTCCGGCTCCTGCTTGCGCTCCACCACTTCGGCGTCACGGAGATCACCTCGCCCGAGCTGACCGGGGACTGGGAATACAAGCTCAAGCTCATGGAAACGGGCAAGCTCCAGCGCGAGGTCTTCATGGATCACATCGAGCAAGTGACGCGGGATCTCGTGGCGCGCATCAAGAACGGCGACATCCCGGATGAAGCCTACGCCACGGTCGAGGCGCCCTGTCCCAAATGCGGGGGCGTGATCCAGGAGAACTACCGCAAGTTCCAGTGCCAGAACTGCGATTTCGCGCTGTGGGTCGTGCTATCGGGCCGGGACTGGGCGCCGGAGGAAATCGCGAAACTCATTACCCGCCGCTTCGTGGGACCGCTCACCGGCTTTCGCAGCCGTGCCGGCAAGCCATTCTCCGCGGGCATCCGGCTGAGCCCAGACCTGAAGCTCGAATTCGATTTCGGACAGGCCCGGCTCGACGAAGAGGCGCAGAACCCCCCCGATTTCAGCAGCCAGGAAAGCGTGGGCGCCTGCCCCAAGTGCCGCGCGCGCGTGTTCGAGTACGGCGCCGTCTATGTCTGCGAAAAGGCGGTCGGCCCGGAGCGCAGCTGCGATTTCCGCTCCGGCAAGATGATCCTCCAGCAACCGGTGGAACGCGCGCAGATGGAAAAACTGCTCGCCACCGGCCGCACCGATCTCCTCACGCAATTTATCTCGAGAAAGGGGCGGCGGTTCAAGGCTTTTCTGGTCAAGACTCCGGAAGGCAAGGTCGGTTTCGAGTTCGAGGCGCGCGCGCCGCGGCAGGTCCCGCGGAAAGCGGCAGCCGCGGCAGTCGAGCCGGCACGCCCGCCGGCCCCAGCGCGCCAGCCGCGCGCACCCGGGAAAGGGAAGACCCCGGCCCGGCACCAAACCCCCGCAGCCTCTGCCCGCAAGGCGCCAGCGCGGCGCAAGAAGTCCTGAAACGGCTCGGCCGGCGATCAGGCGCGCCCGCCGGGCGCGCAGCCGGCTAGATGTCGAGGTTACGCGCGCCGAGCGCGTTCGTTTCGATGAACTGACGCCGTGGCTCGACTTCGTCGCCCATCAGCGTCGAGAAGATCTCCCCGGCGCTGATCGCATCCTCGATCTGCGCCTTGAGCAGCCGCCGGGTCGCGGGATTCATCGTGGTCTCCCATAGCTGCTCCGGGTTCATTTCGCCCAGCCCCTTGTAGCGCTGGATGGCGACGACGCGCTTGGCCTCTCCGAGCAGCCAGTCGATCGCCTCGCGGAACTCGCGGACCGGCTGCTGCTGGTCGCCGCGCTTGACGTACGCCCCGTCCGCAAGCAGACCCTGCAGCACCTGGGCGGTGCGCTTGATCTGCGCGTAGTCGCCGCTCTGCAGGAAATCGGCGTCGATTTGGCTGTCGCGCACGATGCCATGCTGCGTGCGGCTCACCACCAGCACGTTGCGCTCGGTCTTGTCGTCGTACTTCATTTCCCCCTTCATGCCCAACGGCGCCACCAGCGCGTGGAGCGCGGCGGCGCTCTTGCGCGCCGCCGCTTCATCCGCGAGATCGAGGGGCAACGGCTGGCGCAGCAGCGCGTGCAGCACGCCCTCGTCGATCAGGCGGCTCAGCCGCTCGATCACCGCCTCCGCGAGCAAATACTCCTTGGCGACCTTTTCCAGCGCGTCCTTGCTCAGCGTCTGGCCGTTGACGGCGGTGTGAAGCTCCGCTTCGGACAGCGCCAGGTTGAGCAGGAGCTCCTTCAACTCGTGCTCGTCCTTGAGGTAGCGCTCGACCTTGCCGTGTTTCGCCTTGTAAAGCGGCGGCTGCGCGATATAGATGCGCCCATCCTCGATAAGCTGTCGCATCTGGCGATAGAAGAAAGTGAGCAGCAGCGTGCGAATGTGCGAGCCATCCACATCGGCGTCGGTCATGATGATGATGCGGTGATAGCGCAGCCGCTCCGGCGCGTACTCCTCGCCGATCCCCGTCCCCAGCACGCTGATGAGCGTGATGATCTCCTGCGAGGAAAGCACCTTGTCGACGCGCGCCTTCTCGACGTTCAGGATCTTGCCCTTCAGCGGCAGGACCGCCTGGAACTTGCGGTCGCGGCCCTGCTTGGCCGAACCGCCGGCGGAGTCCCCCTCGACGATGTAGAGCTCGCATTGCGAGGGGTCGCGCTCCTGGCAGTCGGCGAGCTTGCCCGAGAGACCGAACGAGTCGAGGACGCCCTTGCGCCGCGTGAGCTCGCGCGCCTTGCGCGCCGCCTCGCGGGCGCGGGCGGCATCCACGATCTTGGAGCAAATCATGCGCGCGTCACCCGGCTTCTCGAGGAGAAACTCCCCCAGCTTCTGCGCCACGATCTCGTCGACTACCGGGCGCACTTCGGAGGACACCAGCTTGTCCTTGGTCTGGGACGAGAACTTCGGCTCCGGCACCTTCACCGACAGCACCGCGGTCAGCCCTTCCTTCATGTCCTCGCCGCTGGTTTCCACCTTCGCCTTTTCGGCCAGTTTGCTCGACTCGATGTACTGGTTGAGCGTGCGCGTCAGGGCGCCGCGCAACCCGGTGAGGTGAGTGCCGCCATCCCGCTGCGGGATGTTGTTGGTGAAACACTGCACCTCCTCCTGGTAGGAGTCGTTCCATTGCATCGCCACCTCGACGATGATTTCATCCTTCTCGGCCTTGGCATAAAAAATATTAGAGTGCAGCACGTTCCTGCTGCGGTTGATGTACTCGACGAAGCCCTTGATGCCGCCGGTGAAGGAAAAACTTTCTTCCTTCCCGCTGCGCTGGTCGGTGAGAACGATACGCAACCCGCTGTTGAGAAAGGCCAGCTCGCGCACGCGCTTCGCCAGGATCTCGTAGTGGAAATCGACCTTGCCGAAGACCTCCGCGCTCGGCAGGAAGTGGACTTCCGTGCCACGTTTCTCGGTCCTGCCGGTCACCTTGATGGGCGCCACCGTCTCGCCCATCCGAAATTCCATCTGGGACACCTTGCCGTCGCGGCGAATGGTGAGGCGTAGCCATTCGGAAAGCGCATTGACAACGGACACGCCCACCCCGTGCAGGCCGCCGGACACCTTGTATGAATTGTTGTCGAACTTGCCTCCGGCATGGAGCTCGGTCATTGCGACTTCAGCACTCGACCGGCCTTGTTCGTCCTCCGGATGCTGCTCCGTCGGGATACCGCGGCCGTTGTCGACCACGCTCACGGAGTTGTCGGGATGGATGGTTAAGGTAATCTCGTCGCAGTATCCGGCAAGCGCCTCGTCGACTGCGTTGTCCACCACCTCGAACACCATGTGGTGCAGGCCGGTGCCGTCGCTGGTGTCGCCGATGTACATGCCCGGCCGCTTGCGCACGGCCTCCAGGCCCTTGAGGACCTTGATGCTGCTCGCGTCGTAGTCGTCGCCCGTTCGCTGGTGCTCCGATTCGCCGCCCGCTGTTGCCATTCTTCGCTCCTAAATACGCATCGGCATGACCACGTAGCGGAACTCGCGATTGTCCGGCACCGTGACCAGCATGCTGCTGTTGGCGTCACCAAACGAGCATTCGACCGTGTCGCTGTGCACGTTGTTAAGCACGTCCAGGATATAGGTGATGTTGAAGCCGATATCCAGCGCTTCTCCGCCATATGAGACCTCCAGCTCCTCCTGCGCCTCCTCCTGCTCGTTGTTGGTGCAGGATATGCGCAGGCTGTTGGCCGCGACCATCCAGCGCACGCCGCGGAACTTCTCGTTGGACAGAATTCCTGCCCGCTGCAGGGACTGCAGCAGCTCCTGGCGCTTGATGGAAAAGCGCTTCTGGTAGTTGGTCGGCACGACCCGGGTGTAGTCGGGAAACTTGCCGTCAATGATCTTGGTAGTCAGTACGGTGCTGGCGAAGCTGAAGCGCACCATGCTCCCGAAGATCTCGATCGTCACCACGTCCTCGCTGTCCGCGAGGAGCCGGCTCAACTCCAGCACCGCTTTGCGCGGCAATATCACTTCGCGTTTGTCCTGCTGCTGGCCCAGAGGTCGCGCGGCGTAGCTCAGCCGGTGCCCGTCCGTGGCGATCACCTTGACCTGGCCGGCGTCCAGCACCAGGAGCAGCCCATTCAGGTAGTAACGTATGTCCTGCTGCGCCATCGCAAACTGAACCAGCAGCAGCAGTTCCCGCAGCGCCTTCTGCGGCATGCCTACCTTCGCCTGCGGCGCCCCGGGGTCAGCCATCGCCGGAAAATCCGCCACCGGCAACGTCTGGAGGTTGAACCGGCTCTTGCCGGAACGCACCTGGAGCCGGTTGTTCTGAACGTCAAGCGACGCCTCGGTCCCCTCCGGCAACGCCCGCAGGATCTCCTGGAGCTTGCGCGCGGAGACCGTGAGCCCGGCGTCTTCTCCCGACCCCTTTTCGAGTTCCGTGCGCGTTGCCACCTGGATCTCGAGGTCCGTCGCGAGCATGAGTAGACTCCCCTGCTTGCGCTCGATGAGAACGTTCGAGAGGATCGGCAGCGTATGACGCTTCTCCACGATGCCGGTAACCGCCTGCAGCGGCTTGAGCAGCGCGTCGCGTTCGAGCTGAAGGAGCTTCATAGGTTTTGTACTAAGTTAAATATAATAAGAGTAATAAGGCCCTCGAAAGGCTGTGCAAAAGTCGCAGGCAACCAGTGCGGCAGGGACTCGGCGGAACGGACAGGTCTGTGCGTAAGCTGGTAGCGGGCGTGGGCAATTTGTGGATAACCGGCTCGTCGGAGGCAGGGGTCCCGGATATCCACAATCAGCACGGCGATGATCAACTCCTCAAGACGTTGAGCAGGGAATTGAAGTCGCGGGTCAGATCGCTGCTGGTGGACTTGAGCAGCGCGATCTTGCGGCAGGCGTGCAGCACGGTCGTGTGATCGCGGCCGCCGAAGGCTTCGCCGATATCGGGCAGGCTCAATTGCGTGAGCTCCTTGGCGAGCGCCATCGCGACCTGCCGGGGCCGCGCGACATTGCGGCTGCGCTTCTTGGAGTACATCTCCGAGACCTTGATCTTGTAATAGTCGGCAACGGTCTTCTGGATGTTCTCGATGGAGATCTGCCGGTGCTGTATGGCGAGGAGATCGCGCAGTGCCTCGCGGCAGAGTTCCACCGAGAAATCCCGCCCGGAAAAGCGCGCATAGGCGATCACGCGCTTCAGGCCGCCCTCGAGCTCACGCACGTTCGACTGTATGTGCCGGGCGAGGAAAAACGCCACCGCTTCGTCCAGCTTGACGCCATCGCCCTCCGCTTTCTTGAGCAGGATGGCGACGCGCATTTCAAGCTCGGGCGGCTCGACCGCCACGGTCAGGCCCCACCCGAAGCGCGAGATCAGACGGTTCTCGATCCCGGCAATTTCCTTGGGATAGGTGTCGCAGGTGATGACCACCTGCTTGTGCGCCTCGATCAAGGCGTTGAACGCGTAGAAAAATTCCTCCTGGGTGCGGTTCTTGCCGCTGAAGAACTGGATGTCGTCGATCAGCAGCAGGTCGAGCGAATGGTAGTAGCGCTTGAAATCATCGAACGCCTTGTGCTGGTACGCCCGCACCACGTCGGAGACGTACTGCTCGGCGTGGATGTATCGAATCTTGGTCTCCGGCGCCTGCCCGCGGAGGCGGTTCCCGATGGCCTGTATCAGGTGCGTCTTGCCGAGACCGACCCCGCCGTAGATGAAAAGCGGGTTGTAGGCGGACCCGAGGCGCTCGGCTACCTGTGCAGCCGCGGCCCGCGCCAGATCGTTGGCCTTGCCGGTGACGAAGGTCTCGAAGGTGAAAGCGGGGTTCAGCCGGGAGATCTCGCGGCTGCTCGGCTTGGCTTCGTTATCCCTCGCGCCCTGTCCGAGCGGCATGGGCCGGGAAACCGGCAGCTCCTTTTCGGCGAGGGCGATCAGCACATCGACATCGCGCTTCAGGTGCTCGCGCGCAAGCTGCTCGATGCGCGCCAGGAACTTGTCGCGGATCCATTGCAGCACGAAGCGGTTCGGCGCGACCAGCGTCAGGCGGCTGCCCTCGACCTGAGGGCGCAGGGGCTTGATCCACGTCCGGTACTGCTGGGGGGGCAGTTCTTTCTCGAAGCGGGCCAGGCAGAAGCGCCAGAAACTGTTCATCGGTGTAGCGTTGTTGTTTGAATCCGGGCCGCGCGGAGACACGATTTTCAGCTTCGGATTTTATCCCTTTTGAGGGCTGTTATCCACAGCAGCGCGCGCTCGGAGCACGGGTTTGCGCGCGTTGAGATTCTGGTTGACACGGCGGAGAATTAGAGGTTGTAATAGCGCGCTTTTCAGCAGCCGGACGGATCCCATGAAACGCACCTATCAGCCATCGGTGAAGCGTCGCAAGCGTACCCACGGCTTCCGCGCGCGCAGCCGGACCCGGGGCGGGCGCGGCGTGCTGCGGGCGCGCCGGGCCAAGGGGCGGGCGCGATTGAGCGCCTGAGGGACACGCGCTGCGCGCTTCCGCGCAGCGCGCGGCTGTATCGCCGCGAGCAGTTCACTGCTACGCTCGCAGCCGGCGCTGCGCGCGCGCTGCGCTATTTCAGGTTGTATGTCAGGCCGAACGACCTTTCCCAGGCGCGCATCGGGATCATCGCCAGCCGGCGCGTGGCGCCGCGCGCGGTCGATCGCAATCGAATGAAGCGCATGGTGAGAGAGGTGTTTCGCACCATGGCGCAGCGGCCGGCCGGCGTGGATATTGTGGTCGAGCTGCGGCGCTGCCCGGCGCGGGACGCCCGCGCGGCCGCGCGCCTGGAGCTCTCCCGGCTGCTGGAGGAGCTTGTCGCGGCGCGGCGCAACCACTAGGCTGCTGGTAGACGCCGTACGGGCACGGTCATGGACTCGCAACGACTGATTCTTTTCTTCGTCTTCTCCTTCTCGGTATTCATGCTGCTGGATGCGTGGCAGCGTGATCAGCAGCCGGCACGCCCCGCAGCGGAGGTGGC
>Ga0214471_10001906_pt1 | contig 16453 bp, 27 predicted proteins | sample RVTome_5_FD_207665 | JGI IMG/M metagenome (GOLD analysis project Ga0214471, IMG submission 207665) | Soil microbial communities from uranium-contaminated site in the Upper Colorado River Basin, Wyoming, United States - RVT142D155 | ecosystem: Environmental > Terrestrial > Soil > Contaminated >... | reverse complement strand
TCTGACCGATCTGGGTGTCGTGTTGGAGAGTCTTGATAGCGCTGACTCGGCCGATCGCCTCATCGCTGCCCTCGAGGCAGACCGCACCAATCTGACCGCCCTCTTCGAATTGGCCGCCATTTTTGCGGCCAGGGGCATGTTCGAGGTGGCCGCGGAAACGTTGCGGCTCGTGCTCGCGTCGAACCCCCGTCATAAGAACGCGCTACTGGCTTTGGCGGAATATGCCTCGACGACGACCCAAGAGGTCAAAGGTGCACTCGGCCTCGCTGGGCTGGCAATGGCTGTCGAGCCTACAGACGTCGATGCCTACCGCATGATGGGTGACCTCTGGGGTTTGCGTGATCCAACACACCCCAGAGCCGCGGCCTACGCGTTGATTGTCGACCTCTTCGTTGAATCGGAAACGACCACTGAGTTGGAACAACGCCTAGTTGGAGCGGGCCAAGACGCTGAGGTTGAGGCAGCTATGGTCCCCGTTCTCGAGCGTTCCTTGGCGTGGTTGCGCGCCCAGACCAACGGCGATGTCCAAGGGTTGATTGGTTTCTACGCGTCTACGGACTATGTCGACAGTGAGGAGGATGCTCTCGTTCACCACGAGATTGCTCGCCGAACGCTCGATGGCGACTCCACCCCTTCGGAGGCCGACCTTCTCGTAGCGATTCGGCATTTTGAGGCTGGCGTTGGCGCGACAATCCCATTGGACATCCAAACACCGATCCTCTGGACCCTCGACCTGGCAGATGCCTATGCGCAGGTGGGAAAGAACTCACAAGCGCATAAGTTGTACACGACTGTCGTTGACCACGCCTCCTCCTCGCTGTTCGTGTCGTCCGGAGATCTGGCTGCCGATGTGAGGGGAGAGGGGCTGGGAGTCGACGCGCTGAGCCTCGGCCCCCAGGCTCGCGCCCTAGCCGCACGAGCTTCTGTTAGTTACGCGCTTGGCCGCGACGCCGACGCGATCGATGATTGCATGCGAGCCCTCAGATCCGAGCCCTTCTATGCATATCCATACCTGATCCTGGCTGATGTGCACCGTCGACGCGATGATTTCTCCAAGTCCTTGGCAGCCCTCGACCGGGCACTCGAGCTATTTCCGGCGATCGGCCACACGGTGCACACTTCTGCTGGAGAGACTTTGGTGGCAGCCGCAGAGTTCGAGAGCCGTCCCGAAATACGAGAGGCACACTTACGGCAAGCGGAACAACGACTCAAATCTGCTCGCAGTTTGAGTCGAACGCCCGACGAGTACATCGGGACCCAACAGCTGTTGATCGACTGCCTGGTCATGCTCGATGAGAAGGAGCAGGCAATCGCTGAGTGGAAGGTGCTCGTATCTCAGGTCACGGACCAAACTGCCGCTTCGGCAGCGCATCTCGGGCTTGCCCGCGCTTACGACAAGGCTGGCAGATACTCGGAAGCCGGTGCCGAGTACAGCGCCGCACGTGACAAGGCTATCGAAGCGTATGACGCCGCCACGGAGGCGGATCGTGTCGAGAGGGCTGTCGACCTGGCCGATGTACTCAACGACCAGGCGTGGTTCCTGGTCGAACAGCTAACCAACCTCGAAGTCGCATCAGAAACGGCCAATGAGGCAGTGACCCTTGCACGGATGAAGAATGACCCTGATTTCATAGCTGCCTGCCTCGACACCAAGGGGTGGATTCTCTATCGGCGATCCCTTTTAGAGGAAGCGGTGGCGGTGACGCGTGAGGCAGTGAATCTCGCTGTCCCCAACTCTGAACGGCGCGCTCATCTGGCGCTTGCTCTCGAAGCCCGGGCACATGAACTCGACAACGAAGTCGAGCGGCACGTCAACTTGGCCGAGGCGCGTAGTCAATGGGAGTTGATTGTCAGATTGGATCCTCATGGCGAGTGGTCCGATGACGCTCGCAGGAGATTGACCACAGCCAGCAAGGCTGAGTGACCCCTTCAGAGTCTGGAGCAGAAGCTCTCATGAACAAGCGCCCGGTAGGTGGAGGGCCGGCTCGTGGTGGCGGCCGCGTGCTGCTAGCCGCTGTCGCAGGGTCCACGGTTTAGATACGGGTCGTGCCCTAGCCGAATCACCATGCGGTGGCCCTTCCGGGACTGCGCGGCTGATCAGCCGAGGTCGAGATCCATCACGCGAAGCTCAGCGATGTCGCTAACCAGCGCCTCGGCGATGGGCAGGTGCCTCGGGTGCTCGAGATATTGCGGCAGGGACGCGCGATCTGGCAACGTGACGATGATGCAGTGTGTCAGCCCACCGGCACGGTCGGTATAGCTCTTCCCGCAGTCGATCGCACTTACGACCGGCACCACATCGGCGAGGGTGCGCACGGCACGCATGTGTTCGTTGATGCGGTCCTCGCTCACTCCGTCCTTGAACCTGAACCAGGCGACGTGTTTCGCGGTCACGCCACGGACCTCCCTTTGCTCGCTGGCTGCCAGCACTCTATTTGCCTGGACTCGCCCGAGACCATCCAAGGCACCCTACGCATTCAGCCCACTGGACCCACCGACAGAAACGGATGGCGCTCGTTCGCTGGCCTCCGATAATCCGTTGAGCGTTCGTAGGGAGCGGCAAGCTGCTCATCGAGGCCGTCGAAACCGACCGGCCCATGGCCGAGCAGTGGATCAGCGATGCGAGACGTCATCTCGAAGCCGCACAGGCCATCCAAACCATGGACCCCTCAGGCGCCTACGTCTTGGCATATCACGCCGCCCGCAAGGCCGTCGCTGCCGCCTTGTTGATGACCGGGCACAGGGTGCGCAGTAGGCCGGGATCCCATCAGGCGCTCACTCAATATGCCAAAGTCCTCGCCAAGGGGACCGGCGAACCCGCTCTCGAGCAGTTCGACCGCCTTCGCCGCGAAAGGAACCGATCGGAGTACGGCTCGAGGAGCTTCGGCAAGGCCGAAGTCAATGAGGCCATCAGGTCAGCCGGAGCAATCCTCGAGACCTGCGCACGCCGTACCTAGTTGACCACGGAGAGTAATGCCCACGCGACGGATCCATCACATAGAGGTCTTCCCATGTATCGCGGTTCGCGATACGCTTGGAGAATGGCTCAGGCAGTATCAGTCAGGCTGGACGACGAAGCATTCCGAGCCCTGGGACGGCTAGAGGCGACCGGCTTGAGTCGTTCGGAGGCCATTCGCAAGGCCCTGGTCGAGGCTGCGTCACGGCTCCAGGACATGCGCGCCCTGGCCTCGGAGGTGGCGGCGCTCGAAGCCGACGAAGAGGACCGGCTCGAGATGCTGGCCGTTGCCGACCTCATGGAGAGTCTTCGTGCGCCGGGGTGACATCTACTCCGTTCGCATGCCAAAAGGCAAGGGCCACGAGCAACTGGGCAGACGGTTCGGCGTCGTCGTCCAGTCCGATGCATTCCTCCCCCGGTCAGTCGTGCTCATCGCCCCCACCTCGACGAGTGCTCGACCTGCATCGTTCCGACCAGAAGTCGCGATCGAGGGAACCGCAACCAAGGTCCTTGTAGAGCAGTTAGGAGCCGTGGACATCACTCGTCTCGGAGACCTCGCTGGGCACCTGACTCCCGAGGAGCAGTGGGGTGTGGACGCGGCAATCCTGACCGTACTCGGATTGAGCTAGCCCAGCGCGGTAGGGAAACGGGACGTTGTTGGGGTCGGTGAGCCTCACGCTGCATCCAGCTCATGACTACACTGATGGTCATGAGCGATGCAACCCTTCCGCTCGCCGAGGTCAAGAAGCGTCTCTCAGAGATGGTCGACCGAGTGGAACATCATCACGAACGCGTTGTCGTGACCAAGCGGGGTCGTCCTGCCGCCGTGCTGATCAGTCCCGACGACCTCGAGTCTTTGGAAGAGACGATGGACGTCCTGACCACCCCGGGGGCACTCGACGAGATTCGGAACGCACAGCATGAGATCGACAGCGGACAATCTGTGGGCGCCGACGAATTGCGCGAGAAGTATCTCCAGAAATGACCGGATGGAGGCTGGTGGTTGCATCATCAGCCGAACGTGGCCTCGGTCGAGTTCCGCCCAAGGTCGCCTCCGCCATCGTCGAGTTCATGGTGGGCCCCCTGCTCGAGAGCCCACATCGAGTGGGAAAACCACTACAGCGAGAATTGAGTGAGTACCGATCCGCGAGACGAGGGGCCTATCGGATCATCTACCGGATCAACGAAGGGGCGGGCGCCGTTGAGGTGGTGCGCATCGACCACCGCTCCCGCGTTTACCGATCGCCCTGAACTAGGGAAACGGGACGCGTCTCGACCGAGTTGTCAGGCAGTAGCAGGCGACATCGCTCGTCGGCACCCAGGATCTCAAACCGAGCACAAACACCGTCCCGCAGTTGCGCAGGCGTTCACAGGTCCTCATTGACGGTCCGGGGTTTCAGTGTGTTCATCCGATACTCCTGTTCGAAGACCATGCCGGTGGCGTGGGTGTAATCGGCCTCAGTGAATCCGGGTGGATCGGTCCCATGTTCGGAACGCTAAGGAGAGGATGCACCAACCGTCCTAGCGCCATCGTCGCGATGTCGTGTGTCGAATCACTAGGGCTGAATGCGCGCGCCGGTCGACGCCGCGTGCGGAGGATCGTCCTCGTGATGGTCGACGTCTCAGTTGGAAAGCGTCGCGCTCTCGGAACCTTCACGCTCGGCGAGCCACTCGAGTAGGACGGAGCAGGCCTCGGCTGGCGCGGTGACAGCTCTCGAGTCGGTGCCCTCCGGCTGCGAACGGGTGAGCTTGATGATCAGTGAATTCTTCGCATCGGGACGGGGCCAAGCAGTGATTGCCACGACCCACCAACTTTGTGAAGCCACCCCCTCACTCTTGCAACGCGCTATGTCTATTCCTGTCTCAACCCGCGTCTAGGTGCTGTCACCGAAGGTTCCGTTGACGGCTCTTCGGCAACACGGCTGAGACGAAATAGAGACAGCAGATCGCGAGACTCTGCACCGTGGAAGGAGCGGCGCCTTATGACTGTTGCTTCGGGTTCACGGCTAGATACTGCCCCGGCCTTGGTCCGGGTGCTTGGGGGATTCGACGTTCTGGTCGAACACCAACATCTGTCACTGCCGACACAAGCTCAGAGAGTCGTTGGATATCTGGCCGTTACCCAGCGGACCACCCGACGCGACGCTCTGGCGGGCCGATTGTGGCCGTTCAGCACCCAGCACCGAGCGCAAGCCAACCTCCGCACCGCCATTTGGCGGATTAACCAAGCGAGCAATCGGGTGGTTGTCACAGATCGAAACCTCGTCCGGCTGGATGACGACGTTGACGTCGACGCGCAGGTTGTCGGGCTGGTGGCTCGAGACCTCATTGCAGCCACAGTTGAAGACGACATAGCCACCTCGGTGCTGAGCCTGCTCGAACTCAACCTTCTGCCCGGTTGGGACGATGACTGGCTGGTCGTCGAAAGGGAGAGGCTTCGACAGCTGCGTGTGCACGCTCTGGAATCGCTCAGTCGCAGCTTGGCGGCCTGCGGTCGTTTCAGCGAAGCCATCGACGCAGCCATTTCGGCGGTAGCAGCCGAACCACTTCGTGAATCGGCGCATACGGCTTTGATCGAGGTTTACGTCGCGGAGGGCAATGTCTCCGAAGCCAGCCTAGAAATGGAGAGCTACCAATCCTTGTTGCAGGCTGAGCTCGGGATTCGGCCTTCTAACCGCTTCCGAGCCCTACTGGACCAGACGCCGACCCCGTGAGGGTACCGGAGGATCAGGCATTGCGGAGCCCTGAACGTGTTTGGGATCGACTACAAAGGAGCGAAGCAACTCGCGTGATCCTCCCTGTTGTTTTGGCAGCCGGAGTCGCCTTTGGTTTCGCCCAATCCGGGGCAGCACAAGTCACAGAAACACAAGCACGATGTCGTACTGATCCCATAACCCCTGCCGCCGCGGAGCTTCGGCTAGGTCTTGGCGGAGCGCCTCAACTTCGCACTCAGCCGCAACCTCAGAGGATTCAGCTTCAGTTCAAACGGGATCGTGAACCAAAAACGGAAAGACGAACTATCGATCTGGTTGATGGGCTCGACAAGATGCCGATCTCGTTCACTCCCAGGGACGGTGACTTCCTAATTGCTACGCACTCGACCTTTGTCGACAGTGTGAGTCGGTCAATTCCACAGGAACAGATTCAGGTGCTTGCCGAAATCGACGTGCCGAACGAACAGATCACACTCGTACTGTGCCTTGATCCGCTCGTCCCGGAGCCCATCGATGCTGGCACTTACACGGGAACGCTCTCCCTGTCTGATCCGCGTTTCGTGCGTGTTGATGTACCGGTTGAAGTCCATCTCCAAGCGCAGCAGTGGCTTCTTGCTTTGACTTTCAGTCTGGTGGGTGGATCCGCTGGCGGTCTGTGGGGTGTTCTATCCAGTTACATCTCGGGTCGACAAGCTGACGGTCACACCCAGCCCTCCCGAAACGCCCAGGAACCGTCCGGTGCCGCTAGCAGCGACAAGCGTGGGTCCTCCCAACTGAAGCGCCTGATTCTCTTGGGCCTTGTGTTTGGTCTGATCAGTGGAGTTTGGACGTACAGCGACGGCTACGAACGGGCTATGGGCTTTCGAGGTGCAGATCTGGGCGACTGGCTAGGGCTCGCCGGGGTGGCATTTGCGGCCGGTGCTGTTGTTTACACCGCCGCTGTGTTAATCGAAGCGGCATGGGCGGCCATGGTAGCGAACAGACCGAAGGGGATCTGAGTGCGACGCAGAAAAGCACGTTCAACAAAGCGGCCCAATGGCGCCGCGCCACAAACACTTCGGCTGGCCGGCGTCGTCTTGGCCTTCCTCGTCGTGGCGTGCGACGTAGATGGCTTACCCTCTCCACCGACGTCCGCCAACACATCGCCTTCGACTCCCGAGACATCCCTGCCGGCGCCCGACCCGAATGTTCCACACAGTGCTTCACCGGAACTGGACGCCCTGGCCATGGCGTGTCATAACGGAAACCTTCGGGCATGCGATGATCTCGTAGTCGACAGCGAACCTGACAGCGAACACGAGCGCTATGGAGCCACCTGTGGTGGCCGACTGTCAGAGCCTTCCGGCTCTTGTGCGGATGTATTCGCCTTTCACAACGTGCCGGGTACCACAGAACCGGGACCATTCAGTACTAATACGAGCCCTCGAACTGGGGTTGGGAATGGTGACGCCCTCGGTGCTCTGGTTTCGGCTCAAGCGGCCCCACATCCTGGGTTCGACAGGTTTGTGCTCGAATTCACTGATGCAGGTGTGCCAGCCTATGAGGTGCTCTACGGCGAGGGGATCGATGGCTCACATGTGCTCATCATCCACACAGATCCCTTGCTGTTGGGCAGTGAGGAAGGGCAGACGTTCGATGGACCTCTTCGCTTTGAGGCCGACACCCTGAACGCGGCTGTCTTTAGTTACCAGGAAGACGAGGTCAGAGCTTGGTGGGAAGTTTCGCTTCGTACTGACGCGGGATTCGAGGTGCTCACGCTTGAGGATCCTGCTCGGCTAGTCGTCGACATAAGTCATCGGTAGGAACGGGACGGGTTGCACGCCGTGTTAGAAACGGACAGGGCTCCGAGGAGCCCGTAGTCGTTGGGATTTAGGCAGTGACGAGACGGGGCCGCAAACCATCGCCAAACGCTCTTCCATCCGGTTCGGCTCTTGAGGAGCGGTCCAATCGGACTGCCCAGGCAGCCCTTGTCACACCCCCGCGTCCCGTATCCGGTCTGGTTACCCGGCGGCCGGTTTGACACTCATCGCCTTGGTCGCCGCTCCAGCGCAGGAGGTCGACCCGAGATCGAAGCTCCGGGCACAACGACCACAGTGGCCACTGTGACGACCCTCGCGAGAACCACTACGACCACCGCGCCGACACCGCCTCTGATGTGAGATTTTCGCGCTCTCGGCCCAGGCCAACGTTAAGAGATAGGCTTCCACGACAGGGGTGGTTGGGCCTCGTTGGAGGCTGAGAAGATGTCAGACCCGGTTCGGGGCAATCGGCGCTCTGGACTCGCACTCGCGCCCAACACCACTGCCGGCGACCAGACGGGCCGGCAGGTCGTGGAGGTCCTCGTCCTCGGCCGGTTCTCGGTTCGGATCGCCGGTCGGGAAGTCGGCTTACCCCGTAGCATCCAGCGGCCAGTCGCCTATCTGGCCGTCTCTCGTCAGGCCGTGACCCGCCTGGAATTGGCCTCGGCGCTCTGGCCCGACTCTTCATCAAGTGCGGGATTGGCCCGGCTTCGCAACGATCTATGGAAGATCAGACGCTTGGTCCCCGACCTCGTCCGCTCCGGCTCGAAGGTCGCCCTCGCCGACCACGTAACCGTCGATCTCCATGAGGCACGTCGAATCGCCGATGAGCTCCTGCTGCCCGAGTCGGGTCCGCCCGAGGGATGGCAGCTCGACCTCCTTCATGACGACCTGCTGGTCGATTGGGACGAGGAGTGGCTGGCTCTCGATCAACGGGCACATTCGTTCCTACGGTCCCATGCTCTGGAGAAGCTGGCACGTCACAGACTGGAGGCCTCGCTGTTCTACGAGGCGGAGTGGGCGTGCCGATCGGTCATCGCGACGGACCCGTATCGGGAGAGCACCCGACTCCTCCTCGCCGATGTCCACATTGCCGAGGGCAACGGTGGGTTGGCGCTCAGAGAGCTCGTCGAGTTCCAGCGGCTACTCATACGAGATCTGGGTGTGCTTCCCAACGACCGGATTCGCCGACTGATCACAGCGATCCGCGCCGGCCCCTGATCCCACGCCCTCAGTGATCAGATGACCGGGCGGAGGCGGATCGAGAACGTATCCCCGGCCGTGGCCGCACTGACACCGATGTGCTCCATCGTGCGGTAATCACCGACTGAGGTCTCGCCCGAACCGGTGGCATCGAGGTGCGCCTCCAGGGCGTGGCTATGAGCCGGATCGAGATCTGGACCATCGAGGATGAAACCGATCCGGTCGGCCACGGATTGCATGGTCACGTTCGGAATCGAGACTTCAGCAATCACTGCGGCGGGAGCGTCGGCACGACTGACGTCGACAAGACGGATGCGAAGGGTCACCCCGACCACCGGGTGGGGAGCACTCACCAATTCCACTTCACCCTGGAGCTGTGTCATGTCAGTTCTCGCTGAGACTAATGCGGCTGATTGCTTGGGCCCGTTCTGGAGACGGTTCGGAGACGCCGCCGAGATGGGGACCCTGTTGGATAACGCAACAAGGCTCTGCGTCCACGGGGACGCAGAGCGAGTCGGGCGGTTGGGGGAAAGGGGGTAATCCATGGCCGACGAAAACGAGCGGGCCAGGCCATCCGAACGCACGGCACGTCTCTCTCGAGGTGGTCCATGACCGTGGATCGACCTGGGGGACCACTAGTGGCGAAAGGGGGTGATGTGGCCGGAAATGGCTGGCGAAACAGCCGATTGATCGAGGAGTTGAAGTGAACACAATAGAAGCCAACGGTCGAAACACCCACGCGAGGATGAACCGTAGACGCCGCACGCTTGTAGTGGCCGTGGTGGCAGTGGCGTATGCGATGCTGCTCCCTCATGCAGCTTCCGCGTCGTGTGTGGGGTGCTTCGCCAAGTGGGGACTGCACTCCAACAGCGCGGACGACGTGACTGGACGGCGTGGAAACCTGGCCGGTGAGGTAATCACCTCCCAGGACTTCCATGGCGCCCTAATCGACGACAGCGCCGGAAACTGCTCGTACGAAGGAACCCAGAAGAAGACGCTCAACAAGGCGTACAACAACGTGTCTAACACGCCTTACTGGGGTACCTCGATGACTGCCAGCGGACCGAACGACTGGTGGCTGTGGGCCGGAGGTCATCACTGGTTTGATGACGGCACCAACTACAATGTCTGGGTCGCCGACACCTGCCAGAAGTCCGAGAATATGGCTGCAGCCTGAGAGTGACTGCCCGACTTCGGCGCATCTGTGTGATGGCCGCATGCTGCGTAATGACTGCATGCACCGCAGTCGGGCAGCCACAGGGGTCGGCCACTAAAGATGATCTCGTCGAATCGGGTTTCCGGGGCGTGGTGCAAACGGAGACCACCCTAACCGTAGACAACGTGCTAGCCGGTTTGGCTCCCATCACGGTCGCAGCCGGGCAGTCCCTCAGAGCAGAGGTTGAGTTTGTTTCTCAGGTTGTGGACCGCACGTGTGATGAGCCTGACCTCGACCCACCCCGTCCATGCCCTCCCCTCGGTGAAAACGTTCTGCGGTATCGCGCGACTGCATTGCTCGACCTCGAGATGTTTCTGGAGGCCAGCCCGGGCATCATCAATAATCCAACGACTCCTCGACGCTCATCCGCGGCCTTGACCGTCGACCTCCCACCACTGGCTGAGGGTCGTCATTGCCTTGTGATTGCGTTTCTCGAAGACAACGACGAACTGATTGCCGGTCGGTTTCCCGACCACTCACCCGTCGTGTACGCTGAGATTCTCGCCGGAGACCCAACTACTGACAACTGCATACCATCGAGCCCGTCAGACACACAACCAGCTTTCAACCCAACCAGCGACGCCCAATGCGGGGGCCGGCCCACCATCTCCAAAGATCGGTCCTTGGTGCCACCGGATTTCAGCGCGGTCATTCAGCTGACCGGCTGCTCTTACCCTCAGTACGTCGTTACTGTTGGAGATGTGACCACGGCTCCGATGTTGGTTGCGGGAGAATCTGCGCCCGGATTCTACTTCGTTCCGATCGCGTGGCCTGAGGCCGATCCCGACTGCACCTGGCGGGCGATGGTCGTTCCCAACCTCAAAGGTGTCCGCCCGTCTCACGTCCAGCCCTTCACGACCTACCCGTCGACATGCGCTCAAGGCTAACCAACATCGTGGTCGCTTTGGCGTTAGCTGGCTGCACCGGAGTTGTTCAGGACGATCCTGGCGTGATCTCGCTGTCACTGGAGGCGCTTGGCAGGGACGCCCAGGTCACCGAAGCGGAAGTCGCCGAGACCCTGGAGCGATGTATGGCAACCGAGGGATTCGACTACTGGGTAGGACTATCCGATGAGGGCGGTTTCGACGACGCCACGGTCGTCATGGCCGAAGCTGCACTCCCTTCAGAGCAAGAGCTGAGGGACACCGGCTACGGAATAGTTTCAGGTGGCCTCACCGATCAGCCGCTGTTCGGCTGGGAAAAGCGCAACGAACAGTATAGGGCCGAGCTTGGCGCCGCAGAACAACGGGCCTATGACACCGCCTTGTCGGGCTGCACATTGGAGGCCACCCGAATCAATGCCGAATTGGCCGCCAAGTACCAGAACCTGTCCGAGCTTGGCGCCGAGGTCGACGCCCGGGTTCGGGCCGACGCCGATGTCGTCGCTGCCATTGAGGACTGGGCGCGCTGTATGAGCCGGGAGGGTTGGGACTTCGCAGCTCCGGGCGATCCGCAGCGCGCGATCGTGTCCCGGTTCAACGAGCTCGCGAAGTCAGAAGCGGGAGTGCAGTTGGCTGGCGGGACGCCAGCGGGATTACCAACCCACGAGGCGTTCGACAGGACCATTGCCGAGGCGTCCACACTCGACATGCTCGCCCGCATCGAAACGGATGTGGCGGTCGACGACTCCATCTGCCGTAGGCGGGGTTTTACGGCTGCTGTCACATCTGCCACGCGGAGGGTTGAGGCAGAGTTAGACGATCGATGACTAGTCGGACGATCGTCCGTCGAGTAGATCAAGAAGTGACGTCGCTAGGGATGCACCGAACAGGTGCTCAGAAGTCGTGCGTTCCTCTCGGCAAGGGAATGTGGTGGGACCGTTGAGACAATGGAACCCCAGAAACAGGCGTTCAGCTCTTGCTGGGTTCTAGGGCAGATCCTCACATTGAGACTAGACCTTTGCGATGCCATCCAAGACAGATGATGGCACCTGGGTGCGTGAAATCAAGTTGCTCAATTTCAGCACTACGGTCGGGTTATCGTGACTTGTCTGCCATGTCCGGAGTGCCCCGCCGTGTTTGCCCAAGAACTGATCCGCTCGAACTGAGCCGCGTGTGACTCGCCTTCATGAGGGTTGGACTGAGACAAGCGCGTATAGGCGACATCAACGCCAACAACTTCAGCGTGATCGGCAGTGACCCGCACCGACTCGATGGAGACAGCGACGGGATCGGCTGCGAGACATAGGCGGCCCGACTGGAGGGTCAATTGAGCGATGGGTCCGAGGATCGATACGACGACCCAACTCGGCTCTTGGGACCTTTCGGTAGCCGATGATTCCCCACAGTGCCTTCGGGACCAAACGAGGAACGAGCCGGGCCGTCACGCCGGAGCGCCTACCAAGCGCGCCCTACTCATGTGGACATCCCCTGGGTAACAACACCCCCACATCCGGTCTGGATTCGGGTTGGAGCTAGCCCATGCCAACACAGTGCTTGCACCTCGGATACCCACCCGTCCCCGACCGACGATTGTGCGCCGGGATCTGCTGCCCCGATGGGCAGTCGTCATGATCGTGATAGACGTCGGGGTCGGACGGGTTGATCGAGTGGTACGGGGCGACTTTCGCCATGGTGACCTCCTTCGGTCAGTTGGAGGTCAAAGTAGGAATCGGGTGTGACACATTTCGCGGCCCTTGGCGTAGCCAGGTCCAAGGTTCCGTGGTTCTTGTCACTGTTGGATGGCACCATCAACAACGCCACCGATGAAAGGAGACCCTCGTGGCGAGTAAAGAGAAGACGAGCAAGTCCGCAGCCTCCGCTGCCGGGAAGACTCTCGGGTCGAAGTCTGCGTCGAAGGCCGCTAAGTCAGCCGCCGGAAGCGCCTTGGCCCAGGCAAAGTCGACCAAGGTGACAGGGAGAAAGGCAGCTTCAAACGCCGGGAAGACTCTCGGGTCGAAATCGGCGTCGAAGGCCGCCAAGTCGGCAGCCGCCAGCGCACTCACCCAGAAGGGTTCAAAAACGACTAGTAAGTCGAAGTCGAAATAGGCACTGAACTGGCAGGCCGTCGCTCAGCGATACTTGGTTGGTCTTGTCGGTAGTGGAATCGATGAGCAACCCCGCGCCGGTGGGGGTAATTTCGGTCTATTTCCGGTGGGGCCGATCCCAAAGCCCGATCCACTCTGAGGATGCCACCGACCACCGCGCTGGCTGGTCAAGCCCTCCTGGTTGAGCAGGTCGGCAATGTCGCGCAGGCTGGCACCCTGACCCCGGAGTACAGCAATCCTCGCGCGTACAGCCTGCTCGTTCTGGCCAACCACCAGCTCGCCGCCCTCAGCCCGGTACCCGAAGGGCGAGCCGTGTCCATAGCCACCCAGGGCCACCTTGTGCAATCGGCCACGTCGATGCCCTCGAGTGATCATCCCGGCCTCCAGCTGCGATACGGCCCGAAGGACCTGACGGACGAAGGTCCTGACCCCGACTCGCCCGCGCCTGGGGCAGCGCTTTCCACTGGAGTGGCCGCCCATACTCGCCTCGAACTGTTCCTTCTGACTCGACAGGTTTGCAAAGAGCGCGTCATTCCGTTCTTGCCTCCGGTGTCGGTGTAGATCTCGTGTCGCAGTCGCGCCCCCTGCGCAAAACTGGGAACGAGTCGTGTGCCCTTGATCGGCGAAGGGAAGTCCATCCAGGATGGAGTCCGAGACCCCGACCAGTCCGGGTGCTCATCGCTGATGCGCTCGAGATATCTCGTCCAGAACTCGTGGTACAGCGCTGACTTCGTCCCGATCCGCCCAACTTTAGAACTAGGTCCGGTTGGCGTCGAGAGGCCTGCGGTTGCTGGGGGTTTGGACGGTCGGACTTCCTGTGTCAAACGACGGTCGAACGCGCCCCAAGCCACTGCACCAAATCATACGATGGCTGGTCACAAGTTCTCGATGGTTCTTCATCGCCAGCGCCTGGCCCTCTACTATCGAGCCGTGGACGGAGCGATATGCGGGTCGACTCCACTGAGCTAACGACACTGGGTGGTTCTTGTCACACCGAGTCCATAGCGTCAACGCAATGAGGGAAAAGGTATGAGTACTTGGGAAGCCCGCGACGAAGGCAAGACGGCCGAACTGATCTTGCTCATCACCAAACACACCGAAGAGGACCCGACATCTGGATCGACGAAGCTCAACAAGATTCTCTACTTCGCTGAGATCTCGCACCTGCGTCGGACCGGAAAGCCAATCACCGGTTCCGATTATCAGAAGCAGCCTCACGGACCGACCCTCCGAAGAATGCCGCCGATCATCCGAGAACTCGAAAGCCAAGGAGCGGCGAAGGAAATCGAGGAAGACTATTTCGGCTACGCGCAGCGGAAGCTCGTGGCCCTCAGAGAGCCCGACCTATCAGAGTTCTCTGCTGAGGAGATCGAATCGGCTCTGGACATGGTTCGTCAATTCTGGGGAAAGAGCGCCAAGGAGGTGTCTGACATCTCTCACGAGGACCCAGGCTGGCGAGCCGTCGACATCGGGGAGACCATTCCCCTCGAGCTGGCCTTTGTCGCTCGACCGGAAGTCACGGACGCACTACGTGAACGTGCCCGTCAGCTCGCAAGCGACCATGCCTGAGGCGTTGTGCAAGTCGTTCGCTCCGGGCACTTTGAGCGTCAGGTAGCTGCCGAGCTCGACATGGAGGGCCGGCCGAGCGTCGGACAGTTTGAGGATCAGCTCGCGCCGATCGCGGAGCTGGTGTTCAGCGCCTTCTGGGGTGACCCGACCCTCGTGCCCACGGTCGACGCCGAGTCGGGCATCAGAATCACGCTGATCGCTCCACCCGCGCCGTATATGTTCCCGCCCTCAGTCTTTTACGCGCGACAGCTTGACCCTGAAACAATCGAAATGATCGGTGTCGATTTCCAATGGGACTATTGGGACCACGTCGGAGAGAACCCAGGGGAATAGGTCGCTACCACCTTCTGCTCCTTGGAAATGGTGGACCTGAGGAACGGGGACGTGCGGTCGGTCATCCGTATCCCCGGGGTGGGCGTCCCCTGCAGTCCCTCCCCGAACGGGGGAGGGCGTTGAATCGCCGAGCCTGGACAATCGGCTTCCACGTACAAGACATGGAACGGCCGCTGCCTCCTACGGGCTTCGCTTCAGGTCGGGGCCCGGATCCGTCCATGCGTGTATGGCACGACCCATCCAGGCGCGTCGGGAGGTGTCGTCGACCCGGACAGCGAGATACCGACCTCCCTCGGTTCCGGCGTCGACACGGAGCAGCGTGGTCCTTCCGGTCTTCCTGCTCCTGAAGCTGCGGAGCGGGTGCCAGCGCCTGGTTGTGACGGCTGTTGCCGTGGCCATGGGTGACTCCTCAGTTCAATCGTGGCTATCGGCATCGCCGGCGCCAGACCTGAGGAGTCTCGATGCTCAGGGGCGAAGAGGTGTCGGTCAACTGAAGTCCGTGACTGCTCGGAAACCACGGAAGGGCGCCGCCCGAAGCCGGCGCCCCGGTGATCCCGCGATGTTGGCCACCAGCGTCGATAGCACCCACCGCTTCCGTTGCAGCCCAGGCCGAGGTCGGAGCACTGCAGAGTGAAACGGTGGGCCGGGATCGACCGTCAACTGAAGTCCGTGGTAGCGGATCAAGGGAACGGGACGTCCCTTCGTTCAACAGGGAAACGGGACGGGTTGGGCGCGGATGGCCAGCCACTTGATCCCCACATCTCAGGGTCGTGTCAAACCTCTGGGTATTGCCGGAGAGTCCCACAACTTGGGACCTCTCCTCGCAAAGCGATCAATCTCACCCACCGAAACTCACACGCTCGCGGAGCCAGGCCGCCGCCCAGGCCTCGTCGACTTCATGTGCCGCTATTGCGAGCATGGCCTGTTCCGCTTGGTCAACATCAGGTGGATCTGGATCCCAACTGCCCTGATTCAGGTCCACGAACATGACGAGCGCCGCCCACGCGGCACGCTTGTTTCCGTCCATCAGAGGATGGTTCCAGGCCAGCCGGCACACCAGCACCGCCGCCTTGTCGAAGATGTCCGGGTAGAACTCATTGTCACCGAAGCCCGCTTGCGGCGCGTGCAACGCTGAATCAGCCAGATCCGACCTGGAAGCCTTAGCTAGCACGTCGGCGTCGACACCGGTGACCTGCTCGGCCAACCACATGTACTCCGCCAGGGTGATGTACCGGATCACCGGCCGAGACGTTCGAGCAACTCCCGATCACGTTCGAGTAGCCGCTTCGCTCGGCTGGCGAATTCTTCATCCTCTCGGACCCGCTGGATCTCATTGCTGAGCGCTTCGATGATCAGGGCATTGACGCTCGTACCTTGGACGCGAGCCACCGCCTCGGCATCATCTGCCAGACCTTCGGGAAGACGCACAGTTGTTTGCTTGCTCATGGCTTCATGATATCGCGACATCGCGACTGCGCAAGCCTACAAGAAGTCCCTCCATGTCAAACGCGCGCTAGGGAAACGGGACGTGTTGGTCGGGAAGACTCCGAATCAGCGCTGAGGATTTGCCGTCGAATTGCCTGATCTCAAACACCGATCTAACTGCCACGATGCTCTGAGTGAAGGTGTGACCAAGACAGACGGGCACCTGGTCACCGGCATGCAGCCCTCGTTAAA
>Ga0214471_10001904_pt1 | contig 16456 bp, 13 predicted proteins | sample RVTome_5_FD_207665 | JGI IMG/M metagenome (GOLD analysis project Ga0214471, IMG submission 207665) | Soil microbial communities from uranium-contaminated site in the Upper Colorado River Basin, Wyoming, United States - RVT142D155 | ecosystem: Environmental > Terrestrial > Soil > Contaminated >... | reverse complement strand
CAGGGATTGACAACACCCCTTACCGACGTCTCCGTAGCCCGCAACCACGGCAATCTTGCCGGCGAGCATGACGTCGGTCGCGCGCATGATTCCGTCGACAAGCGAATGCCGGCAGCCGTAGAGGTTGTCGAATTTGGACTTCGTGACGGAATCGTTGACGTTGATCGCCGGGAACAACAGCTCTCCACACTCCAGCATCTGATACAGGCGATGCACGCCCGTGGTCGTTTCCTCGGTCACGCCGCGAATCTCTTTGAGAATGCGGTGGAAGCGTCCGGGATCCCGTTGCATCGACTTCTTCAGCTGTGCAAGCAGAATCCTCTCTTCCTCGCTTTGGGGCGTTCGATTCAGAACCGCCGTGTCCGTCTCCGCCCTGTAACCCAGGTGCACGAACAAGGTGGCATCGCCGCCGTCGTCGAGGATCAGATTCGGGCCGAGGCCGTCGCCCCAGTCGAAGATGCGGTCGACATACTCCCAATATTCCTCGAGCGTCTCCCCCTTGACCGCGAATACCGGCGTGCCGTTGGCGGCGATGGCCGCGGCCGCGTGATCCTGAGTCGAGAAAATGTTACAGCTTGCCCAACGCACTTCCGCGCCCAGCGCTTCGAGCGTCTCGATCAGGACGGCCGTTTGAATCGTCATATGCAAGGAGCCGGTGATGCGCGCGCCCTTCAGAGGCTGCGACGGCCCGTACTCTTCTCGCGTGGTCATGAGCCCCGGCATTTCATACTCCGCCAACGCGATTTCCCGGCGGCCGAAGGCCGCAAGACCGATGTCTTTCACGACATAGTCTTGCCTCGCGCGGGAAACCGCAGCTGCCTGCTCACTCATGCTCACTACTCCATTAGCGCTTCGCCGAAACTCGCCTCGAACCGCTCCCGGAAGGTTCGCTCGGAAAAGCTGTGGTTCTGTGTCCCGTGGGATTCTATCTTAATCGCCCCCATCAAGCTCGCGACCCGGCCCGTCGTTTCCCAGTCGAGGCGTCGCAGCAAGCCGTAAATCACGCCGGCTCGATAGGCGTCGCCGCAGCCCGTCGGATCCACGACTGCGTGGGCTCTCGCCGCCGGGATCTCGATCTGCTTGTCCCGCGTATGGATTCGCGAGCCGCGCTCGCCGCGTGTCACGATCAACGCCTCGACGCGGCGCAGGAATTCTGCGACGTCCCAACCGGTGCGTTCTTTGAGCAGCTGCCATTCGTAGTCGTTGACCGTCAACCAGTTCGCCTGCTCGATGAATCGCCGCAACTCTTCGCCGCCGAACATCGGCAAGCCCTGACCGGGATCGAAGATGAACGGAATGCCGCGCTCGACGAGCTGCGTCGCATGCTCCAGCATGCCGTCGCGGCCGTCCGGAGAGATAATCGCCAAAGCCGCGTCGGCGGAGTCGCCGACGCGATTGAGATGGGAGAAATTCATCGCGCCCGGATGAAAAGCCGTGATCTGATTGTCATCCAGGTCGGTCGTGATGAACGCCTGCGCCGTAAAGACGTCGTCGAGCACTTTGATATGGTCTCGCCGAATCGAGCGCTGCCTCAGCCAATCGTCGTAGGGCCCGAAATCCGATCCTGCCGTACCCATCGGTATCGGCTCTTCTCCGAGCAGCTTCAGGTTGTGGGCGATGTTGAGGGCACAGCCGCCGAATTCGCGGCGCATCTCGGGAACCAGAAACGAGACGTTCAGAATGTGGATCTGGTCGGGAAGGATGTGGTTCTTGAACGAATCCCGGAACACCATGATGTTGTCATAGGCGATCGAGCCACAGATCAACGCAGGCATTCGGCAGCCTAGGAAACTCGGCGGGCTCTCACGCGGCCGCGTCGATTTTGAGGTCTTCCGCTTTGTCGGTGAGCTCCCAACTGAAGCCGGGACCGCTGCGGCCGAAGTGACCGTATGCCGCCGTGGGCTTGTAGATCGGGCGCAGCAAGTCGAGCATCTGAAGGATGCCGTAGGGCCGCAAATCGAAGTGCGCCCGGACCAATGCCTCGATGCGCTCCTCGGCCACCTTGTGCGTGCCGAAGGTTTGCACCATCACGGAAGTCGGCTCGGCAACACCGATCGCATAAGAGACTTGTATCTCGCATCGCTCCGCCAGGCCGGCCGCGACGATGTTCTTCGCGACGTAGCGCGCGGCGTAGGCCGCCGAGCGATCGACTTTCGACGGGTCCTTGCCCGAGAACGCGCCGCCGCCGTGCCGGGCCATGCCGCCGTAGGTATCGACGATGATCTTGCGCCCGGTCAAGCCGCAGTCACCGACCGGGCCGCCGACCACGAATCGCCCGGTAGGGTTGATATGGTATTTCGTCGAGGCGCTGAGCCAACGCGAAGGCAGAACCGGCTTGATGACGCACTCCATGACCGCCTCTCTGAGCTCGGTTTGTGAGATCTCGGGGTCGTGCTGCGTGGACAACACCACGGCGTCGACCGCCACGGGCCGATCGTTGTGGTAGCGGAAAGTCACCTGGCTCTTGGCATCCGGTCGCAGCCAGCCGAGCTCTCCGTTCTTTCTGACTTCAGCCTGACGCTGCACGAGCCGGTGAGCGAAGATGATGGGCGCGGGCATGAGCTCCTCGGTCTCCTGGCTCGCATAACCGAACATCAGGCCTTGATCGCCGGCGCCTTGATCCTCCTTGACCGCCCTGTCGACGCCTTGGGCGATATCGGGCGATTGCTGCCCGAGCTCGTCGATGATCCTGCAGTTGGCGCCGTTGCAGCCCAGATCATCGTCGTCGTAGCCGATCTCCGATACGGTGGCTCGAACGATGGCCTCGACGTCGATGGCCGCCGTGGTCGTGATCTCCCCGGCCAAGATGACGAGATTCGACTTGACGAGCGTTTCGCAGGCTACGCGGGCCGCTGGGTCCTGGGCTATGACGGCATCGAGGATCGCGTCCGAGATCTGATCGCACATCTTGTCGGGATGGCCCTCCGAGACGGATTCCGATGTGAAAACGTAGTCGTTTGCCATGACGTCGAGACTCCTGGTCGCGCAAGTGGGACCTTGCATTCGGGGCCTGCCGCCCCCACGAAGATCGGGAGCTTGCCCAAATAGCGCCCCAGAGGCAACTACCTGACTTCCGCTCGCCGCTTGTCTACCATACGGCCCGCTAGAGACCGCCATGACCTCACACCACCGACTCATCATTCTGGGCTCCGGGCCGGCCGGCTACACGGCGGCAGTCTACGCGGCTCGCGCCGCGCTCGAGCCCGTGATTATCACGGGCATCGAGGTCGGTGGCCAGATGACGACGACTACCGACGTCGACAACTGGCCGGGTGACGACGAGGGCGTGCTCGGGCCGGAGCTCATGGAGCGAATGAAGCGCCACGCTGAGCGCTTCGGCACACAGCTCATCTATGACCACATCCGCAGCATCGACCTGAAGCGCAGACCGTTCACGCTGCAAGGTGACGGCGGTGTCTACAGCTGCGATGCTCTGATCGCGGCCACCGGCGCATCGGCGAAATACTTGGGGCTACCGTCCGAGGAAGCCTACCGGGGTCGCGGAGTGTCGGCCTGCGCCACTTGCGACGGTTTTTTCTTCAAGGATCAACCCGTCGCCGTGATCGGAGGAGGTAACACCGCGGTGGAGGAGGCCCTGTATCTGTCGAAGATCGCTTCCGAGGTCGTCGTCGTGCACCGCCGCGACGAATTTCGGGCCGAGAAAATCTTGAGCCGCAGGCTGTTGGACGCGGCCGAGAACGGCAACGTCGAGATTCGCTGGTTCCACGTGCTCGAGGAGGTTCTCGGAGATGAATCCGGGGTGACCGGCATCCGCATCAAGAACGTGCAATCCGGATCCACTGAGGATGTCAGCGTGCGCGGCGTGTTCATTGCCATCGGTCACACGCCCAACACCGCGATTTTCGACGGCCAGCTCACGATGAGGAACGGCTACGTCCGTGTCAATACGGACGGCCGCAGCGCGGCGACGGCAACGAGCGTCCCCGGGGTTTTCGCCGCCGGCGATGTCGCCGATCCCGTGTACCGTCAGGCTGTCACCTCGGCGGGCTCCGGCTGCATGGCGGCACTCGATGCCGAGCGCTTTCTCGCCGAATCCGGCTAGCCGGGAACCTCAGCGGGACTCCTCGCCGGGACAGAAGCTTCGATTGAGCAGCGCGGCCAGGCGCAGGCCCGCTTGGGCGAGCCGTCGTTCAACATGTGCCCGGCCTGCAGCGAGATAGTCGGCAGCCGATGGCAGATCGACGACGAAGTGGGTCAGGAACTTGAGCACCAGCGCGCGCTGGTGCTCTGACAACGCATCGTCCGCAGAGTCGAGCGCTAGCCGAGCTGCCGCGAATCGGCGGAGATCGGCGAGTCCGCCATGCGCGCGCCCGACCAGTTCAAGGCGTCCGTCATCAGCGCGAGGGTTTTGTCCAGGGCACCGCGGTTCTCAGCCACCAGCGCCCTGGCGGCCTCGCCGGCAGCGCGCCGCAGCTGCGGTTGATCGAGGAACACCGACACGGTCCCGGTCAGGTCGTCGACATCGTAAACCTGACGTCCCGAGCCGCGCTCCAGCGCCATCGCGCTGATCTCCTCGAAGTGGAACATATGCGGGCCGAAGACGACGGGCAGACCGACGGCACTAGGCTCGAGAATGTTCTGCCCGCCCCGTCTGACCAAGCTCCCGCCGACGAAAGCGATATCCGCAGCGCTGTAGAGCAGTTGCAGCTCCCCCATGGTATCGCCGACGAAGATCTGCACGCCGGCGTCGAGGGGCCCGCGCTGACGCGTGCGACGTTCGACACGGAAACCCGCGCGCCTGCAAAGCCGCGCAACCTCGCCGAAGCGCTCCGGATGTCGCGGTACGAGGACCAGCAACAACGCCGGATAACGCTCTCGCAACGCCGCAAACGACGTCAGCAGCTTGCGCTCCTCCCCCTTGTGCGTGCTGCCTGCGATCAAGACGGGACGGCTACGCCCCCACTGCTCACGCAGCGCCCGCCCGCGCTCGATCAACGTTTGCGGAACCGGGGCGTCGAACTTGAGATTGCCGGTGACGTGGATCAACCCCGGCGAAACCCCGAGGCTCGCCAGCCGATGGGCGTCGGCGCGCGTCTGAGCGCAGATCAGATTGGCATTCGAAAACATCGCGCGCGATGTTTTCGCCACCCAGTGGTATCCCCGAGCGGACGCCTGCGACAGCCGCACATTGACCAGCACCAGCGGAATACGGCGCAATCTGCACGCTCTGAAGATGTTGGGCCAGAACTCGGTCTCTGCGATCACCGCGAGCTCCGGCCTGACGCGCTCAATGAAGCGGCGCACCGAGCCCGGGAAGTCGTAGGGTACGTAAGCGTGACTGACCGCGTCGCCGAACAAGTCGCGCACCTGCTCGGAGCCCGTCGGGGTCATTGTGGTCACCAGCACGCGATGCTCCGGATACAAGCCCGCCAGGCGGCTGATCAGGGCTGCCGAGGAGCGGACCTCGCCCACCGATACGGCATGCACCCAGATGATGCGTCGCTCGCCTGCGCGCTCGACGAACCCGAATCGCTCCCGCCATCGGTGCCAATATGCCGCGTAGCGGATCCCGCGCCATCCGAGGTGGAGGACGAAGAACGGCGACAACAGATACATCACGATAGACCAGGCAGACATCGGCGCAAATCCACCTCTAGCCGAAAGGCGGCGACCCGATTTCGAGGCTGCAGATATCCGAGAGGGGTCTAGAGATGTTCCTGACTCAGAAGCCCGAGCTTGACGAGATCCTGAATGTCGAGAACGCCGCTAGGTCGATCCCCATCCACGACGATGATGCTGTCGACCTCGAACTCCTTGAAAAGCTTCACCGCTTCGTCCAACAGCGCTTCCTGCCCGATAGTAACCGGCTTTGCCGAGTAAGGTATATCGGCGAACACCGCGTCCAAGGTATCTCTGCCGTTCTCCTGCAAGCGCCGCCGCAAGTCGCCGTCGGTGAATACGCCGGCAAGCTTGCCCGCCTTGTCGACCAGGGTCACGACGCCGAGCCGTGATTCCGTCATCTTCACCATCGCGCTGGTCAGCGAGTCCGACAACTCGCATACGGGGTTTTGAGGTCGAATGAGCTCTTTCACGCGCATGGTCATCAGCTGGGTGTGCTCTCTGAACTGCGCCGCGCCGAGGGCGGTCAGGGAGTTGTCACAAAGGTGCATGATGACGTTGAACGGCACCGTGCAGACATGCGCGCCCGCAAGCAGCGCCTGGCGCACATGCTCGGGGTGCCGGACGGAAGAGAACATGACCTTGCTCGAGTAGCCGTATTTCTCGATGATCTCAACACACTGCTCGAACAGCTTGATCGCGTCGTGGCCCTGATCCTGTAGCCGGCCGGCCAGCGGGCAGACGAAAGCCGCCCCGGACGCCATCGCCATGTACGCCTGATTGAGCGTGTAGATCAAATGCACGTTCACGCGGTGACCGTTCGCCGTCAATCGCTGGCAGGCGGTTACGCCGGCGTTGGAGATCGGCACCTTGAACACGGGTTCCTTCTTCAGCGGAAGCGCCAGGATACGATCGGCCTCGGCCAGGATCGATTCGACGCTTTCGCCGAGAGCCTCGACTTGGAGCTCGGGAACCATGCCGGAAAGCTTGACGATGGCCGCGTCGATATCCGTTATCCCGTGGCGGTGCATGAAGGTTGGAGTCGTGGTCAGGCCCTTGACGAATCCAAGCTCGAACGCCCGCTCGATTTCTCTGAAGTCCACGGAATCCAGATAGAGATCCATCGGCGTCCTTTATCAGTGCAACACTTGCGCTCTTACGAGATTATGGAGGTCGAGCAGGGGCTTGATGAATTCGGCCAGATCGTCCAGGTAGTACTGGCTGGCGGCATCACAGAGGGCTTCCGGTGGGTTGGGATGGGCCTCGACGAAAATGCCGTCCACGCCGGCGGCCACGCCCGCCCGGGAGAGCACGGACAGGTACTCGCGAGTCCCGCCGCGTGGATCTTTGCTCGGAATGCCGTACTTTCTGATCGTGTGGGTGATGTCGAATATGACCGGATAGCCGATCTTCCCGAGAAGGTAGAAACTTCGCGGGTCGACGATCAGATCGTTGTAACCGAAAGTGTACCCTCTCTCGGTGATGAGGATGCGGTCGTTACCCGATGCCTCGATCTTGCGCGCGGGCTTGGCCATGTTGTCCGGAGCGACGAACTGGCCATGCTTCAAGTTGACGACCTTGCCCGTTTTCGCAGCGGCCACGACGAGCTCGCTCTGCATGCACAGATACGCGGGAATCTGCAATACGTCGACGACCTCGGCCGCCGGCGCGGCCTGGTCCGGGTAGTGAATATCCGTCAGCAACGGCAAGCCGAACTCTCGCTTGATTCTCTCGAGCAAGCGAAGCCCCTTCTCCAAGCCCGGTCCTTGGTAGTACTCCAACGAGCTGCGATTGTCCTTTGAGAAGGACGACTTGAAGATCAGCGGGACCTTCAAGTCCTCTGAAATCTTTTTCAAGCGCTCCGCAGTCGCGAGCATCAGCGATTCTTCCTCGATGACGCAGGGGCCGCAGATCAGGAACAGCTGGTCCGAGCCGCAGTCTATGTTATCGATAAAAACGTGTTTCTTCATCGTCCTAAATCTGCATCGCCTAACGCTGGCGGCATTGTGCGGCCTACGCTCGCCACTCGCAAGCGTCGCACACGCTCGACGAGCGGCATCAGCAACTCGAAATTTCTTCGAGTAGCACCCTGACTATCCAAGATCAATCGCCGGGCACGTCGTCCGCATTCGCGTCGTCGGTCGTCATCTTCGAGCAGCAGCAAGAGCACGCGCGTCAGTTCCTGCAAATCACGAACCTCGAAGCCTGCCTGCGCTTCCACCAGTCGCTGAGCCGCGTCTTGAAAGCTGTAGTGGTAGGGCCCGAAGATCACGGGAAGGCCGAGGATCGCGGGCTCCATGAGATTGTGCCCGCCTTTGTTGCTGCCTCGGTAGAACAGGCTGCCGCCGACGAAAGCGATGTCGGCGACGGCGTAGAGCTCTCTGAGCTCGCCGACGGTATCGACGATCAAGACTTTCGAGGAGTCGAGATTCTCCGCCCGGCCCGAGTCGAGCCGGGTCTTCCGAACGGCTTCGAAACCGTGAGCCGCGACCAGGGACTCGACGCGCGGCGCGCTCTTGGGGTAGCGCGGCACGAGCACCAGGGCGGCGTCGTGGTGCTTCGCTCTGACGTGCTCGTACGCGCTCAGCAGCACTTCGTGCTCGGCTTCGTGAAGGCTGCCGCCCATGATCACAACGCCTTGCGGAACGTACTGCATCTGCTCGCGAAGCCTTCGGACGGCCTCGGACTGCCGCGGCGTTCGCGCGAGGTCGTACTTCATATTGCCCGTCACACAGAGCCGCTCCTCGGGTATCCCTAAGCGCGAGAGGCGATCCGAATACTCTTGCGATTGCAGGGCGATCAACTCGAGCTTGCGCAGCAAAGCAGGCACGACTTTGAGCTTGGAGTGAAGGCGGTAGGATTTCTCCGACATCTTCCCATTGATTACCGCCACCGGAATATCGCGCCGGTTCGCCGCCAACAGAAAATTCGGCCAGAAGTCCGATTCGACGATCACCACGAGACAGGGATCGAACCGCGCCAGAAAACGTCGCACGACGAAGCTGAAGTCGAACGGGAACAGGATGACGCGGCGATTCGGAAAAGCCTTCCGTGCCGCGGCGAGCCCGGTCGCCGAATAGGCGGAAACGACGATGGGGTTGCCGACCTTGCTCTCTTCCAAGAGCTTGACCAGCGGCTCCAGCAAGGCGATCTCGCCGGCCGACGAGCCGTGCAGCCAGATGGAGCTGCGTAGACTGCCGCCCAGCCCGAAGCCGAATCGTGACGACAACCCGCGTCGGTCGCCGTGAGCGAAGGCGCGATAGCAGAGCCACGGCGAAGCGATCAGTGCAGCAAAGAAATAGGCCAAGTTGAGCAGAAGGCTCACGAGGATGTGCACACTCCCCTGCGACGTCCACGAAAAGCGCTATTCTACTGCCATTCGTACCGGCCATGCCTAGGCGTGTGACGAGGCTGAGAAGGCGCTTAGTTCAGCTTGGCGGGTTCTTCAGGCAACAGGCTCGGGGGCGTGGCTCGCAATACGGCGCTGTCGGAGTAACACGCAATCCATTCGAACACCAGATCGGGCCTCATGGGCCTGGCGATATAGAAACCTTGGGCCACATCGCAGCCGAGCGCCGCTATGACCGAGAAGTTCTCGATGCAGTCCACGCCTTCCGCGACGACCTTCATACCCAGCGCGTGCGAAAGCTCGACGACCGCCTTGACGATTTGCTGATCGGCCGTGTCCGTCGCTATGGACTCGACGAACTTCTTGTCGATCTTGATCTCACTTGCCGGAATTTGCTTGAGGTAAGTGAGAGATGAGTGGCCCTTACCGAAGTCGTCGATTGACAAGCCGATGCCCAGCTTGCGTATCTTCTCGAGATCTACGATGGATTGCCCTTCGGCGTCGCTGTCCAGGAGACTGTCCTCGGTAAGCTCCACCGTCATATCGATCTTGTGACCGGCGAGCGCCTCCGCGAGGGCGGCCAAGCGCCTGTAGAACTCGGGGTGCTCGAAGAGCTGCGGGGCGATATTGATCGAGAGGTCGATCGGCTGTTCGAAAGACTTCCAGTCTTCGGCCGCGGCCCGGACGCGGTCGAAGACCAACCAGGTCATCGGCACGATTTGGCCGGAGGTTTCGGCAAGCGGCACGAAATCATCGGCGGGCACGAATCCTCCCTCGGGATTCCGCCAGCGCACAAGGGCCTCGAGCCCGCTGACGACTCTCGATCGAAGATCCACCTTCGGTTGATAATAGACCTCGAGCTCGCCGCGCTGGATCGCCTTGCTGAGATTGCTCTCCATCTTCCAGAGCGTCGCTTGCTGCTTTGTGGCGTCGGGGCGATAGATGTCGTAGGCGACCTCTCGCTCCCTCGCATTCTTGAGCGCGAGCTCGGCCCGGCGGAACAGGCTCGCTCCGCTGCTGGCATGCGTCGGGTGAACGGCAATGCCCACGGTCACGTCGACGATGAAGCTGTCGTCGCCAACCTGTATCTGCGGTTGGCTTTCCTCGGTAATGCGCGCGGCTAGATCCATGATCGACGCCATGGAATCCGGTGATGCCAGCACCGCGAAACGCCGCCCCGACAATCGAATGATGGGGGTCGCAGGCGGAAACAGGTCCCGGAGCTTGTCCGTATAGCGGGTGCAGAACGTGCTCGACTGTTCCTCGCCGAAAGTAGTGCTGATGCGATTGAAGCTGTCCAGCTGCCCCAGCAGCAAGCCCGTCAGCCGATTCGACGAGCGCTGCTGGAGAAACTGCTCGATGAACCGAATGCTGGGGCTGATCCGCCTGGCGGATCCGGCGGGTCGAACGATGCTCATCCTGATGGATCATCCACTAAAATCCGAGCGGACGATTTAACCAAATCCGTCCGCCAGCGGCTGTGAGCGTGGTCACGCCCCGAGCGACCGCGCGGGCGCGGATCGTGCCGGTTCGGCCGTTCCGGCCATGGGCGACGGGGGGCGGTCTCCGGTCGCCGCGGCCTGGTTCGCGACCTCGAGCTGTATGAGCTGCGCGGCGCGCCTCACTCGACCGCAGCGATCGCCTGCAGGCGCGCGGCCTCGAACTCGTCGCCCTCGCGCCACGCTGGGAAGTGACCCTCGCCGGCGATGATGAGGCCGGCGAAATAGCCGAAACGCGCATCCTGGACGAGGCCGCCGAAGTCCCAAGCGGCAGTCAGCTCGTCGCTGGGCTGATGATAGTGCTCGCTTTCGTAGGCGACGAGCTGCTCCTCGCCCCAGCCCGGCGGCCGGCCGAGGTGCTCGGTGCCGCCTTTGAGATACATCGCGGGAACGCCGATCTTGGCGAGGCTGAACTGGTCGGAGCGATAGTAGTAGCCGCGGTCGGGAAACTGATCCGGCTCTACCGTGCGCTCCTGGAAACGGCCGACTGCGGCGGCAACGGCGTCCAAGTCCGACTTGCCCCGGCCGATGAAGGAGATGTCGCGCGTCGGTCCCCAGATGTTCGCGGCGTCGAAATTGATCGCCGCGGCAATCTTACCGGCGGGCACGATCGGATGATTCGCGAAGTACTCCGATCCCAGCAGCCCCTGCTCCTCGGCGCCCACGAAAGCGACGAGGATGGAACGCCGCGGCGCCGGTGAAAGCTGGCCCAGGGCGGACGCGATCGAGGCGACCATGCCGACGCCGCTCGCATTGTCGCGCGCGCCGTTATATATGAGGTCCTCGCCCTCGCCGTCCTCGGCGACTCCGAGGTGGTCGTGATGCGCCATGTAGATCACGATCTCGTCGGCAAGCTCGGGGTCGCTGCCGTCCAGCATTCCGAGAACGTTGGCGGTCGATATCTCCGAAAGCGCGTTGCGCAGCTGAATCGACGTGTTGAGCTGCAACGGCATCGGGGTGAAGTCGCGGCTTCTGGCGGCGGCCGTGAGCTCGTCCAGATCGTGTCCGGACGCGCTCAACAAACGTCGCGCCGCCGACTCCGTGACCCAGGCCGCGGCTTGCAGCGACGCTTCGCTCTGCACGGGCAAGCGAAATTGCTCGCCGCTCCAAGAGGTCTGCACGACCTGCCACGGGTAGCCTGCGGACGGCGTGGTATGAATGATGATGGCGCCGGCCGCGCCTTGGCTGGCGGCGATCTCATACTTGTAGGTCCAACGACCGTAGTAGAGCCGCGTGTCGCCCTCGAACAAGTCAGGATCCCAATCGGGATCGTTGTTCAGCATCAGCAGGAGCTTGCCCGTCAGATCGGCGCCCTTGTAGTCGTCCCATTCATACTCGGGCGCCTGAATCCCGAAGCCGACGAAAACGACCTCGGCGTCCTCGACTTGCGCGCGCTGTGCCTGCACGCCGCTGGAGACGATGAAGTCGCTGCCTTGATCGAGCACGAGCGGCTCGTCGCCGCCTTCGAAGGTCCAGGTCCCGGGCTGCGCGGTGTTCACGCCGACCAGGGTGAAAGCCTGCTCCCATCCACCGTCCGACATCGCGGGCCGAAAGCCCGCCGATCGGAGCCGTTCTGCCAGATAGGCCCTCGTCGCGGCGTCGCCGGCACTGCCGGGTCCGCGACCCTCATAGCGGTCGTTGGCGAGCTCCGCGATCGGCGCGCGAATCGAGGCTTCCGTGATCAGCTCCGCCGCGGCAAGCTCCGCGGTCGAGAATTCCGCCTCGCTCGGGTACGGCGGCGGACTCAGGTCGGCGCCGCGATCGGGGCCGCAGCCCAAGATAAGCGGGACGATCGCGATCCAACAGGTTTGTCTCATCGCAGCTCTCCTACGGCTCCGTGGCCCCGCGTCGCGGGCCCCGCTCACCGACGGGAGACTACATGCATCGTCAACCACTCCGCCACCAGGGCGGGCTTCGCCTCACCTTCGATTTCGATCGTCACCTTGGTCTTGACGAGAAGCTGCCCGGCCGGCTCGCGAAGCTCGAGCAGCTTTGCCACGGCGCGCATACGCCCATCGACCCGCACCGGGGTCGCGAATCGCACCTTGTCGAACCCGTAGTTGATGACCACCTGCAGGCCTTCGATATCCGGGGCGAAGCCCTCGCACAAATGCACGATCATCGACAGCGTCAACATGCCGTGCGCGATGGTGCCGCCGAAAGGCGATTCGGCGGCCCTGACCGGGTCGACGTGAATGAACTGGTGATCCCCGGTGACGTCGGCGAACCGATCGATCCGCTCCTGATCTATCGCAAACCAGTCGGATCGGCCGAGTTCCTTGCCGACGAGCTCGAACAGCTCGGCTTTCGTCATGGTCCGCGACATCGCTCTACCCCAAGTGGCTCCCCGGTTATGGATACGGCGAAGGTGACCTGCAGCAGACGGCGTCCGTTTGCTACACTGCCGTCGCTCGAAACCCTCGCTCGCTTGGCTCACCGGCGATGCCTCGGACCTCTGGAATCCCCTGAATGGCAGCAGAAAACCCAGTGTTACCCCAGCGCCAGTGTACTCAGACGCCGCCTGCCGCGCGAGTTGCCGGCCGCGACCATGAGTAGATCCCCGCGAATCGGATTTGTGAGCCTCGGTTGCCCCAAGGCTTTGGTCGACTCGGAGCGGATATTGAGCCGGCTGCACTCGGAAGGTTACCGGACGAGCTCCAACTATGAGGACGCCGATCTGGTGGTCGTCAATACCTGCGGCTTCATCGACAGCGCCCGGGAGGAGTCGCTGAGCGCGATCGCTGAAGCGTTGTCGGAGAACGGCCGGGTGATCGTAACGGGCTGCCTTGGTGCGAAGCCGGAGCTCATTCGCGAGAAGCACGAGAACATTCTCGCGATCACGGGTCCGCACCAGATCGAGGCCGTGCTGTCGGCCATTCACCGGGTCCTGCCGCCGCCTCACGATCCTTTCGTCGACTTGATTCCGCCGCAGGGGATCAAGCTGACACCGCGGCACTATTCCTATCTCAAGATTTCGGAAGGCTGCAATCATCACTGCAGCTTCTGCATTATCCCGCAGCTCCGCGGGCGCCTCGTGAGCCGGCCGATCGATGAGGTGCTGCGCGAAGCCGAGACGCTCGTCGATGCCGGCACGCGCGAACTGCTGGTGATCTCGCAGGATACCAGCGCATACGGCGTGGACCTCGGCTATGCGGAAGCGCCGTGGCGAGATCGAATGCGCCCGGCCCGGCTCACGGCGCTTTGCGAGGCGCTGGGCGAGCTCGGCGTTTGGGTGAGATTGCACTACGTCTATCCATATCCGCACGTCGACGAGCTCATGCCGCTGATGGCCGACGGCAAGCTGCTCCCCTACCTCGACGTTCCTTTCCAGCATGCGAGCAATCGCATTCTCAAAGCGATGCGGCGACCCGCCGCGGAAGAGAGAACGCTGGAGCGGATCCGGCAATGGAGAAAGCAAGTGCCCGCGCTGACCCTGCGATCGACGTTCATCGTCGGTTTTCCGGGCGAAACCCAGGCCGACTTCGAGTCGTTGTTGAATTGGCTCGATGCCGCCGAGCTCGATCGCGTGGGCTGTTTCAAGTATGAACCCGTGAGCGGCGCGGCGGCGAATGCGCTACCGGACGCCGTGCCCGACGACCTCAAGGAGGAACGCTGGCATCGCTTGATGTCGGCTCAACAAGCGATCAGCGCTCGACGTTTGCAGCAAAGGGTCGGCGGCGTGATCAGCGTGCTCGTGGATGAGATCGACGGCGACGACGGGATCGGGCGATCTCAGGGCGATGCGCCCGAGATCGACGGCAAGGTGTTTCTGCGTGGGCGAAATCTCTCGGTGGGTGCGCTCGTCGACGCCGAAGTTGTGCGCGCCGGCGAATATGATCTGTGGGCGACCGCCATCGAAGCATGAGCTCGCACACGCTAGTCAAGCCCTTTGCCGCGTTGCGGCCGCAGGCGGATCACGCCAGCGCCGTCGCGGCGCCTCCTTACGACGTCGTCAGCACGGCCGAAGCCCGGCGTCTCGTCGCCGGAAGGCCCAATAGCTTCCTGCACATCTCCAGACCGGAGATCGACTTTCCGGAGGGCGCCGACCCGCATTCGGACGGCGTCTATGCCAGGGCCAGAGACAATCTCGATCGCCTGATCGGCCTGGGCTTGCTCGTCAGAGATCCGCGCCCCGGCTATTACGTCTATCGGATGCGAATGGAAGCTCACGAGCAAACCGGCGTTGCGTTGGTCGCGTCGATCGCGGCATACGAGCAAAACCGCGTTCGCAAGCACGAGCTCACACAACCCGCCAAGGAAACGGATCGGGTTCGAAACATGGCGAGCCTGAATGCGCAGACCGGTCCGGTGCTCTGTGCCTACCGAGCGAATTCACGCCTCAAGGAGCTCCTCGAGGACGCCAAGAAGGCCGAGCCCGTCATCGACGTCATCGGCCCGAACGGCGTCGCGCATACCATCTGGCGTTTGAGCGACCCGGCCAGCGTGGATCCGATCACGCAAGCATTCGAGGACATCGAGGCGCTCTACATCGCCGACGGCCACCACCGGTCAGCGGCGGCAGCGCGTGTGGCCGCCGATAGACGCATGCACGAGCATGCGGCTGCGGATCCGAGCTACGAATATTTCCTGTCGGTCGTGTTTCCCCACGACGAGCTGCGGATCCTCGATTACAATCGCTTCGTCGCAAGCCTGAACGGTGTGTCGGAGGAGCAGATGCTGAGCTGCTTGTGCGCCAAGTTCGATCTGCGGGAAACCGATAAACCGTTCAAGCCCGACCGGCCGGGAACTTTCGGGATGTATCTGAAAGGGCGCTGGCGAGGATTGACCCTCCGCCCCGAATACATCCCGGAGCACGATCCGGTCGCACGCCTGGATGTGAGCTTGCTGCAAACTTATGTGCTCGCACCCGTGCTCGGCATAACAGATCCGCGCACCGACTCGCGAATCGAGTTCGTGGGTGGCATTCGCGGCTTGGCCGAGCTCGAGCAGCGGGTCGACGATTCCGTTTCGGGCGTCGCTTTCTCGTTTTTTCCGACGAGCATGGAGCAGCTCATGGCGGTCGCGGACTCAGGTCTGCTCATGCCGCCGAAGTCCACCTGGTTCGAGCCGAAGCTCGCGGACGGACTGCTGAGCCACCTGCTCGACTAGCCGTCGAGATAGCGCTCGCTGATGCCGCCGTAGGCGTCGATGCGCCGGTCCCTGAGGAAAGGCCAAGCGATTCTCGAAGTCTCGATCTCTTCGAGATCGATCCTTACGGTCATCACGGCTTCTTTGTCGGCCGGCGCGCGCGCCAGCACGCGGCCGTCGGGCGCGGCGACGAAGCTTTGGCCCCAAAACTCGATTCCACCGCCGCCCGACGGCGCCGGTTCGAATCCCACACGGTTGGCGGCGACGACGAAACAGCCGTTGGCGACGGCGTGGCTGCGCTGAATCGTCTCCCAGGCCTCGTGCTGGGCTTCGCCGTGGGTGACCTTCTCCTCGGGATGCCAGCCGATGGCCGTCGGGTAGAGCAAGAGTTGTGCGCCCATCAGAGCCGTAAGCCGCGCCGCTTCGGGATACCACTGATCCCAGCAGATCAATACGCCGAGCGCGCCGGCGCGTGACTCGAACACCTTGAAGCCCAAGTCGCCGGGCGAGAAATAGAACTTCTCGAAGTAGCGAGGATCGTCGGGAATGTGCATCTTGCGATACTTCCCTACATAGCCTCGCTGCCCATCGAGCACGGCCGCCGTGTTGTGAAAGATGCCCGCAGCGCGTCGCTCGAACAAGCTGGCGACGAGGACGACGTCGAGCTCGGCGGCCAGCGCGGCGAGCTTCTCGGTGGTCGGCCCAGGCACGGCCTCGGCGAGCCCGAAGCTCGCGGCATCCTCGACCTGGCAAAAATAACGGGAGCGAAACAGCTCAGGCAGGCAAACCAGGGTAGCGCCCGCGTCCGCCGCTTGCTTCACCATGCCGATCGCGTGCTCGAGGTTTTCCTCTGGACTGTCGGTCATCGCCATCTGCACGAGACCGACGATCAGCTCTCGCGACCGATGCCCGGGGCGCATTACACGAGATCCTGCCCCGG
>Ga0214471_10001902_pt1 | contig 16486 bp, 16 predicted proteins | sample RVTome_5_FD_207665 | JGI IMG/M metagenome (GOLD analysis project Ga0214471, IMG submission 207665) | Soil microbial communities from uranium-contaminated site in the Upper Colorado River Basin, Wyoming, United States - RVT142D155 | ecosystem: Environmental > Terrestrial > Soil > Contaminated >... | reverse complement strand
TCTGGTTGCCGCCGCGGGACCGGGTGTGAACGTCGTCATCGCTGGCGTCCTCGCAGCCGGTCTCCAACTGTTCGGCGATGTGGACCCGTTGACGACCGCGTTAGCGGTTGACGGGACGTTCGTCGCCCAGCTCATGTGGATCAACGTGATCTTGGTGGCGTTCAACCTCCTCCCGGCGTTTCCAATGGACGGCGGTCGAATCCTGCGTGGAATCCTCTCGATGCGACTCGCATTTGCGCGCGCCACCGCTATCGCGGCCCTGGTCGGGCAACTCATGGCGATCTTGTTTGGGGTCGCGGGGCTCATGGGAGGCAACCCGTTCCTCGTCTTCATCGCGGTGTTCGTCTACCTCGGGGCGCAGGCGGAGAAGCGCTATGCTCAGACCCGCTCGGTGCTCGAGGGCGTGACGGTGGCGGATGCGATGACGACGAGGTTCCAGGTGTTGCGATCGGACACCGCCCTCGGAGCGGCGGCGGAAGCGTTGCTGACCGGTGGGCAGGAGGACTTTCCGATCGTGCGGAACGGGGGTTTGGAGGGGATGCTCCTGCGACGCGATCTCGTCACCGCTCTTCGAGCCCGGAAGCACGAGGTGTCGGTGGCGGAGCTGATGCGAACGGACTGCGTCGTTGCAGAGGCGGATGACTCGCTCCACGTGACGCTCGTGAAGATGCGCGCCGCACGATGCTCCTCGGCGCCCGTGGTTCGACTGGGTATCGTGGTCGGGCTGCTCACCCTCGAGAGCGTCGCGGAGCACGTGACCTTGGGGCAGGCGACACGCCGGGGTGAACGAGCCGGCCTGGCGTCGATCTTCGCCACCGATTAGTGGACTGTACCATTTGAATGTTAAGCGACCCGAATGCGTCGCGTGGGGTTGGCGCACTTCCAGCGGATGGTCGAGGGTCCTCGTGGTAGTGCCGGATGTACCTCAGGAGTCGGCGGGCCAGGTCCTTGGTGGACGTGAACCCGCCGCCACCGTACGGCACATCCTCAACAAGGTCAACAAAGGGAATGAAACTTTGGCGACACTACACTAGTTCGTGTAGGGGACCGGTTGTCCCACCACCCATTTGATGAGCCTGCCCGCCGCGAGCGGTGTCTGGAGCCCGACCTGGTTGATGAGGGCCAGCGTCGCGGCGGACGCCGGCGAGGGCCGTTGTCGGGCGAGCGCCTCGATCGTCGTGCGCCCGGTGAGCGTCACGATGTCCAGGCGCTGCGGTTGCACGTTCAGGATCCCAGGATCGGTCAGCGGCTGGAAGCTCAGCAGCGCGCGTTCGGCCGTCGCCTGGTAGGTGGGCCAATTCGCTTCCGGCGCGTAGCCGATGAGCCCGAACACCGCTCCACGATACTCGACGAACAGCACCGTGCCCCGGAGGGTGCCGTTCGCGGTTGCCGCTTCGAAGGGCGCGCTCACCGTCGGAAGCCCGCTCACGCGGGCGCGGGACATCGTGCCGGCCGTGATCCCCTGCTGGGCAAGAAACGCGCGGGCTGCTACGTCGGCGCTCTTCCCTTGCGCGAGTGAGAGCTCGACCACCGCGTCTTTCGCAGGGCTCACGGCGACGACGGCCTGCTTCCCGTTATGGGTGGCCCATCCCTCGGGGAGGGTGAGCTGGAAACGCATTGCGGGATGGAAGTACCGACCGCCGTTGAAGAACCCGTCGCGCGGGTTCTCGCCGAACACCTGGCCGTCGAGCCGCCGCAGGTACGGGTCGCGATTCACGACGGTGCCGGAGAATCCATGCGGCAGCGCCGCGACCTGCGCGGAGATGGCGGTGATACGGTTGGCTGGACTGGGGTGCGTCGCGAGCCACGTGGGGAGGCTGCTGCCGCCCTGCGCCGCCGTGAGCTGCTCGAGCACTCGGAACACCGCGGACATTTCGCGGGGATCGTAGTTGGCGCGGCGCATGTACCGCAGGCCCAACTCGTCCGCCTGACTCTCATCGTCGCGGGAAAACTTGAGGTACAGGATCCCGAGGGCCTGGTCCGCGAGGCCCGCGTAGCGAGCCACGTGGGAGCTTGCCATGCTGCCGACCGCGAGGCCCAGTCCCATGAGTTGCTGCTTGCTCATCTCGGCGGCTGTGTGCCGAGCCGTCACGTGGCCGATCTCGTGGCCGACGACGGAGGCCAGCTCGGCCTCGGAGGTGAGATGGCTGAGGAGCCCCCGCGTCACGTAGATGAAGCCACCGGGGACGGCGAAGGCGTTCACCGCCGGGTCGTCCACGACGCGGAACGTCCAGGGGAGGTCGCGCCGCTCCGATACCGCGGCGAGCCGCGCGCCGAACTGCTGGATGTAGCGTTGCCAGGTGGCATCCGGATAGAGCCCGATGGTCGCGATGACTGCCGTATCGGCCTGCCGTCCCATCGCGACTTCCTGGGACTCGCTGACGAGCATGAGCTGATTCTTGCCCGTGGCCGGGTTGATGGCGCATCCCGCGACGGTAAAACCAGCGAGGAGCGCGAGCGCGGCGCGCGAGCGCATAAAGGAGAGGATCGGCATGGGCTGTTTCACCTCGTTCTGCGCCATGGCAAGCGCGCGACGAAAAATATCCCGGCCACCAGCAGGAGCCCGTACACTGGGGCGGTCCCGAGGTGGAACACCCACCCGAGGAACCACGCCGTCATGAACGCGCCCAGAAGAACAATCAAGGTGGTGTGTCTCCATTTCTTGGACTCCGACAGCCACCCGCGTACCGGCGCTCGCGAGGCGTCCGGCAGGATGGTCGCATTGCGCGCCGGCGCCCGCCGACACTCGACGGTGCGATGGCGTGCCCTGACCTTCAGTTGCCCGATCCGTTGCCGGTCGCGTCATCCGCGTAGATCGCGATCTCCACGCGCCGGTTCTGCCGCCGCCCGTCATCGGTGTCATTCGTGGCGATCGGCTCGGTTTCGCCACGCCCCGCCGTGCTGGTGCGGCCGCGATCGACACCCTCCGCCGTGATGAAGTTGGCGGCCGATGCCGCACGCCGCTCCGACAGCCCCATGTTGTACGCGTCGCTGCCCTGCGAGTCGGTGTGCCCCACGATCAGTGTTCTGGTGTTCGGATACGATTGCAGACTCGCGGCGAACTTGCGCAGATTGTCGCTTGCCATGGGCGTGAGCTGATCCGAGTCGAACGCGAACAGCAGCCCCTCGGGGAACGTCACCGCAATGCCCTCGCCGACGCGCTGCACTGTCGCCCCGGGCAGCTCGTACGCCAGCTCCTCGGCCTGCTTGTCCATTTGGTGCCCGATCACCCCACCGGCAACGCCCCCCACCGCGGCACCGATGATGGCGCCGCGCACGGTCGAGCCGGTGGCCTTCCCGACGACGGCGCCGACGACGCCACCGGCGCCCGCGCCGATGAGCACGCCCTTGTCCGTCTTGTTCATGGCGCAGCCGGGTGTCAGCGACATCAACACGGCCACGGTGACGATGCTCGTCATGGAACGTCTCATGGGGGCCTTCTCCACATTCGCGTGCGGGTTCGGCATATCGGCCTTCAGAGCCGGTTTCCACCGTTATGGAGAATGGTCCGGATTGCAGCTGCTGGGTATCGCTCGAAGGAATGGAAAGAGACGTAGGGCTGCGGTACCGCGTATGGCCTAGGGCAACCGAGGTACGGCCCGACCGTCGCGGCCCGTCCAGGAGCGCCCCGGTCCCGTCAACGTACGAAGATCATTCGCAGGGCCGTCACCAGCTCCGCGTGCGCAAACGGCTTGTCGAGGATCGCGCGGACGCCGAGCGCCGCGAACTGCTCCCTGGCCTGTTCACCCATCAGGCCGCTCACGACGATGACGGCGGCCTCGGGCAACCGGCTTCGGAGTAGCCGCACAAAGGACATGCCGGCACGCTGGGGCATGTGCAGGTCGGTAATCACCGCGCTCAGTTCCGCCCCGTGCTCCGACACCTCACGCAGGGCGCTGGTGCCGTCCGCTGCGGTCCGCACCGTGAAGCTCATCTTCGTCAGCACTTTCCGAAGGATGTTGCGCACGGAGGGTTCGTCATCCGTCGGGCGTCGTCTGCGGTTCTTCGATGAGGAGACTCGGCCGGCCGCTCTCGATCACCCGGCGATCATCCTCACGATACTGACTCGCCTGAGCGCGCCACACCATCTGATGGTCCGTCTTTCCGACGATGTCCCGCGGATCGGCAAGACCCGCATCGCGGGCAAAGAGGGCATTGCAGCCCAGATACACCAGGTTCCGGTCTTTCCAGAAGACGCGCGCCGGAAGCACGTTGATGATCTCGCTGGTGAGGCGGCGTGACGCCTCGAGCGCCGCCTTCGCGCGCGCGGCCGCGGTCATGTCGCGGATGTTGCACTGGATCACCCGCCGTCCGTCCACCAGATAGGCGTTGCTGACGAACTCGACCTCGACCCGGGTCCCGTCGCGGGTTTTCAGCGCCTTGTCATCGTAGCGGATGTACTCCTGCCGCGACAATTCGCGGAAGTTGTCCTGGTTGGCAACGATGTCTCTGAGGAAGCCCAGATCCCACACGTGCTTGTCGCAGATCTCCGCGCGCGAGTAGCCGAGCAACTCCGTCAGAAACGGATTCACGTCCGCGATCCTGCCGGTCTCGGCATCGAGGATCAGGATGCCGTCCTTGGCCGACTCGAAGAGGCGGCGGTAGCGCAGCTCGGAGGCGCGGAGCGCCTCGTCGGCCGTCTCGGGGGCTCGCCGCGCGGCGGCCCGCGGCACGGCGGTGGGGTCGAGACTCGACCGCAGTTGCTCAAGGAGCCGAAGCCGCTCGGCGGCCGAGAGGCCGGAGATGTCCACGGCCGGAGCTCGGGCACGCTGGGGAGGGGCCACCGTCACTGCCCGTCCGCGCCCGACGGCGCCGCGTCATCCGCGACCACCATGGGCGCAGTCATCGAGAATCCCACGGCGAGCGCCTTGAACTCGGCCTCGAGGCGGCGATTCACGTCGCGACTGTGCGCGGCGCTGTCGCTCACGACCAGGATGTGCGTGATCTGCTGCTCGAGGACGACTCTGCCCACCCAGGTCCGCGCGTTGCGCTGGGCGTCCGCCTGCTCGTGCTCGAGGAGGCTCTTGATCGTGCTTAGCCGATGCTCAGTCTGGGGCGGCTCGATCTGAAAGGCGTACGTCCAAATGGTCTTGGGCGACCGGCTGCGCGTCTTCCTCACCATGCACTCCTCACCTGCCCTGGGTCCGTCAACAAGCCGCGCCGCCCCGAAACGAACGGGGGACGGATGGACGAGCCGCAGGAGCAGCTTGTGATACGAAGACTAGGGCAGGGGGGGCCACTTCCAATCGCTCAAAGGGGTGAAAAACGACGCAGCACGCTTGAGGGGGTTATCTGTCCGCCACCATCGCTGCGCGAGCGTCGCCTTGCAACGCCCGGCGCACCGCGGCCCCCAATTCCACCTCGCTCACGATCAGCTGGGAGAGCTTGCCAAGCAGATCGAGTTGCGGGGCCGTCCACGGGCGCGGCGTCTTGTCCATGGCCAGCAGGGTGCCGACGGCCCGGCCGTCCGGTCTCTTGAGCAGCATCCCCACACACGCCCGCACCGTTCCGTCACGGACCGCCGGGTTGTTCGCAAGCAGGGGGTCGCGGCGGCCGTCGGCCACCACCAGCGGACGGCGGGAGGCAACCACGTGCTGCCGGAATGCGTGCGAGACGAGCAGCGCGGTGGGGACGGGCAGGCCGTAGCTGCTCGTCACGAGCTGACCCTCCGTATCCACCAGGGATACGCACACCGCCGCGACATCCAGCGCTTCACCCGCAAGATAGGTGATACGGTCCAGCGCTTCTTGGATCGACGGGGCCAGTTGCTCCACGTAACGCCGCTCGTGCGTCGAACTTGACCGCCGGCGCTGCCAAACGCCGGGGTATCGGTGCACTGCCGGGTGGGATTCCATAGTCACCGCGTTCGCTGAGAGACACAGAGGCGTGGCGGATCGCAGGTGGAAGGCGATCGGCGACGAAGGCTGACACATTAGTCTCGAATGCGTGCGGCGGGTATCGATCGAAGAGATGAAAAAGGAACGAGCAACGGTGTAGCACGTATGATCTACTCCTTTTGGCGTTCCACTGGTTCAGGTGGCGTCCCGGCATCGGAGATACGAACAGGCGGCCTCGCGGCCGCCCGTTCCAGTTTGGTCCCCGCGAGGACTAGCGAAGGGGGTTGGGCTCCTGCTTCATGGCCAGCGGCGCAATCACCGCTCACGACCACGAACTCGGCGCGCCGATTCCGTCCGGCGTTCGGCCACGGCTCAAAGCGCCGCGCGCCGCCCGCTGATGAAGTGCCACAGGATGGCGATGACCACGACGACCAGGAGGAGGTGAATCAGTCCCCCAGCGACGTGGAAGACGCCAAATCCCAGCAGCCATGCCAGGACCAGGATGACCGCCAACGTGAAAAGCATGAGCTGTTCCTTTCCAAATAGTGAAGAAACGCCACGTGAACGCGCGCGTCACGGGTAGCAGTGTTCACCGCGTCGGCGGTGCGAGATTGCCGCAGGCGACGACCGTCTCGGGATTCGCCAGCGATGCCTGGACGACGACGAAATGGCTACCGGTGTTTGGCGTGCGCAGCTGAACCGTGGCGATGCCCGTCGCGCGGCCACCCGATTCGACCGTGAGCGCCTTGTACGCGTCGCTCGCTCCGAACACGCCGCGATCCTGCGCTCGAGCAATCCGCGCGTTCGCCGCCGCACGTCGAACCGACGCTAGTCGTCGATGACGAACGTGACCATCAGGTTGACCTGAAACTCCGTGATGGCCCCGTCTCGTACCCGCACCTGATGCTCCTTGACCCACGCGGCGCGGACGTTGCGAAGCGTCTTGTTCGACCTGGCGATTCCCTGTTCGATGGCGTCCTCGAAGCTTTTGGTGGAGGTGGCGCTGATCTCGGAGACCTTTGCTATCGACATTGCATCCTCCCAGTTGGTTCGTAGTGATGGGATCCGCGGGCAGCTGCCCGCGGGCATCGAGGCCTCAAGCCGTTGCACCGGCCGTACTGGCAAACCCACCCCGTCGCCGGCCCGGCGGGCGCGGGAGCCGGCAGCTTCTAGTTCAGCGCCGCCGGGAGAACAGGTGAAGGATCGCCACGAAAAGGGCGGCGCCGATGATGGACCACAGAATCGGAAATGCCTGCCCACCGATGGTGACCATGAACGGTTCCGAGAGCTTGAGCAATCCAGCAACCCAGGGGCCCAGCAAGGCCCCGATGAAGCCGAGGACGATCGAGACGATCAGCCCGCCGCGCACGCTGCCCGCGATGGCCTGCCCGATGGCGCCGCACACGGCCGCGATCACGATGAGCAGCACGAGCGACGTGAGTGACATGGTCATGACCAACCCCTTGTGCGTGTTCCACCGAAACGAATCAAGCGAGGAGCGCCCCGCACCCACCGTCCGCATGCGCCCTGAACGTCCTGGTGCCGAGCGCGCCGCGCCGGGTTCAGTCCCTCGGGGCGAACGCCGCGCGGCGCAGTGGTCGGCGAGGTGAAGACCGAGGAACTCCGCACCGGATCTCGCTGCACGTAGCCAAGGTACGGGACGCTTCGGGTGGGCGATATCGTTCGGACGAGCGAATTCCGGGCTACCTCGGGCCCCCACGTTCGCCGTACGTCGTTTCTCATCCACATGAGCGATACCTGTCGCACGCGATCCGCTCTAGGTTGGTCAGCATCATGCCAGGTACACATTGAGGGTGGCCTTGCGCCGTGCAATCCGGGGCGCCCGGCCCCGTCGAAGTTGATGACCCGTGAGGCCCGTACAGTGACAGGATTGAGACCCCCCCCACCACGCACATGGTGGGCGCGCTCCCGTGACCTCGCGTTCCCACAGGCCGGGCACCGGCTCCACTCGATCCGCACCATCCTCGAGCGGACGCACGCCGACGCGCTGCGTCGGGGCCGCGTGTGGGTGAGCAGACACCGGATCGCCGCCGTGGCGCTCGTGGTGGTGGCGTTCGTCGGCCTGGCCGTCTGCTGCGAGGCTCGGGCATCGTGGCTCCAGGCGCGCTACTTCACTCGGCAGGCATCGCAGTTGACCACCGAGATGAGCAAGGGCCCGAGCCACCGGATCCGCTTCCCGGCCGCCGGGCCGTACGACCGTCGCTTCGGCTACGTACGCCTGCCGGCCGCGCTCGAGACGGCTATGGGGCTGGGCTATCACATCACCGCGCAGGTCCGTGTCTCGGAACGGTTCGCGGCGCTCGTGGATCGGGGCGTGTTCCCGATCTTCCAGGAGAAGACGCAGGCGGGGCTCCGGATCCTGGACCGACGCGGCGCGACGGTCTTCGAGTCCCGCCACCCCCAGCGGATCTACCCCTCCCTCGATTCCGTCCCTCCGGTCGTGTGGCGGACGCTGCTGTTTCTCGAGAACCGGGCATTACTCGATCCCCGCTTCCCGCACCGCAACCCGTCGGTCGACTGGTCGCGCGCGGCGAGGGCGGCCGCCGACTTCGCGCTGAGCCGGCTGGGCAGCGGTCGCTCGGTGCCGGGCGCGAGCACGTTGGCCACCCAGCTCGAGAAGTTCCGGCACTCGATGGACGGTCGGACGCATTCGGCGCGGGAAAAGCTGCTGCAGATGGAGGCTGCCTCGCTGCGAAGCTACCTCGGCGGCGCGAACACCGAGGCCGCACGTCGGCGGATCGTCGCCGACTACCTCAACTCCGTGCCGCTCGCGGCCATCGCGGGGTACGGTGAGGTCACCGGTCTTGGCGACGGGCTGTGGGCGTGGTACGGGGCCGACCCGGACGAGGTGAACCGGCTGCTGTGGGAGGAGGCGCGCGGCGGGAAGGCCCTTGCCGCCCCCGTTGCGCGACGCGCCGTTGCGTACCGTCAGGTACTCAGCCTGCTGCTGGCGCACCGCCGGCCATCCTTTCTGCTCGTGCAGCCGGCAGGGCACGACGAGCTGCAGCGGCGGACGGATCAGCACCTCCGCCTCCTTGCCCGCGCGGGCATCATCTCGGCGGACGTGCGCGACGCCGCGTTGGCCGTGGACCTCACGCCGCGCGACCACGCGCCGGACCTGTCCCGCGTCTCGTTCGTCGAGCAGAAGGGCGCGAACGCGGTGCGCGCCGAGTTGGTTGGGCTGACGGGCGTGCGCACGCTCTATGAGCTGGACCGCTTCGACCTGACCGCGCGTACCACGCTGGACCTCACGGTGCAGCAGGAGGTCACCGACTTGCTCCAGCGGCTGACCGATCCGGTCTTCGTGCGCGAGCGGGGACTCGCGTCCGTCGGCCTGCTGCATCGCGGCGACCCGGCGCGCGTCATCTACGCCGTCGTGCTGCACGAGCGCACGGAGGAGGGTAATGTCGTCCGCGTCCAGGTGGACAACTTCGACTCCCCATTCAACGTGATCGAGGGCGGCAAGCTCCAACTCGGCTCGACGGCCAAGCTGCGCACCCTGATCAGCTACCTGGAGATCGTCGAGCACCTCTACCGCCAGTACACTGGCTGGCCTGCGGCGAATCGGCGCGCAGAGCCGGTCGGCGCCGGCGATGGGATCACGGCGTGGACGCTGGCGTACCTGGCCGCCAACCCGGGCGTCTCGCTCAGGCGGATCCTGGAGGCCGCGATGTCGCGCCCCTACTCGGCTAGCCCCGGCAAGAGTTTGACGAGCAGCGACGGTGACATGGTGCAGAACGTCAACCACGAAATCACAACCACGGTGCTGGCGTTTCAGGCCGGCAACCGAGGCGGCTTGCTCGAGCAGACGCCGGAGGCCAGGGTGCTGGCCCTGTCCTTCCCGGCCAGCCCGCCCGACAGCGGCATCACGGGTGTCGATCCCCATACGTTTCGGAACATCGATACGACCAGCGACCGGCGGGCCTTCTCGGTGCGCGACGCGTTCATCCAGTCAGTGAACCTGCCGTTCATTCGCATCATGCGCGACATCGTGCGCTACCACGTGTACCGGGCCCCCGGTGGCACGCACCTGATGCTGAATCACGCGGTGGAGGCGACCGGGGACGGTGACGAGTCGCGTCGCCAGGAGGATGGGACCGGCGTGATCGACGACGGTTCCGCCTTGATCGACCATTTCTATCAAGAGTACGAGCGCGCGGAGTCCGGCTCGATGCTGGAAACCCTCGCGGGGGGCCGGCCGGCGACCGAGCTTGCGTGGGCATACCGCTCCGTCAGGCCGGAGGCCGGACGCGAGGAGTTCGGCGAGTTTCTTCGACACCACGTCGCGGAGCCGGTTCCGTCCGACGCCCGCATCGCGGAGCTGTACGACGGATCCGACCCGACCGGATTCTCGCTTTCCGACCGCGCGTACCTCGCCGGCATGCACCCGCTGGAAATCTGGCTGGCGGCGTATCTGCGCCAGCATCCCGGGGCGCGTGAGCCGGAGGTGCTCGATGCCAGCGCCGCCGTCCGCCGGGAGATCTACGGCGGGCTCGTCCCACCCGAGCGCCCGGCAGCGGCGCACCAGTGGATCGTGTCGATCCCGGAGGCGATGGCCTTCCGCCAGATCTGGCGCTCGTGGCGGCGCCTGGGCTATCCCTTCAAGTCACTGGTACCCTCCTACGCGACCGCGATTGGGAGCTCCGCCGACCGGCCGGACCAGCTCGCCGAGTTGGTGGGCATCCTACTCAACGACGGGGTCCGCTATCCGCTCCGCCGCGTGGAGGAGCTACGCTTCGCCGCGGGCACACCCTACGAGACGGAGCTGCGTCCGGCCGCGCGCCGCGGTGAGCGGGTGCTCTCGTCCGAGATCGCGGCGGTCGTGCGGGCCGCCATGGTCGGCGTCGTCACCCAGGGGACGGCGCGACGCGGCGTCGGGGCCGTGCGCGCCGTCGACGGCTCGCCCCTCCCGATCGGCGCCAAGACCGGCACCGGCAACAACCGATTCCGCACGGTCGGGCCGGATGGGCTGGTCCTCGAGGAGCGAGCGATCGATCGGACCGCGACGGTCGTCTTCTTCATCGGCGACCGCCTCTACGGCACCATTACCGCATTCGTCTCCGGGACGGCCGCCGACCGCTACGACTTCAGCAGCGCGCTGCCACTCCAACTTTTGAAGATGATTGGCCCGATGCTGGCGCCGCTGGTCGCGGGTCTCCAGGATTGACGTCCTCCAGTCCATGACCGAGGAGTGACAGCCAGGCCCAAGAAAAGAAGGCCGTCGCGAAACGGCCTCCGTGGTGCTGATGTTCGCTCCTCGGTGCGCTCAGGTCTTCATGATCTTGCGACCGACTTTGCGTTTCTTGACGGGACCCTTTCCACCAGGCGCCTTCGCCGCGCGCTTCTTGGCCGCCGTCATTCTCCCGCCTCTGCTTTTCTTTGCCATGGCGAGCAACCTTTCTCCTCTCGGCGTTCTTAGAGCCGGACATCAGAACGATCACGGCGATCAGCACAAGTGTTCTGGACGTTCCACCATCCATGTGGACGTCGGCGCTTCCTCGCCAGTGCTCCAATGTGCCGCCGTGCGTTCGGGGCGACCATCCCTCGGCGGGGTGAAAAGCGACGTAGGCTTCATGAACCAGGACGCGGACCAGCCACCCAGCCGACAGCATTAAGCTTTTGGGGGAGCCTTCGCCTCCGGCAAGCTGACCTACAACGGCACACCGTCCTCACGGGTGATGAACCCGAAGCCCTTCGGGATCACGCCCCCCGTTGTGGGCGGCCGGCAAACCGCGGGCGAAGGCTCTCACAAAAAAGGGACCGGCGTAGAGCCAGGTCCCATGTCACAGTGTCACTGGTTACTCGGCGCATACCGCGCCAAACGCTGAAGGAACTGTCCTGGTGGGTGGTGGAGTGGTTCTCATCGTGGCCGGCGCGCGGCCGCCTTCATGGTCCGGTAGTGCTTCGGAACTAGGCCACAAATCAGTCGAACGAACGATTCCACTCGACTGGCGTCGCCGGTAACGTTCCGACGTCACAGCGAACATCCCTCCGGATGTCACGGCCGAGTGTGGCATATAGATGCCGGGCGGTGTCCAACCGCCCCGGCGCGACACTTTGGCAGAACAGGTTCCTCGATGCGGACTCCAGTGACTTCGCGCCGGATGTCGGCACCAAGAGTACCGAAGCCTGACGATCACGCTGCACTCCGCTCGATAGGAGGTTACATGTCCACGCACCACACGCTCACGGTCGCGCTTGCTGTTCTCTTGTCCACGGCCTGCTTACATCAGGACCCCGTGGTCCAGGTGAGCGCTCAGGATGCGACGCTCAACACCCGCTGGCACGCGAACCTCGCCTCACCCGCCAGCCTGGCCGGGGCCGTGCAAATGAACGGCTCGGCGTCGATGGCCCCGAGCCCGGACAGCACCAGCACCGACATCACCCTTGCCCTGGCCAATGCGTCGCCCGGCGGCCTGCATCCATGGGCAATACACCGGGGACAGTGCGGGACCGGTACGGACTACGGCGTATTTGGGCCACGCGAGGCGTATCCGACGCTCAACGTTGGATCCGACGGCCACGCAGACGGGACCGCAACGGTGTCGCTGCGAACACCCAGGACCGGCAACTACTTCGTCGTCGTCAATGCGTCGATGGCAAACGCCGAAACGATCGTCGCCTGCGGCAACCTCGCGCCGCCGACGCAGTAACCTCAATTGGGAGTCATCATGCGCAAGACTGCATTCTTTAGCATCCTCGTGCTCCTCGGCTTTGCGGTGGCGTGCAACCGCGCGCCGCCACCGGTGGCGGCAACCCCGCAACCGACCGCAGCCGAACTCGCGCAGCAACGCCGTACGCAGGACTCACTCGACGCAGTGCGTCGCGCCACCGCCGACTCGGTCGAACTGGCCCGTCAGACCGCGCTTGCCGCACAGGCTCGGGCGGACTCCGTCGAGCGAGCACGCGTGGCGGCCGCCAATGAGACCGCCAAGCAGAACGCCGCGCTGCGGGAAGAGCTGGCGGTGATGGTCCACTTCGATGTCGCCAGGGCCGAGATCCAGCCCGACGGCCACGCCGCCCTCGATCGCAAGGTGGCGATTCTCAAGGCCAACCCCTGGGTGCGCATGCGCATCACCGGGGCCTGCGACGACCGTGGGTCAGACACATACAACCAAGCCCTGGGCGACCGCCGGGCCGCCGCGGTCCAGCGGTACCTCGTGACGCAGGGGATTGACGCCGCCCGACTGGAGCAGGCGTCTGTTGGGGAGAAGTCCCCGATCGATGCCGGGAGCGGTGAGGTGGCGTGGGCCCGGAATCGCCGCGCGGAGTTCACGATCGTGAGCGGCGACGCGCCGCTTGCTACGAAGTAGGTGACCCGACCATCGCAATAGTCATTGCGGCGGGCGAACCGCAACGGGCGGCCGTGAGGCCGCCCGTTGTCGTTCTCGGCCCCAGGCCCGTCCGCAGCCCGTGAGACTCCCGGGCCCGCCCGGCTGGCGCGTGGTTGCACGGCACATAGATTTAGTATATGGGGTCCCGAGCCCGCACACGTGCAGGTCCACGCAACAGGGCCGAGCCGGCGTTCGCCCGCCCGCCCTCGGGTGAACCGCGAGGGTTCAGCTCCATGAGCCCAGGTCGGTCCGTGTCCAAGTGTCCCACGGGCATTCAGGGGCTGGACGAGATTACGGGAGGCGGGTTGCCACGGGGCCGGCCGACGCTCATCTGCGGCGGCCCCGGGTGCGGCAAGACCATTCTCTCGATGCAGTTTCTGGTCAACGGTGCACGCCAGTTCGGCGAACCGGGCGTCTTCCTGTCGTTCGAGGAAACCGTCGACGATCTGACGCGGAATCTCGCCTCGTTGGGGTTCGACCCGCGCCCCCTCGCGGCCCGGAGGAAACTCTCCCTGGACTACGTCCGGGTCGAGCCCGGTGAGATCCAGGAGACCGGCGCGTACGACCTGGACGGCCTGTTCATCCGCCTGGGGCATGCCATCGATTCCATCGGGGCCAAGCGGGTGGTCCTCGACACCATCGAGACGCTCTTTGCGGGACTGTCGCAGACCCGGGTGCTTCGCGCGGAGCTGTGCCGCCTCCTCAACTGGCTCAGGATCAAGGGCGTCACCGCCATCGTGACCGGGGAACGCGGCGACCGCGGGATGACGCGCCACGGCCTGGAAGAGTACGTCACGGATTGCGTGATTCTGCTGGACCACCGCGTGGTGGAGCAGAACGCGACCCGACGGCTGCGCGTCGTGAAATACCGGGGCTCGCAGCACGGGACCGACGAGGCGCCGTTCTTCATCGACGAGGCTGGCATCTCGGTGCTGCCCATCACCTCGCTGGGATTGCAGCACCGGGTCTCCAGCGGCCGCCTCTCGAGCGGCGTCCCGGATCTCGACGACATGCTGGGCGGGAAGGGGTACTTCCGGGCCAGCAGCATTCTGGTGTCCGGCACCGCCGGCACGGCGAAGACCACCCTGGCGGGCTACTTCGCGGACGCCGCGTGTCGCCGGGGCGAGTCGTCCCTGTACTTCGCGTTCGAGGAATCGGCCCCCCAGATCGTGCGCAACCTGCGCTCGATCGGCCTCGATCTCGAGCCCTGGCTCGAGAAGGGCCTGCTGCACATTCACGCGGAGCGCCCCACACTCCGGGGTCTGGAAGGGCACCTCAGCGCGATGCACCGGCTGATCGACGAGACGCGACCGCGGGTGGTCGTGGTGGACCCGATCAGCAATCTGATCTCGGTCGGCACTTCGGTCGAAGTCAAGGCCATGCTCGCGCGTCTGATCGACTTCGTGAAGGCCAAGCGGACGACCGCGCTGTTCACGTCGTTGACCGTCGACGAGGAGTATCCCCAGGGAACCGACATCGGGATTTCGTCATTCATGGATACGTGGCTGCTGCTCCGAAACATCGAGCTGAACGGGGAGCGGACCCGCACGCTCAACGTGCTGAAATCGCGTGGCATGCCGCACTCGAATCAGGTACGGGAGTTCGCCCTGACCAACCATGGCCTGAAGCTGCTCGACGTGGTGCGGCATCAGGGCCGCGCGCTGGTCGGAGCGGAGCGAATGGCCCATGCCGGCGTGGGCGCCGCCGGGGCACGGAGCGCCGAGCGGCGCTCCCCGCGTCAATGAGCCTGAAAGCTCGGCGCCGGCCGGGGAGACACCGCGGGGCCGGCGCGGGCGCCGACTTCTTCGATCTCCGGCTCTACGTCGCCGGGCAGAGCGCGAGGTCCCTCGCGGCCCTGGCGAACCTGAACAGGATCTGCGAGGAACACCTTGGGGGGCGATACCGCATCGAGGTGATCGATCTCCTCGAACGCCCGCAGTTGGCTCAAGGCGACCAGATCCTCGCCCTCCCGACCCTGGTGCGCAGGCTCCCGGAACCGATCCGCAAGCTCGTCGGCGACCTCTCCGACACCGAGCGCACTCTGGTCGGACTGGACCTGCGCCCGAGACAAGAGTCCCGGCCATGAAGCGCGGCGGGTGATGGCGGAGCCGCGGAAGCCCCACTCGCCGAAGCGCCGGAGCCCGCTCACGGGACTGCGGACTCGGCTCGACGAAGCCGAGGAGACACTTGAGGCCATCCGCAGGGGTCAGGTGGACGCGCTGATCGTGTCGGGGCCCGGCGGCGAGCGGACACTCACCGTCGAAGGCGCCCACCATCCGTACCACGTGCTGCTGAATGCGATGACCGACGGCGCCGCGCTCCTGGCCCCCGATGGGACGATTCTGTACGGGAATCGCCGTCTCGGGGAACTCGCGCGAGTGCCGTTCGAGGAGTTGCGTAGGTCGCGGTTCCAGGGGCTCATCGCCCCCGCTGAGCGCCCGAGCTTCGAGGGGTTTCTTCAGGAACGCACCACGTGGAACGTCGTCCGGGAATTCGCCCTCGTCGCTGGAGACGGGACGCCGACGCCCGTGTCGATCGCGATCTCCGTGGTCCCGCTCGACGCCCACACCGAAGGAGCCGGGGCGGGGGTCCGGGACGGGTCCACCGTGCTGATGGCCATCATCACCGACCTCACCGATCGCAAGTGGGCCGAGGCCACGCGCCTCGAACTGATGAAGCGCGTGATCTCTGCCGAGGACGACGAGCGCCGACGGGTCGCGCGAGAGCTGCACGACGAGACCGGCCAGTCACTCACCGCCATACTGGTCGGGCTTCGCGCCCTCGAGGAGCAGGCGGTCAACCTGGACGTGCAATCGGCCGCGCAACGGCTGCGGCGGATCGCGGCACAGACCGTGGACGACATCGGACGCCTGGCCCGTGGCCTGCACCCCACTGTCCTCGATGATCTGGGACTCGCGGAGGCCATGCGGCGGCACGGGCACAACTGGACCCGAGCGTTCGGGGCTGCAATCGACCTGCGGTTGCCCGGCACCATCCCGCACCCGCTGCCACCGTTGGTGCAGACGACCATGTATCGGATCGTCCAGGAGGCGCTGACCAACGTGGCGCGGCACGCCCACGCCCGCAGAGTGGGTGTGGAACTGACGTACGAGGGGACCCTGCTCGAACTCGTGGTCTGGGACGACGGCGTGGGGTTCGACACGGGGAAGACGCGCCGGGAAGCGTCGGGCCTTGGCCTGCACGGCATGCGGGAGCGCGTGGCCCTGCTGGGCGGGTCGTTCGAGATCGAGTCCACACCGGGACGGGGAACGGTGGTCCGCGCGCGCGTTCCCG
>Ga0214471_10001900_pt1 | contig 16498 bp, 11 predicted proteins | sample RVTome_5_FD_207665 | JGI IMG/M metagenome (GOLD analysis project Ga0214471, IMG submission 207665) | Soil microbial communities from uranium-contaminated site in the Upper Colorado River Basin, Wyoming, United States - RVT142D155 | ecosystem: Environmental > Terrestrial > Soil > Contaminated >... | reverse complement strand
CTGGCGGAGGCCTCGTGAACCGGACCTACACCATCCTGATCGTGGACGACGAACGCGCCGTGCGGCGCGCCCTCCAGCGCTGGCTGGCCCGAGCCGGGCACCGCGTGTTCGAGGCGGCGACCGGCGAGGAGGCGCTCGACCTCCTAGCGGGCATCGAGGCTGAGGCGGTGTTCCTGGACCTTCGCCTTCCCGGCATGAGCGGCCGCACGGTGTATCACGCCATCGCCGCGCAATGGCCCGCCCTGGGCCGGCGGGTGGTGATCATGTCGGGCGACCTGGAGGACCCCGGCGACAAGGAATGGCTCGAGTTGCACCGGCTCCCTACCTTGCCCAAGCCCTTCGAGCTGGCGCAGGTGGACCGCGCGTTGGCCGCGCTGGTGGCGGACGAGCGCCGGCGGCTGGGGTGAGCCCGGTTCCCGATCCGGTCGCCCCCGACGCCCTGGGGACGCTGCGCGAGTACCGTGGCCTGGCGCCGTGGAGCCTGCGCGACCTGGCCACCGTCACCGCGGCCATTCTCGCCTCCTCCGGCGTGCGGCCCATCAACGCGGCGGCGCAGCCGCGGCCCAATGAGCGCACCATCCGCTTCTACGTGACCCGTGGCCTGGTGGCGCCGCCGGATGGGCGCGGCACGGCGGCGATCTATTCCTACCGGCATCTGCTCCAGGTCTTGACCATCAAGCTGCGCCAAATGGAAGGCGCCACACTCACGGCCATTGGCCGGGAGCTCACGGAGCAAACCGGAGACATCCTGGAACGCCGGGTGGCCGCGGCCCTCGGCCCCGGCCTGCCCACACCATCCCGTCTGCCCCTGCTGGGCCAGGACGTCACTCCCCGCGGACGCGCCGGCCGGGCCCTTCACACCTGGCTCGCCGCCTCGTCGGCGGAAGCCGCCCCCACGGCCGGCACCGGCCTCTGGCATCGGGTGCAGGTGGGCCGGGGAATCGAGCTGCTGGTCCAGGAGGACCACGCGCTCGCCCGGCACGGGTTGGAACCGGACGCCATCGCCGAAGCCGTGCGCCTCACCGTAGCCCGCCTGGTGGCGGAACGGGACGCCCTGACCACGGCCCACCACGCGGCGCCGCTGGCCGCCTCGGCGTACCAGCGATAGCGGGAGTGGCCGTCTGGTAGCCGCGTCTCCCCCGTCCTAGGAGCCTCATCGTGACGTGGATCTTCCTCCTCCTGATCGTGGTCGCCGTTGTCTGGGCCATCACGGCCTACAACGGCCTGATCCAGCTCAAGGGCGACACGCTCAATGCCTGGAAGCAGATCGACGTGCAGCTGAAACGCCGCCATGATCTGATTCCCAACCTGGTGAATGCCGTCAAGGGAGCCATGGACTTCGAGCGGGAAACGCTGGAGGCGGTTATCCAGGCCCGTAACCAGGCGGTGAAGATCCAGACGGACACATTGCCCACGGCCGGCGTCAAGAAGCTCGCTGCCGCCGAGGCCCAGCTGTCGGGTGCGCTCTCCCGGCTCAACGTGGTGGTCGAGCGGTACCCGCAATTGAAGGCGACCGCGAACATCGGGCAGCTTCAGGAAGAGCTGACCAGCACCGAAAACCGCGTGACCTTTGCCCGGCAGCTCTATAACGACACCGCCACCACCTACAACGTGCGCCAGGCCCAGTTCCCCTGGAATCTCATCGCCGGCTGGGCCAGGGCAGAGCCGGTGGAGTTGTGGGAGATCAGCGAGGAACGCGAGCGCGCCGTTCCCCAGGTGGATCTGTCCAAGAAACCGGCGGTGTGAGCGACGCCAACCTCTTTGTCCAGCAGCGGAGCAACCGCCGCCGCTCGGTCCTGCTGGTCGTTGGATTTCTCCTTTTCTTTGCCTGGATCGGCTTCGGCGGCGACTTCGCACTCGGCCTGATGACCGCGGATGCCGCCCCCGGCGCCTACCACCACACCTTCCCCTGGATCGGCATCGCCGCCGTGTTGGTCGGCTCAGGGCTGACCTGGCACGGATGGCGGAACGGCCCGAAGGACGTGCTGTGGGCCACGGGGGCCTGGGAAGTTCTTCAACCCTCCAAGCCTCAGGAGCAGGTGCTGGTGAACGTGGTCGAGGAAATGGCCATCGCGTCCGGCCTGCCGCGCCCCTCCATCTGGATCGTGCCGGAGCAAGACCCCAACGCGTTCGCCACCGGCACCGATGAACGGCACGCGCACATCGCGGTCACCGAGGGACTGCTCACCACCCTGAGCCGCGAGGAGCTCCAGGGTGTGGTCGCGCATGAGATGGCGCACATCCGGAATTACGACGTGCGGCTCATGACGCTGCTCGCCGCCCTGGTGGGCGTCATGGCGCTCATTTCGGATGGCATGGTCCGCACCGGGCGCCACAGCCGCCTCCGGGTCCGGTCGTCGGGCTCGGGCAAGAAGGGCGGATTGGGAGGCATCCTCCTGGCCGTCTGGCTGATCAGCGTGGTGTTGGCGCCCATCGTCTCGCGGGTGCTCGCCCTGGCCGTGAGTCGGAAGCGAGAGTTCCTGGCGGATGCCACGGCGGCGCAGTTCACCCGCAATCCGGCCGCCCTCGCTACGGCGCTCCGCCGCATTGAAGACGCCGCCCATGCCACCCAGACGATTCACCGCGGGAGCGCTCATCTGTGCATCGCCGACCCCCTGGGCCGGCGGTCGAGCGCCAGGGATGGCCGGATCGCGGACCTGCTGGGCACGCACCCGCCCATGGCCACTCGCATCGCCCGCCTCAAGGCCATGGCCTACCAGTTCGACCAGACCGGGACGCTGCCGGGGGCCGTCTGATCCCATCCGCCGGTGCACGCGCGGCCTTGATCGCGCTGGCCGTGGCACTCGCGGTAGCTGGTGGAATCGGGCTCTGGCGGCTGGCGCGAACCGCCGTGAAGCAGCGGCTCCGCGCGGCCGCGCGCCGGACCGTCCGCCGGTTCGAGCTTCGCCTGGAGCGGTATCGGCTGGTGAGCCGCCGGGTGGTGCGTGAACAGCTCCTTCAGGACACCGTCATTCAATCGGCTATTGAGCGACACGCTGCCCTGCACCATCTCCCCGCCCTGGAGGTGCGGGTCCGGGTCGAACGGTACGTGGACGAGATCGTGCCGTTCTTCGACGTGTTGTCATACTACCGGATGGGTTACAACGTGGCGCGCACCGCCCTCCGCGTGCTGTATCGGGTCACCTCGGACTACCAGGATCGCCCGGCGCTGGACGCCATGCCGCGGCGGGACGTGGTGGTCTACCTCATGAATCACCGCTCCAACGCCGACTACGTGGTCGTGGCATTCGTGCTGGCGCGGGGCGTGAGCATCAGCTACGCGGTGGGCGAATGGGCCCGGGTGTGGCCCCTGGAGTATGTCTTCAAGTCGTTCGGTGCGTACTTCGTGCGCCGCCGGTTTCGGGAGCCGCTCTACCACACGGTGCTGGAGCGATACGTGCAGCAGATCACCCGTAACGGCGTCACCCAGGGCATCTTCCTCGAGGGCGGACTCTCACGGGACGGCGCACTCCAGCCGCCCAAGCTGGGGCTGCTGGACTACATCGCCCGAACGTTGCTCGATCCCGCATTTGATCGCGACATCTGGCTCGTGCCCGTGGCGCTCAACTACGATCGCGTGCTGGAGGACCGGGTCCTGATCCGCGAGCTGGTGGACGCGCCGGCGCCGGGCCGCCTGCGGCAGGCGGCGGGTGTGACGCGCTACCTGGCGGTGAACGCCGTGCGCCTCCTGGCCGGCCGACTGGAGCGCTACGGCCGCGTGGCGGTCAATTTCGGAACTCCTCTCTCACTCCGTGCCTGGGTGTCGGACCATCCCGGAGCGCTTCAGGCGGAGCGGTCCGTGCGCCTGGAGCGGCTGAGCGGCGTGGCGGAAGAGATCATGCGGCGGCTGGCTGCCATCATGCCCGTGACGCCGGTTCCCCTCGCCGCTGCGGCGCTGCTGTCGTTCGGGCAATCCCTGGTCCGCCGGCCCGATCTCACCCACCGCTTGGAACGATACTGTGATCACTTGACGACCACGGGAGCAAAACTGGTGCGCGTCGAAGGGGGTGCCGAGGCCATCGTGGCACAGGCGGCCCGAACGCTCGGCATGCGCCGGCTCCTGGTCGCCGAGGGGGACGCGTACGTGATCCTGCCCGGACAGCGACCGCTCTTGGAGTACTACGCGAATTCGGTGCGCCACTTGCTGCCGGAGCTTCGTCGAGACTCGGGAACGCATCCGGCCCTGGAGATGGACCAGGGATTGCCGACGTTGAGGAGGCGTTGACGGGGGGATGGTACGGTGGGGGCAGAGCGGCAGAGCGGCACAATGTGGAATCTTTGCTCTCCTGAGAGGACGAGGGCGGTAGTGCACCGACTGCCGCTGTGCCCTCCACCGCTCTGCCGCTCTGCCGCTCTGCCGCTAGGTTAGACCCCATGCCCGTACCTCTTGATATTCCCTCTCTCGCCCTGGGATCCCGCGTACAAGAAGCGGTCCTCGTCCTCGACACCACCTCCCACACGACCGACGACGGCCAACCCTTCACCATCCTCACGCTGGGCAACAGCACCGGGGAGATCGCCACCGCGCCGTTCTGGCCGGAGCAGCAGGAGCAGGTCGCCGGGCTCCGGCGGGGGCACGTGGTGCAGGTCATCGGTGACGTGGTGCCCTACCGGGAACGCAAACAGCTCAAGGTCGTCTCTCTGCGGCTGCTGCCGGAAGGGACCGTGGATCCTCACAGTCTGTTGCCGTCGGTGGGATCGGTGGACCGCTATTGGGACACCCTGAACCAGTGGCGCGGGCAGATCACCAAGCCCCGCCTGGCACGCGTGGTGGAGCTGTGCTTCGGCGACGACGAGTTCTGCGCCCGCTATGCCGAGTGCCCGGCGTCCGTGCGCGGGCACCACGCCCAGCTCGGTGGCTTGCTCAAGCACACAGTGGAAGTCGCGGCCATCGGGCGGACCATCGGGCGGGCCTGCGGCGCGGACCTCGATCTGGTGGTGGCCGGCGCGTTGCTGCATGACATCGGGAAACTGGAGAGCTACACCTGGCGGGGGGCCTTTGAGTACACCGAGGCGGGATCGCTGGTGGGCCACGTGGTGCTGGGCGCGCTCCTGCTGGACCGGCGCATCCGGGCGGAACGGGAGGCACCGTGCACCGACGCCGAGCGCGACCTCCTGCTGCACCTCATCCTGTCTCATCACGGTCGCCTGGAGCTGGGCAGCCCTATCCGGCCCATGACGCTGGAGGCCGAAGTCCTCCATTGGGCCGACAACGCGAGCGCCAAGACCGCGAGCCTGGCCCAGGCGCTGCGGGAGGCCCGCCACGTCGCCGCGGGCCCAGTCTCCGCGCCCGTGCCGGGGCTCGAGCGCCGGCGCCTGCATCTCGGCGGCAGCACCTGGGGCCGCGACCACCCAGCCTCACCCCACCCAGGTGCTCCATCCCCCGGCCCGCCGGGCGGCGAGCTCGGCGCGGGCGAGAGCGACTGACACCGCGTGGGCCAATTCCCGCTCGTGGGGGTCGCCCGCGACCCGCATGAGCAGCTCGGCCGCACAACGCGCGGCCTCCAGCGCGGCCCACAGCTGGACCCGCGCCTCGCGACGCCAGTCGGCTTCGGTGGGTGGCAGCACAACGCGAACGTTCACACTCCGATTCTAGCGGCGCCCGGTGCCGGACGTTGTACCCTTCCTTGGCGGAACGGCGCGAAATCATGACGTATCGCTGGCTGCCGCACACGGCGGACGTACGGGCCTACCTGGAGGCGGCCACCCTCCGCGGCGTCTTGGAAGACGCGACAGCGGTGGTCCGGGAGCTGTTGGTGGGCGCCAGCGCCGTGACGCCCGCGGAGACCAGAACCATCCGCGTCACCGGAACCGACCAGGCCGAGCTGCTGCTCGCCTTCCTGCGGGCACTGTTGGAGCAGTACTATCTCGACCGCTTTGTACCGGCGGTGGCCGAGGTAAGCGAGCCCACCGGCGGCACCGACGGGCCTGACGTGTCGGCCACCATTCGTGGGGAGTCTTTTGATCCTTCGCGGCACGAGCAGCAGCCGGAGGTGAAAGCGGTGACCCGGCACGGGTTGAAGGTCGAGCGTACCGGGACCGGTTGGACGGCGGAGGTCGTGTTCGATGTATGACCACGGGGACGGACGGGCGGACAAGGCGGACCGGGGACGGATGTGAAGGGTCGAGATAAGCGGCGGCCTTCCGGACTGGGCCTTGTCCTCGCTGTGGTCGTGCTCGGCGCCTGCAGGGCGCCGGAGCCTCGCGTCGTGATCATCTCGGTAGACGGCCTGTGGGCCGGCGACCTGGCCCGGTTGGATTCGGCCGGTGTCAGGCCGCCCACGCTGGATTCACTGCGGCGGGCCGGCGCGCTCGGGGCCGCGATCGGTTCGTATCCTTCGGTGACCTACCCTTCGCACACCACCATGATCAGCGGCGTGCCCCCGGCCACCCACGGGATCTACTCCAACGTCCGGCCCCATGACCCCCTGGATACGGCGAACGCCGGGGCGTGGTACTGGGAGGCCAGTTGGCGGCGGGCGCCGACCCTCATTGACTTGGCGCACTCCGCCGGCATGCGGGTGGGCGCGGTGGCATGGCCGGTCACGGCGGGCGATACCGGCATCACCTACAACGTGCCCGAACGCTGGGACCTGAGGCCCAACGGCGCCTCCCAGCTCGAAATGGTCCGCCGGCACGGCACGCCGTGGTTACTGGACTCCCTCGGCGTTCCCGCCACGGGGGAGTTGACGGACTCGATCATCGCCGCCGCGACCGCTGGGGTGATCCGGCGCTGGGACCCCGACCTGCTCCTGGTGCACCTGATTGACGTGGACGGCGCCAAACACGACCATGGTCCGGCGAACGACTCCGTCTGGGTGGCGATCCGGCGGGTGGACGCCCAGGTGGAGGAGATCCTGGTGGCGCTGCGCGCCACGCATCCCGATCGTCCCACCACCGTGATCGTCACCTCCGACCACGGCTTCCGCGGGTACAGCCGGATCCTTCGCCCCGGCGTGCTCCTGGCGCGCGCCGGATTGGTCCGCCTTGATCGAACCGGACGAGTGACCGATTGGACGGCGGCGGTGCTGGGGAACGGAGGCAGCATGGCCATGATTGCCCGCGACCCCGGGGACACGGCGCTGGCCCGCCGGCTCCGTCGACTGATTCCCGACAGCCTCATTGGACCCGACCGTCCCATTCGGGCCGTGTTTCCGCCCGACACCGTGGCGATGCTCGGCGGCGATCCCAGAGCCGCCTGGGTGATTGACATGAACGAGGGGTACTATACCCGGCCCGGCTATGCCGGCCCGTTGGTGGAAGAGCGGCGTGGCGGTGGGCATGGGTACGATCCGCGACCCGTCCCGATGCATGCGTTCTTCTTGATCACCGGTCCCGGCATCCCGACCAACGCCTCGATCGGCGTCATCAACCAGATGGACATCGGCCCGACCGCGGCGAAGATCCTGGGGCTGGAACTGCCGGGGGCGCGGGGCAGGTCCCTCTTCTAGGCACATCGATTCTCCTCGATGCACGGAACCACTGTCTCCGTCGAACAGATTGATGCGTACCGCTGGCGCGTTCCCCGCACCGGCCGCATGCGCACCGAAGGCTTGATCTTCGCCGACGCCGAGCTCATGCACGATCTCGAAGGAGACCAGTGTATTCAGCAAGTGTGCAATGTGGCGCATCTGCCGGGTATCGTGGGGCCGTCCATCGCCATGCCGGACATTCACTGGGGATATGGCTTTCCCATCGGCGGCGTGGCCGCGTTCGACGAGACCGAGGGCGTCGTTTCGCCGGGCGGCGTGGGGTACGACATCAACTGCGGGGTCCGGCTGCTGCGGACGCCGCTCGATGTCACGACCGTGAGACCTCGCGTGCGAGCCCTGGCCGACACCCTGTTCTCCCAGATTCCTTCCGGCGTGGGCGCGTCGCGGTCGGACGTGCGGTTGTCTCCGGCCGAGCTGAACCGGGTGCTGCAGCAGGGCGCCGTGTGGACTGTGAAGCAGGGGTACGGCACCGCGCGCGACCTGGAGTGCATCGAAGCGGGCGGGCGGCTGGACAGCGACCCAGATGCGGTGAGCGCCCGCGCCAAGCAACGGGGCAAGGACCAGCTGGGCACGGTGGGCAGCGGGAACCACTTCGTGGAAGTGGGTCACGTCGCCGAGGTGTTCGATCAGACGGCGGCAACTCGCCTGGGGCTGGAGCGCGGGACGGTTACGGTCTTCATTCACTCAGGCTCCCGCGGGCTGGGCTACCAGGTGTGTGACGACTATCTGGACACCATGGTGCGCGCGGCCGCCAAGTACGGCATTGACCTCCCGGATCAGCAGCTGTGCTGCGCACCGCTCACCAGTCCAGAAGCTCGCGCGTACCTGGGCGCCATGAACGCCGCGGCCAACTATGCCTTTGCCAACCGGCAGCTCATGAGCCACTTTGTGCGCCGCGCCCTGGCCGGCTTGTTCTCGGAAACCGTCGCTTCGGAGACGGATCTGGTGTACGATGTGTGCCATAACATCGCCAAGTTCGAAATCCATGATGTCGCCGGGGTGAAACGACGCCTGTGCGTCCATCGCAAGGGCGCCACGCGGGCCTTCCCGCCGGGGCATCCGGAGTTGCACGCCCGGTTCCGCGACATCGGCCAACCGGTGCTCATCCCCGGCGACATGGGACGGTATTCCTTCGTGCTGGTGGGAACACCGGAGGGCTTCCGCGAGACCTTCGGCTCCACCTGTCACGGCGCCGGGCGCCGCATGAGCCGCCACCAAGCCAAGAAGCTGGCGCGGCAGCGCAACGTGCCCAAGGAGCTGGAGGAGCGCGGCATCTACGTGCGGGGCGCCACGCGCGCCACGGTGGACGAAGAGATTCCCGAGGCGTACAAGGACGTCGCCAGAGTCGTGGAGGTGGTTCACGCCGCGGGCATCGGCCGGAAGGTCGTGAGGCTCGAGCCGCTCGCGGTGGTCAAGGGTTAGCCGAATGACCACCGACCGCCGGCCTGGCACGCAGTCCAATGGTCGCTTCCTGTCGCCGCTCACCTTGGCCGCGCTCGGTGTGGTCTATGGCGACATCGGCACCAGCCCGCTGTACGCGCTCCGCGAGTGCTTCAGCGGATCGCACGCTATGGCGCTCACACGGGACAACGTGCTCGGCGTGCTCTCGCTCATTGCCTGGTCTCTCATCGTCGTCATCTCCATCAAGTACCTCATGTTCGTCCTGCGGGCCGATAACCGCGGCGAGGGGGGCATCCTGGCACTCATGGCCTTGATCCGGCCTGAACGGCCGGCCCAAGGTGGCGGTCGCCGTTGGGTGGTGGTGGCGTTGGGCCTGTTCGGGGCGGCGCTCATGTATGGCGACGGGATCATCACGCCCGCCATCTCGGTCCTGGGCGCCTTCGAGGGCCTGGGGATCGCCACGCCGGCCCTCAAGCCGTACGTGGTTCCGGCGACCATCGTCGTGCTGGTGGCGCTGTTCCTGTTCCAGCGGCGGGGAACGGCAGGCGTGGGTGCGGTCTTCGGACCGGTGGTCCTGGTTTGGTTCGCTACCCTGGCGGTACTCGGTGCCGCGCAAATCATGCGCGAGCCGACGGTACTGGCCGCCCTGAATCCCTTCCATGGTCTGAGTTTTTTCCTGCGGAACGGCTTTGCAGGTTTCATGGTCTTGGGAGCGGTATTCCTGGTGGTGACGGGAGGTGAGGCCCTGTACGCCGACATGGGGCACTTCGGTCCCCAACCAATCCGCTTTGGCTGGTTCGCGGTCGCGCTGCCGGGCCTGCTGCTCAACTACTTTGGCCAGGGGGCCTTGCTCCTGCGCCAGCCGGAGGCCGTGGTCAATCCGTTCTACTATCTGGTTCCCCACTGGGGCCTCCCTTTCCTGATCGCAATCGCCACTGCCGCCGCTGTCGTCGCCTCGCAGGCCGTCATCTCCGGTGCGTATTCGCTCACGCGTCAGGCAGTTCTCCTGGGTTACAGCCCTCGGATGCGGATTGACCACACGTCATCGGAAGAGATCGGCCAGATCTACTTACCCGGCGTGAACTGGGCCCTCATGCTGGCCACAGTCGCTCTGGTGATCGGATTCGGATCCTCCAGCAATCTCGCCGCGGCGTACGGCATCGCGGTTTCGGGCGAGATGGTCCTCACCACCATCCTCCTTTTTATTGTGAGCCGTCAGGTTTGGCGTTGGAGCCTTCCGGCCGCGGCTGGGCTCTGTGGGGCGTTCGGGGTGATCGAACTCGCGTTTCTGGGGGCCAACTCGATCAAGATCCCACAAGGCGGCTGGTTCCCTCTGGTGATCGCACTCGGCATCTACACGCTCATGACCACGTGGAAGCGCGGACGCGAAATCCTGGGCCAGCGGTTACTGGAACACTCGGTGCCGCTCCAGGTCCTCCTGGGCGACATCGCCGCCGACCCGCCGGAGCGCGTCCCGGGGACCGCGGTGTTCATGGTGCGCACGCCGGACATCACCCCGCCCGCCCTGATTCACAACCTGGCGCACAACAAAGTGCTCCATGAAAAAGTGGTGTTCCTGAGCGTCGTCACCGAGGAGGTGCCCTACGTGCCGCAGAGCGAGCGCGTGAAGGTCGAGGCCCTCGGCAAGAGTTTCTATTCGGTGGTCGCGCGCTACGGATTCATGCAGGATCCCAACATCCCGTTCGTCCTGGAGCAATGCAAGGCGAAGGGACTCGACATCGTGGTCTCGGGAACCACCTTCTTTCTTGGACGCGAGACGTTGATCAGTACGGAGCGCCCGGGCATGGCACGTTGGCGGGAAAAACTGTTCGCGTTCATGTCGCGGAACGCCGCCCGGGCAACCGCGTTCTTCCGGATCCCCGCTGATCAGGTCTTCGAGGTAGGCGTGCAAGTCGAGCTGTAGGGGCCACCCCACCACGGGGCCATCACGCACATCGCCCCACAGCCTAGAAAAGTGTTGCGCGGACGCCACATCGGAGGGTGAGACACCTCTGGCGGGCCCCCGGAGGCGTTCGTATAACACTTGCAAGCCCGCTCCGGTAACCCGCCTGAGCGGGCTTGGATTCCTGTGCAACCACGTTTGCCTCGCCGGTTATTGCCCTTCTCCAATCGGCTGGCCCGCGGCACGCTTTTGCTGCTGTCGGCTGCTGCTGTCTCGACGTGTGAACTGGACAAGCTGGTTAACACGCCGCCGCCAGGCACGTTCGCCGTCTCGCCGGGGCTGGTGGTGGATTCCGCCGCCGTGGGCAGCACCGCGCCCCGTGTCAGGACCGTCCAGATCACCGCGCCCACCGGGGGGGGAACGTGGGCACTGAGCCGGGCCCAGGGGAGCGCGTGGTTGGTTCCCTCGGCGACCACGGGCTCGGCACCGACGACCTTGGACGTCACGCTCAGCCCTTCGGGCCTCACTGCCGGCCTGCACCGCGACACGCTCATTGTTTCGGCCGACACCACCGGCGCCGACCCCACCAGGGTCCCGGTGCAGTTCATCATTTATCCCTGCCTGCCGGAGTCCGTGACCCTCGATACGGTGGTCCAGGACACGCTGAACACCGGCGACTGCGGGTACGCCGGACGGCCAGGCCGGTTCGCCCGGGTGTATCAGGTCACGGCGGCGGCCAACGACTCGGTCAGCCTCTGGCTTGCTTCCGCCAATTTCGCTCCGCGCGTCCTGCTGGACAGCGTGCCTCCGGGCGGCGCGGCGCTGGGCGACGCCAGTAGCTGCCCTGACCTGCCCAACGCGGCTTGCCTTCGATACCTGCGACTCCCACGGGCGGGCACCTACGGGATCGCGGCGGCCACGGCGGATTCAGGCGGCATCGGACCGTTCACGCTGGAACTCAGGCGACCGCGTCCGCCCGGCCCCGCCGGCAACCTCACCCAGCTCCGCCCGGACACGACCACTGGCATCGCCGCCAGTGGCGCCATTCCGGACACCATCGTCGTGCTCCGAGCATCCGTGACCGATCCGGACGCAGCGGACCAATTGCGGCTGGAAGTGGAGCTCCAGCCCATCGGCTCGCCGTTCAGCGGTACGCCCACGGACATCAGCGATGTGGCGGCGACGGGCGGGACCCCGGTGGTTGTCCTCGCCGGCCTGGTAGACGATGTCTCGTATCGGTGGCGCGCGCGCACCCGAGACGAAACCGGGCGCGCCAGTGCCTGGGTTGAGTTTGGCAGCGCCGGCGATCCCGGCGCGGACTTCCGCGTCAGCGTTCCTCAAGCGCCGGCCGCGCCGGCCGAGCTGGCACAGCGGAAGAGCGACGGCCAGACCGTCATCGCGCCGGGCGCAACCACCGATGAGCGCGCGGTGGTGTTCTCCGGGCGGCTGAATGATCCCGACCCCGGCGATATGCTGCGACTCGAGGTCGAGGTGCGGCCGGTGGGGACGGCCTTCACGGGCAGTCCCGTCGCGACCAGCGTCGAGATCGATGCCGGCGCCGTCGCATCCGTCACCGTCGCCGGTCTGACGGACGAGACCGGTTATCACTGGCAGGCCCGTGCGATTGATGGCAGCGGGCAGAGCAGCGCGTGGGTCAGTTTCGGCACCAGCGACGAGGCCGCGCCGGACTTCCACGTCTCGGAGCCGGGCACACCCAACCTGCCGGCCAATCTCGCCCAGTTCCGTTCGGACGGCGTGACCGCTCTCGCTGTCGGCGCGACCACACCGGAGGCGGGCGTCGCGCTCGCCGCGAGCGTCTCCGACCCTGACCCTGGCAGCATGCTCCGGTTACAGGTGGAAGTCCGACCCACCGGCACCGCGTTCACCGGCGTCCCCACGGATTCCAGCGCGGCGGTTGGGGGCGGGGAAACGGCGCAGGTCCAGGTGGCCGGCCTGCCCGACGACACCAATTTCCACTGGCGGGCCCGCGCCACGGACCAGACGGGCCGGGCCAGCGACTGGGTCGAGTTCGGCGGCAATAGCCCTGCCGACACGGACTTCCGGGTGGCGGTGCCGGCGGTGGCACTGGCGTTCGCCGTTCAGCCTGCCGGGGCCGCGGCGGGATCGTTCATTTCCCCGCCGGTGCAGGTCGTGGCCCGCGAGGCCAGCGGTGCCACGGACCTCAGCTTCACGGGCACGGTGTCGCTCGCGGTGCAGGGAGACGCCGCTCCGCTGCAAGGCACCACGTCCACAGCCGCGGTGAACGGGGTTGCCACCTTCCCGGATCTCGCGATCCCCGAGGTCGGCACGTTCCGCCTGGTCGCCGGCACCGCCGGCCTGCCTGACGTACTCAGCGATCCGTTCGACGTTACGCCGGGCGCCGGATCGCAGCTGGTCCTCGTGACCCAACCGTCGAGCACGGCGGCGAGCGGGACCGCGTTCGCCCCACAGCCGGTCGTCTCGCTGCGAGACGCCAACGACAACCCGGTGCCCAATCAGGGCATCACCATCACGGCTGCCATCGCCAATGGGCCCGTCCAGGGCAGCCTGACCGGCGCAACCGCCCAGACCGGCGCCAACGGTGAGGCAACTTTCGTCGATCTCACGCTGACCGGCCCGGTGGGGATGTACCGGTTGGCATTCACCGCCGGCGGCGCGACGCCGGACACGTCCGATGTCATCACGTTGACCGCGGGAGAGCCCAGCGCCGCGCAGACCACGGCCGACGTGCCGGCCGGCATGGCCGGCGTCCTGACCCCGATCCTGGTGACCGTTCGGGACGGCGCCGGCAATCCCCTGACCACAGGCGGCGCTACGGTGGTGGTCAGTGTGACCGGGGCCAACACCGTCTCGCCAGTCGTTGCGGATAACGACGACGGTACCTACTCGGCCAGCTACACGCCGACCGTGGCCGGGACCGACGACGTCGCGATTACCCTAGGGGGGACGGCGATTCAGGGAAGCCCCTATCAGCGTGCGGTCGCGCCGGCCGCGGCCAGTACCATCGCGATCAACGACGGGGATGCGCAGTCCGCCACGGTCGGCACCGCGGTGACGGTGGACCCGTCGGTGATCGTACGCGACGGGTTCGGAAACCCGGTGTCGGACGTCGAGGTGACGTTTGCGGTGACGTCCGGCGACGGGGCGGTTGATCCCGCGACCCCGATTACCACCGGGTTGGACGGTATCGCACGGGTGACTTCCTGGATCCTGGGACCGGAAGCCGGTCCCAATACGCTCGGCGCCGCCGCCACGGGACTGGACGGCAGTCCTGTGGCCTTCTCTGCCACCGGCACGGCAGGATCCGCAGTGGCGGCTCGTCTTGTGGTCCAGCCCACTGATGTGACGGCGGGGGATGCGATCGCTCCGGCAGTCCAGGTTGAAGTCGTGGACGCCCTGGGCAACCGCGTGAGCGGTTCGACCACCTCTATCTCCGTCACCATCGGGACCAATCCCGCGGCTGGGACCCTGCTCGGCACCGGCACCGTGAACGCGATAGACGGGCTCGCCACGTTCGCTGATCTCTCTATCGACGCGGCCGCCCCGGGGTACACGCTGGTCGCGTCCTCCGGCACGCTGGCCACCGATACCAGCGATCCGTTCGACGTGTCGCCGGGATCAGCCACGCAGCTCGCGTTCGCCGTTGAGCCCACCAATGCGGCAGCCGGCGCGACCATCGTCCCGGCGCCCCGGGTCACGGCGCTCGATCAGTTCGGCAACGTGGCCACGGACTTCACGGAGTCCGTGTCCGTGCAGATCCTCGCCGGCACCGGTACGGCCGGCGCATCCCTACTCGGTACCAGCACGCTGGATGCCAGCGCCGGCGTGGCGGAGTTCTCCGATCTCGCGGTGGATCGGGCGGGAGTGGCGTACCAACTGGAAGCGCTATCCGGCACGTTGGCGCGCGACAACAGCGTGCCCTTCAACGTGTCCGCCGGCAGCGCCAGCCGACTGAGCTTCCTGGTCGAACCGACCAGCATCGTGGCGGGCGCGGTCGTCAGCCCCGCTATCCGGGTCAATGCCCTCGATCAGTTCGGCAACGTGGTGACCGGATTCACCGGCTCCGTGGACCTCACCATTCGGCCGGGGTCCGGCACGGCGAGCGCAACCCTGCTCGGCACCGCTGCAATCAACGCCACCAGCGGCGTGGCCATTTTCTCCGACATCAGCGTGGACAGCGCCGGCCTGGCGTACCGCCTGATCGCCTCGGCCACGGGCGTCTCCACGCCGGACACCAGCACCACCTTCAATGTCGCGGCAGGCGCGGCGGTTTCGCTCAGGGTCGCGGGCGTCAGCGATCCGGTGACCGCGGGGACACCCTCCGGCGTGACCGTCACGGCGCGAGATGCGCTCGGCAACGTCGCAACGAGCTACACCGGCACCGTGACATTCATGTCGTCCGACGCCCAGGCATCCTTGCCGCCGAACTACACGTTCGTGGCCGGTGACGCCGGCGTGCGGGCGTTCCCCGGCGGCGTGACGCTCCGGACCGCCGGAGAGCGCTCCGTCACCGCCACCGACGCGGCGGCGGCGAGCATTACGGGAGCACAAGGCGCCATCACCGTCCAGGCCGCTGGAGCGGCGACCTTGAGCGTCACCGGCATCGCCGATCCCATCACGGCTGGCGTGGCGTCCGGGGTCACCGTCACGGCGCGCGATCCCTTCGGCAACGTCGCCACGGGCTATCTCGGCACCATTCAGTTCACGTCGTCTGACGCCCAGGTGATCGCCCTCCCCGCCGACTACACCTTCCTGCCCGCGGACCAGGGAACGCGGGCGTTCCCGGGCGGCGTCACGCTCCGCACGGCCGGTGAGCAAAACGTGGCCGCCACGGACAACGTCACGGGGACCATCACTGGAAGCCAGGGTGCGATCACGGTCCAGGCGGCCGAGCCGGCAACGCTGACGTTCTCGGTGCAGCCCACCAATGCCGCTGCGGGGGATCTGATCAGTCCGCCGCCACAAGTCACTGCGTTCGACGCCTTTGGCAACATCGCGACCGGCTACAGCGGAACGATTACCATCTCACTGGCGGCTGGCACCGGAACGGATGGTGCCGTCTTGTCGGGCGATTTGGTGGAGGATGCCGTTGATGGCGTCGCGACCTTCGGCACGCTGAACATCAATGCAGCCGGGGCCGGTTATCAGCTCGACGCCACGGATTCCGGGCTACCGGTCATCACCAGCGATCCGTTCGACGTCACGCCGGGGCCCGAGCGAGAGCTGGTTTTCAGCCTTCAGCCAACCGCCCGTGCGGCCGGTGATGTCATTCCGGTTGCAGTTTCGGTGCAGGACACGCTCGGCAACCTCGTCACTGACACGGACTACGAGGTGACGCTTTCGATTGCCCTTGGAACGGGCACGTCGGGTGCGACCTTGGGCGGCACCGTTACCCGCCTCACGCAGGAGGGCGTCGCACAGTTCGATGACCTCAATATCAACCGGTCCGGCACGGCGTATCGCCTGAGGGCGCTGGCGGCTGGCCCCGTCGGGAACGCCCTGAGCAACCCGTTCGACATCACGGCAGGAACCCCTACGACGATGACCATCACGCAGGGACCCGGTCAGACCGCCGAAGCAGGCACGGCGGTCCTGACCGATCCCGCCGTGCGGGTGGCCGACGCGTTCAACAATCCGGTGCCTGCCCTCTCCGTCACGTTCGCGCCATCTGGTGACGGATCGGTGGACGGCAGCCCGGCCA
>Ga0214471_10001897_pt1 | contig 16523 bp, 11 predicted proteins | sample RVTome_5_FD_207665 | JGI IMG/M metagenome (GOLD analysis project Ga0214471, IMG submission 207665) | Soil microbial communities from uranium-contaminated site in the Upper Colorado River Basin, Wyoming, United States - RVT142D155 | ecosystem: Environmental > Terrestrial > Soil > Contaminated >... | reverse complement strand
GCTCGGGCGCTCACCGGGCCCCCCCCCCCCCCCCGGCCCGACCACAACGCCCCCCCCCGCCGCCCCGCGGCCCCCCCCCCCCCGGCCCCCCAACCAACCCGGACCACGAACCAACCCGGACTGCGAACCAACCCGGACTGCGAACCAACCGAAGTACACCCGCCCGCGCCAGAGAAGGGTTCCACGTGGAACGACGAGAGCCCGGGCCAGTGCTCGGCCCGGGCTCTCGTGAACGAGGCGGTGGGATCAGTCCTCGGGCTCGATGATCACGCGGCGGCCGGGCTCACGGCCCTGACTGCGGCTGTTGACACCCTCCACCTCTGCTACCAGATGGTGGATCCTCTTCCGTTCGAACACGTCCATTGGCTCGAGGCGGACAGCCTCGCCGGTGTCAAGGACCTCGTCGATGGCCTCCTCGGCCTTCTCGAGGAGGCGCTCGAGCCGCCGAGCCCGGTAGCCCTCGATGTCGATCTGGACGCGCGCTCGGCGCTGGAACTCGCGCTGGAGGGCCGAGCGGACCAGTTCCTGGAGCGCCTCGAGCGTCGACCCACGGCGGCCGATGAGTGCGCCGGAACCGACGTTGACGATCTCGATCTCGGCGTGATCCTCGTGCAGACGGATCTGGAGGTCACCTGGTAGCTCCATCGCGTCGAGGAGCGACTCGATGAAGTCGGCGGCCGCATCAGCCTCGGCGTCCAGATCCTCAGCCGTCAGCTCCGACTCGCCGCCACCTGTCGACGGGGACGACCGCCGATGCTCGGCGTCAGCGTCGTCGTGGTCGTCAGCGCCGTCCTGGCTGTGGTCGTCATCTTCGGACCCGGCGGCAGCGAACTCGACCCGGAGCTTGACGTCACCGATCGCATCCGCATCGAAGCCAGGGGCCTCGATGCGCACCTCGACCTTGCTCTCATCGGTCTGTGCCATGTCGGCGATGGCGCTGCGCAACGCGGCGTTCAGCGATTCGCCTGTGGCCTTCACACGTTCTGTCATGGGTTGTACTCCCTAACGGTTGTGCCCTGACCGTCCCTTACGGCGCGGCAGGTGGTCGGAGGAGGGTGACTTCGGAGGCGACTTCGGCGTGCGGGTGGACTGGCCGTTACCGCTCGGATCGTTGCTACGGGCGCCGGAACGGCTTTGCTTGGACGACGCACCCTTGGACGACGCACCCTTGGACGACGCACCCTTGGACGACGCACCCTTGGACGACGCACCCTTGGACGACGCACCCTTGGACGACGCACCCTTGGACGACGCACCCTTCGACGGCCGGCCGTTCCCCGTGGAACGGTCAGCGGACGTGCCCGTGACGTCCTTGGTCTTGGGAGCCCTCAAGCGCCAGCGCCCCGACTTCGTGCCGGTGTCGACGTCCGAGCCGGGGCCCTCCGGGTGGTGTTCCACCTCGTAGAGGACCACGTACTGCTGGACGCCCTGCCAGAGGTTGGTGGTCACCCAGTACAACAGGACACCCAGCGGCAGGCTCTGGGAGATGAACGCCAGGAAGACGGGCATGACGTACATCAAAATCTTCTGTTGCTGCGCCTGGGGCCCCTCGGCGTTGTTCTTGGCCATCATCTGGCGCTGCGTGATGAACATGGTGACGGCCATGCCCACGACCAGCAGCCAGCCGGGCCATCCCGCCTCGTTCACCTTGGCCCCCAACCCCTGGAACTCAGCGCTGCTGGAGATGAAGTCGGTGAAGAAGTAGAAGGGCTTGCTTGCGCCGGCGAAGTCGGGGCTGCGCAGGACCGAGAACAACGCGAAGAAGATGGGGATCTGCGGCAACAGCGGCAGGCATCCCGACGCCGGGTTGACGTTGTGCTCCTTGTAGAGCCCCATCACCTCCTCGTTCATCTTCTTCTTGCGATCCTGGTATTTCTGCGGGTCGCGCTTGAGCATCTCCCGGTCGGTCTTGTGCTTGGCCTGGATCTGCTTGATCTGGGGCTGCAGCGCCTGCATCGCGCGCATGGACCGGGTCTGCTTGATCGCCAACGGCAGCAGCAGGATGCGCACGACCAGGGTCAGCGCGATGATCGACCAACCCCACGCGTGCGCGCCGAACACCCCCTCCATAGCGCCCTCGAGGGCATCAATGGCTTGCGCCAGAGCGCCGGTCAGCGAGTTCCAGATCTCAGTCACGGTTGGCTACTTCTCGATCGGAGGGGACGGGAACCGGGTCGGTTCCACCTGGGTTCCACGGATGACAGCGTCCGATGCGCCGGACGGTCATCCAGCCACCACGCAGGGCACCGTGCATCGAGACGGCTTCGTAGGCGTAGGTGGAGCAGGTCGGCAGGAACCGGCAGCGTGGGGTCCTCACGGAGGCTGTCCACTGGTAGATCCGGACCAACCCGAGCACGAGCCACGCCAGCGGCGAGGTCGGTCCGGGGGCGTCGGCCTGAAGCTTCACGCCGCGGTCCGGCTGACCGAGAGCTCCGCGGCGAGGTGCTCGAGCTCGTCCACGACCGCGCCCATGGTGCTGGACGCGCACGCGTTGCGGGCCACGAGCACCAGATCCGTGCCAGGCACCCAGTCGACACGGCGCGACGCCTCTCGTAGCAGGCGCTTGGCGCGGTTGCGGGCGACCGCGGATCCGACCTTGCGTGACGCCACGACGGCGACGCGCGGCTCGCTGTCACGTTTCACGGCCGGTACCTGGTCGCGGGCGTGGATCACCACGAGTCGGCCCGCGCGGCGCTGACCGGCCCGCAGGACGGCTGCAATCTCGCGCGAATCGCGCAGACGGTCCACGGGGACGGCCGGGCGTCGACTCGCGTCGGTCAGGCGCTCAGCCGTACCCGCCCCTTCTTGCGACGGGCCTTGACGATGCGGCGACCGGCGCGGTCCTGCATGCGGGCACGGAAGCCGTGCTTGGTCTTGCGGCGACGGTTGTTGGGCTGGAACGTGCGCTTGCTCACGGAACCACCATCCTCGGGGGTACTCGTAGCACACGACAGGGCGCGGTTGACGTCGTCGGGCGTCGATGCATGATGGACACCCGGAGCCGAAGTGGGCCGCTGTCGGTGCGAGGAGGAGATGAAGTGCTCGTCGCTACGCGCGACCGGGGGAGTGTAGCCGACCGACCCGCCAACCAGCGACCGTCGGTTGTGGGTGCGCGCTCGCGCGCACGGCGTGGAGCACAGCGCCCACCCAGCTCGCTTGCCGACGCGGCGGCTCGTCTTCGCGTGTGCCCCAGAAAAGGGCCTCTATGGACCTGTAGCGCCCATTCAAAGACCGCACGGCCGGCTGGCTGAGACCGCTTCGGCCGGGCGAACGGGCCCATCTTGGTCGCCATTGTGGATAACTCTTGCGGCCTGCCCACACGCCGTGTTACGGTCCCGTCCGTCTCCGTGACGAGCGTCCGGGTCGGTACCCGAGCACTGGGTCCAGCCCGCCGCGCAGAGGCCTTCCCCGCCGCGGCCCGAGCTGGCCCGCACCGCACGATCCGGCAGGTTTCTCCACAGCTGTGGACTGCCCTGTGGATAGCGGTTCGCCCGGCTCACCTGTGGCCCTCGTCGTTCACGGGTCGCAACACCGTGCGTGGCCACGCCACGGACGGGAACGGCTCGACCCTCGTCCGCACGACGGCCGGGGAACGCGAGGGACCCCGCCGGGTCCGCTGGGGAGGACGCAGGACGTGAGTGAACTGCCGGTCGACCTCGATGTGCTGTGGAAGGAATCGCTGGACGAGGTGGTCACGGACGCCACGTCGCCAGCGCAGCGCAACTGGCTGACCGCGACCCAGCCGGTCGGGTTCGCCAACGACACCGTCATCCTGGCGGCACCGCACCAGTTCGCCCGCGACTGGCTCGAGACCAAGTGCGGCGGCTCGATCGAGCGCGCGCTCGCGCGCGCAGCCGGTCGCCCCATCACCGTCATGATCACGGTGCAACCCAACCCCGAGCCCGTCGAGCCCTACGCCAGCACCACCGACGAGCCAGCAGCCGAAGTCGCCAGCAGGCCCCACCCCGAGCCGCCGCTGCAGCCCACCGCCCATCAGCCGCTCGAGGCCCCAGGGCGACCACCCGGTCCCACGGTGAACGTGCAGCGATCCGACGGCCGCGGGGCCGAGGACGGTGACACCTCGCTCAACCCGAAGTACACCTTCGAGTCCTTCGTCATCGGGTCGTCCAACCGCTTCGCCCACGCCGCCGCCTTCGCGGTGGCCGAAGCGCCGGCCAAGGCCTACAACCCGTTGTTCATCTACGGCGGGGCCGGACTGGGCAAGACCCACCTGCTACACGCCGTCGGGCACTACGTCAAGAGCCTGTACCCGCGGCTGCGCGTCAAGTACGTCACCACCGAGCAGTTCACCAACGAGTTCATCGACTCCATCCAGACCCAGCGCAACCCCGAGTTCCAGCGCACGTACCGCCAGACCGACGTGCTGCTCGTGGACGACATCCAGTTCCTGGAGCGGGCCGAGCGCACGCAGGAGGAGTTCTTCCACACCTTCAACGCGCTCCACAACGCCGAGAAGCAGATCGTGATCAGCTCCGACCGACCACCCAAGCAGATCGCGCGCCTCGAGGAACGGCTGCGCAGCCGGTTCGAGTGGGGTCTGATCACCGACGTCCAGCCCCCCGAGCTCGAGACCCGCATCGCGATCCTGCGCAAGAAGTCCGACGCCGAGGACCTGCCGGTGCCCGGCGAGGTGCTCGAGTTCATCGCCAGCAAGATCCAGAGCAACATCCGCGAGCTCGAGGGCGCGCTCATCCGGGTCACGGCGTTCGCGAGCCTCCAGCGCTCCGAGGTGGACACGGCGCTGGCCGAGATGGTGCTCAAGGACATCCTGCCCGACGAGGGCGAGCAGGAGGTCTCGGTCCAGCTCATCATGGACGAGACCGCGGACTTCTTCTCGCTGACGGTCGAGGACCTGTGCTCGCCGTCGCGCAGTCGGCAGCTCGTCAACGCACGCCAGATCGCGATGTACCTCGTGCGTGAGCTGACCGACCTTTCCCTGCCTCGCATCGGCACCGCTTTCGGCGGCCGCGACCACACCACGGTCATGCACGCCAACAAGAAGATCGCCAAGCTCATGACCGAGAAACGAACCGTGTACGACCACGTGCAGGATCTGACCAACCGCATCAAGACCCGCAGTAGGGGTCGGTGATGCGCGTCAAGACGCCTCCGAGCGACGCGGGTCGGAGGCGTGGGACACGCCCGCCTTGCGACCGGCGCCCAACACACCCGTCCCGCAGTGGTATATCCACAAAACTGTGGATAACGTCTGTGGGAACCCTGAGGAACGGGTGTGCAACACCTGTGGACCGCCGTGGATCGGCTGCCGACCACCTGGTGTCAGCGTCTGTGCACGGTCGGTGGACGAGTCGTGGACGACGTGGGGACGACCGCACCGGTTCCTGGAACTACAGCGGTGTCCTGGGGACGATGGCCACCTTGTCCCCACGTCGTGGACACGTCGTCCACGGTCTGCGTACCGGGTCTGACCAGGCAGAACACCGGATTGTGCACATATCCACAGCTATGACGACGATGACGTCTCAGAGGTACTCAGAGACCCACAACCATCAGGGCTGTGGGCGAACGGGAGACAACACGTGAAGTTCCGCGCTGAACGACAGGAACTGGCCGAGGCCGTCCAGTGGGTGACCCGTACGGTCAGCTCACGGGTGACGCTGCCGGCACTGGCAGGCGTCCACCTCGAGGCCTCCGACGGGCGACTGACCTGTCGCACCACCGATCTCGAGACGGCGGCAGAGGTCAGCATCCCAGCGCAGATCGAGCAGCCCGGTCAGGCGTTGCTGCTCGGCCGGCTGCTCGCACAACTGGTCAGCAAGCTGCCCGATGCGCCGGTCGAGGTGCAAGCAGCGGTGGACCGGGTCGCCATCCGGTGCGGTCGCGCTTCGTTCGAGATCCGCGGGATGCCGGTGGATGACTTCCCGACCCTGCCGGTTCCCAGCGAGGACACCCCCCGAGGAGCGATCAAGGCCGAGGCGTTCGGCAAGCTGGTCAACCAGGTCGCCCGTGCTGCGGCCATCGAGGACGGCCGGCCGGTGCTGATGGGTGTGCTGCTGGACGCCAAGGACGGTCACCTGACGGCTGCGGCGACCGACGGCTACAGGCTGGCGGTCTGCACGATCCCGTGGGACCAGGCGGTCGAGGGCAAGGCCCTGGTACCCGCGCGCGCGCTCCAGGAGGCCGCGCGCGCGGCGAACGAGGCGGGCGGGGCGGTGACCCTGGTGCTGGAGGAGGGTCAGGTCAGCTTCCTGTACGGCGACCGGCGCCTGACGTCGACGCTGATCGAGGGCCAGTTCCCGAACTTCAACCAACTCCTGCCCGAGGGCCACGAGACCACCGTGGTGATCGAGCGCGCAGCCCTGGCCGAGGCGCTCGAGCGGGCGGCCATCGTGGCCCAACGGCAGGCGAACACGCCGGTCCGGCTGGCCTTCGCGGACGGTTCGGTCGACCTGACCGCGCAGAACACCGAGACCGGTGCGACCAACGAGCCCGTTGCCTGCCACATCGAGGGTCCCGGTCTGGAGATCTCGTTCAACCCGGGCTACCTGCTCGAAGGCCTCGAGGCGACGGGGACCGACAAGGTCCGCATCGAGCTGCGCGATGGCCTCAAGCCGGCGGTGCTGAAGCCCCACATCGACGGCGGTGGCGACGCCGAACTCGACGACTTCAGCTACCTGCTCATGCCGATGCGGGTGAGCTGAGAGGCCGCCATCTTCCTCACCAAGCTGGATCTGAACGACGTCCGGTCCTACGCGTCGGTGTCGCTGACGTTCGAGCCGGGCGTGACCGTCCTGGTGGGCCCCAACGCGCACGGCAAGACCAACCTCCTCGAAGCGATCCACAGAGCGGCGACCGGCTCCAGCCACCGGGTCAGCGGGGACGCGCCGATGGTGCGTTCCGGGGCGGACATCGGCGTCGTCCGGGTGGAACTGCGAACGGACGAGGGACGCCGACGCACGCTCGAGCTGGAGCTCGGCACCAGCCGTCGCACCCGCATGAGGGTCGACGGCCAGGACGTTGCCCGTACGGCGGACACGGTCGGTGTGCTGCGGGTGGTGATGTTCGCCCCCGAGGATCTTGCGATCGTCCGTGGCGACCCCGACGAGCGGCGGCGGTTCCTCGATGACGTGCTGAGCCAACGGCGACCGGCCTACGCCGCCGTCCGCAGCGAGTACGACCGGGTGCTGCGCCAGCGCAACAACCTCCTGCGGTCGGCAAAGGGGCTGTCGGCGCCGGCGCGGGACGCGGCCGCGTCCACGCTGGACGTCTGGACCGACCAGTTGGTCCAGCACGGGACGTCGATCCTGGCGGCGAGGATCGCCGTCACGCACGCGCTGTCGTGCCCGACGGACCGGTTCTACCGCGAGCTCGCGGACCGCCCCGAGCCGGTCGGTCTGACCTACACATCCACGGCGACCGATGACGTGGTCGGTGAGCCAGAGCTGGGCGTCCCCGATCGCGAGCCGCTGGAGGCCGATTTCCGGGCGGCGCTGGCTGACGTGGCCGAGGACGAGGTCCGGCGAGGCGTCACGCTGGTGGGCCCTCACCGTGACGATCTCGTGCTGGCGGTCGGTGAGCTGCCCGCACGGGGCTACGCCAGTCACGGTGAGCTGTGGTCGCTGGCGCTGGCGCTGAAGCTGGCCACCTATGAGGTTCTGGCCGAGGTCGGAGACCGGCCCGTGGTCCTGCTCGATGACGTGTTCGCCGAACTGGATGCCAGCCGGCGCCAGCACCTGGCGGACGCGTGTGAGCGGTGGGACCAGGTGCTGGTGACCGCCGCGGTCGAGGAGGATGTGCCGCTGCGCGGCGCCCGCGTGGACGTCAGCCTGGAGGCTGGCGTGAGTTGTGTCCACCCGCGCCCGCGGCCGGTCGCAGGCGGTGTTGGCTCGGACCCGGACAGCGGAGCGGCCTGAGCGTGGCCCGATCGAGCAGGGACGACCCCGAGCAGCGCCCGCTGGCTGATCCGGAGGACGACTGGGCCGTGCCGGCTGACGACCGGCTCCGGCAGGCCCGGGCTCCCCAGGGCATCGGCGACCTGCTCGAAGGCTTCATCGACCGTCGGGGTTGGGCCGATCGGCTCCGGAGCACCGCGGTATTCCGCCACTGGGAACAGATCGTCGGTCCGCAGTTGGCCGGCAGGTGCGAGCCGGTCCGTCTGGCCGGCGGCGTGTTGGTGGTCCGTGCGGAGAGCCAGTCGTGGGCGACCCAGGTGAAGTACCTGACGGGCACGCTCAAGCGCCGGGCCCACGAGGTGCTGGGTCAGCCCGTGACCCAACTGGAGATCGTGATCGGACCGCTCCAGGGCAGCGCAGGTGAGCACCACGACCGCGACGCGGGCGACCAGTAGTGGTCGGGTTGCGGTCACGAACTGAGCAAGGCCCGCGAGGCAGCCCGGCTACGAGTCCACTAGTCCGAACGGGTTCCTGTTAAACCCCCCAGGGGGGTCATCCCGCCCTTGGGGGTCCCACGGTTGACTTACGGTACAGAGGTGGTTACGCAACGTCGTCATGAAGGCGGGCCGTGGAGAGCTTCCCAGGGGTCAGCATGGATCGGCCTGAGACGCCGACGGGGTCGCTGGTGCTCCTGGCGATCCTCTCGTCGGCGGTCGGGCTCGGCCTGGTGGCCAGCGCACAGGCGGTGGCGCCCACCGCGGGCACGTTCGGCGCGGCCTTCCTGTCGGTCGCGGTGCTGGTCGCGGTGGTGCAGGCACTTCCGATCCGGATCGACGTGGCCCGCGAATCGACCAGCCTCGTCATCAGCGAGCTGCCACTCGGGATCGGGCTGTTCGTCCTGAGCCCCGTGGAACTGGTCGCCTCCCGGCTGCTCGGCCTGCTCGTGTTCCTGCTGGTCAGGCGGCGCGGCTACCTGATCAAGCACGCGGTGACGAGCGCAGCCTACCTGTTCGAGGTGGGAGTGGCCGCGGCGATGTTCTGGTTCTGGCTCGGTCCGGCCGGCGCCGCTGAGCAGCGCTCGGCCGCCCTGGTGGTGGCGCTGGTCGCGGTGGTCACCGCGACCTCGGTGGGCGCCGTCATAACGTCGATCGCGATGGGCCTGGCGACACGCAGGCTGCGCCTGGACGATGTCTGGGAGGCGCAGCGGGTGATGCTGCCCGCGTCTCTGGCGAACGCCTCGGTCGCGCTGGTGGCCGTGGTGGTGATCCACCGGGAGCCGACCGCGTCGTGGCTGTTGGCGATCCCGCTCGCGGTGCTGCTGATGGGGTACCGCCGGTACCTCGCGGAACGTCGTGACCGCAGGTTCCTGGCGGCGATGTACGCGCTGGCCCGCGACGTCCACCGGGCTCGTGACGTGCCGGAGGCCTTCGAGGTGTTCGCGAGGACCCTGCGGGAGCACATCGGCGCCAGCCGCGTGGAGCTGTATCTGCAGCGCACCGGTGGGAACCGCTGGGGGATGGCCGCCGAAGGCGACGGGACCATCACCGAGCTGTACCGGGTGGAGCAGCTCCCGCCGCCTGTGGTGGCGTCGTTGGCGTCCGCCGAGCCGGTGCTGGAGCACGACCACCGGGGCCGGTGCACCTCGGTCAGCTACGCGCTGGACCTGGGCGACGACCGTCACCTGGCGTTCGTGGCCAGGGACCCAGCGAGCGACGTCGCCGGCTTCCAGGCCAGCGCGGCGTCGGTGCTGACGGCCGTGGCCTCCCACGCCCGCGCCGTGCTGGAGGACGTCGAGCTCCAGGAGGCCAAGAACTCGTTCCTGTCGAATGTGTCCCACGAGCTGCGTACGCCGCTGTCGGTGGTACTGGGCGCCGCCGAGACGCTCCACGAGCAACGTGCGCGCCTGCCGGTGGACGTCCGTGACCTGTTGGTCACGCGGATGCACGCCCAGGCGATCCGGCTGGACGGGCTGCTCAGCAACCTGCTCGACGTCGACCGTCTCGGGCGGGGGCTGCTGGAGCCCCACTGGTCGTCGACCGACCTTGGGGCGCTGATCCGGGCTTGCGTGGCGACGCTGGGGATCGAGACCCACCACGTGGAGGTGGACGTCGAGCCGCTCCCGACCGCGGTCGACGCGGTGGCGTGTGAACGCATCGTGGAGAACCTGGTGCTCAACGCCGCCAAGTACACCGCCCCCGGCTCGACCATCACCGTGCGCGTCCAGGCGGAGAACGAGGCCGCGCTGATCACGGTCGAGGACCAGGGCGAGGGCATCGCCGACGGGGACAAGCGCCGCGTGTTCCAGCCGTTTGTGCGGCTCGATCCCGACCACCACTCGCCGGGGACCGGGATCGGGCTGAGCCTGGTCGAACGCCTGGTGGGGATGCAGGGCGGCCAGGTCAGGGTCGAGGACGCCCCCGGCGGTGGTGCCAGGTTCGCGGTCCGGATCCCCCTGCGTGGTGCGGCCGTGCCGGTTGCCTCCGGCGCCCGGGACGGTCCCCACCGCAACGGCGTCGCGGTCCTAGCACGTCCGTCGGTCACGGGCTGAGTCGCAGGGCAACCGCGGCTACACCTGTTCGCGGGTCCTTCTGGTGCCCCGACGAACCGGGGAGGCCGGACCCGTCGGTCGCTGGGATGTAGGTTGCCGCGACGCATCCGCAAGGCCCCAGATGCCCGAGCTCCCCGACATCGAGGCGTACCGGCACGCCATCTCACGGCGTGCGGTCGGTCACAGGGTGACCGCGGTCCGGGTCCGCGGGTTCTCCCTGCTGAAGACCTTCGACCCACCGGTCGACGAACTCGTCGGTCACACCCTCGAGAGCGTCGAGCGCAGCGGCAAGCGGCTCGTGCTCTGCTTCTCGGGTGACCTGTTTGCGGTCCTGCACCTGATGATCGCGGGGCGGCTGCGCTGGAGCGACGAGACTGGCGCCAAGCTGCCGGGCAAGCTGGGTCTGGCCGCGATCGACTTCGAGCCCGGCACGCTCATCCTCACCGAGGCCGGTACCAGGAAGCGTGCCAGCCTCCACCTGCACCGCTCGCGCGAGGAGGTCGCGGCCCACGACCGTGGCGGCATCGAGCCCCTGCAGGCCAGCCATGACGAGTTCGTCGCGGCGCTGACCCGCGAGAACCGCACGGTGAAACGGGCGCTGGTCGACCCCCGTCTGTTCAGCGGCATCGGCAACGCCTATAGCGACGAGATCCTGCACCGCGCGCGGCTGTCCCCGGTCAAGCTCAGCCAGAAGCTGCCCGCGCAGGCCACGCACCGGCTGTACGAGGCCACCAGGACGGTCCTGCGAGAGTGGTCCGGGAAGCTCATCGCCGAGCTCGACGGCGGCTGGCCCGAGAAGGTGACCGCGTTCCGCCCCGAGTTCGCGGTCCACGGCAAGTACGGCCAGCCGTGCCCGGTGTGCGGCTCGCCGGTGCAGCGGATCCGCTACGCCGCCAACGAGACCAATTACTGCGCAACCTGCCAGAACGACGGCAGGCTTCTGGCCGACCGTTCGCTGAGCCGCCTGCTGAAGGATGACTGGCCCCGGACCGTCGACGAGCTGGAGTGACGTCGGTCGGTCGGGACCGCGGCTCGTGCGCTGAGATGCGCGCTGGGCGTTGTGGAGAAGTGTGGAGTACCCCCCTGCGTCGACTAGCCTCGTAGGCGTAGGGACGGTCACACGCTGCCTCCGCGGCGGTCGGTCTCCCCGAACCACGCACCACGCCCGTTCGACGCAGTCCGGACGACGACGACGCTCCCCGCGGGGAGAGGCCCCACCGTCCTCGCCATGCACACGGTCACCCCGCTGGGGTCTGGCCCGACGCGTGTCCGAGACCGGCCACACCAGTCGAGAGGAACCACCACGTGACCGAGCCCGCCGCCACCGACCCGCCGGTCGACCGGCCGACCCCCGCTCCCCGGGATGTTCCCCCCACCCCCCGGGATGTTCCCCCCACCCCCCGGGATGTTCCCCCCACCCCCCGGGATGTTCCCCCCACCCCCCGGGGCGACTACTCGGCGAAGAACATCACGGTCCTGGAGGGGCTCGAGGCGGTGCGCAAGCGCCCCAGCATGTACATCGGCTCCACCGGTCCTCGTGGCCTGCACCACCTCATCTGGGAGGTGGTCGACAACTCGGTCGACGAGGCGCTGGCGGGACGCTGCTCGCGCATCGACGTGATCCTGGCGGGGGATGGTTCGGTCCGGGTGTCCGACGACGGGTCGGGGATCCCGGTGGACGAGCACCCCAAGGAGAAGCGCTCGGCGCTCGAGGTCGTCCTCACCGTGCTGCACGCGGGCGGCAAGTTCGACAAGCAGGCCTACGCCGTCTCGGGTGGGTTGCACGGGGTGGGCATCTCGGTGGTCAACGCGCTGTCGAGCCGCCTCGTCGCCGAGATCCGCAGGGACGGCTACCTGCACCGGCAGGAGTACGTACGCGGGCTGCCTCAGGGGCCGGTCGAGCAGGTCGAGCCGGACGACGGCCACGGCACGACGATCATCTTCTACCCCGACGAGCGGGTGTTCGAGTCCACGGAGTACAACCTCGACACCATCGTGCGGCGCCTGCGCGACACGTCCTTCCTCACCGCCGGGCTGCGGATCACGCTGACCGACGAGCGGCCACGCGACGAGGTCGAGGAGGACACCGCTGCGCGCGAGTACGAGTTCCACGCTCCGCGCGGGCTGCGCGACTTCGTCGACCACATCCGCCGGACCAAGGCCAAGGAGGGTCTGCACGACGCGATCCACTTCGAGACCGAAGAGGTCACCGGCGAGCGCGCGCAGTCGGTCGAGATCGCCTTGCAGTGGATCGACGACTACAACGACGCGATCCTGAGCTTCGCCAACACCATCAACACCCACGAGGGCGGCACCCACGAGGAGGGCTTCCGCACCGCCGTCACCTCGACGATCAACCGCTACGCCCAGTCCAAGAACCTGTTGCGGTCCAAGGAGGTCGACGCGCTGTCGGGCGACGACCTGCGATCGGGGCTGATCGCGGTGATCTCGGTCAAGGTCGGCGAGCCGCAGTTCGAGGGCCAGACCAAGACCAAGCTGGGCAACACCGAGATCAAGAGCTTCGTCCAGACCACCACCAACGCACGCCTGGCCGAGTGGCTCGAGGAGCACCCCGGCGAGGCCAAGCGGATCGTCCAGAAGGCCGAATCCGAGGCCCAGGCGCGCATCGCGGCCCGCAAGGCCCGTGACCTCACCCGGCGCAAGAGCCTGCTGGAGTCCACCTCGCTGCCCGGCAAGCTCGCCGACTGCCAGTCGCGCGACCCCCAGGAGTCCGAGATCTTCATCGTCGAGGGCGACTCGGCCGGTGGGTCGGCCAAGCAGGCCCGCGATCCGCGCACCCAGGCAATCCTGCCGATCCGCGGCAAGATCCTGAACGTCGAGAAGGCCCGGCTGCCCAAGATCCTGTCCAACACCGAGGTCCAGGCGCTGATCACGGCGATGGGCACGTCCATCGGCGAGGAGTTCGACCTCTCCAGGGCGCGCTACCACAAGCTGGTGCTGATGGCCGACGCCGACGTCGACGGGGCGCACATCCGCACGCTGCTGCTGACGTTCCTGTTCCGGCACATGAAGCCGTTGATCGAGGCCGGCTACGTCTACGTCGCCCAGCCGCCGCTGTACCAGATCAAGCACCCGCAGCGGAAGAACAAGACCTATTACGCCTTCTCGGACCCCGAGCGGGACCTGATCTTCGCAGAACTGCCCGACGACAACCGCGCCGACGTGCAGCGCTTCAAGGGCCTGGGCGAGATGGACCCCGATCAGCTCTGGCTGACCACGATGGACCCGGTGACCCGCACGCTGAAGCAGGTCACGATGGACGACGCCGCCGTGACCGACGAGATGTTCACGATCCTGATGGGCGACGACGTCGAGGCCCGGCGCAACTTCATCCAGGCCAACGCCCGGTACGCCACGATCGACGCGTGACGCTGCACCTGATGGCCGACACCACCGACACCACCGGCGAGGACCACCGTGGCTGACGATCCGACCGACGGTCAGAGCCCCTCCGAGCCCGCGGGCCCGCCTGACCCGGGCACCGCCGCCGGCGGCGAGTTCGACCCCGACGCCGAGACGACGCTCGAGGACCACGAGGGCGCGGTCCTGGTGGGCGGCAGGATCGAGCCGGTCGTGCTCGAGGACGAGATGAAGTCGTCGTTCCTCGACTACGCGATGTCGGTGATCGTCAGCCGCGCCCTGCCCGACGTGCGCGATGGCCTGAAGCCGGTGCACCGCCGGATCCTGTACTCGATGTACGAGTCCGGGTTGCGCCCCGAACGTCCCTACCGCAAGTGCGCGTCCGCAGTCGGCGAGGTGATGAAGAAGTACCACCCGCACGGCGACTCCTCGATCTACGACGCGCTGGTGCGCATGGCCCAGCCCTTCTCGATCCGGGCGCTGCTGGTGGACGGCCATGGCAACTTCGGGTCGGTCGACGGCGACCCGCCGGCCGCGATGCGTTACACCGAGGCCCGGCTGTCGCGCCTGGCGATGGAGCTGCTGCGTGACATCGACGAGGACACCGTCGACTTCGAGCCGAACTTCGACGGCTACGAGGAGCAGCCGACGGTCCTGCCAGCCCGGTTCCCCAACCTGCTGGTCAACGGCTCCACCGGCATCGCCGTGGGGATGGCGACCAACATCCCGCCGCACAACCTGCGCGAGGTCATCGACGCCACCATCGCGTTGATCGACGACCCGACGCTGACGGCCGTCGATCTGATGGAGTACATCCCGGCGCCGGACTTCCCGACCGGCGGGCTGATCCTGGGTCAGGCAGGTGCCTACGAGGCCTTCACGACCGGTCGTGGCTCGGTCAAGGTGCGCAGCGTGTGCACCGTCGAGGAGGACAAGGGCTCGGAGCGCATCGTCGTGACCGAGATCCCCTACATGGTCAACAAGTCCAACCTGCTGGTCAAGATGGCCGATCTGGTCAACAACAAGGTCATCGAGGGCATCCGCGACATCCAGGACCACAGCTCGAACCGCAACGGCATGCAGATCGTCATCGAGCTCAAGCGCGGCGCCAACGCGCAGGTCGTGCTCAACCAGCTCTACAAGCACACGCAGCTCCAGGACAACTTCGGCGTGAACCTGCTGGCGATCGTGGAGGGCGTCCCCAAGACCCTGACGCTGGATCAGGCGCTGCACCACTACGTCGACCACCAGGTCGAGGTCATCACGCGGCGCACCCGCTACCGGCTGCGCAAGGCCGAGGACCGCGCCCACATCGTCGAGGGGCTGCTCACGGCCCTGGACCACATCGACGAGGTCATCACGATCATCCGAGGCAGCGAGTCCGCGGACGCGGCCAAGGCCGCGCTGCAGGAGCGCTTCGAGTTCTCGGAGCGCCAGGCCCAGGCGATCCTGGACATGCAGCTACGCCGCCTGGCCGCGCTCGAGCGCCAGAAGCTCCAGGACGAGTACCGCGACTTGATGGAGCTCATCACCGAGTTGCGCGCGATCCTGGCCGACCCCATGCGGGTGCGTCAGATCATCAAGGACGAGATGCTCGAGGTGCGCGACAAGTACGGCGACGACCGGCGCTCGCGCATCGTGGCCGACGATGGCGCGATGACGGTCGAGGACCTCATCCCCCAGGAGGACATCGTCATCACCCTGACGCGCGGTGGCTACATCAAGCGCACGGCGGTCGAGGAGTTTCGGACCCAGAAGCGAGGCGGCCGCGGCGTGCGGTCCGCGGCGCTGAAGGAGGACGACATCGTCGACGTGCTGCTGACCTGCAGCACGCACGACTTCCTGCTGGTGTTCACCGACCAGGGGCGCGTCTACCGCATCAAGGCCTATCAGGTCCCCGAGCAGTCGCGGTCCGCCAAGGGCGTGTACGTGGCCAACGTTCCGGGCCTGGCGTTCGAGGAGGGAGAGCAGGTGCGCTCGGTGCGTTGGCTGAAGGAGTTCGACGAGGACCGCTACCTGCTGTTCGTCACCAGGCAGGGGATGGTGAAGCGCACCAAGCTGGACGAGTACGACAGCCCGCGCTCGGTGCTGAACGCCATCAAGCTGCGCGAGGACGACGAGCTGATCAACGTGACCGTCACCGAGGGGGACGACGAGGTCGTGCTGGTCACGCGCAACGGCAAGGCCATCCGGTTCCACGAGGACGATGCGCGCGCCATGGGGCGTGACACCTCCGGGGTCATCGGCATCCGCCTGCGTGACACCGAGGAGCACGGCGAGGACGCCGTCGTGGCCGGCGGCACGGTGTCGCGCGAGTGGATCGAGAACGAGGACGGCTACGTCCTGGTCATCACCGAGGAGGGGTACGGCAAGCGCAGCCCGATCTCGGCCTACCCGCAGCAGAAGCGCGGCGGTCAGGGCGTCGTGACGGCCAGGCTCACCGAGGCCAAGGGTGGGATCGCGGGTGCGCTCATCGTCGACGAGGGCGACGAGATCCTGCTCGTGACCGACAACGGCACGCTGATCCGGCTCGGGATCGACTACGACTCGATGCGCCCGATGAGCCGTAGTACGCAGGGCGTGCGGGTGATGCGCCCCGACGCCGGCTCGAAGGTGGTGGGTGTCACGCTGGTGGTCGAGAGCGCGGAAGAGGATCCCGACGCGGTGCCGGAGGACGATGGGCCCGCAGCCGCCGAGCCCGGCAACGATGCGTCGTTGCA